>OJGU01001145.1_pt1 | contig 10847 bp, 7 predicted proteins | sample 1594741 | NCBI WGS metagenome assembly OJGU01 (sample SAMN05416841, study PRJEB24817) | seawater metagenome | isolation source: Sea water | place: Canada:Atlantic | collected 2013-07 | reverse complement strand
AGACAGCTTCCTTGTCGACGATGTCCTCGCGGTCCTGCGCCTCTTCTTCGTCGACGAACGCGTCGGGAAGCTCGGGTTCTGGCTCCGCAGCCTCTGGGGCAGGCGCCTCCACCTCCACCTCGAGTTCCACGGCAGCTCGCCGCGCGGCTCGGTCTTCCTCCGACAACGCCATCCACGCCTCGAGGGCGGCACGCAGCCGTGCAGAAGCGGCGTCCCGGCTCGATAAGGCGGCGAGCGACGCCTCATCCAAAGGGGGCTCGGTGCTCGAGTCGGCAGGAAGCAAGGAGAGCAGTTCGATCTGCGTCAGCCCCTCGGTGTCGGTCCCCGGCTCCGCCACACCGGCGACCAAGCGCTCCAAGGTGGTGGAGCGGGCATCGAGCGCAGCGGTCTCGGCGTTCCAGGCGTCGACCCTGCGCTGACCGGCCACGGATGCGGCTGCCTTCGAGTCGTGGGCCGAGAGCAGCGCCGTGCGTGCCTGTGGCGTCAGCGAGAAGAAGGCCCGCAGAGCCTCTCGCAGGTCAGCCTGGGCACTCTGCAGCGGCGTCTGCTGAGCCGCCGGCGGCGGTGCCGCTTCGGGATCGGGCGTCGGTTCTGGCGGGGCAAGCGCCTCTAGAACGATAGGAAAGACATCATCAGGTAAGACCAACAGGCCTCGAGCGTCGACCGCGGCGTCCAACGTTCCATCCAAAAGGGCGCGCAGGGCGTCGGCGCGGGCTTGGAGTTCGGTCGCGCGATCCTCGGCGGGCCCGTCGGCAGGGGGCGCGTCCGCGCTTTCGTCCACGTGAGCTTCAACCGACGTGGCCTGAACGGTTTCTGGGCCGGGTTCCTCGGCATGCGCGCTGGGGATCAGCGCGAAAACGATCGCTGTGCCGAGAACAGCGTTGCACCCTGACCAGCGAAGAACCATCGGTCGACGGACGCCGCAAACTGCGTCCAAGGACACACGGTAGCAGAGGTACGTTCCCCACCCACATAAGCGGTCGAAACCGCAGATCGGGACATCGATGTCGCTTGACCCGTCGGCGAAACACGAATAGATGCATTGCCCGAAGAAGGGGTGGTGAGGCGCAGGCTACGAGATGTGGCAGTGCGTGTCGGGAAGCGCGGTCAACCACGCTCCCAGCGACAACGCCCCCCGACGCACAGTGGCCAGGGTGGAAAACCGGCCGCTTCCGCCCCCCGCCGCGAAACCGGCGCCGAGTTTGTTGATGCCTGACGATCACACCGCACCGAGCACCGCTGAGAGCCTGTTCCTGACTGCTCCCGAGCGCGGCGCGCCGACCACGCCAGCAACCTCCGGCTATGGCCGTCTCCCCATCCCCCTGTTCGAAATCGCTGTCGCATCCATGTGGAGCGATGGGGCACTCGCAGCTCGAGCCGTCGACCGAGGGCACGCCCTAGCCCGGCAGCTCCGCTCAGCACCACGCCGCAGCGGGAGCCCGTTCGGCGCGATTGCGGCCGGTCCTCTTCCCTTCGGCGAGTTGGAGTTCGACGCGCTCGAGCCCGAAGAGCGCCCGTTGGCCTACGCGGTCGCGCTGTGGGTCGGGTGCCGCGAGGACCAACCGCAGTCTCCACGTCACGCCAGCTTCTCTCGGGGTCTTCAGCTTCGTCTGCGCCTCCAAGACCGCGAAGCCGCGATGCTCCGCGACGTTGTCGCGGCCGTGGAAGCGACGGCCGAGGTCGAAGACGCGCATGCCTCCCTCGGCCTGCTGTTGACCGCCCTCGAGCCCGCACCGAACCCCCGCTAGCGCCCTGCTTTTTCTGACACCCGGCGCGGTATAGTCGCCCTGTGGTGTTGCGGGTTTGGAACGTTGCCGTTTTGGCCGTGGGCCTAGGCGTGGCGGCGTTGAGCGGGTGTAGCTCGTCCACCTCGAGCTTCGAGTGCAGCAGCAGTGGAGACTGCGGCGGCGATGGTCGCTGCGAACCCACCGGCTTCTGCAGCTTCCCCGACCCGGGCTGCGCCTCTGGATTTCGCTACAGCGAATTCGCCGAATCCCTCTCGAACCAATGCGTCGTCGACGACGGCGCATCGACCGGGCTGTCGACGGGGCCCGACGACACGGCAACGTCAGCGGGCCCGACCGGGAGCACCACCGCGTCCGGAACCACAGGAGGCAGCTCGGATGGGTCGAGTGGGAGCTCGACCTCGCCGGGTAGCTCGACCGGCAGCTCGACCGGCACGACCGGCTCGTCCTCCGACTCCGGTCGCGAGACCACGGGTGGGCCATCGAACTGCCTCTTGGAGGCATTCGACGAACTCCCTGGCCTCCCGATCTGGTTTGCGTTCTCCGACAGCCCTGCCCCCGTGACCGTTGAGAACGGCGAGCTCGTGCTCGAAGTGCAGTCCATGGCCGGCCCCGCGCTGGCCGGGCTTCGCACGAACATCCCCGCCGATTTCAGCCAAGGGCATATCCGGGCGGTTCTCACCGAGGTGCCAGAGCTCTCGGTCGCGACGACAGCGTTCGCGCTCAACGATGAGGTCTTTGGAAACACCCATGGCCGGACGTTTGGCATCCGCGATGGGATGATACGGATCGAGCAACTCAGCGACGGAGCTATCACGCTCCTTGCGACCGAGCCTCTGGGTGCAAACGGGTTGCCCGTGGAGTTGGTCTTTGAAGTGGGGGGCGACGGCAGCGACCTGAACTACCTGGTCATTCGCGACGACGGTGCTGAAACCCAGCTCTACACGGAAGCGACCCCAGACTGGCTCGACGATGCGTACGTGAGTCTGGATGCAGGCAACCCCTCGACAGACCCGACCGACGGAATCACTCGATTCGACCTGGTCGAGGTCTGTGGCGACGGCCTCTAGAGGACCAGTTCGGGACGGCCGGATCTACGCTCGCGCGAAAGATGCGAGAATCCTAGCAATGCCCGAACAGGAATCATCGGAGTGGTTCCAGCTCGTTCTCGACTCCATGACCGAGTTCGTCTTGGTCAAGGACGAACGGTCGCGGCTGCTTTGGGCCAACAAGTCTTTCTGCGACTACTACGGAGTGACCCGGGCTCAGCTGAAAGACCAGGTCGACGGCAGTCACAGCGACCCTGACGACACCCTGCAATACGTCCGCGACGACCGGCAGGTTCTTCGCACGGGAGCCGCCCTGACGACGGTGGAACCCGTGACGCGCCACGACGGAAACGTCGAGTACTACGCGACCGTCAAGACGCGGCTGACCGACACCGACACCGACACCGTTCTGGGGACGGTCGGAACATCTCGGGGAGAGAACGACCCGATGCTCCGAGAGGCCTCCGCGACCATGCGAGGCCTCCGAAAAGACACCGCGTCGATGCTGCGGCAGGTCGTCGACGTCTTGCCGGTGTCTGCCATTCTTCTCGACGCCAAGAAGCGCATCGTGGCGTCAACCCCCCGATTCCGGAGCACCTTCGCACTCGACGTGGAAGTCGGAACGGAGTACGGCCAGGCGCTGGAACATCTGGTCCCTCTGGAGACGACCATCGACGCGGTGCTCGATGGCGGAACACCTGTCGACGATCAGCCTCACTCGGTCGCATCCATTGGGCGGTCCTTCGAGGTCTCGCTGCGTCCTTGGCAGATGCCCGACGGCAAAGCCGCGGGGGTGATGATCAAGCTCAACGATGTCACCAAGAGAATCCAAGCCGAAGACGCTCTCAAAGAACGTAACCTCGAGCTGCAGCAAGCCAGCCAGGAGACCTCGGCAGCCCGAAGCGAACTCGCGAACATCCTCAGCTCATTGTCCACCGGTGCGCTCGTCACGGACCGAGATGGCCGGGTGCTCATCGCAAACTCGGAGGCCAAGCGCGTCCTGGCCTCTGAGCATTTCGCCGGGACGCCCGCGGATTGGACCCAGTCCAGTGGACTTCGTACAGCCGCTGGGGATCCCCTGCCCTACGATCGCCTTCCAATCGTCCGCGCCCTCGCGGGTGAAGAAGTCCGCAACGAGTGGGTGCTCAGAAAGACCCCCGGCGAGGCGAGTGAACGCTGGGTATCGCTCTCGGCTTCCCCGATCAAGGACGCGACAAACGCGGCCGCCGTCATGACGGTCAGCGACGTCACCGAGCGAAAACAGACCCTGCGGGAGCTCGAGGAGTTTGCCTATGTCGCCTCCCACGACCTGCAGGAACCGCTCCGCATGGTTCGCAGTTTCATGGGCCTGCTGAAGGAAGAACACACCGACAAGCTCGATGCGACCGGTCAGGAGTATGTGCAGTACGCACATGACGGCGCCGAACGAATGAGCGTCCTCGTGTCCGACCTGCTCCGATTCTCGCGCACGGGTGCAGAGGCCATGACGATTGAGCGAGTGTCTCTCTCGGAGCTGTTCGACGAAGTCCTCGCCGAGCAACGGAACGAAATCGAGAACTCGGGAGCGACGGTCGATGTTCCTCCGCTCCCCTGTGTCACTGGAGACAGAAGCCAGCTGCTCCACGTCGTCCGCAATCTGGTGAGCAATTCGCTCAAGTTTCGCCGTCCTGACCAATCCCCACAGGTCCGGGTCTCCGCCACCGAACGAGAACGCGACACCCTGATCGAGATCGAGGACGACGGAATCGGCTTCGAGGCCCGTTTCGCAGAGAAAGTGTTCCGAATGTTCCGGCGGCTCAACCCGCGTTCGAGATTCCCCGGCACCGGGATCGGTCTCGCCATCAGCAAACGAGCGATCGAGAGACATCGTGGAGCGATCGGCGCCCGATCCGAACCCAACCGCGGCTCGGTCTTCTGGTTTACCCTTCCTAAGGAGGTCCCGAGATGAACGCACGAGCCGCAGAGATCCTTCTTGTCGAAGACAACCCCGGCGACATCTTGCTCACCCGCAAAGCGTTCAAGTCTTCGGAGATTGCAAACAGGCTTCACGTCGTCACCGATGGAAACTCGGCTCTCGAGTTTTTACGCCGTGAGGGTCGGTACCCAGAGGCGGTGCGACCCGACCTGGTTCTCTTGGACATCAACCTCCCCGGTCTTGATGGACATGAGGTGCTCGCCGCGATCAAAGCTGATGAAGACCTCTGCCAGGTCCCCGTCGTGATGCTGACCAGCTCCGACCGGCAGCGCGACGTCGCGACCTCGTACCGGAACCACGCGAACTCCTACATCTGCAAGCCGCCCAGCCTCGCCGGCCTGAGCAGGGCCCTCAACGCTCTTCAGGATTATTGGTTTGAGGTGGTTCGGCTACCGCCCCCTGGAGCTCCCGCGTAATCACGGGCTCCACCCGGGTCACCGTCTCGATCGCGTCCAACAACTCCGCCACCCGAGCCGGCTTGTTGATGATCTTGAGCTGAGTTTCGGCGAGAAGCGCACTGAGGGACGCGGTGGTTCCACCTCCGCTGAGCATGACGGCCCGTTCCCGCAGTGCAGGGAAGTCTTCAAAGACGCGCGACAGCGTCGTCCCACCATCCATGCCGGGCATCATCAGGTCGCACAGCACCACATCGATCTTGCCGTCCAACTCTGCCAGTAGCTCCAGGGCTTGTTGTCCGCCTGCCATCGTCCACACGTCGTGGTGGCGGCCGAGCGCACGCCCCAACGCGGTGAGTACGAGGCGGTCATCATCGATCAGGAGCACACGGCGCCGTGAGACCGGGCGTGCGCGTCCGGGCGGCCCCACAACGGGGGCATCTCGAGCGATGGGGATCCGGACCGAGAACACGGAGCCCTCCCCGAGTTCGCTCTCAACACTGATGGAACCATTCGCTGCGGTGACAACCTCACGGACGATGGACAGGCCAAGTCCTGTCCCGCCGCGCTTCCCCTTCGACGTGTAGAACGAGTCGAAGATCTTGGGGAGGTCTGCCTCAGGGATGCCGCCGCCCCGATCGCGGACCTGCAGCAGGACCGCGCGCTCCTCGACCTCGAGCTTGACCTGAACTGGCGTCGGCGTCGCGCTGTCGCGTACAGCTTGCGCCGCGTTGAGGACGAGGTTCGCAACGATCTGGCCGAAACGTTGGGGATGAATCGAGATCGCAGGACACTGGGCGAACTCCGTCTCCACCGAGGTCCAGTGACGAACCTGGTAGTCGATCAGCCGCAGGCTGGATTTGGCGGAGGCGACAGGGTCCGTGACGGCGCCACCGTCTGATGGGCTCTCGGACGCGTGGTCTTGAAGTTCCCGGACCACCGCCACGATCCGGTCCACCCCCTCGGACGCCATGTCCAGCGTCTCGGTCAGGGCCGTGAGTTCGGAGGCGAGGTCGGCTTGTTCACCGGAGGAGACCTTCTGCACGATCGACCTCAACGACCGCTGCACATCAACGATGCTGTAGCCGACGTAGGTCGCGGGGTTGTTGATCTCGTGCGCAACACCGGCCGTGATCTCTCCAAGCGCCGCGAGCCGAGCAACACCGTCGAGCTGGGTCTTCAGCTGCATGTTCCTCGACCGAGCCAACGCGTAGTCCACGGTTCGAACAAACCCACGCCCCAGCAAGCCGGACTTCTGGACGTAGTCGACGGCGCCTGCCGCCAGACATGCGCGGGCCAGTGAATCGTCTTCCAGACCGGTCAAGACGACCACGCCGACGTCGGGCCGAACTGCCAGCACGCGCCCAAGCGCCGACAACCCCTCGCCATCTGGAAGGCGCATGTCGAGAAGAACCAAGTCGAAGGGGTTGCTCTGCCGAGCGAGGAGCTCTTCGGCAGCACCGAGGCACTTCGCAACTTGCACCGTCAGAGCCCACCGACCCGCCCGGCGCAACATCTCTCGGACCAGACGTGCGTCGCCGGGGTCGTCCTCGACGATGAGGGCGTGCAACGTCTCCCGCGAGTCCGCCGGACCCGAGGCTGACGGCCGATCCGAACTTGGGCGATCCCCACGTCCGGGCGGCGGCGCGCTTGCCAACTCCACGCTGAGGAGCCTATCGGGAAAACGACGCGCCCGAAAAGCCGGCGGCCCAAATCCGAACCGCGATCCGGACCGGACTGCGATCAAGCGTCATCGAGTGCCGCGGCGACGATCGCCTTGGCTTCGGTTTGAATCTTGGCCAGGTGCTCAGGCCCCCCAAAACTCTCCGTGTAGATTTTGTACACGTCCTCGGTCCCAGACGGTCGTGCTGCAAACCAACCCTGTTCCGTGACGACTTTGAGTCCGCCAATCGCAGCCCCGTTGCCCGATGCCTCCGTAAGCTTCGCAACGATCGGATCGCCGGCAAGCTTGTCGGCCGACACCTGATCTGGAGACAACTTCTTCAGTGCCGCCTTCTGAGCTGGCGTTGCAGGCGCGTCGAGACGCTCGTATACCGGCTGTCCATGCTTCTCGGTGAGCGCGACGTAGTGCTCCGCGGGGTCCTTCCCGGTCTTCGCGGTGATCTCCGCGGCGAGCAAGTCCATGATGATGCCGTCCTTGTCGGTCGACCAGACGGTCCCGTCCTTGCGCAGGAAGCTGGCTCCAGCGCTCTCCTCACCACCGAAGCCGTAGGCGCCGCTGACGAGCCCGTCCACGAACCACTTGAACCCGACGGGAACCTCGCTGACCTTGCGTCCCAGGTCCGCCGCGACACGGTCGATCATGCTGCTGCTGACGAGCGTCTTGCCAACGACGGCGTCGGCAGACCAGCCCTCCCGCGTCCGAAACAGGTAGTCGATGGCGACCGCGAGGTAGTGGTTGGGGTTCATCAGCCCGTGGCTGCGGGTCACGATGCCATGACGATCGTAGTCGGTGTCGTTGCCCACCGCCACCACGTAGCGGTCTTTGAGCTCGACCAAGCCGGCCATCGCGTACGGCGATGAGCAGTCCATTCGGATCTTGCCGTCCTTGTCGACACAGACGAACGAGAACGTCGGATCGATCGCGTCGTTGATGACGTCGATCTTCAGACCATATTTCTCGGAGATCGGGCCCCAGAAGTTGATGCCCGACCCACCCATCGGGTCGACACCAAGCTCCAGACCGCTCGCCGCGATCGCCTCGAGATCGATGACCTGCTCGAGCGCATCGACGTACGGAGTGATGTAGTCGAACGCCTGGGTGCTCGCTGCCCGCAGAGCCGAAGCCACGCTCACCCGCCGAACGCCATCGAGGCGCGCCTCCAGCAATGCGTTGGCTCGGTCTTGAATCTTCTGGGTGATGTCACTGCCCGCAGGTCCCCCATGCGGAGGGTTGTACTTGAAGCCTCCATCACCGGGAGGGTTGTGGCTGGGCGTCAGAATCACGCCATCAGCCAGTCCCTCGGTCCGCCCCTTGTTGTGGGCGATGATCGCAACGGACACCGCCGGAGTTGGCGTGACGCTGTCGCCCGCGTCGATCAAGGCTGTCACCCCGTTGGCAGCCAGCACCGCGAGCGCAGTGTTCCGAGCCGGACGCGAGAGCGCGTGGGTGTCGATCCCGACGAACACCGGCCCCGTGATGCCGGCCTGAGCGCGGTAGTCACAAAGCGCCTGCGTGACCGCGAAGATGTGGTCCTCGTTGAACGATATCGACGACGACGAGCCTCGATGACCGCTGGTCCCGAACGCGATCCGCTGCGAGGGTTCCGCAGGGTCGGGGCGCAGCGTGTAGTAGTCACCCACCAGCTTGGGGACGTCGATGAGCAGGGAACGCGGCGGCTTCTTTCCGGCCAGAGGATGAACCACGGTCGAAGTAGAGAACGGTCAGCGCGCCGAAGCAAGGGGTTGTAGCCAACCCGGAAATGTTAGGGGTCCGGGCGGCGCAACGGGGTCTCGAGGCATGTGCTCATCCGCGTTGACACGTGCGCCGACGGCTCAGCGCGTCCGCGCCGAAGGATGGATGGACGCGGCAACCTGGGCGGCCGGTCGTCGCGGCGGCGGCGGATCGCGATTTGATCCGAGCTGATCCTCGCCGTCCCGGCGCAAGGACGAGTCCCCGATCCGGCTGTCGATGGCCCGAAACGGGTGTTCTCGCCGAGGAGCCCTGGAATGGGCCGCCCCTAGGCGCGCCTTCACGCGTTGCATTATCGAACGCGCAACACCATTTCGATCTCCAGGACCCGTGGAACGTAGCGCAGCCCCAACACTCCTCCGACGCCCCGAGACGGTGACGACGGCGGAGCTTCTCGCAAGCCAGCTTCAGGGCGCCACGCCCGTCGAGGTCGGCACGCGCATTCTGACGCTGTGCGGAGTCCCCGTCGCCGAAGTCACCACCAACGTCGCCCACCTCAACCCGACCACCGCGACCTCGTCGGAAGGGATGCCGGCCGTCGAGATGCTTGCCGCGCTGGCGGGTCACGAGCCCAGCGGCGTCCTGTTGGTCGAGTCCGCGAATGGCAAACACGGGTGCGGGTTCCACCTCGACAAGGGTCGGGTCACCGGGGCGTGTGGGCCCGGAGCGCTTGGAGACCTCGTCACGTGGAGCGAAGAGAGGTACGCCCGGTTTCCGGAGCGAACGAAGACTCCGCCGCCAAGCCAGTCCGACGCGCCCGACCCGCAGTGGAAGGAGTTGGCGCGCGAGTTCGTGTACGAGAGCGCGCTCGAGGCTCTCAAGCAGAGTTCAGTCCCGGGCACGAGAATCACGCTGCTCCGCGGCGATCTGACCTGGCAGCCGCGCACGCTCCCATTCGAGGTCGGCCCCAGTTTGCAGCATCTCTTGATGGAGCAGGCTCGTCGGGAAGACGAACTGCCGCGAATGCTCGAGAAGCTCGGGGACCACGGACAGCTCGCACTCCCGATGTACGAGCCGGGCCCGCTCCCACCGGGGGGCAAGCCGAGCGCGACCGGGGATTCGGAAGGATGGGGCAACGCCGCCCCCGACTCCGCCAACCGAACGGCATGGGATCTCGCCCGCACGGTCTTCCGACTCTGTGATGGTCAGCGTTCACTCCGCGAGCTGTCCGAGTACGGGATGTTGGGGGAGTTCCGAACCCTCGAGGCGATCATCCTGCTTGCCAAGAGTCAGTGTGTGATCGTTGTCGAGGCTCCCAGCTCATCGACTCCGACCACGGCACCGCCCAAGGCTCCCAAGGTCCTCGAGATTCCGCGACCCGCCGCCCCAAGCCCGAAGACGCCGAGCACTGGCACGGGCTACAGCATCACGCGGCAGGCGAAGGAACGGATCTCGGCCTCGCTCGACGCACGCCCACCCGTCAACATCCCACGCGCCGTTCCGCACCGGCCGGCACGATCGAAACGCCCACCGCTTCACACGTCTCGCGCCAAGGCCCCGGCGCCTGCCCTGCCTCCGCGAGCCCCAACGCCAGGGAACACGGCAGCAGTCGCGGCGGCCAGCGGGCGATCCGAGCGCATTCCGACCCGAACTCGGGTCGCGCCGCATCCCGACGTCGTGACCGCCAAGCCCCCGTCCGTCCGCGACGCCAACGTCGGAGGAGGCCGGGCACTGCTGGCAACCCTCGAGGCCGAGCTCGCGGCGATCGATGCTGGGGTCGCCGACGAGCCCGCCGCACCGGCTCAGCCCGGCGGCTCGTGGCAGTACATCCTGCTCGCGATCTTGGGGGCGCTGCTGTTCGCCGGGGGCGCTGCGTTCTCGATGATGCTCGGCTGATCGCGGCGATCGCGGTACCTGCGCAATTCTGTCACCGGCCGGGGCGGATTCGCTCCGTGCACACCTACACGCAGGTTGGAGGTGTTTCTTCCACCTTGCGCCGACGCGTGCTAGGCCCGAGCAGCAATGTGGGTTTTGGTCCTGGCGCTGCTGACTGGCACGACCGCTGACGCGAACCGCGCGACGCCGCCCAAGGCTGCGCGTCACTTCGATGAGGATGCGCGTCAGGCTCGCCTGTTCAACAGCATGATGTCTCGCGCCGATCCGGTCGCGCTGGATGTCGTGCTCTCCAAAGTCGCTGGTGGTCTGCCACCCAAGTCACTCAGCGCATTCGTCGACAACGCCCGCAGCTACCCGCGCGAAGAGTACGCCCCTGTCTCTTATACACATCTCCGAGCCCACGAGACCTCTCTA
>OJGU01001144.1_pt1 | contig 10861 bp, 8 predicted proteins | sample 1594741 | NCBI WGS metagenome assembly OJGU01 (sample SAMN05416841, study PRJEB24817) | seawater metagenome | isolation source: Sea water | place: Canada:Atlantic | collected 2013-07 | reverse complement strand
GAGGTCTCGTGGGCTCGGAGATGTGTATAAGAGACAGGTTTCGTACCGAGTATTTATTTCTGAACAGCAAGGAGCTTCCGAATGAGCAGCAGCAGTTTGAGGCGTATCGGTCGGCGGCGCTGCAGCTGAAGGATGCCCCTTTGTATATTCGAACCCTTGACTTGGGAGCTGATAAAGTGGCCAATGCGGTGGCAGAGCTCCATGAGACGAATCCTGCCCTAGGATTGAGGGCGATTCGGTATTGCCTCAAACATCCAGAAATATTTAAACAACAGCTGAGGGCGATTCTTAGAGCTAGTTCTTTCGGTTCAATAAGGTTGCTCTATCCGATGATCTCGAATCTCGAAGAGTTATTGGCCGCCAATAAGATCTTGGAGGATTGCCGCAAAGAATTACGTGAAGAGCAAACGGCCTTTGATGAATCCTTGCCCGTGGGCATCATGATCGAAACTCCGGCTTCCGCAATGATTTCAGACGTACTGGCGAGAGAGATCGATTTCTTCAGCATCGGTACGAATGACCTTATCCAGTATGGATCGGCGGTGGATCGACTGAATGAGCGAGTTGCAGATCTTTATCAACCGACGCATCCTGGAATCTTGAGGTTGATCAAAGAAGTGGTTAGTGCTGCCGAAGGGGCCGATATTCCAGTCGGTGTATGCGGAGAAATGGCGGCAGACCCTGTTCTCGTGCCACTGTTGGTAGGATTGGGAGTTCGTCACCTAAGTGTCTCTGCCCCGATGATTCCGGCTGTTAAAGATGTGGTTAGAAGGGTGAATCTGCCTGCCACGAAGCAGCTCGCATTGGAGGCTCTGGCTGCTCGGTCGAGTGAGGAAGTTATTTCTGCCTGCCACAGGCACAATGCGAGAGAAACCGAATCTGTGGCTAGCACGATCTAGGCCTAGGATTCTCTTTAATTCAGAGCGAATATGAAGTTGTTGATTCTTGCAGCGGGATATGCGACGCGGCTCTACCCGCTCACCTTGACCCAGCCAAAACCACTTCTTGATGTGGCGGGCCGCCCCATGATTGATCGAGCGCTTGAGAATTTGGAGCCCATTGATGCGATCGACGAAGTTATTGTCGTTTCAAATGCTCGGTTCACAGGGCACTTCGAGAAATGGTCTGCAGGAAAAGCTGGGACGGTTTCTCGCAAGGTGACGATAATTAACGACGGTTCTGATTCGGAGACAACGCGGCTCGGTGCTCTCGGTGACCTCGGCTTTGTGATTGATAGTCAGGGCATTGATGACGATCTCATGGTGGTAGCAGGTGATAATCTATTTAGTCAGTCGTTAGTGGGTTTCGGGGATTACTGCCGTGATCTGAATGAGCCAGTTCTAGGAGTTTATGACGTTGGCCGGTTTGAATCTGCGAAGAAGTATAGTGAGGTGCATACGGACATGAAGGGGCAGATCACGTCGTTTGAAGAAAAACCTGAATCACCATCGACGACGATGATTGGTGTGGCGCTCTATTATTATCCTCGATCGGTTATTCCGAAGATCAAGCTCTACTTGGAGAACGGGAATAATCCGGAACAGCCGGGGCGGCTGATCCAGTGGTTGTATCCACGTCAAGCTGTGTATACTTGGGCAATTCCGGGTATCTGGTATGACATCGGCTCGAAAGAGACCCTAGAAGAGGCGAATCGGATTTTTGCGGGGCGCTAATCTGGCTCTTCTTCAAGAGTTTCTTAATGGGTGTTAAGATTCTTTCGGTGTCGGAAACTGGCGCCAATAATCGCTATTAAACACACCGTCAATGACGAGCTCCTTCACTTTCCAGGTAAGGGTCATGGTCATTGCTACAGGCGCTAGAAGGAGGAAAATTGCGAACCAGGATCGTCTCGCCTCGAGGATTTCGATTGCTTGGTGCAGAAAGACAGGGGCGGCGCCAATCCGGAGAATGACGAGATAGGCCAGGGTCATTAGCGTTATCGATCCGAGAATCGATCGATTTAGCTGAGTGAAAATCTTAGCATCGCTGCGGAGGCTCTCGTCCGGCAACATTGCGGTGAGGCGGAAAATAACGAGGTTGAAATTGTAAAGGAATACGAGGGAAGAAAGATAAAGCAAATCGACAGCGATGGTGTAGAGCGGAACCTCGGGTAGCCGGGCCCAAAAGTAGAGGAAAGGGGAGAGCCCAGCATTGACGATAGCCAGCATTTTCGCGCGGTCGATGGCTTCTCTCCAGATTCGTTCTTGGGGATTAAAATAAGACAACTGAGTTAATCCGAAGACGAGAAGCAAGTTCGCTAGGCAGGGAATAATGAGTCCTAGCTCTCTCGCTCCTCCGAGGGTTTGACTCTGGACACTGGAGATCAAGACGAGGGGGACGCCCCAGAACAACGCCGAGAGCCCACGGAGCATCTTTCCGAGGGAACGAAGAAGTTCCGATGTTGGGTTCGACGGCGACATGGGCGAGTTTCTTAGAATTTCAGATAGGTGTAATCGTTCAAGCCGGAATTGTAGTCACTTAGGAGACGCATCCCTTCAGATGGCTTTAGTCGGTCTTCTTCGATAGCCAGTTCGACTTGAGTCTTTAGCTGGCGTCTAAGTTCCTTGTTATCGTATTGAACCGATTGTAGTGAGGCTTCAATCGTGTTACCTGGAATCACCTCTTCAATGTAATAACCACAGGGTTCGTCCCTATCGAGGAAGATGTGAACCTCGTTCACACGTCCAAAGAGATTGTGGAGGTCACCCATGATATCCTGGTAGGCACCCATCAGAAAGAATCCGAGATAATATGGCGATTTGGTGGTGTCGTTCGGGTGCAGGTCATGCAATCTTAGGGTATCCTTACTCCCTTCACGGTCAATGAACTGATTGATTTGGCCGTCGGAGTCGCAGGTAATATCTGCTAGTGTGGTGTCTTTTGTTGGCGCTTCGTCAAGGCGCGTTATCGGCATGATTGGAAAAAGCTGATCGCACGCCCAGTGATCAAGCAGGGATTGGAAGACTGAAAAATTGCAGAGGTATTGATCTCCAGTTTTCTCCTCCAGACTTCGGATTTCCTCTGGAACGAAGTCTTGATTGCTGAAACTAGACTTTACTGACCGACAGATTTCCCAGGCGAGTGTCTCGATCTTCGCCTTATCACGAAGGTCGATGATCCCCAGGTTGAACATGTGGTGCGCATCGTCTTTTCTTTCCATCGCGTCATGGAACGCTTCGAGCTTGTTGAGGCTCGACAGGTTGTCTCGAATCTCCAGAAGTTCTTTGATCACAGCGTGCTCGCTAGTTCCGTAGCTAAACTGGCACTGCGGCGATCCTTTTTCGATGGAGCCGAAAACCTCGACTACAAGGGTGCTGTGATGTGCGACAATTGCCCGACCACTTTCGCTGGTAATCTCGGGATGAGGGACCTTCTCAGCATTGCAGACATCACCAATATGAAAAACGATATCGTTGGCGTATTCCTGAAGGGAATAGTTGGTCGAACTGTTGGCAGCCGTTCGGCTCCCATCGTAGTCGACCGCGAGACCACCTCCAACATCAATGGTTTTGATTGGGAAGCCCATCTTGTGGAGTTGAGTATAGAGACGGGTCGCCTCTTGAGTGGCTCGTTTGATCGACTGGATATCAGGAATCTGAGATCCAATATGAAAATGGAGAAGTTGAAAGCAATCCTCCATCTTTTCTGCCTTGAGTCGATCGGCAGCGCTGACAAGTTCAGCTGTGCTCAGTCCAAACTTTGCTGTCTCTCCGCTACTATCGGCCCATTTCCCAGCCCCCTTGCTGAGTAGTCTCGCACGGATCCCAATAATTGGGCGGACACCCGTTTCTCGCGAGATTTCGATGATCTGACCGAGCTCTTCGAGTTTCTCGATCACCATGATGACTCTCTTCCCTAATTTGATTCCCATGAGAGCCATGTGAATGAAACTGGGATCCTTGTATCCATTGCAAATCAGCAAACTGTCGGGTTCTGTTTGAAGCGCGAGGGCTGCAAAAAGTTCAGGCTTGCTGCCAACTTCCAATCCGAATCCGTAGGGTTTACCAGCCTTGAGAACTTCTTCGACAACCTCTCGAAGTTGGTTGACCTTAATCGGAAAAACCCCTCGGTAACGCCCTTGATAGTCGCAATCTTCGATCGCGTTCGTGAAGGCTTGATTGATGGTTCTCACTCGGTGGCGAAGAATGTCCTGGAAGCGAATAAGCATCGGAAATCTCAGATTTCGCCTTTTTGCCTCGGCGACGATCTCGGTGATTTCGATATTGGACGGCTGTTTGGGATCAGGCCGGGCCACGACGTGCCCGGAGGCATTGATATCAAAGTAACCGGCTCCCCAACGCTCGATATGATAGAGATCCTTAGCTGAATCTATGGACCAAGGACTATTGTGGGACGAGGGCTCATTCATTATTGAAAAATCGAAGCGGACTATATCCTTGGTATCATGGATTTCAATCATCGTAACAAAATATTTCCACCCGATTTGGGCCTTGGAGGACGGAATAATTCGGCGGTTGATCTTGGCTTGGTCTCAGTGCTTTGCTTGGATGAAAGGGTGAGTGGAGTATCATTGAGAAAGATTTCGGAATATTGTGATCGTCTTCTGAAGGTCGACGAGATTGAAGATTGGTCGGGCGCAGTGAACGGGCTTCAAGTGGAGAATCGAATCGGGGTATCTCATGTCGTGGCCGCGGTCGATGGCTCGCTTGCGACCGTTCGAAAGGCTGTTTCCCTTGGGGCCGACTTGATGATTGTCCATCATGGGCTGTTTTGGTCTTCCAAACAGCCATGGGTGGGACGGAATTATGAGCTCATGGAGCTGTTGGTTCAATCTGGTCTAGCATTGTATAGTTCGCATCTCCCCTTAGATGTGCATCCCCGATTCGGAAACAATGTGCTTCTTGCTAAGGCTCTTGGATTAAAGACCTTGGAGCCGTTTTTCTTTGATCGAGGTAGAAACCTTGGGGTCAAGGCAAAAACGAGATGGTCTGTGAAGGCGCTGGTGGAACGAATGACAACAACCCTTGGACATCCTCCGGTGGTTCTCTCTGGAGGTGGCGATCAGTGTCGTGCCGTTGGCATCGTGACAGGAGGCGCAGGCGCTGAGTTAAAAATTGCTGCTGCCGAAGGTGTCGACACCTTCATTACTGGGGAGGGCCCTCATTGGACCCATGCATTGGCTGAGGAACTGGGGATTAACGTCATTTATGGCGGCCACTATGCGACAGAGACCTTCGGTGTTCGTGCTCTCTCGGAACACCTGGCGAAGCGGTTCTCTCTGAAGTGCTCCTTCGTGGATCATCCTACCGGACTTTGAGTCTGGCCAAGATTGGATTCTAAACGATGCTTAGTGCCGATCGCTTGCTCCTCGTTTTTGGGCGATCACGAAGCTGTTGAACCAGAGTAGTTTTAGAATGGGAAGGTTCAATCCCCAGTCGATGACTGGGGAGACCTCTCGGTCGGTACAGGCGATCGAACTGACGCTGGCGCCCGCTTGCTCAACGAAGAATTTCATATGGAGAGGATTCGTGACTACGATCGCGTCATCGTCTGGCGTGAAGGGTTCCTTGATAATCGGTGCCATTCGTTCGAACTGAACGTTTTTTGGATCCCTTTGGATCTGTGTTGCAATTTGCAACATGCGGATGGCGTTACGGCACTTGTTGAGTAAGCCGCGCATTCTAGGGTGGTAGTCGCGGAATCCGAGTACTCGCAGGAAATTGGGGCTAGAAATGATGAGAGTGCCTCCTGGTTTTAGCACCCGGACGAGGTCCGAAATGAAGCGCTCCGGTTCATCAACATGCTCCAAGACGTTAAATGCACCGACGGCGTCAAATTGGTTCTCAGAAAAGGGAAGCGTTACGCCGTCGTAAAGTGAGCAATGTCCAACGTGCTTAGTTGCGTTACGGATATTGGGCTCTGATACATCTACTCCCTCGGCATCAAGTTTCTGATCTCGAAGCGCTTTGACGACCTGCCCGACGCCACAACCGACATCAAGAATCGTACCGCGCTTTGCATGAGCAGCCAACGATTTGGTATACTTGGAAAAAAAAGCGGCGTCCCACGATTCTAGGAAGTCGGCATAGTCTTCGTTTTGTCGGTAGCTGTCGACGTGGCTCATAGGGCTTCGATTTATGTTCCCTAAAATCTAGTGGAGAAGGTCTGCAAAAACGAGGCATTTTCCTGGACGATGATGACCTGCAGTCGCGTTGGTTTGAGCGCTTTTCATTGAATCGCCAAGTGATCGGCACTCGACTCTTACAAGAATTGGACTTGTCAGACCGGTAATTATCCCGTCAATAGACGGCATGCCGGAATGGGTCGCAATCGTAATCTTAGGGATAGTCGAAGGAATCACTGAATTTCTGCCGATTTCATCGACTGGACATCTCCTGTTGTCACAATTGCTCTTTAGTGAGTGGTTGCCGGTTCAATCCGATCTCTTCAATGTGGTTATTCAATCAGGGGCTGTTTTGGCTGTCCTTCCCTTGTTTCCTGATCGGTTGAGGCAGGTGTGCTTTGAATGGCGGCAGAAAGAGACGCAGGACTTTATTATCAAGATAAGTACGGCGTTCTTTATCACGGGTGTTGGTGGGTTCCTGCTCGAAGAGAACGGCTTCACGCTTCCGGATACTGCTGGTCCGATAGCCTGGGCATTGCTGGTAGGAGGGATTCTGTTCCTAGTGGTTGAAAAAGGCGTTGCTGGGCGGGCGTTAACTAATGAGATTACCTGGAAGATTGCTATCCTTGTCGGCCTTGGGCAGTTGGTTGCAGCGGTGTTTCCAGGTGCCTCGCGCTCTGGTACGACTATTCTCGTAGCGCTGATCTTGGGATTGAGTCGCCCTGCCGCGACGGAGTTCTCGTTTCTCGTTGGTATTCCCACCATGCTTGCTGCCGGCGGATATAAAATACTCAAGGCATTGACATCGCCCGCGGTGGATGGCGGAGGTGAAAATTGGGGGATGGTTGCTCTTGGGTTTGTGGTGTCGGCGATCGTTTCGTTCGTTGTTGTGAAATGGCTCTTGTCTTACGTTCAGCGCAATACCTTTATCGCCTTTGGTTGGTATCGCATCGGACTAGGGATTGCCATTTTCATCGTGATCGCTCGGTAAAGAAAAAAGTCTCACAAGGCGCACCTTGTGAGACTTTTTCGATTGATTTGTTAGGCGTCCGTTGGCTTAGCGGGCAGCGAGTTTCTTTTCTACCGCCGTCTTTACGAGCGTAACGAACTTTGGCAGTCCTCCTTCAGAAGGGACCTCGTTCGTGCCCTCGATGAGAGGTCGTGCGTAGTCGATGAATTTCTGATTCGGTAGGAACCCGTCTTCTTCAATCCAATCACGAGGAATGAAGTGTTCGACGTTGGCGATATCGGAAAGAGGTTGCAGGCCCGTTGACCACTCATAGGGATCGCTTTTGACGCGGACGATCTTGACCATATAGCCGCTTTTGCCCGAAATAGCTGCTTTGACTGCAGCCTTCCCACAGGCTACTGCCTCTTGGGCGTCTATGGCACTGGCGTAGTGAGCAGCGGCACGCTGGGCGTACCCGAATTTCACGGTTCTTGTCTTAAGATTGATCCGTCCTTGAACGATTTCAGCCAGCCTATCAGCCGCTCCTGACAAGACCGGATGACCGAAGGCATCGAGTCGGTCTTTGTCCGCAGCAATCTCTTCGCCGGCTGCGTTCTTCAGACCTTCCCCAACGACGACGATACAATACTTGGTTTCAGAAACGGTCTTTTGGACTCGTTCGAGAAATGCGTCCTCATCGAAAGGGATCTCAGGGAGAAGAATAATGTGTGGCGGATCATCTTGAGCTCGCTTGGCAAGCACCGTCCCGGCGGCGATCCACCCAGCAGAACGTCCCATGACTTCAATGATACAGCATGCACCGTCATCGGTTGCCATACTGGCGACGTCAGCTCCTACTTCCATGACGGAAGCAGCATTGTATTTGATGACGGATCCGAATCCTGGGCAGTGATCAGTGTGGGGTAAATCATTGTCGATTGTTTTGGGAACCCCGATCACTCTCATCTCGTAGTTTCGTTTGACCGCTTCCTCGTGAATCTTGTTTGAGGTGTCTTGTGAGTCATTCCCGCCAGCATAGAAGAAAAAGCGAATGTTGTGCGCCTGAAAGACTTCGAAAAGTCGATCCATATCCTTCGCTGCCTGCTCCGGATCTGTTTTGAAATTGATCTTGTAGCGACAGGTGCCCAATGCCGCAGCTGGAGTGTGTTTGAGGGCTTCGATCGACTTGGCCATCTCCTCGTTGAGGTCGAAGAGATCCTCGTTGAGAATTCCGAGGATCCCGTTGCGTCCTGCGTAGATCTCCCCGATTTGGGTGTGTTTGCCGGCTTCCTGAATCACACCAGCGACACTGGCATTGATGACGGCCGTTGGTCCCCCTGACTGGGCGACCAAGAGATTTCCTTCAAGTAAAGACATTGATTTGGTTTGATCTATTTGTGCAGTTATATCCGATCAGTGCCTCGGAATTGTAGCAATACCGGACAAAATCTGGGCGCAGATTGCCAAACCGCCAAAGCTTCTGTCAAAGCGGAAGTGGGATTAAACCGTCTGCTTTAGCCACTTTCAGCCGGCTCTGGGGCCGAAATGATGCATTAAACCACGCAAACGGAATTCGCTAGTGTCCCAATACCCGAGATCGAGATCTGGATGTGGTCGTCGGCTACTAGGGTGAAATCGTCGCCTGGAACCACCCCTGTGCCGGTGAGGAGAATGGCCCCTCGGTTGAAAGTCTGGCTGCGCAGGAGATATCCGGCGAGATCGGAGAACTGACGCTTGATCTGGTTGATTGAAGTGCTGCCGGAAAACTTTGTTTTGCCTGTGCGCTCGATTCTAATCGATATTTCCCATTCTCGAGCTTCAGATTCGCTTTGACCGAGAACGATCCAAGGGCCTAGGGCGCAAGACTTGTCGTAGACTTTTGCTTGGGGAAGGTAGAGTAGGTTTTCGCCCTCAATGTCTCGTGAACTCATGTCGTTTCCAATTGTGTATCCGACAATGGATCCCTGGCTGTTTAACACCAGGGCGAGCTCTGGTTCCGGCACGTTCCAGGTAGCATCTTTGCGAATACCTACCTCAGCATTGGGACCGACCACTTTCTCGGGGACCGACTTGAAAAAAATCTCGGGTCGGTCGGCGTCATAGACTTTATCGTAGGCCGTTGCGCTAAAATCAGATTCCTCCATTCGCGCTGTCTTACTCTTGAAATAGGTGACACCGGCAGCCCAGACTTCTTGACGATCAACCGGAGGCAAGAGGGTGACAGAATCGAGTGGGTGTTGGGGGAGTCCGGTTAGATCAATCGCTCTTAGATACTCGGCTGGACTCTCTTGTTCGAGAACGTCGCTAAGGAGCCGAATCTTCCGTTCGGTGAGATCTATGAGACGTTCTGAGTCGTCGATGATTCCAATTCTGGCTTCCTTCTCTGTAGTTGTGAATCGGCAAAGTTTCATGGTCTAACGGCTGAACATTCGAATTCTCGTTCGCTTTGTGGAAGGAACCCTATCGATTCTGGTTCACGGCGACAAGCCCCGTTGGGCGATCGTCGATTGACCTATAGCGAGAGTGCGTGAGTGGACAGCTCCCCGAGCTCCTGCTCGTTGGAAACCGTGATGAAGTCAATTCCTTGTGCGACGATCGGTTCGGCCCAGCTCGGGGTTTTTGCCCACTCTGGGCTGAAGCCTTCGTCGAATTGAATGATGACGACGGTCACCGAATAGCCCTGTCTCTTCAGCATTCCGAGTGCCACGGCGGTTTCGGGGGAGACATCTCGAAGGATTGGGATTATCGTTGCGTCCCGTGGGATTAACTGCCTGGCCTCTTGAATGAGGTGCGCAAAGTGAAGACCATCACTCGTTTCGAGCCTTCCAAGGGTCTCGAGGATCGTTGTCAGTTGTTCCGCCCCTTTTCGGGTGGGAACAATCAGTGGTTGTAGCCGGGCGTTCGACTGGGAGTGGTGTGCCTTGGTTTGCGCGTCCGTCCTCGTCGTGAAATGACCGACCCAGCCGTCGTGCTTGATTCGTTCTGCTGCGTCGCGACCGTTGCAGACGAGTCCAACTTGGTGGCCGTCTTCGAAGAGGGCATTTGCTAGAGATGCGGCTGTCATGATCGCGAGTTCGCTGGCAACGCTCGATCCTGTTCCCTGGTAGGCGTCGTCATGAAAATCGAGGAGAAGAGTGGCCCCTGCCACACACGAATTGTCATAGATGCGACTATGAAGGGTGCCAGTGCGGGCGGTAGCGCTCCAATGAATTTGATTGAGCGGATCTCCGGGGTGATAGGGGCGAACGGCTGCGATTCGCGTGGGGTCCTCGAAAAGTCTGTGCGCGATCCGAATCTCACCAAGCGGGCGTCGGGAGGCGATTTGGTAACGTCGCAAAGGAATCACTTGGGGAATAACAAGGACAAATTCGGGATCCGTAATGATTCGAAAGGTTCGGTGTAATCCGAAAAGGTCGCCAGTTTCGACGAGGAGTGGGCCGAGTTGGTAGTAGCCCCGTTGTTTGAACGTGATCTTGTAACTGAGGTGATGGCGATCGCCGGCCTGAAGACTTGTGATTCCGATACCCTGGCCCTTGATCAAGAGCTTTTGGGGCATTTGCCCCAAACGTTCTTTGGGAAAAGATTCTTCGAAGATCATCCAGGGCGTCGAGAACGGACTATTGTTCTGAATGGATATCTCGATGTTCTGCTGATTGCCGACCTCGACTTTGGTGTTTACAGGGCTGCGGATTGCCGAGAGCCCCTCGGACCATTGATGGGTCATAAAACGACTCAATAGGAGAATGCCAAGCAGGACATACATGGCATAGACGAGGAACTGTCTCTTATACACATCTGACGCTGCCGACGAGCGATCTAGTGTAGAT
>OJGU01001143.1_pt1 | contig 10870 bp, 5 predicted proteins | sample 1594741 | NCBI WGS metagenome assembly OJGU01 (sample SAMN05416841, study PRJEB24817) | seawater metagenome | isolation source: Sea water | place: Canada:Atlantic | collected 2013-07 | reverse complement strand
AGATGTAGAGAGGTCTCGTGGGCTCGGAGATGTGTATAAGAGACAGCGCCAAGACCTGCTCCCCCTCGACCCCCAACAGCTTCACGGCGAAGCCGCGGAAGTCTGGCTGACCATCATCTTGAAATGCAGGGTGCCCGCTCGAGATTCGGACCCAGGACCCAAACACCTCCCCTTCGCGCCCGAACACTCCGCCCACCCGCACCGCATCCACAAGCGCCTCGCTTCCCTCGGGTAGGAGGTCTTGTACGGCTTCATCCGACAGCACCTGGAACGCAGCTCGGGTACAGATATGGCTCTTGTTGTGAAAGCCCCGCTTGATCGGTTCGCGCGTCATCGCCCCCGAACACCGCGCCGGTGTCCACGTCCCACCGAGTTGTTCACACTTCGCAGCACGAGGCCCTGAGGACGCCTCCGACGAAGGAAGGTTGGAGTCGTAGACCGGGAGTTCGATCTCGTCCCCGTCCTCGTCTGCACACCAAGCCTCATCCCACTCGCCGACGGACGCGTCGCAAGCCACGAGCTCCTGGATCTCCGTCACCTTGTCCGCCGAACGTTCGAAGAACTCCTCCTCGATCGCCGCGGCCGCGGCCGGATCTCGCAGCGTCCCCTCCGGGTCGCCGGCGAACACCTCCGCGGCGTAGCCCGGGTCCCCGGCACGCGCTCCACTGGCCAGGTCGCCTCCGTAGGGACCCTCGGGATTCAGGTCGTCGGCCTTGCCCGGGTCGAAGCCTTCACATCCTTGTTGCAGCAGCACCTCCGCCTGCGCGAGCTGCTCTCCGGCGCACGCCGTGGGGGTCTCAACCTCGATCCCCAGACACTCTGATGCCAGCACCGCTGCGTCTTCACAGATGCTGGCGCTCCCGGTCGAGGCGCCACAGCCCCCCACAACTCCAAGTGCGAGGGCTAGGGCAGCGCCCCCGAGAACCGACAGCCAGGGGACGCTCGACGAAGACTTACACACCCCGACATTGTCTTCTCCGACCGCGGGGTCGGCCACCATCGAAGGGCGCCAACCCACCATCACAACCCGCCGACAACACCCGTCTACCCGCCAACCTGGTCGCGGAGCTCTGTGAACCAGGCTTCCTGCACCTCGGGCGCGGGGACCTCTTGGGGCGGCGTACGCTCGGCAAATCCCTCGGCCAACGCGGCGCGAGCTCGGGCAAGACGGCTTCGGACGGTGCCTTGCGCGACGTCCAAGACTCGAGCGATGTCGGGCGTCGACAGCTCTTCCCAGTAGTAGAGCTGAAGCACGAGCTGCTGGTCCAGCGGTAGATCTCGGAGCGCATCCCAGAGCAGCCCACGCTGCTCACGCCGCCCGACCATGCTGCTGGCCGTGGTGTCGGATGCCTTGAGTGCGCTGTCGATGCCGGACGTCCGTCCGTCGCGATGGTGCTCGCGATAATGCCGAAGCAGCTGGATGCGCGCGATGCCCAAGACGTACGCGCGGAAGCCGGACGCCTCGAAGATGTCGTCACGTCGCTCGACGGCAGCGAGGAAGGTTCGCTGCAGCAGATCGTCGACACGATCGTTCTCGACCCTGCCGACAAACACGCGATGCACTGCGGCGAAGTGGCGCGTCACCAGCCCATTGCCCGACGCAGCATCACCAGCCCGCCACGCACGCAGCAGTTCGAGGTCCGATCGCATCGAGCGCGATCAGTCTACCGCACCTTCGAGCGCGTCTACTTTCTCTTGGACCATGACGACCTGGGGATGGTCGACGTCGAGGGACGAACGCCGGATGCGAAGCGCGCGCTCGAAGGCCGTACGCGCGGCTTTCACGTCGCCGCGCTCGACCCCGATCTCACCCAACGTCACATAGCCATACGCAAGGTCGTGGTGGTCCTCGCCGAGGTGCCCGGCAAGCCCCAGCAGCGCGGTACGAACATCTCGCGCGGCCCCCTCGAGGTCACCGGTCATCGAGCGTGCCCGGCCGAGATTGAGGAGGGCGCGCAGGGCGAGTGCCGACCCCTCGCCCTGGGCCTCCTCGAGGATCGAGACCGAGCGTGCGTGGGTCGTGACCGCCTGGTCGCCGAGGCCCAACTCCAGCTGGCATGCCCCGACCAGGTTGAGCGCCCAGCCGACCGACAGCGACCGGGAGCCCCGCAGGCGCTCCTCGATGTCCAAGGCTCGTCGGGCGTACGTCAACGCAGCGCCGTAGTCGTCCATGCGCGCGGTCACGAACGCGAGCGACTGGACGGCCCGCCCAACCCGCGGATGATGCGGTCCCAGCTCCTCTTCGAGTTCGACAAGCACCGGTTCGAGGAGCGCGACCGCGGTCGCATAGTCCCCCAGCACGGTGTACGTGTCGGCGAGATTGATCGCCGTCGTGCGTTGGTGCACCGCCCAGGGGCCCGACCCAACCTCGCCCTGGCCGGCCTCTGAGGCGACGCTCATCGCCCGTAGGAAGTGGTCCCGTGCAACCGAGGGCTCCCCCGCCTCACGGGCGATGGCGGCCTCGATGCTGCTCAAACGATAGATGAGTTCGGCGGGTGCCCCGGCCCGCCGCAGCGCGAGCTTGGTGTCGCTCACCCGGACAGCCGCGGCGGGGGCGTCGCGGAGCAGGGTGCCCTCCACTCCTGCGAGCTCGACTCCCGAGGCCGCGACCAATCGATCGTCATCCCTCCCGGCGCCGATCGAACTCGCGCGCTCCAACACCTCGATCGCAGCCTCGGCATCACGTGCGTCGCGATGGATCCGGCCGAGGATGAGCAGCGCCCAGCCCTCGGTGGCACGGTCCTGCTCCTGCGCAGCCTCCTCGATGACCGTCCGGAGCAACTCCGCCGCCGTATCCGCGCGTCCGGCTTTGCTGAGGGTCCGAGCTCGGGCAAGACGAGCAGCGAACCGAGTGTCGGCGCGCTGATCGGCCAGCGCCAAGCGGCCTCGCGCGCTGAGGCAGGAAGATGGAGGTTTGAGTGCATCGACACGCTCGACCGCACGCTCGACCACCGTAGCGTCCGCCTCTCGAAACAATCGCAGTAACTCGGCGAGTTCGAGGGAACACTGCTCGAGGCACAGCCGCTCCTCGGCCGCCACGTTCGGCTCTGGGTTCCGCGCCGCGCAGACGGCCAGGCGGGACTCCTGGAGATCGCGAAGACGACGGTCCACGCGGTCCGCGACCCGCAGATAGGTGTCGGTCGCGATCGGGACGCCCGTCTCCTCGAAAGCGGACCGTATCGAATCCTGCGTTCGGGGCGTCCATGCGTCCCGCAGCGCGGGGCTTGGGGCGGCACACACATCCCCTGATGACCACGCCAAGGCGCCCAACATACCCGCGCCGCCGATGGCGATCGCGACGGCCACGCTGCCCCCGGCGATCAACCCCCACCGACGCGGCGAAGCGGCCGCCTGTAGCGCTTGCAGCAGCGCGTCCATGTCCTCGAAGCGGCCCTGCGGCGATCCATGCAAGCCTCGACGCAACGCCGCGTCGAGTGCCCGGGGCACCTGGGGATTTCGAGACGCGGTGATCTTGCCCGACACCTTCGCCTGATACAGACCCGTCTCGCTGTCCGCGTCGAAGGGGCGCTCGCCGTGCAGCGCCTCAAACAACGTGACGCAGAAGGCAAACTGGTCGGCCTTGGCGTCCGGCTCGACACCGCGGTGCTGCTCCGGCGCCATGTATGCGGGGCTCCCCAAGACCGTGCCCGGACGCGTCGCGGCCATATCGGCCGACACTGTGGGCGGACCCCGCTCGACCGTCCGTTGGGTGTTGTCGTCGAGCTCGCGCGCCAGGCCGAAGTCCGCGACGCGCACCCGGCCATCCTCGCCAAGCAACACGTTGTGGGGCTTGAAGTCCCGGTGAACGATCCGCCGCTGATGTGCGGCCGCCAGACCTTGCCCTGCCGCCAGGCAAACCTCGAGGACGCGCGCCACGCTGCGCCTGTGCCCCTTGAGCCAACGCCCCAGCGTCGGCCCGTGCACGTACTCCATGACGATGAAGACCCCCGGGTCCAGCTGCCGGCCATCGCTCGATCCCACGGGATGCTCCAGCACCCCCACGTCGTAGACCGCGACCACGCCCGGATGTGAGAAGCGTGCGAGCGCCTGGGCCTCACGGAGCAGCCGTGCGCGAGCGTCGGCGGGCCCGAGCCCTCCCTGCACGCAGCGGTCGCGCAACACCTTGATCGCGACCGCCCGCCGGAGCTGCGGATCGTATCCCCGGTAGACCGCCGCGAACGACCCCTGGCCTACCCGTTGCTCAACGATGTACCGAGACACACGAACCGGCTCGACTGCATCGCCGAACAATCGGCGCTGAAGCTCGGCGAGGCGTACTCGCTCCACGACGGACCCATCGACCACGCGCGTGACATCGTCCTCCGTCCATACCCGTGTGTCCACGAGTTCGTTGGCGATGGGGTCACCACTCATCGCGCGACCCTGACGAGCCACCCCTGCACGGTGTCGCCGTGCGGCCCCATGTCGATCCTCCCCGTTGCCGAGTGGTGATCCCTGGAGCGAGCTTCACCGCCCATCCTTCACGGCGCAACACGAACGACCCACCCTTCGAAGCCATCACCATCGACGCCGAGATCGCGACGGCCCGCCGCCCAAATGTGGTCGCCAGGCCCGACGGCCACCGCCCGAAACCGCTTCTGGCCAGGGTCGTCGAGATCGACCGCCTGCGACCAGAGTATCGATCCGGAGGTGTCGAGTTTCTGTAGTGACGCGCCCGAAGCTCCGTCCGCGGACTCGCTCCCGGCGACGACAATGTTGTCTGCGCCGTCGACCGCAACCGCGAGGAATGTGGCGGAGCCCTCCACACTCTCCCCTCGCCAAGTGTGCAACCACCCTTCGCTTCCATCCGCGTCCCAGCGCTGGACCCATCCAGCCGATACTCCCAAAGCCACGGTCTCGTAGCCCACCGCATAGACGTTGCCAGCGCTGTCGGTCGCAACCCCGCTGGCGAGTTCGTCGAGGCCGGCGGCACCTCGATGGGTACGCGACCACAGCAGAGCGCCATCCGGATCGTACTTGCCAACCCAGCCGTCCAGGCCCTGTCCGGTGACCGTCTCGAAACCGGCGACGACGACGTTTCCATCAGCGTCGACCGCGACGGCGCGCGCTCCATCCGCTCCGTGTGCAGCTCCATCGTGCGTCGCTGTCCAGCCGACCAACCCGCCCTCGAGGTACTGGTGGACTCGAACGTCGGTGTCATTGGACTGCGTGAACTCGCGACCCGAGACAAACAAGCGCCCCGAAGCGTCGCTGGCGATGCCTCGCGGGGCGTCGTCTCCGACCCCGGTCCCGGAGAATGCGGCCGTCCATCCCTCGGCCCCCAACAGGGAGTACTGGCCGACCCGCCAGTCATCGCCGGTGGTCGTCATTTCGAGCTTGCCCGCGACGTACAGCGACCCGTCGTGCACGAGTACGCCACGCCCCGCGTCGAGGCCGTTGGCCGAACCGTCGGTCGAGAGGTCCCAACCAACGACCCCCGCGGGATTGAAAGACTGGATCCACAGGTCCGGGCCGAGGTTGCTGGTGTGGAGCGCCCCGGTGGCGTATGCGTTGGCGTCCTCGTCGACCGCGATGCCGAAGAAGTCCTCGGCGAGACCGAGCGAGCCACCGATCGTGCTCGACCACAGCACGCTGCCCGACAGCGTGCAGTCCTCGTTGCAACCGTCGGCGTCGATGCCGTTGGGCTTGTCGCAAGCCTCGCCCATGTCGACAACACCGTTGCCGCACAGCTCGGGCAGCTCCCCGGTCCCTGAGCTGTCCCCGGTCTCCCCAATCTCCCCCGTCGAGATCTCTCCGGTACTCGTCCCCACCGGGCCGGTCGTTGAGCCGTCGCTGTGGCCGCTTTCGTCCGACCCCGAAGACGCGGCCTCGGGCATCGTGGTCGAGCCCGACGTGGAGTCGAGCATGTTGGGGTCGCCCTGATCGGCCTGAGCACCTGCGCAGGCTCCGAGAAACAGGAGGGTCATGGCTCCGCGGTGTTGCTTCATCCGGTCCGTCCACAATGCAGATCACCCGCGCGACGGATCCGCTCCCGAAAAAGCGGCCCCAACGTCGAACTCGCGCACGTAACGCAGCGCCTGCGATTCCGCACACTCGGGCGGCCCACAACGTGGTCGCGGGTCTGCAACTTACGCACACGGGTGTCGTCTTCGATGCGATGGCGCGCGCGCGACAACCCAACGTCTGGAGTTCCAAGAGCAAAATTGCCCTGGCACCGCTCCTGCTGCTGGGACTGAGCGTCGGGGCCGGTTGTTCGGACGACACCGGCGCGACCGACCCTTCGGACGAGGGGCCAGCCTGCATCGGCAAGTGCGACGGATTCAACAGCATCACCGGAGCGCTCCCGCTGGCCCCACACGCCGCCACTTGGGACGGCCGGGTGCTGCTCGCCGATGTCGAAGGAGAGTGTCGTGTGGTCGCGGTACGGCCCGAGGCCATCGAGGTCCGTGAAGGTGGCCTGAGCTTCGGCCCCGAGGTGTTCTCCGAGGGCGTGCCTTGCCCCACGACCGTCGGTCGGCCCGCCATCGCGATGGCCACCCCCGAGGGGCACAACCCCTTCCCCAGCACCCCCGATGGCGAGCTGGATTTCGCGGGCGAGCACCTGAGCTATGCGATCACGTTGCTGGAGAGCAACGAAGCCGGCCAACTGGTGCGTCGCTCCGGCGCGATCATCACCACACAAGGCGAAGTCTCCTCGGCGCAGTGGGATGACGAGCCCACGCCGACCGGAATCAACGGCAACAGCCCGACGCTCAGCGCCGACGGTGGCCTGCTCGTGTTCGAACGCGAGGGCACGCTGTGGTTCGCGCTTGCCGAGGGGGACAACTTCGGGGAGCCCGAGCCGTTGAGCCGGCTGCACGAGCGGGGCGCAAACTCGGTTCGCGGACTCCCGCTCGCGACGCGCTACCCCCTCGCAGGCGAGGCGCTGCGCGGTGCTGATGGGACGCGGATTGAAGCGGGCCAACCGATCGTCGGTCAACGCCCGTCCCTCGGACAAGACGCCACGTCACTGTTCTTCGAGGCCACCGGCGGGACCCGGGTCCTGAGCCAGCGCAGCGGCTTCGCAATTCGCCAGCTCGACGGGCACATCAACGCCAGCGACGACGATGCTCCTGCGTTCCACCTCAGCCTCGGACGCAGCGGCAGCGTCTACGCGCCGTACCCCGGCGCTCACCGACTGCCGGTTCGCGAGCACCGACTTCCGACGGTCTCGCTGTTTGGCTTCACCGAGCGGGATGGCGAGTTCCAAAGCAGCTACGACGAGATCGACTTCGTCGCCTTCTCCGACCGCGACTACGTCACGTATCTCCCGATGACCGGCGCAGCACTGGCCGACGGTACGCTCGATCCCCACCGGGCAGGCGACCTCTCAGGCCGCTTCAACACCGCCATTCTCGACGCCGGCGCGTCCTTTGAACACGCCGCGGTCACCGGTGCTCACGGGCAAGCCGTATTCCTGTCCAGCGGAGCGGGACTCGTGGTGCCCGCCAGCGACACAACCGTCGCTCCCCAGCGCGGCTACAACGTCTCGATGTTCGTTCGGCCGATGGCCGACGATGTCCGCGGCCCCCTGCTCGACTGGCCCGGCGTCGTGAGCATCACACTCGAAGACGACGGCGTCGTCATTCGCGGCACCGCGCCCGAGAGCGAACCCACCAACTCCGTACACCCCGTACTTGCTCGCGACACGTGGACCCACGTCGCGGTCTCCTACGACGGAAACTCCGGGCGACTGCGGACCTACGTTGGCGGCGAGATGATCGCGCAAGACCAGTTCGCACGCCGCGGCTTCCCCACCGGCGATGGCGGTGCCATCACCATCGGGCGCGCCACGGGTAGCGGTGCCGGAGCGGTCCTCGGGCTCGACGAGGTCAGCGTCTCCCGCGAGCTCCGTTTCGACGAGGAAGTCTACGCCGAAGCCCGGCAGGAGGAGTTCTTCCGCCGCCCCATCGCATCGATCGACCGAATCCGCGAAGAGGTCGACTTGCCGCTTGGGCTCGACGCCGATCAGTTCGTGATGCCCGACCGCGCGAACCTCGAGGACAACGCCGTCGACCTCGGCATGATCCTTTTCTTCGACACGCGCCTGTCGAGCAACCAGGAGATCTCGTGCGCCACGTGCCACGACCCGGAGCTCGCCTTCACCGACGGCCGCGCCGTGGGTGCTGCGGTCGACGGCAGCGACCTGACCCGCAGCACGCCCACGGTCTTCAACCGGGCGCTCTCCACCATGCAGTTCTGGGATGGACGCTCGCCCAGCCTCGAGCAGCAGTCCGTGCTTCCGATCTTCAACAGCGCGGAGATGGGGCTGACACGTCAGGAGTTCGTCGAATACCTGAGCAGCGTCCCCGAGTACGTGGACCGGTTCGAGGACGTGTTCCGCCGCGCGCCCAGCATCTCGACCGCCGGCTTCGCGCTCGCGGCGTTTCAGCGCTCCCAGCTCGCCGGCGAGTCCCCGGTCGACCGCTACGAAGCCGGTGAGACCGACGCGCTGTCCGAGTCCGAGATTCGCGGCCGCGCGCTGTTCAGCGGCAAGGCCCGCTGCGTCGCCTGCCACAGCGGCTCCAACTTCTCGGACGAGCAGCTTCACGCGGTCGAGGTCTTCGAGCACACCGACCTGGGCGCGTTCCTGGTCCGCCGCGGTCGCGAGCGATTCCTGCGCACGTTCAAGACACCCACGCTGCGCAACATCGACGTCACCGCGCCATACTTTCACGACGGCTCCGCCGCCACGCTCGAAGAGGTCGTGTCCCTCTACAACGCCGGCGCCCTGCCCAACGCCCAGAACGTCGACCCGGAGCTTCATCCGCTGGGCCTGACCGATCCGGAGCAAGCCGACCTGGTCGCGTTCCTTCGCGCGCTGACCAGCCCGAACGCGATCCAGACCTTCGACGTCGAGCTGCCGACGCTGGAGTAGCGCCGCGGATACGCCCGGTGTTCTACCCTGCGGGTCGTGCCGAGCTGCCACCAGCGCAACGAGGCGCTCGCGGACGGGCTGCGGGTGCTGCCGGGATCGATCCCGTACACGAATCGGCGCCGGCTGAACGTCGGAGGCCGGTTCGACGGCATGACGCTGGGGGAGTTTCTAGCGGCCCGACACCCGCACATCGACCCGGCGGTTTGGCGAGCGTCCCTTGGTGGCGGCCGGCTCGAAATCGATGGACGGACGGTCCACAGCCTCGATCAACCTGTCCGTGGCGGAAACCGACTCGTCCATGTGATCGAGTCGCAGGTCGAGCCAGACGTCTGCGCCGAGCTTCGATTCCTTCACGAAGACGAGGACGTCGTGGTGCTCGACAAGCCTGCGCCACTGCCGGTTCATCCGAGCGGTCGTTTCAACAAGAACACGGTGCTCGGGCTGCTGGCTTCGGTGTTCGAGGACCTGCAGGTGTTTCCGGTCCACCGACTCGACGCCGATACAACCGGCGTTCTCGTCCTTGCTAAGCATCCCGCAGCCGCGCGGCAGCTGGGCGCCCAGTTTGAGGCACGAACCGTGGGCAAACGCTACCTGGCGCGCGTGCATGGATGCTCGCCGCGACGCTTCGAGGGCACCGCCCCCATCGCCCGAGGACCGGACTCCAGCGGCAAGCGAACGACACTCTGCGGGGCCCCGGCACTCACTCGCTTTTGGACCCTGCACCCGGGCAACCAGAGCCTGGTCGCCGCGTGGCCACGTTCAGGGAGAACGAATCAAATCCGGCTGCACCTGCGCGACGCCGGGCACCCGATCGTCGGCGACCGAGCGTATGGCCCCAATGCCGATGACGAGTTTCTCAGCGGCGGGCCATTGTGTTTGCACGCGGACTCGATTCGTCTGCGCCATCCCGCGACCGACAGGAGCGTCCGCTTCGACGCGCCCCGGCCCGCCTGGGCGTCAGAGCTCCTCGGGTGACGGCCCGGTGTGCAGGTGCTCATCACCGCGTGCTTTCGCAGCTCGAACCTGACGCATTCGCTCTCGCCGGCTCGCTCGTTGCGCGTCGTCTGTGGTTGCCACGCACCGATGGCAACACACACCGGCCTCGTAGTCCGGGTGCTCGAGTTCGTCGGGAGCGAGCGGTTCCAAGCACCCGAAGCACAACACGTGGCGCCCCTGCTCGAGTGCGTGGTCAACGGCCACCCGGCGATCGAACACGAAGCACTCGCCGTCCCATCGGGATTGCGCGGGGTCAGTCCGTTCGAGGTACCGAAGGATGCCGCCCTTGAGGTGATAAACCTCAGGTACCCCTTCGCGCAGCAGGAGCGAAGTCGCCTTCTCGCAGCGAATCCCGCCGGTACAAAACATCGCGACCTTCTTGTGGCGGTCGGGATCGATGTTGGCTTTGACCCACGCAGGGAAGTCGCGAAAGCTCTCGGTCGCGGGGTCGAGCGCCCCCACAAACGAACCGATCCTCACCTCATACGCGTTGCGCGTGTCGACGAGCAACACCTCTGGATCGTCCACCAATGCGTTCCAATCCTCGGGCTCGACATAGGTACCGACGCGCTCGAGCGGGTCGATTCCGGGCACACCCATCGTCACGATCTCTTTCTTCAGACGCACGCGCATGCGCCCGAATGGCGGAGCTGATGCGGTTGCGTACTTCGCGTCCAACGCCTCGAGCCCCGGCTCGCTCCGCAAGCGCTCCAGCACCGCTTCCACGCCAGACGGCGGGCCGGCGATCGTTCCGTTGACCCCCTCGGGGGCGAGAAGCAGGGTGCCGACAACCTGCCGTGCCTCACATAACCGTTGCAAGGTTGGCTGCAAGCTCACGTGGTCCTCGAGAGGAGCGAACGCGTACAACGCTGCGATTCGACATTGGCTCACGGCGCGGGAGGCTAGCAGCCCGTGGTGAAACCCGACACGGCGTCTCACTCGTCTTTTTCGCTCCTGGCGGCGTCGCCAAAACTGGCAGTACGCCCGGTACAGCGG
>OJGU01001141.1_pt1 | contig 10890 bp, 6 predicted proteins | sample 1594741 | NCBI WGS metagenome assembly OJGU01 (sample SAMN05416841, study PRJEB24817) | seawater metagenome | isolation source: Sea water | place: Canada:Atlantic | collected 2013-07 | reverse complement strand
AAAACTGGAAACCAACAAAAACTCAAATCCCCATTCTTTGGTGTAGACCCACAAAACTCCAATCCCAGCGCCTAAAGAAGGCAAAGACAGGCATTTGAGAAACAACCCCGGGGAAGGTTTGGTGGAGCCGAGGGGAATCGAACCCCTGACCCCCACAATGCCATTGTGGTGCTCTACCAATTGAGCTACGACCCCAAACCAACCATTTCACGGGAACAACCGAAGGTCTCCCCTCAAACCAACCCCGTGAGCGCTACCCGCACGGAGTGCGAGAAGGAACGCGAAAGTTACAGAAACCCAAAAATATGACAACCCAAAAAATCAAAAGAGCTCGAATCAGCTACTCAACAGTAATACCGAGAAAAAATGGAGCGGAATCGGCATCGCCGCTATCAAGATCAATTGACTTCAGTCCTTTCACGCCCTCAGGCAGTCCAACAGTCATAATAAAAAGACGAATCAAACGATTCGGGGCAGTTCTCTGACTCCAGACAATTGTCGTTCCTTCATCACGTTCTGCACCCTCTCTCGTAAACCACCAATCGCTCAAATCGACCCCGTAGGCAATTGCTCGTTCAAGTGACTTACCGTCCGAAAGGTTAAAGGTAACAGTGCCAACAATCTCGCCTTCAGCTGAAGGATAGGCAGCAGCGAGCAGAAAGTGCACACGCTCACATGCTTGTCCGATCTCAATACCGCTGATCGACTTTGGAAATTGCCGCCTTGAATTTTGGTCCAAGCGGCGACTAGAAAGCTGTACGACGCCTCGCACATCAAAATCAACCCCGCCTAGCCGATTCAGCCCGGCTGAGATCTGTTCTAGATTATTCTTTGCGTTGCCGGTGAGCTGCCAAGAATCTTCAAGATGTCCGTTGTAGAAATGAGACAAGTCAACCAACCTTGCACTCATCCCTTCGGCACGCTTGGGCAATCGTTTCCCCAGTCTCGACATGTAGCCAACCTCTACGAGTCTTACGCCAGCCTTCCCTTCCTCGGACCCTGCAAGTCTCGAAACGAGTTGCATTTGCTGATCGATCAATAACTCCCTTTCATTGGCAAACTTATCACCGAACGCCTCCATCGCTACAAGATGAAAGCCTGAGCCGAATACATCCTGTCGCTTGATCGCAGCTCTAAAGCCGTGAGCGTGCCAGTCAAACCGTTGCTCATCATTCACCGAGAATAGTTCAGGATGCGAACTCTCTAGGATCGCCCATGAATCCAACAAATTTGTCGAACTCATTCCCATCAATTCGCCCGTCATGTCACGGCGTCTCCCAGACAGCAATTCCGCCTCTCGCAGCAGGACAGGTTTAGCGCGTTGCTCAGCAGAGAGGCCCCATTGAATCACCCGGTTACTGCTGACTGTAAGAAGGCTCTGCGACAGCGGATCAAGACTGGCGAGAGACACCGGCCGGGAGTGCCGCAGCGCTGGCGCCAAAGGAGCCCCGTTCCGCACTGACCAAAGCCTCACCGTCTCATCTGACCCAACAGTCAATAATTGATGGTCATTCCCGCTGAACTCCGCCCGCAAGACGGGCCCCCGATGTTTGAGGGGCGGAGAGATGGGATTCCCCTCCCACGCATCCCAGATACGGGCGGTGTAGTCATCGCTCGTGGTAACAATTCGTCGTCCTTCTGTGTCAAAGCTCACGTACCGAATAGGAGCCCGATGTACGATCTCTTGAGAAAGGGGCCGACCATCAGCTAAGCTATAAACACGTGCCACCGACTCCGCTGAAAGAGCCACAAAACGTTCGCCACTCTTATCCATAGCCGGCTTCCCTAAGGAATATCCCGTTCGAAAAGGCCCCCGAACTCGCTTCCCTGACAGAGTGCTCCAAACGTAAACGGAGTTATCAGCACTCGCCGTGACAAACTCCCGTCCCCCGGTGGTGAAGCCGGCATTCACCACAGAGTAGTCATGCTCGACGGGAGGAATCGAAGCCTTGCCCGTCTGCACATTCCAGACGATCGCCTTTCGGTCACGGCTCGTTGTGATGAGCCGATTCCCCATCCCATTAAAACAAGCGAAGTTTATCGAATCCTCATGATGAAACTCGTGCCTCTGCTCGCCAGACTCCATGTCCCAAAGACGCGCCTTCCCTCCAAAGCCGGTAGAAAGCAGCGTATTCGAGTCCGGAGCAAACGTAAGAAAGACCACTTCACCGCCGTGCTGAAGCCCCCCAGTGAACCGTTCTGCCCCAGAATTCGCATTGCGAACAGCAACCTTTCCGTTTCTTAACCCGTAGGCAACGAACTCTCCATTCGGAGAATAAGCAACGGCACGAACCTCCGAGGTCTCAGTCCATTCGCTTGCTCGAGCACTGACGCCGGCGAGGTCCCAAATCTTCGCCAGATTGTCTGCACCGGCGGTAGCGACTCGTCGTCCCGTCTCATCAAAGCTCGCATCATAAATATGATCGAGATGCCGGAACGGCGGCGACACCGGACGTCCACTTGCCACATCCCAAACACGCGCCTCATTTCCCGCGGTCACTGAAAGGAGAAGGTCACCCGCAGGGCTGAAGACAACCCGCACTAATTGGTCTCGGTGAAGCAGTGGCAAGGCCTGCATTTGGCGAGTCTCGAGATCGACAAGCCTCACCAAACCATCAAGCCCTCCCGTCGCCAGAACAGTTCCGCTCGGACTGAAATTGAGCGACTTCACTGCCGCCGGATGAGAAAGGGTAAAATCGACTTCACCAGATTCTAAGGACCAAAGACGAAGGTTGCCATCGTCAGAACCGGTCGCTACAAAGCGCCCGTCCGGGCTAAACTTGGCAGCATTGACTGGATCGTCATGCTCTAAGACGCGGTAAGGTGTCGCCGTCCCAGCATCCGTCGACCACACCTGTGCGGTTCCGTCCTTACTCGCACTAACAAGATACTTGCCGTCGGGGCTAAAGGCGATCTGATTTACCGCATAACGATGCTTCAGCGGCTCACTCACTGGCAGACCACTTTCCGCACTCCATAGTCGTGCCGTATCATCGAAGCTCGCCGTGGCAACGTTCGCTCCGTCTGGACTAAAAATCGCCTGAACCACCTCGTAGTCGTGATGCATGGCTACACCGATCATTGCCCCTGTGCCCATGTCAAAGACTCGAGCAGACTGATCCGAGCTAGCGGTTACCAAGCGCGCTCCATCTGGACTAAACTCACTGTAGACAACGCTGCTCCCATGCGACAAAGGCGGGAACTTCAGAGTCCCAGTGGATAGGTCCCAAACACGAGCAGCTTGATCGTCACTCGAGGTCACTAAGTACCTCCCGTCCGGGCTAAAGCCAAGATGCCTGACTGCACTATTGTGGGGCAGTACCTCCACCAATCGCGGACTATGCCTCAAGACGGCGGCAAATTGCTGTCGCCCAAGTACCTCATCTACTGAACCCTCTTTTGTGAGTTTGAGATTTTCAGCGAACCAAGCAAGCGCATCGTAATTGTCCCCCTCCGCCAGGAGGCGAGATCCATTGTCAGTATTTTGAGCGATCAGACGCGCCTGCGCTCGTTGACTCTGAATATAGGCCATCCCAGCAAGATAAACCATTAGAACGACTACAACCGTAGCCAACGCCGTTGTCCTGATGACACCTCGACGATACGCCTCTTTCTGTCGCCGTTTCTCGGCATCCGGCATGGTCGCTCGAATCCAAGCAGGACTAAAGACATGCCGGTAAATCCTGTTTCTAACCCTCAGCTTTCCTTTGTCGATTTGAGTGACCCCAGACAAGTGAAGGGTACCAATCAAGGGATTCGTTTCATCATCAACCACGGGCGTGCCCGAACGAACTTTCCGGTAAAGATCAAGGACAGCAGCCCGGTCATGATCACTTCGCAACAGACGCTCTCGTACGAAGATGAGATTATCATCGCGTTCCTTCGCTCTATTGCTAAGGAAAAGACGATGACAGATACCGTCAACGGTCCCGGGTTGCAGCACCGACGCTGCGTCCTCACTCCGGTTTTGTTCCGCGACCGCCCGGCACAAGCGTTGGGTTAGATAGGGGTGCCCGTTGGTCCATCCGAAGATTCTCTCCAACAAGATCTCGCCACGATCATCAGCTTCAAGTCCAGCAACGAGTTTTGCGACTTCATCCTTCTTGAAATCTTCGAGAACGATACGACGACCGATATTGAAGGGGGAAATATGAGGATCCTTAATCAGGTCCGACGGAGTTGCAACCCCCAGCAAGCAAAAGCTCAACTGCTTCCAAACCGGGTCTTGCGAGCGCTCATTAAAGCATTGCCGAATCGCGGCAAAGAATTCGTCACTCGAGAAAGGCAGACTTCGTACGGTATCTAATTCATCCACAAAGAGAATCAATCGCCGCTGTCTCTTGACCAGGACCACTTGATAGAGGGCCTCAAAAAATCGCTGCACTGGACCGAGACGAGGGTTATCCAACCAGAAATCATCAAATTCGTCCTCGACTCCCAACTGCCTGCCCAAACGGAGCAACATCCCATCATACCATTGCTCCGGATTCAAATTCTGTCCCACCGCAGCCAAATCCAGGACCGCCACGTCACATTCATCCTCTCCCCGCAGGCGACTCGCGGTTCGAATCATCAGGGACGACTTGCCCATCTGGCGAGATGTCAGAATGTAGCAGTACTCCCCTCGCTCTAGTCCGTCCAAGAGAGCACGATCAGCCTGCCGTTCCACGTAGGACGGGGCATTCTGGCTCAAGGTGCCACCTGTTGTATAAAAACGATCCGACACTGCGATCAGTCCTCTAAACAATGATTCCCGAGATCCTGCCGCCTCCTCTGATTCCGATCAATCAGGAAGACACGGGAAAACGAACAAAAATGTTCCAACAATCAGATCCCTCTCGGAAAAGCAGCTCCCAGGTCAGACCAAAGAATTCATTGATTCGGTAAGATATAAACACCGGTCTCCCCCAATTTCCACTTTGGCCGCTCTGATGAAAAGAAACCAACGCCCCCTGGTCACAAACAACACTAGTGATCAAAACTAACCACTTTCTCTAGCTCAAATCGGCCTCATGATTAAAAGTTACCAACCTTAAACCACTTACTATAAACACCTTACCCACCCACCCCTTCGATTAACCAAGCATCTTGGCACGGCTGGTGCAACATGCATGGTAACGATGAAAAATCATCATCATTCGAATCACGAACGGTAACGGTTTCTTCCGTGCATCGCGAAATCGATAGCTCGGAATTCGTCACCAGATCACCCTCTGGAGACTTCGTGCCTCAGGATACAACGAGAAAAGCAACTAAACTACGGTCCAAACAGAACATGAACAAATCGATACTCAGCTTCATCATTATGGCTTGCCTGCTCCTAGGGACAGGATTTTGGGAAGCCCACGCTCAGGCACCTGAAGCACCAACCGCAATTGAAGCGGTTGAAGAAGCGGCTCCCGAAATCAACTCCGGCGATACCGCCTGGATGATTGTAGCAACGGCCTTAGTCCTTTTCATGACCCTCCCCGGCTTAGCGCTCTTCTACGGTGGCCTCGTCCGCAGCAAGAACATCCTTTCAATCCTAATGCAATGCTACGCCATGGCAGGGATCATGACCCTTCTCTGGGTCATTTATGGTTACAGTATGGCATTCAATACCGATGGAATGGTCGCCGGAGAATTCAATCTGAATTCCCTCGTCGGCGGCCTTGGGACGGCATTTCTCAGTGGACTGACACCTGAAAGTGTCTCAGGAAGCATTCCGGAGGCCGTGTTCGTCACCTTTCAGATGACCTTTGTTATCATTACGCCAGCGCTGATGGTTGGAGCCTTCGCAGAACGCATGAAGTTTAGCGCGATGGTCATCTTTAGCATCGTTTGGGTCACCCTCTCCTACCTCCCAATCTGTCACATGGCTTGGTCCGGTGACGGCGCCCTTTTTTGGGATTGGGGCGTCCTCGACTTTGCAGGTGGCACAGTGGTTCACATCAACGCCGGAATCGCAGGCCTCATCGCCTGTATCATGATCGGTAAACGACGCGGTTTCGGTTCCAGCGCAATGCACCCTCACAACGTCCCAATGACCGTCATTGGTGCTTCTATGCTCTGGGTTGGTTGGTTCGGATTCAACGCCGGAAGCGAGCTTGCCGCAGACGGAACCGCTGGGATGGCTCTCCTCGTCACCCAGATCGCAACCGCAACGGCCGTTGTCGTTTGGGCATTGATCGAATGGATTGCACGCGGCAAGCCAACGGCTGTTGGAGCCGCAACAGGAGCTGTTGCCGGTTTGGTTGCCATCACACCAGCCTCAGGAACCGCAGGACCGCTCGGAGCAATCATCATTGGTTTGGCATCTGCAATCATATGTTACATCGCGGCCACCACAATAAAATCCGCGCTCGGCTATGACGATAGCTTGGATGTGTTTGGAGTTCATGGAGTAGGCGGAATTGTAGGAGCTATCCTCACCGGCGTGTGTGCTGCCCCAGCCTTCGGTGGTGCAGGTCTTGAGCTCGAATCAATCGGCGCACAGGTCATGGCTCAATTCAAGAGCGTCGTGGTGACGATGGTCTGGAGTGGCGTGGTGTCTGTAATCGCTCTCTTCGTCATCGACAAGATTATCGGTCTCCGAGTCGATGAAGAGGAAGAAGAAGCCGGACTCGACCTCAGTAGCCACGGCGAAACCGGTTATACGAGCTAAGGAAACCTTTTGTCAGAGGAACCGCTCGCCGCAGGGCGGTTCCTTCTTCAACAAATGCCACCAAAAAATTAAAGATTGCCGACAAAAAACGTTTCGTGGCAAGGTCTATCAGCTCCGAAGCACTTTATTGGGCACGGCCTCGTCACCTGTAGCTCGGCAAGCAACTAGTAGATTTAGAATCGATGAAAAAAATAGAAGCCATAATCAAGCCATTCAAATTAGAGGACGTAAAAGAGAGCTTAGGCGAAGTTGGTATTGAAGGAATGACCGTCAGCGAGGTCAAAGGATTTGGCCGACAGAAGGGTCACACCGAGATCTACCGTGGCAGTGAGTACACCGTAGACTTCTTGCCTAAGATCAAGATCGAGATTGTCGTCGGAGATGATCAGGTCGACGCCGCCGCAGGAGCCATCGTTAAAGCCGCCAAGACCGGTAAAATCGGTGACGGCAAAGTGTTTGTCTCAAACGTCGAAGAAGCCATCCGCATTCGAACGGACGAACGCGGCGAAGAGGCCGTTTAAACGACTCTAAGCGAGATTCACATCATTCATGAAAGAGCCTTCCACCTTCGCGTGGAGGGCTCTTTTTTTCTCGATAATTCAAATGAAAAGCATTGTCTGTTTCGGCGATTCAAATACCTGGGGATATAATCCAAAAGACGGAAGGCGCTATCCTGAGTCGATTCGATGGACAGGCATCTTGCAGTCCGAACTCGGCAGGAACATAAAGGTTATCGAAGAAGGGCTGAATGGCCGGACAAGTGTTTGGGTCGATCCCATCGAAGCGTATCCCAATGGCAAAGACGCCCTGATTCCGTGCCTCGACTCGCATTGCCCGATTGATCTCATCATACTCCTTTTAGGAACAAACGATCTCAAAGCCCACTTTGATAAATCACCCAAAGCCATTGCCGGCGGTATACGGCTCCTGGGAGAACTGATACAGTCAAGCGCAAGCGGCCCTGATGGAGCGCCCCCTCGCCTCTTACTCCTCGCCCCTCCACCCCTGGGACACTTAGGCAGCCTTGCCGCACGATTCAAGGGGGGAACGGAAAAATCAAATCAGTTAGGGGCTCACTACCAACAGGTGGCCCGTGAGCTCAATTGTGCCTTCACAGACCTCGGCGGCAAGATTCAAAGCAGCGACCAGGACGGCATCCATTGGGAGCCTGAGGCTCATCAAACGCTTGGCCAGCACTTAGCGGAAAAAATCATCAGAAACGATCTACTAACCTAAGCCCCCGCCTGCCGTAAGAAGAAGCCGCAACAACCGAGTCCACGCTCAAATAGAGACGTGCCTCGGGGGCAAGATATCTTAATGGGCAAGCGCTTTGGAGATCGCGGCATCAATCTCAGCCACCTTCGCTTCAGCGTCCCCCAATGGAAGTCCAGGCTCCCCGCCTGGACGTTTGTGCCCGACATGTGAGAGCCACGAGGCATGACGCACTTTGTTTTTCCGATGGCACAAGTCTACCAATGATTCTGGGAGACGAGACGACAACGCCACCCCCCAAGATGCCAACAATTCCGCTGCGATCAAACGATGTCCGTCTCGATTCATATGAACGCCATCATTTGATAGGGAAAACCCTGGATTATTTATTCGAGTGTCACGAAGGAAGTCTCGAATCGGATCATGAACATTGATCCGCTCCACTCCCAATTCAGAATCTAAGAGAATCCAGTTGGCATAGTGTTGAATCACAAGATCGTAACCTTCGTAGATCGAGAACCACGCAAACTTCTCCGCATTGATCGGCAGCAACTTCCCTTGCTTTCGGAACGGTTCAGGGTCAAATGCCGGAGGAGTCAGGATCAAACAGTGAGCCCCAGCAGCTTGAACCTTGGCGATAAGCTTTCTCACACCCGCTTGATAGGCTGCGAACCGTTCATTGCTGAACGGGTAATAGATTCCGTCATTCATCCCATAGCACGCCACCACCAAATCCGGCTTTGATTTACTCAAGGCCCGATCAAGGCGTTCATGGATGTCTGGGCGGGGAAAGGGGTGTTCGGGCTCGGATAGACCGGTGCAGGTCTCACTAGGCAAACCTAGGTTGATTAATTCGGGCACGTCCGTTCCGTAACGAGATCTCAGTTGTGCCTCGACAATTGAAATAAAATCGCCTGCAGCAGTGATCGAGTCACCCAAGAAAACAACGCGAGTCCCCGAGTGAAGAAACGCGGGACGATCCGCGGCATTCAAAGCGCCAACCAACACAACCCACAAACAAAGAACTCTATACAATCTCATAATCTTAATAGCCGAGCTTCGCACCGCCGCATTTAGGCCAGCACAGACTTAAGAACCTTCCCATGGACGTCCGTCAAACGGAATTGCCGCCCTTGATACTTAAAGGTCAGGCGTTCGTGATCGATTCCGAGCAAGTGAAGGAGGGTTGCGTGAAAATCGTGAATGTGCACCCCTTGATCGACAATATTGTAACCGAACGGATCCGTCACCCCGTAACTCATACCAGGCTTCACTCCGCCGCCAGCCATCCAAAGACTAAAACATTTCGGATGGTGATCTCGTCCGAAGCTATTCTTCGTCAGTTTTCCCTGACAATAGTTCGTGCGCCCGAATTCGCCTCCCCAAACGACCAACGTATCATCCAACATTCCGCGTTCCTTGAGATCCTTCACCAGCGCGGCCGACGCCTGATCGGTTTCCCGACATTGATTGGCGATCCCCTTTTGCAAGCCCCCGTGTTGATCCCAGCCGGGATGATAGAGCTGCACAAATCTCACCCCACGCTCAGCAAGCCGGCGAGCCATCAAGCAGTTGGAGGCAAATGAACCTGGTTTTTTCACATCCTCACCGTAGCTCGCCAGGACGGATTCTGACTCACCCGAGAAATCTGCCACCTCAGGAATAGAGCGCTGCATTCGAAACGCCATTTCGTACTGGGCAATTCGGTTCTCGATTCCTGAATCTTCCGACTCATCAACCTGAAGCTCGTGAAGCGTCCGCAGATGATTCAGCATGTTACGGCGGCCCTCTGCTTCAATTCCCTGTGGGTTATTAAGGTAGAGTACCGGATCTTTCCCGGATCGAAAACGCACCCCCTGGAATTTCGACGGAAGGAATCCACTCCCCCAAAGCCGAGAGACCAACGGCTGGCCCCCTTTGTCCTTGGTCACTAGAACAACAAACGAGGGTAAGTTGGAATTCAAAGTACCCAGTCCATAGCTGAGCCATGCCCCCATGCTCGGTCGTCCAGGAAATTGAGACCCCGTTTGCATGAAGGTTACTCCCGGACCATGGTTAATAGCCTCCGTGTACATCGAACGGACCACACAAAGTTCATCTGAGATTCCAGCAGTGTGTGGCAGAAGCTCGCTGAATTCCATCCCACTCTGCCCATGGCGGTTAAATTCAAAGGGACTTCCTGCCATTGGGAGACTGGCCTGATTGCCAGACATCGCGGTCAATCGCTGTCCCCGACGAACCGATTCCGGTAGTTCCTCCCCATGGCGGCGATTCAATTCCGGCTTATGATCGTAGAGATCAATCTGAGAAGGGCCACCACTTTGGAACAAATAGATGACACGCTTCGCCTTTGGCAAAAAGTGAGAAAGATTGCCCAAGGGGTTCCCAGCGACGGCGGCCTGTGTTTCGCGACCAGCAATATCCGCCAACGCGAAGGCCCCTAGCCCCATGCCGAACTGCTGCAAGAAGCGGCGGCGGCTCATGCCAAAAACCGGCTCAAATCCGGTACACTGAGGAGTCTCAAGGTTCATACTCATGCTTGTTCCATCACTTGTGTTTAACGCTTCATTATGCACTCGTCGTGGCTCAAGAGCCCTGATGCGACAACCGTCAAGGCAGCAAGCTCCGTAGAAATTTCGTCTTTTTCCGGTGAATTGGAACCGACGCTCAAGAAGGCTGTCACCCGACCCTCATCCGCTGAGAAATACTGTTGCTGATCCTGATACAATTGCCGAAGCACCTCCAATTCCGCCGGGAGAACATGTCGACCGGTTAGAATCCGGAACAGATATTTCAAGCCCCCATCCCCGGGATCGCGACCAAACCGCTCCTGAACGAGAGCCCCCAAATGTCGCGCTGCTTCAACAAACTGCGGGTCATTCATGAAAACAAAGGCCTGTAGCGGAGTCGCCGTCGTTTCTCGTTTAACTGAGCAAACGTCTCGTTTGGAGGCATCAAGCGCCATCATCACCGGTGCCGGGCCAGTTCGCTTCCAATAGGTCTGTCTCTTATACACATCTGACGCTGCCGACGAG
>OJGU01001140.1_pt1 | contig 10913 bp, 9 predicted proteins | sample 1594741 | NCBI WGS metagenome assembly OJGU01 (sample SAMN05416841, study PRJEB24817) | seawater metagenome | isolation source: Sea water | place: Canada:Atlantic | collected 2013-07 | reverse complement strand
ATTCCATGATCGTGACGTAGCAAAGACTAATTCAGGAAGTATCTAAATGTTGAATCTTAAGACGTGGCCCTATTTCCCATTCACACTCTCACAGCAAGTTGTCCATGTCACTCTACATAGTCGGTCAACTCTAACACGCTGTCATTGCTGTCGGCTGTTTCTATGCTGCCAATAACTATTACCGTTCCAGCTTCCTTCAATGCCTGCAAGGTTTCCTGATATACCTGGTCTCCGACAGCAAGTTTCAATGCTCGACAAGTCTTGGCATCCAATCGGGCTGCACCATGAGACCACGGTCGAACAACCCATTCATCGTAGGTTCCATTCAAAAATCTCAGAAAAAACTCTACATTCGGACTCATTTTATTTGCTTGAAATTACCTATATTACCAGGAGGGGTCTCTCTCTCTCCGAGTAGCCACCGAGCCCTTTCCCTATTTAGCCTAGCACCGGCCTCACTTCTGGTGGTGCCGGCAACATCAAGAAATGGGGTCAGTCCCGCTATTCCGCTACTTTTTACTCTTGTTGTATCAGCCCAATAGCTTTCTTACGTTTGCCTCGCTCCCCATTTTCGTGTGCTCCGCTATCCAGGATACCGTCATCATCGTTTCTTGCCGTAGTCGCCGGGCTATCTCGATCTTTCCTTGATGCCCTTTGGCTTCATTTCCCAGATCTTCCCCTCTCCACTTCAATCGTTTCAGTTCCCGCGCCAGGATCCGCTTGGCTTTCACCTCCGCACTTTCTCGCCGTTCTTCACCATAGTGGTGTACCGTCGCCTTCTCTGCCATCTCTTCTAATATCTGTTTCCGAAACGTCTCCGGACCATGGCACCACCCACGTCGCACCTTACCAAACGCCTCCGGTTCCGCCTCAAAACGCTGCGCTTCCATCTTCGTTTCGTAGCGTCGTCGCCCAGACGTGCTATCTTTTAAAATTCCCAAGTCTCCAAAAACACGATCCACGCGCAGCCATGGCGCCCGCTGCCTCGGGACCTTGAGGTATTCCCCAAAACTACTCCAGGGATAGAACTTCAATGGCTCCTTCTTGGCCACCAATCCAGCCCTCGACGGATTTAGGTGTACGTAGCTGCACACCGTTCTCAGATATTCATTGCCACTCCCATCCACTATCAGTGATTTGTATCGCCCGCTGAACAAGTGCCCGAAGCATCGATGCCGACGGTTGAATCGTGAAGTGTAGGTCCCCAAGAACCATTTCATCCCAGCAACCAGATTCGCGTTCGGCGTCTCAACGACCAGATGAAAATGGTTATTCATTAGGCAATAGGCATGAACTTGCCACTCCGCTCGCTGACACACTTCCCCCAAGGTCTTAACGAACTCTTTGGCATCCTTTTCATCCAAATAGATCGACTCCTGCCGATCCCCTCGATTCATGACGTGATAAATCGCACCCTCATATTCAACCCGCAACTTTCTTGCCATCACCCCACTACCAAAGATTATCCGCCCAATATTTTCAATCTTATAAGTAGCGGAATAGCGGGACCGACCCCTTTTTTACAAACGGGGCGTGCCTCGATCTCTCTATGTCGATAACGGCTCCATCTATACCTCCAAGGAAATCGTTCAGATCTCTGCCCGATTGGGCTGTTTACTCCATCACACTCCCCTTCGTGACGGGGCCGCCAAAGGCAAGATCGAACGCTTCTTTCGCACCGTGCGCGACCAGTTCCTGGTCCGCGAGCTGGACCTGCGTTCTCTTGAGTCGCTTAACCAACAGTTCACTCATTGGGTCGAGGAACACTACAACGCCCAGACACACAGCACCTTGCAGATGACGCCGCTGGACCGCTTTGCTCTGGATCGGTCTCAAGTCCAGTTCTTGCCGCCCAATGAGGTCAACGACGAACTCTTCTTTGTGGAGGAAGATCGCCATGTCCGGCGAGACAATACCTTCTCCTTCAAAGGCACCCGCTTTGAAGCGCCTCGGCATCTGCCCGATCGTACCGTCCAGATTCGTTTCCAACGCAAGGCACCCTCCCAGCGAGTCATCGTCTTTTACCAAGGTCATCGCATGGGCGAAGCCAAAGCTCTGAATCCCATCGCCAACGACCGCAAACCCCAAGCTTAACTCTAACCCCTCAAATCTATGATTCGTTCCCATTTTGGTCTCAAACAAAACCCCTTTGATCCCCAACACATCGCCTTGCTCGATCACCAGAAGGACATCTTTGACATCCTTCTCGTTCACGCTCAGCAGGGCGGTCTCTGTCTCATCCTCGGCCATCCCGGCACAGGTAAATCCGTTCTCAAACACGCTCTAATCAACCATGATCCCAAGCGCATTATCACTCCAGTGCTCAATCGAACCCTCCACACCTATCACAACATCCTGCGCATCCTTTGCCAGGCCTTTGAGATCGAGTTCAACGGACAGGATCATCACTGCGAACGCCTCCTCGTTCAGCAAGCCTTCAAGATCCATCAATCCGGAAAGATGCTCGTCCCCATCATTGATGACGCCCATCTCATGCCGGGGGAATGTTTGCGAAAACTCCGCCTCCTGTTCGAAGATCTCCCCCGCTCTCATAACCTCATCCTCATCGGGCAACCGCCCCTGATGGATGCCTTACGGCTCTCCATCAACGAGGAAGTCCGCTCTCGCGTCACCTATTCCGTCACCCTCCAACCACTGGCCCCAGAGCTCATCCAGGCCTTCATCCTCGACCAACTCGATCGCGTCGGCTTAGCTCACAACACCTTCTCCGATGACGCTCTGGCCCTCATCATCCGGTCCGGCGAAGGACTGCTCAGACGCACACGCGACCTCTGTTTGAGCACTCTCATCGAAACCGTTCGGGAGCAAGGCCGAACCGTCACGCTACAGCACGTCAACCGCGTCCTCATGCAACCCCACTGGAGAGAACATCATGACAGTCCCTGCGCATCCTAAACAACAGTCCCACCGCTGGACCAAGGAACAGATCCGACACGCACGGTCCGTGCCCTTGGCCCCTCTCTTACTCAAGCGAGGTCTCAAACTACTCCCGCTCAACGCAGGCAATTTTGCTCTCGAACAGCACCCCGGACTCTTGATCAAAGACTCCTATTGGCGGTGGCCCAAAAGAGAGCTTGCCGGCAACACCATCGACTTCTTCACAAAAGTCCTCCACCGGAGCTTCCAACAAGCCATGGAAGACATCCCCCAAGCCTAGAACACAGACAACAAAACGCCCCCGGCGATCCCATTACGATCTCCGGGGGCGTTTTACTTCTACCCTCCGATTCCAGGCCTACGACCAGAGCGTGGCTATTCGGTCTCCTATTACGACCTCAGCTCGGCCTTTTTCCAGTTTTTCCTACGATCAGAATTGCATCACTTTTTACGATCTCAATTCGGCTCGTAACAGTCACGCTCACTCCATGAGGTCTGGATCATAAGAGTCAACCCTTAACACTTAAATTACACCATCAAGAAGAAACTCAAATCCTTCGCTCTATTTCGTCGAACTCTACCTACGACGATCACATAAATTCGTATTTTAAGGGTTGACCCTAATTCCGTGGCCGGATTCGACTTTTGGGACCATACGGGTGACACCAATGCCCCACGCTCTTGTTAGACATCATACTCCCGTCGGGCGTAGACCATACCGTCCAGGCTTTCTAGTTCTCCGAGAGGAGATTCAGAGTACTCACATTCTTCCGACACACTCTTAATATCGTCATTGCTGCTCGTGTTTGAGAGTATCGACGTCATAACGTAGCCAAGACTCTCATAGTCGAACTCAACGGGTTCTCGGTCTAGATAGTATCGAATCGTAAGTTTTCGATCTGAGGAAAACCCATAAGCTATTGCTCTTATCTGCGGATAGATTTCCCCCAAGAGAGAGCGCCATATCCAGAGGACTAACCATTCGTTCTTCTTCCCTTGATCACTCATTTTAGTATTGGACAGGGTTCGCTGGGACAATATGAGCGCCTTTGTTGCCAAAGTGAACTGTCCCGAAATTGGTTGGAAGTCCACTCCTAGCATCAACTCCGATTTCCTTCCCAAAATTTACGATTGGTTGCTTCCTGGGGTTAAACCTAACAATCGGATACTGACCCGCATGTATACCATCCAAAAGCTCTTGCGCATCGGCCGTTACTGGACTTCGCCCCTTGACCAATGTTCCTGGCTGATGAATCGCTTGCCGTGGAGACAAAAAAGTCGGCAAATCCTTTGGGACTGGCAACCCCTTCGTTAGGGAACATTTGGGAGATCTCTTGAAAAAATTCTTAAACTTGTTCCACCAATTCGATGGAGGTCGTGGCGTATTCCTCAGATTTCTAGCTTTCCCAGCACCTCCTAGAGGGAGTGTAGCCAGTTCAATAATTACTGTATCTCTAAGTTGTCGTGCCTGGTCCTTCCCCTCAGCGAGGTCCTTTGGATCCACAATCGAAATCGGAGAGATACCAGGAGCCCCCAATTCGTCAGGCAAACCCCACTCATCGGTGAGCCCCCATGGATCAACTCGATTAACCGGATCATTCCCAACGAACCCATAGAGATTAATCCCGCCTGCTTCCCCAATCGGATCCTGATTGATCCAGCGTTGGAGTGAGGGGTCGTAGAATCTTAGACCAGATCCTACTCCACAACTTCGCCTGTACGCGGTTTCAAGCGTCATCAATGATGTGTCGATGTGCTCGACCGCAGTCGGTCCACCAAGGGGCAGGATGGCTTTGGGCACAACGACGGCGTTGACTGACGGGAGTATCAGCCAGAACATGAGCAGGGTGAGAAGTCGTACCATCGATGAATACTTCAAACGCGTTGGATCGAGGGTTAGATTAAAGACTCTCTCCGAGAAGATGGTTCTAGTATTTGATTCGTTCGCAACCAAATTCCAGGAGCTCTACCAAACTCATGCCTTTAAGAGGTTCATGAGGAAGAATAGTTTCCAACAAACTCCTCACCAACTCTTTCACTTCATTCTCAGACCATGTCACATTATTCTTCCTAATGCCTGTAGGAACAACTCGATCGAAAACCGGACCAACCTTTAGGAAACCGAGAATTGTCCGGGATCGATCGCATTCTTGGATCTCACACTCAAGCTCCCTTCCACCTGAGTCATAGATCTTGACGTTCTCAATGTCCTGGGGCTCAACGTTCATTCCGATCTCATCCAGAGACTGACAGAATGTCATGTTACTCGGGTCATATATCGCAACAAAAGGAGCAGTCATCAGAATCTATCCCTCCATGATCTATCAGTAGGCGACGGTTGAAATGGTCTATGTCGACCGATCCCCTGTCCGATCGCAGATTCCCCCTTCCTCGCTCTTTTCGTACTCGGGTGTGGGCGACTGCGATGATAGTGCGGCCATCGACCATAGGGATGCCCCTTACGATTTCCAAATGGCGCAATCCGAGCATCTCGCGTATACGGCACCCTGTATTCCTGCCCCGCTCGCCAAGGTTTAATCGAGCACTTCGCCGCTCCAAGTGTGGCAACGTTGACTATTAACTGTCCGCCCTTTGTCTCCCATTCGTCCTGGCTTAGTTGGCGCTCGGTGTAGGCTTCTTCCCCAGTGGTGAACTCATACGCATTTTCACCAATCACGTATCCTCCAACGCCAGTCGCAACAACAGCAACACCGACACCTACCCATGCAGGAAGAGTGACAGCGACTCCTACCCCGACACCAATCCCAACACCCACCCCAATTAAGCCGTTTCTCACACCATCCCACCAAGATAATCCATAAAGATCCACGAGGTTAATCGGATCATTCCCTACGAACCCGTAAAGGTTTATCCCTCCCGCTTCCCCAATCGGATCCTGGTTAATCCACCTCTGTAGGCTAGGGTCGTAGAACCTTAGACCGTAGTAGTACATTTCGCTTTCCGGCTGGTACTGTTTGCTGGAGAAGCGGTAGCGGTTGATGTCTGCCAGGGGGCCGGCGTGGGCTAGTAGGTTGCCGTAGGGATCGTAGTGGTATTCCGCGACGAGTTGCCCATGCCGATTCATCATGGCCGTGATGTTGCCATTGCCGTCGGCATGGTAGTAGGCCGTGCGGTCTTGTGGTCCCTCGTGGTCCGTGTAGGCAAGAAGGCCACCAATGCCGCCCGCTCCAGAGAGGCTTCCACTCAGGTCCAAGCCTCGAGTATAGCTTAGAACTCGATTATTGCTTCCGTCTTGTTCTTGGATGATCTGGCGACCATCGTAGACGTAGCGCCGAACTTCTCCCGGATCCCACTGAGCGTTGCGCCAACGGTATCGACTCACTTGCCTCAGCCGTTGGAACCCGTCGTAGCGATAGTTGACCCGCCATTCCCCGGGTTGCTCGACACTCTCTAGTTGGTTTTGATTGTCGTAGCGATAGATTCGCTCTCCTGCTACGGTCATGTTGCCCCGGGCATCATGGGTGATGCTTATCAACTGAGAGCCATATGAACTCGGCGCGATGTTTTCAATCTTGTAATTCAGTCGCTTCCGGGCTGTTTCTCCCCCACTTCCGCTCGCCGTCACAATATGGGTTTCAACCCCACCATTAACTGGTAGCGGGTCATGTTCGCGTGCAAAGGCGCCATCCTGGTAGACCACCGCTGGAGCCCCATCCACTTCAACTGACTGCGCCGGAGGACGATTCAATCCGCTCACAATGGTCTTTCCGATTGGGCTGACCCAATACAACTCATCGCTCACTCCGTTCCAACCGGCACGGAAGCTTGTGTTCTGAGCGCCCCAATAGGACTGATTGCCGCGCTTGCGATACCAAAGATTCCGACCGTAGTAGGTGTAATCAAACTGCTCATGCAAGCGTTGCGTCCCATTGCTTTCAAAGCCTCGCCCGCTGCTCAATTGGCCGTTGCCATCATAAGTGTAGTCCCAGTAGTTTCCTTGCGTTTTCGTATGACGGGTTCGCCGGTGGTTCGCGTCATACTGATAACGATGGGCAGCCATGAGCCCGAAGTTTTGACTGTGAAGCGTGGTGTGCGTTTGTCTCCCTATCGGATCAAAGGCTCGGGCAATCCACCCGGCATTGTTCGGCAGATCAAGGCGCTCCCAGCGAGCACTGGCACCTGAACCATAGCCATATTGGAACTCGCCCGCGGGACTCGTGATTTCACTGAGCCGTCCCTGAGAATCGTAGTCGTAACGCTGCCCCCAAGAATCATTGCCTTGCTCAACTTCGAGATTTGTTCGCCGTCCCCATTCGTACTCCCACACCACTTTCACTCCGGACCACGGACCCGATTCCGAGGCCAAAAAACCATCCGCGGTGTAGCCGAATTGAGTTGTGCCAATATCGTCTGTCATCGACTTTAAGCGGTTCAAGGCATCATACGAATACACGATATCGCTAGAATTGTATCCTCGTTTGATCTTGAGGAGATTTCCGACCGCGTCATATTCATAATCCACGGGTATCCAACCCTTGGTTTCCCGGGTCAATCGTCCCAGTCGATCATAGGCGTATGTTGCCAAGGTCTGATAATTCCGGTCAGATCTTTGGATCACCCGCCCGAAAAGATCTCGACCAAAGTAGATTGTTTTCGAGCCTGTGTCGAGCCTATCGATGTCACCCGCTCTTGAACGCCGGACGGACTCCCAGAGTCCCCCAGGTAAACGTTGATAGGTTGCTAGCCCTCGAACGTCTCGTATGAAGGTAGTCGTTCGATTCATTGCGTCCGTGCTTTCAATCAAGCCTTTGGCATCATATTTCCACTTATTCACCTTTGAGTCGGGATCGGTCGATTGAAGGATTCTTCCCAAACGATCATAAATCGCCGTCCAATCTTGCCCCTCCACATCGGTCTCGCGCACCACGTCTCCTTGAGCATCGAAATAGCGCGCCATCATTGCCCCTTCGGGCCCGGTCACCGAATGCAACTGCCCTTGGTGATTGTAGCTAAAGGTTCGGGTCGTGATCATGTCATCAACGAAGGCCATTCTTCCCAGCGAATCGTATTCCATAAGCACCCGTTGCGTTCCACCGGGACTTTCGATCAAGGTGCGGTTTCCTTGCTGGTCATGTTCATAGCGAGTCACTCCCCCCAAGGCATCGATCACTTGCTCCAAACTCCCACACGCGCAGTATGAAAAACTTGTGCTTCGCCCCTGGGCATCGGTGGTCGAGGTCAATTGGCGCAAACCGTTATATGCATACCGGGTCACATTTCCCATGCGATCCTCAAAAAAGGTCAAATCCATCCCTGGCGATCCGTTGGCGGAACCGTTCATCGTGTATCGAAATGTCTCCTCGCCATAGAGATTTGGATTGGACGAATAGCCATAGTCATAACCGTATTGAATTCGAGTGACCCGTTGCAGTCCATCGTAGTCATAGGTTCGCAAGAGCCGCCGAAGATCTTTGTGTTTCTGAAGTTTACCCAACTGCCAAGTGAACGTTTCATCTCCTATGGTTCTATTCCAGTTATCGAAATATTCCCGTCGCGAGAGGTAGCCGTAGCCGTCGTAGTGCAGCTTTATCACCAGCCCCGTTGCCGTGTCGACGCGAGTGAGCTGTCCCGCAGAGTTGTAGGTGAGATTGTTTGTTTCAGTTTTGCCTGACTCAGGAAATATCTTAACCGTGGTTGGCTGACGTCGATTGTTGTAGGTATAAGCTCGAAGGGGGCGCTCTTTCCAATCGCTCTCGGTAAGGACGAACGTACCATCCGAGGTGTAGGTGAATCGCCGGATTCGTTCCCCAATACTTCCGTCTTCCCGTTGAACAGATTGCCGCTCTGCCAACACCTTCCCCTGAGCATTCCGCTCATACTTGATGTAGGCGGTTTCACCTTCGGGGGTACGCCATGCCAGGTAGGAGGGAAACACTTGATTTCCGGTTCTATAGGGCGCTGGCTTGCCGGCATAGCCGTAAAAAACCACAGCCCCTTCAGTGGTGCCGTCAGGACTGGGAAACTGCTCATAGCTAAGTGAGTCCACATGACGCTGCTCTTCCCAAAGCCAATGACGAATCCGTGCCTGCCGGTATTCCGACCAATCAAAACCAGAGATGTCTGAGGCCCCTAAGGCCGCCCATTGCAACGGATTCCAATAAAAAGTATTGCGGTGCTGTCGATAAGTCAGATCCAAGGGACTCACGCCATTGAGAGCTAGCACCTGATGGGGTGCGAAGGTCGAGGGCATTCCAGCCGCATTGGTATCGATCAAGGCAAAGCCATGAACCGCACCTTCGGGGTCTGTCACTTTAACCCAGCTGCTCAAGCCATTATTGAAGTTCCCTGAATACTCAAAACTCGTGGTTCCATAAGGTGTCGTGAAGGAAGCGATCCAGTCGCTGTATCCGATCGTCTGGCGATAATCAATGGTGCTCCGGATTCCTGCGGGATCAGTGATCGCGGTCAGATAGGAGTCCCCGCCACTGCGGATGGCATACTCAAACCGAGCGATGCGACCATCGGGTGTTCTCACGCTCTGCACTTGAGTCCCGGTCCCGCTATAGTTGAGATAGGTTGCGCCATACACGGCATCCTGAATCGTCACCAAGCGATCATAGGAATCGTAATAAAAGGAGAGACGCTCACCTTGAGGATCAACCTGTGCACTGAGATAATAATCACCGTACACCCCATATTCATAGTGCCAAACGCTGCCGTCGGGTCGATGAAGCAAGAAACCATTCGGCAGGCGCTCAAGGTACGAGTTATCCCAGTAATTCCGCTCACTCATCGCAGCAGAACTGGAAGGAAACTTGTAATGCCCAAGTCGTCCATTGGGATGATAGACAAAGTAAGTATTACCACCAAACGGTCCAAGGGAAGAAAACCAACTTGCGTGCACCCCTTTACCAAAGGAAGACCCTTCATAGTAGTCATAGCCATCACCGTCCCGTTGTCGGTGGCTTAGCGCCAGGCGGATCGCGGGCCCTCGAGAAGGGAGGTACTCTAGGGGCATATCCTCAAGCCAAACATTGAGAAACGGTTCAGAAACGCGCCAAGATGGCATTCCAGGTTCCGACTGAATCCAGCTACATCCCGTATAGCAGCTCCCGCCCCCGTTTGTAGAGCCCATGTTCCCGCCGCCTGGAGCCATGCCATTGCCTCCCCCGGGCACCATCGCGTTCCCGCCCCCTTTCATTGGACTGCCAGACGAGATACCGCCGCCTTTGCCCGGGGGACATTCCTGACAATCCAGGCAAGGATTTCCATCCTCATTATGAAAAGGAGGGCAATCACTAGGCAGTCCCTCCAAACTATTGGCAGCCGCTGCCGAGGCCACATTCCATGACGATGGCACGGCATCCGACAAAACCAAGGCCACATCAGAAACGGCCCCTTGGAGTTCGGATTGACTAAGCCATTGGGGGCGTCCGACGGCGGGATTGAGAATCTCGTAGCCCCCTCCCTCTGTCGGTTGGATTGCAACAAACACGCCAGGTTTCATATGAACAATGGCCGGCATGTCTGCTTTCCACCCCTCTGCCAGTTCGACCGCCGTCACATCAATTGACAACTGGGCCGCGATGCCGGCAATTTGAGTGAGACTGACAGATCCATCATCCCAGTCAGATTCGAGCTCAGCACTTCCCTCCACACCGGCAAGGGCCTGTGGAGCGAGCACCTCAAGCAAGGAAAGAACCCCACGAAGGCGTCCACCACTCCCATCTTTGCTGAGCTCAAGCAAGGCTTTTGCTCGACGCCATTGAGAAGGGGATCCTCCACTTTCCGGCGCCGTCTCGCCCTGCCTTTCAAACAAGGATTCAAGCTCCGCCACCTGTCCTAGTTGAGCCAAGAGCAGGGCTCGAGACGCCAGTGATTGATCATGAATCGCTTGTCCTGCCGTTTGGTTCTGAGTCAGCAAGACCGCCTCTTGCCACTGGCTCAAGGCCGCATCATACCGTCCGGTCTCGGCATAGAAGCGCCCGAGGCGATGCCGAATCGCAGGCGCGAAGGGTGAGTCAGGCGCTGTCTCTTATACACATCTCCGAGCC
>OJGU01001138.1_pt1 | contig 10946 bp, 9 predicted proteins | sample 1594741 | NCBI WGS metagenome assembly OJGU01 (sample SAMN05416841, study PRJEB24817) | seawater metagenome | isolation source: Sea water | place: Canada:Atlantic | collected 2013-07 | reverse complement strand
GTCTCGCGCTTACGTTCAGCCTGCGACCCCAGGCATCTTCCGCTGCCGATGCCGGCAACACAAAATGGCTGATTTTAGCCACCCTAAGCCAGATTCAAGGCCCCAGACCGAAATCCCGCAGGCAAGTTGTAACTCCCACCAGGGACGAATCTTAAGCGACTGATTTCAAATCAAGCTTGACGCCCTCCTGCCCGGATTCTACCGTTGCCACACAATTACTTGAGAGCTGTGTCACGGTGGCAGGTCAAGTCGGCAATATCGCCGACTTTTTTGTTTCCAAGATACGATTTGGACTGCGGTTATGAACGCTGATTTATTAGCAATACTCGATTTTTGGGAACGCGAGAAAGGTATCAGCAAAGATACCTTGCTTGAAGCGGTGCAGGAAGCCTTGGTGTCTGCGGCGAAGAAAGCGATCGGCCCCGCTAGAGACTTACGCGTCTCTATAGATCCCAAGACGGGAGACATTCAAGCTTTCGCCAAACTCATTGTTGTTGAAGAGGTTGAGTCAAAGCATGATGAGATCTCACTCAGCGAAGCTCGGCGTTCTAAACGGGATGCTGAGCTCGGCGATGAAGTCGAAATTGAGGTGACTCCAGCAAACTTCGGACGAATTGCTTCTCAAAATGCCAAGCAGGCACTCATGCAGCAGCTTCGAAGGGCGGAGAAGCAGCTAATCTATTCCGAATTTAAGGATCGCACAGGCGACATTGTCAGCGGTGTTGTCCGGCGTTTTGACCGTTCCGATGTTATGCTTGATTTGGGTCGCTTTGAGGCGATTCTCCCAAATCGGGAGAGGGTTCCCACGGAAGAATATCAGATTGGAGAAAGAATCCGCTGCTTCGTCAAAGCCGTAGAATACGGCGCTCACGGCCCTGACATTATTCTTTCGCGATCAGATCCAAATTTCGTCATTAAACTCTTCCAAGTAGAGGTTTCAGAAATCAACGACGGCACCATCGAGATCAAATCGATTGCCAGGGAAGCCGGTTACCGAACCAAACTGGCCGTCTACTCTCACGATTCAAAAGTTGATCCCGTCGGCGCATGTGTTGGCCTCCGCGGTCAACGGGTGAAGAATATCGTTCGAGAACTCAACAACGAGAAAGTCGATATTATTCCCTGGAGCGAGGATCAGCGAACCTTCGTAGCGAACGCCCTGTCGCCTGCCAAGCTCTTGGCCTTTGATCCTGAGCCTGACGGCCGTCGGATCCGCGTTCTCGTGGAACCAGATCAGCTTTCCCTTGCGATTGGGAAACGAGGACAGAACGCACGCCTCACGTCTCGGCTTTGTGGTTGTAATATCGATATCCAGGCCGAAGAGATCGTTGAAATGGGCTTTGAGGAAAAAGTTGCTGAAGCAATTCGCTCCTTTGCTGCGATCGACGGCATTACCGAAGAGCAAGCAACCGTTCTCGTAAATATCGGGTTCCATACCCTAGATGATCTTCTCCAAGTTGAATTAGCCGATCTCCAAGAGATCCCCGATCTCGGGGCCAGCGCTGCGCTGGTTTTAGAATCAGCCAAAGCAGAATCAGCCCGACGTCTCCTCAAATTAGAAGAGACACAATAGAATCTCAAAAGAGTTGAAGAATGAGGAGGCTCTTGAAACACCAGGAGACGTAAAAGAGCCCCTAAAGCAAACAATTTATGCCCGTCCGTATCTACGACATCGCCAAGAAACTTGGCATCACAAGTAAGGAAGTCATCACCCGGGCCAAAGACCTCGGCATCGCAAATGCCAAAGTCCCATCAAGTTCTTTAGACAAAATCACGGCAGAGTACCTCGAGCAGCAAATAGGTGGCGCTCCAGCCCCTGAGGTAGAAAAGACGCCGGTCGAAGCACAAGAACCCGAAGGCATCGTGATCGTCACGGCACCTGAGGAACCCGAGCCTGAACCTGCACCAGAGCCCGTTGCTACCGAAGCACCTCTCTCTGAGCCAGACGAAAAGACTGAGGCCGAGCCCGAAAACGAGTCTACTCCCGGAGACGTGGCCGAGGAACCTGCAGCAGACCAGACGGCTACATCGGAAACCGAGCCAATCGAAGAATCAACTCCCCCCGTTGCCGCCGAGGTTCCAGACGAAGCCGTCCAAACGGCCCCGACCGCCGAGCCAGCAACGCCAGAGGAATCGACTCCAAGCCCCGAAGCAACCGAAGAAGCTCCTGCTCCTGAAGTGAACGCGCCTGAAGAAGCTCCAAGCCAACCTACGCTCGGAGCCAAAGTCGGATTTATTCGCCTCCCAAAAGGCATGCAAAGCCGCACGCGAGGTGGAAAAGGACGCGACAAGAAGGACGGCCGGAAAGGCGGAAAAGAACCCCTCAACGACGGACGATCCACACGTGGCGGCGATCCAGCGAAACCTGCTCAGCCAAAACCGAAGTACGTCGCCCGAGCAGACGCAAAGCTTCTTACCCTAAAGCAACCACTCAACGTTCGGGATCTTGCTGAAGCCCTCAATCGCAAGCCCTTTCAGCTCATTGCAGATCTGATGGAGCTGAATGTCTTCGCGACGGTCAATCAAGCGATTGATGAGTTTATCGCCAAGCAAATCTGCGCCAAACACGGTTTCAGATTTGAGATTGAGAAACGAGAAAAAGGCGCTGGAGTAACCAGACAGCTCGACGAGGTTAATCTCGATCTCGACGATAACGAAAGCGAGCTCGTTACCCGACCGCCAGTCGTTACGATCATGGGACACGTTGATCACGGGAAGACAACGCTGCTTGATGTGATCCGGAAATCGAATGTCGTTTCAGGCGAAGCTGGAGGCATAACCCAGCATATTGGAGCCTACACCATTCACTTCCCCCACCCTGAACGTCCAAGTGAGCTTCAGCAGATCACCTTTCTCGACACTCCGGGACACGCGGCCTTTAGTGCCATGCGAGCCCGCGGTGCCAACGTAACCGACCTCGTGATCTTGGTAGTGGCTGCCAATGACGGTGTGAAGCCACAAACAATCGAAGCCCTCAATCATGCCAAAGCAGCTCGAGTCCCAATTATCGTAGCTGTCAACAAGATCGATCTCCCAGGAGCAAACCCACTTAATGCAAGGCAACAACTTCAGGACCACGGATTGGTTTGTGAAGAATGGGGTGGTGATACAATTTTTGCGGACGTTTCTGCCATCAATATGAAGGGTATTGATTCCCTCTTGGAAATGGTCCTTCTCCAGGCTGAAGTCCTCGAACTCCAGGCGAACCCAAACCGCCCTGCGGTTGGCAACGTCATCGAATCTGGCATGCAACAAGGCGGTCCCATCGCGACAATTCTCGTTCGTAAGGGAACGCTCAAGGTCGGTGATGCCCTCCTTTGTGGATCCAACTGGGGTCGAGTGAAGGCGCTGATCAATGAAGACGGCAAGCGATTGAAGCGTGCTGAGCCTTCCGTTGCTGTCCGTGTCTTAGGATTGAATGGCGTTCCCGAAGCTGGCTTGGAATTCAACGTCTTACCCAACGAGAAGCAGGCGCGCAAACTGGCCGAGAGCCGAGCAGACCAATCACGGCAAGAAATTGCTGAAAAACGCAACGCGGTCACCCTTGAGAATCTTTTCGATACTCTCTCTTCTGACATGGTCAAGACCTTGAAGGTTGTTGTCAAAGCCGATACCCAAGGCTCCGTGGAAGCAATCGTTGATTCTCTTGGAAAAATCGATTCGAAAAAGGTGAATCTTGAAGTGGTTCACCATGCAGTTGGGGCTCTAACCGAGTCTGATATCATGTTGGCCTCCGCCTCGAACGCCGTAGTCATTGGATTTCATACCCGTCTCGATACCGGCGTTTCCGAAATCGCCAAGCGAGAAAGCGTCCAGATCAAGCTCTACTCAATCATTTACGAACTCATCGACGAGATTCGTGAGGCAATGGCAGGGCTCCTTGATCCGGTGACAAAGGACAACATCACCGGCTCTGCAGAAATCCGCAAAGTCTTCGACATGTCCAAAGGCGGCCGCGTCGCTGGCTGTGTCATTACTCAAGGAAAGTTCGAACGAGGCAGAGGCCGCGTTTATCGAAATGGAAACATGCTCTACGAGGGAGTTGTCCAATCGCTCCGCCGTTTCCAAGATGAGGTCAATGAAGTCCGCACCGGAATGGAGTGTGGTATTCGATTCGATCACTTCAACGATTTCAAAGAAGGAGACACGATTGAAAGTTACTCTCTCGAGCACGTCGCCCAGGAACTCTAGGTCACATTAGAATCTGGTTCGTATGGCCAATCTCAGGCATCAACGCGTCCGAGAATTACTCAAGCGCGAGATCGGTGAGATCATCCGAAAAAACTACCAAATCGATCGTTATGGTCTGATTAGTGTTGTTGATATCGAGATGGGAAGCGACCTCAAAACGGCTCGCGTCTTCATTGGCGTTGTCGGAACTAAACCGCAGAAGAATGCGGCAATCCGCAAGCTACAGAAGGATAAGGGACTGATCCAGAAGACCGTCGCTTCCAAAGTGATTCTGAAGTATTTTCCCCACCTCAGATTTATCCTCGATGCTTCAATGGAACGGGGAAACCGTGTCTTAGCCATTATTGAGGAGTTAGAAAATGCTGATCCTGCCGCGCCCGATCAGCCTTCGGAATGAAGACCCCGTCGAAAACTGTCGCCAAGATCATTGAGGAGATTCGGCAACACAAGCGCATCTGCGTTGTTGGTCATCAGCGACCGGACGGTGACTGTGTCGGATCTCAGCTAGCACTCGCCACAGCACTCAAGAACGAATCCTTCGAAGTCACCTGCTGGAATCACGATCCTATCCCGCAGAAACTCAAATTCCTTGACCCGAATGGCATTCTGCAGGCCCCCGTTCCCGATCAGGCCTTCGATTGTGTCATCGCTGTGGACTCAGCGAATTTGGAGCGGATTGGCGGAGTCGTTTCATTCATTGAAAATCGCAAGGTTCTAATCAACATCGACCACCATGCGAGCAACAGCCGCTACGGTGATATCAATTGGGTCGTTCCCAATGAGCCCTCATCAGGAGAATTGGTCTATCGACTTCTCAGGGCAGCACGCTGGACGATCAAACCAGAGATTGCCGACTGTCTCTTCACCGCCATCTCGACCGATACGGGATCCTTTCAATACCCCACATCCCGCCCCTCCACCTACGAAATCGCTGGCGATCTTGTCGACCGGGGCGCCAATCTCGCCCTGATTTGTGACGAAGTTTATCAGTCCTACCCCCTCTCTCGGGTAAAGCTACTGAAACATGTCTACAATCATTTTAAACTCACGGACAACAACGAGATTGCCTATTTTTGGCTCCGACCGGTGGACTACCAAAGAACGGGCGCGACGCGAGATGATACCGAGGGCCTAATCGATCACATCAGAGACATCGATCCGGTCATCGTGGCCTGTCTGTTTGAAGAACTGGAACCAGAAGTCGTTCGAATCAGCCTCCGAAGTAAGAGCCCATTGGTAAACGTCAATGACATCGCGAAACAATTCGAAGGCGGCGGGCACAAAGCGGCGGCGGGAGCACAAATTTTAGGAAAACCGATGACCATTCAACGCCGAGTTGTCAAAGCGATTCGGGAAGCATTGAAGGCAGGAAAAGCTGCAGGACTGAAATAGTTTAATGACGGATATCGACGGCGCGCTACTGGTTGACAAAGCCTCTGATTGGACCTCACACGATGTGGTCGCAAAGATCAGAAATCATTTTAGAATAAAGAAGGTTGGACACTGTGGCACACTTGATCCAAGTGCCACTGGACTGCTCATCCTTGTCCTGGGAAAAGGCACCAAGCTCTCTGAACGTCTCATGGGCCAGGATAAATTCTATGAAGGCGTGATCCGATTGGGTGAAGCGACAGACAGCTACGACGCGGATGGAGAAATCACCTCAACCAATCTCGTTCCACCGATGAACCTCGATTCCCTCAACGAAGAAGCCAAGGCCTTTATCGGCGATACGATGCAGACCCCCCCGATGGTATCGGCAGTCAAAGTGGATGGCGTCCCACTTTACAAGCTGGCGCGAAAGGGAAAAACCGTTGAACGGAAACCACGCCTCGTCCATATCTACCGATTCAAGTTTAGCGAATACACAGAACCCGAAGCTTACTTCAAACTCGCCTGCACCAAAGGAACCTATGTTCGGTCAATTGCTCATGAGCTAGGAGAGTCCCTTGGCTGCGGTGCCCACCTCAAGTCACTACGTCGCACGCGATCCGGAAAATTCGATGTTAGCGAGGCTCATACCATCGATTCGATACTAAAGATGGACCCAGCGGAATTCGCAAGCCAAACCATTCCATTCACAAAGCTGGTTCAGCAGAGTTAGTCACAGCTCGCTCAGACATTCTCCCCTTCTGAGATATTAAGCTCGGCAGCCTATGAAGATTCTTAGTGACCTCAATGATTTCGATAATCAAGGGCAAGGCGTCTTCTGCACAATCGGTATGTTTGACGGAGTTCATCGCGGGCATCAGCACGTCATTGCGCACACCGTGAACGAAGCTAGGCGAAATGGCGGACAATCACTTGCGATCACCTTCGAGCCCCATCCGGCTCAAATCGTCGCTCCAGCGCACGCGCCAGCAATGATCTATCCCTTCTCGAAACGACGAGAGCTCCTTTCTCGAACGGACATCGAATTTGCTTGGATCATAGCCTTTGATCCAGCATTCAGCCGAATCACAGGCCTTGAGTTCCTTGAACTACTGAGTGAGAAACTCAAGCCTCTCAAACTCATCTGCGTGGGACCCGACTTTCATTTTGGTTATCAGCGTTCAGGCAACTTCACGCTCTTAAAAGAGCAAACCAAGCGATTGGGCTTCAAACTTCCGGAGATCACCCCAATCTCTCATGGAGCGGCCGAAGTGAGCAGCACGATTATTCGCAAACATATTCGAGAAGGCCAGATTGACGAAGCCGAAGCTCGCCTCGGGCGGCCCTATGAACTCTGCGGCAAAGTCGTCCAAGGAAAACAAGTCGGCCGAACAATCGGATTCCCAACCGCGAATCTCGACATTGACAATCTTGTGCTTCCACCCGACGGTGTCTATCCCGCGATAGCCCGCCTCCAAGGACAAGAACACCCAGGCATTATCAACATTGGCCTGCGGCCTACCCAATCGAGTGACAGCGCCCAACGGAGCGCCGAAATACATCTTTTTAATTTTTCGGAGACCATCTACGGACAAACACTCGAAGTACGGCCCTACAACCAACTTCGACGAGAGCAAAAATTCCCTAACCTCGACGAACTAAAGGCACAGATCAAACAGGACGTCGCGCACGCAAAGGCAATTCTAAGTAACAACATTCAGATATAGCACCGAAAATTCCGACAAGAAATTTTGAACCTCAAAGACGAGAAATATGTCGGTTGATTCTGGAAAAATAATCACTGGGAGCGTTTAATGCCCGGAACAGAGGCAGCAAGCCTTTGGAATGACAGAACAATGAATGCAGGTATAACCGCGATTAACGCAGAAGTTCAGGAAGCAAGCGCTTTCGTTCAGCCCCTCTTGACCGAGATTAACAAGGTGGTCATTGGGCAAAAGTACCTAATCGAACGATTGATTGTCGGCATGCTAGCGAATGGGCACGTACTCCTTGAGGGTGTCCCAGGCCTCGCAAAAACGACTGCCGTCAAGTCCTTGGCGACGAGTCTAAACGTTGCATTTTCCCGACTTCAATTCACACCCGATATGCTTCCGGCAGACGTGGTCGGAACACAAATCTACAACCCGCAATCAGGGGAGTTCACCACCCGGAAAGGCCCCGTATTCTCGAATTTGGTGCTCGCTGACGAAATCAACCGAGCACCGGCAAAAGTTCAAAGTGCCCTTTTGGAAGCGATGCAGGAGCGGCAGGTTACCATTGGGGACAAGACGTATAAACTTGAGGAACCGTTTCTCGTACTTGCTACCCAAAATCCTATCGAGCAGGAAGGCACCTATCCACTTCCCGAAGCCCAGGTGGACCGATTCATGCTCAAGATTCGAATTGATTATCCGACCAGAGCCGAAGAACGCCAAATCCTTGAACTGATGGCGAAAACAAGCGCTCCACCGGAAACACAAGCAGTCGTTAGTCCCGATCAAATCTTGAATGCCAAGAAGGTCATTAACGACGTCTATATCGATGACAAAGTAAAAGACTACATCGTCGACCTGGTCTGCTGCACCCGGCAGCCGGGCACCTATAACATTGATGTGGCAGAGTTCATTCAAATGGGAGCCTCTCCACGAGCCACCATTGCCCTCACTCTCGCCGCCAAGGCCTACGCCTTTCTGAGAGGAAGAGGCTACGTGACACCACAAGACGTCAAGAGCATTGGCCTCGACGTTCTCCGCCACCGAGTCACGATCACCTACGAGGCAGAAGCGGAAGAAAAGACGTCCGAAACGATCATTCAAAAGATTCTCGACGAACTTCCTGTGCCTTGATCCGCGCGACGTTCGACGAAACAAGCCCTCAAATGATTCCGCGCGAAATCATTAAGAAGATCCGCCAGATTGAGATCCGGACCAATCGTTTGGTTACGGAGTCTCTAGCAGGTCATTATCACAGTGTCTTTAAGGGACAAGGCATGAACTTCGACGAGGTTCGTGAGTATCAACCCGGAGATGATGTGCGTACAATCGATTGGAATGTCACGGCGCGGATGAATCATCCCTTCATCAAGAAATTTGTCGAAGAACGAGAACTCACGGTGATGCTCCTGGTCGATCTGAGCGGTTCCGGACTCTTTGGATCAGGAGAGCAATCGAAACGAGAACTGGCAGCTGAAATCGCTTCGATTCTTGCCTTTTCTGCGATCAAGAATAACGACAAAGTCGGCTTGCTCCTATTCACGGACGTGGTCGAGAAATTCATTCCTCCTCGGAAAGGACGTTTTCATGTCCTACGGGTGATTCGGGACATCTTGTTTTTCGAACCCCAAAATCGCCAAACCAATCTGAATGCAGCCCTCGAGTTTCTGTCCCGAGTTACGAATCAACGATCTATCGTCGTGGTAATTTCAGATTTCCTCGGGCAAACGACCCCATCCCGGACGGAGATCGAAGCCCACCTCAGACGCAGCGTTGTCACCTCAGACGGGCTCCGCTTAGCCTCCCTAACATCGCTCCGTCAAGCCAAGCGGAAACACGATGTTGTCGCGGTCCAGATCACCGACCCGTTCGAGATGACGCTTCCCAATATTGGTCGTATCATTCTCAAAGATGCTGAAACGGGCCATGTGGTCGAGGTAGACACAGGCGACCCTAGAAAGCGAGCCGCCTTTGCAAGCCGCCAAAAGAATGCCCACAATGAACTCGAGAAATTGCTCGGCTCGGCGGGAATCGATGGTATTCAGCTAAGAACGGACCAACCGTATATTTCAGCGTTGAGCCGTTTCTTTGAAACCCGTGAAAAACGCAGGAGACGTTGATGGAAGCCACCAACTCCGCCCTCATCCTCCCTTCGGATCTCCCTGCAAGCGAGATTTCCGATATACATGATATCGGATCGCTCATCGAGATCCCATCATCATGGACCTGGCTATGGTGGCTGCTCTTGACAATCCTCATAGTCGCGGCGCTCTACTGGGCTTACGTCTACTGGAAGAAGCGAAATGCAAAAAAGGAAAAAACACCTACGACACCGAAGGAACCTGCCCACGAACGCGCACGCCGTCAGCTGGAGACCGCGCTGCAATTCCTACATGATCCCGATCGCTTCTGTGTCATCGTTTCTGACGCGATCAGAACATATTTAGAAGAGCGATTTGATTTTCGTGCGCCCGATCGAACAACCGAGGAGTTTCTAGATGAACTCCAGGAAAGCCAACATCTTCAGGAAGCGCAGAAACAGTCCCTGGCAAATTTTTTGATGGAATGCGATATGGTTAAGTTCGCCAAATCAGAACCCGAGGCGTTTGAGCTCAAGCGCCTCCACGAATCAGCACTTCAACTGGTTAGCGAAACCGAACCCCATCTGCTGGAGCAAATAGAAACAACCGAGGCATCGTAAGATTTTACTGTGACGTTTACTCTGCCAAGTTTTGTTCACCCCTACGTCCTGCTTCTCCTGCTGGTCATTCCCTTGCTGGCTTGGCTCCGCGGACGCCGAGGACGCGGCGCTGCCTTTCTCTACTCATCCGTCGAACTCGTCAAGGGGATCACAAATCTCAATCGATCTCAAACCGGACTCTGGGGTGCAAAGCTTCGCTGGATCGCACTCGCACTCTGTATCATTGCCCTCGCTCGCCCAAGACTTGGAGAGGGAGAAACTGCCATCAAAGCAAGCGGGATTGATATCGTTGTTGCACTCGATCTTTCGGGGAGTATGGCTGCAGAAGATTTTGCTGTGTTGGGCAGTCGGGTGAACCGATTAGCCGCTGCAAAGAATGTTCTCGAGGAGTTCGTCGAAAAGAGAGAAAGCGATCGTATTGGACTTGTTGCTTTCGCCGGACGCGCTTACATCGCAGCCCCCCTCACACTCGACCACGACTTCCTCCTGCAGAATCTAGAGCGACTCAATCTTGGCACCATTGAAGATGGCACAGCGATTGGATCTGCCATGACGGCAGGCCTCAACCGACTCCGTGATCTCGATTCCAAAAGCCGAATTATGATCTTGATGACCGATGGACAGAACAACGCAGGGAAAGTCCCTCCGTTAACGGCTGCCGAGGCGGCAGAAAGCCTGGACGTCAAGATCTACACCATTGGTGTCGGCAAACGAGGCACGGCCCCCTTCCCTAGAAAGGGTCCATTTGGACGGACCATGTATGCTCAGATGGAGGTTAATATTGACGAGGAAACCCTCACGAAGATCGCCGAAACTACCGGCGGCCAATACTACCGAGCTGACAGTACAGATACCCTCGTTGATATCTACGAACAAATAGATCAGCTCGAAAAATCGGAGATTGAGGTCACGGAGTATCAGAACCTGTCTCTTATACACATCTCCGAGCCCACGAGACCTCTCTACATCTC
>OJGU01001137.1_pt1 | contig 10952 bp, 9 predicted proteins | sample 1594741 | NCBI WGS metagenome assembly OJGU01 (sample SAMN05416841, study PRJEB24817) | seawater metagenome | isolation source: Sea water | place: Canada:Atlantic | collected 2013-07 | reverse complement strand
TACGAGATGTAGAGAGGTCTCGTGGGCTCGGAGATGTGTATAAGAGACAGATGCGACGATGTTCGAGATTGCAAATCCTGCGTCCGTTTTCGTCCGACGATAGACATCCCATAGGTTGCGAAAAAGATTCGTATTCATTCGCCGCTGTGGCCGAAAGATCTGGCTTAGATCTCTGGCACTGAAATCAACATTCGGAGACGAAAAACGAAAGAGCGTGCCGTAATTAATTTCCCCTGACGAAGCCAACGAGACTGCGTTGGTTGACGGAGAAATAAAGAAGCCCTTAGCCACCCAATTCAGATTGGATCGAGTGAGGAAAAACGCCTCGTGAAGGACATTAGTTCGGAAGGTCCCATCGGCCAATTCTTGGCTCACTGGCACTGCGACGGACATTTGCCCTCCGATTCGATTGGTCATGATTCCAGAGAAAAAATGAGGAGCGGTCGCGGGACGCACAGGTATCGACTGAAATACTGGTAGGCCAGGTGAGGTTGCCTGTTCGAGATCACTGACGAGCAACTCAATCGCTGCCCGCCCAGCTTCCAAGACATCGACCTGATTCACATTCGTCCGCAACGCCTTCTGCGTCTCATTGAACATGGAATAGAGCCCAAAAACGATGAGCGACATCAGCGAGACGGCCAATAGCAGTTCGACCAACGAAAACGCACGTTGCCGTTGACGTAACACCATGATTGGTTCTGACGATTGAAACATCATCTCGCACTCACTGGGGAGGAATAGCTGGAACGTTGAAAGTGAAATAAGTTCGTCAGACGCGTGTTGCTACGACTGAAGAACGGAAAGCCGTTCGTTTGCATCAAGCGGCCACTTACGAGGGTTCGAAAGACCTTCTCTTTTCGACCTACCCGGTAGCCAATATCGTTCCCTTGACCGAACTCATTAACCGGCCAGCGAAAATGGAGTCTAACGTCGTAGAGATTACTCATGACATTTCGAGCTGCCTCGAACCGATTCGTGGTCGCAAAATTCCTGTTCCTGGCCAGAACATTGGTAGAAAACGGAACGTAAGGCATGATGGTTGAGGTCACTAGGTAAGTGAACGAATTCTCTCGAAATTGCTGATTTTGAAAGCGCTGTGCAGCGGAGCCACTGATCGAACGCATCATCGCCGTCACCTCATTCGTCACTAACAAAGGAATCCCACTGCGGCTCTCACCAACAACTTGGACCCCGGGAACGGAAAGCATGCCAATAATAAAATGACCATTCACCAGCGGGATCTCATTCCCAGTAACCGGAAAGCGAGATCCAATATAGCGATCTAAGTGATTACTGATGGTAATACGCTCCACAAAGTTCGTGAGATCATCTAAGCCCAACCCTCCACTCCGAATTGCCTCTAGGAGATAGGTCCCGTCTTGGTTAACGATCGTTTCTTCCCGATTATCCCGCTGCACTTGAAACCCTGTCGGCAGGACACCGATAATTGCCACCATCGCAAACGCAACAATTGCAATCGACAGGGCAATTTCCACCATCGTAAACGCCTCCTGACTCCGAGTCTTTCGAGATCGGAAACAGGAACGGGATGGATTCATGCGTGTGTTCAAACCAGTCATTTCGATCTAGGGAAGCTCGGGTTGAATGAGACGAGCCCGCCCCGTCAACCAATTGATCAAGATGTGATGTCGTTCGCCTCGCGACTTGTCAACGATGTCCAAGGGCCCAGGAACTATATTGCCATCGATGTCACGGACATAGGCCACATCCCCCTCGATATAAGTAATCACCTCATCACGCCCCGAAACTAGTTGCCCCTGCGAATTGAAAGCAATCGTGTGCATCAATATAGGCGAGCTATCAGCATGGGGAAATCGAATTTCACGCAGCAAGTAAGGCCGAGCGACAGGATTGCTGATCGCCTGGCTCTGACGTTCGACAATGAACTTGTCTGGATCGAAGATAATCCCACCTGGAAGAAACTTCCAATCGGTCAAATACTTGGGCAATGGTTGCCCGGGTTGACTGCCAACACTGCGCTGGGCATAAACCCCATAACCGGCATACAGCCCTTCCCATAATTGACCGACTCGCTCCTGATCCACCGGCCGCAAGCGATCAACGAGACCGCGATCCATAATTGTCGGAGCAAGAAAGGTAAAATAGACCGTCGTTCGATTATTAATTGCCATCAATCGAGCCATGGCAAGATCATCGAGCAACTGGCGATTCGTCCCCATCAGCGCATTGGATTTTCCAATCCCTCTCAGCGCAGGCAAGGTTATCGAAGCCAAGAGTCCAATGATTGCAATCACCACCAAGAGCTCGATCAACGAGAAACCAGTACGGCTTCCCGTGCGAGTGCTGATTGGATAGGATTTCATTTGAGTAGACGTTTTGACTTCTTCGAACGATTTACTCCCAACTCAGCACATTATCCTTATTGGCTCCTGTCAGCGCACTGGCAGTCGAGTCAATCAATCCGTCAGGTCCAAAGGACCAGACCATCACTTCGCCGCGGTATTCGAAAAGGTTGGGATTCTTTTCGTTTCGCAACAATCCATTGTGCCCGCCAACTGCATTTGGAATGGCTGACACCGAAGCTTGGCTATAAAAGCCGTCGAGACATTTGGTATCATAATCAAGATCCAAAGTGATCACGTAGGGATTGCCCCAAGGATCACGATAGACACCGTCGGGCCCCAGCCCAGGCACGCCAAGAGAGGCTGCCGACTTCGCTTCTAAGAAACCGATTCGTTGATGATTCAAACTGTGATTCTGATTCTGAGTCCTCATTCCGTTTGGAAAGACTTCAAAATCCATCAAGATCGCCATCAACTGAGCATTGCTCGAGTTGGGGACTCGTTGGGTTAGATTTCCCACCGCTGCCAAGGTCTGATTGCGTTTGTTCCGCAGCAACTGGCTACTACCATCAGGACTCATGTACCAGGTGCCGTAGGTATAATCCGGGTTCTCAGTGCTCAGGCGTTTGCGGAGAAACGGAGCCGTCGGCAAACGATTGTAAGTGCTGTTATACTGAGTGATCGCCGCCCTAATGGCACTAATCTCAGTCTTCGCCTTTGCCACTTGCGCGCTCTGCTTTGCCTTCGAGAGAGCGGGCAGAAGCATCCCTGCCAAGATTCCAATAATGGCGATGACTACCAATAACTCGATTAGCGTAAAACCGTCCTGTGCGGATCTCGCCGAATGCTGTGTCGTAACTTTCATTGACTTTCTAATTGGCCTGCGGAATGCGGTTTACGCTAAACTATAAGAAGAATCCATGCCAGATTTTTGATTATTTGTCTGCGCGATTGATAATCTTGGTCTTACCCCAGTTATTCACTCGGTAGATGGCATTCTTCATCGGCACATCCACCCAAAGATCAAAGCTAGCGAGATTAAAACGATCTCTCCCACTTGACCGATACTGAAACGGGTTAAGAATGCGCAGATTTGGGTTATCGGACTTGATTGGGCGATAGTTTTCCAAAGCAACGCCCTTTGAGTCCACGCCTTCGATCACTCGTTGAGGCCATGGCACCGGCGCCACCAAAATGTTCGGAGCAACAAAATCTCCGCCCGTCAGCGGCGCAAAATCGCCGGAACCGAGCTCGATAAAGGACTTCGATTTCTCAGCGACGGTTGCCGTATTCTGAATCCCATCAGCTCCAAAAAAGCGACGGCAAACCTGCCGATTCAAGCCCTGCCCTCCTTGATTGGAGACAAAACGGCCGCCCTGATAAACGGTCCCTGTCAATTCATAGAACAGCTGATTCGTGACCGAATTGATCTGACCATTGGCAAATTTGGAATCTGGCGGAAACCCGCCGACGGAAGCCTTGTAATCTTCGATGATTAGAGTGAGCTCGGTAAGCTTCGCCTGAGTTGCCGAAATCCGTTTACGATTCGAGGCTTGTCCCGCAATCCCAACAATCAGACTAGCAAGGACGCCAATAATCGAAATAACCACCAGCAACTCGATCAACGTGAATCCAACGACCGTTCTCGCCTGAACGGCAGGAATGCCCCGGATTCTGGAAGCTATGTCTGTGTCGCGTAATCTCATTCGTTTACCTTTCACCAATGCCTTCAATCCCTATCGTTAGGAACGGTTCTTCAGCAGAAACACATTTGTCATTTAGTTGCCGTCGCTCTAAAAGGCGTAAATCTAAACAATTTCGGTCAATTTATGGCGAACCGCGTTATTTATAAGAAATATTCATGCCAACATTCTCAAAACCAGAAATGAAGGAAAAAACATCGAATCACGCGGTCAATCTCAAGGAAACAAAGCAAATGGCCACCGGAATACCGACCGGCGGCCATAAAGACCCGATGCTGAAACAGCTCGATTACTGACCACCCAATTGATCAATCAGAGAGATCAAGGGCAAGAAGAGCGCAATAACGATACTCCCCACCACAACAGCCAAAAACACAATCATGATTGGTTCAAGTAGTGACGTCATTGCCGCCACAGCATTATCAACCTCTTCATCGTAGTTATCTGCGATACGCATCAGCATTTCAGGCAAGGCACCCGTCTGCTCGCCAACGTCAACCATACTAATCACCATTGGAGGGAACACTTTGGAATCATCCAGTGGCTTCGTAATGGTTTCCCCTTCCTTCACACTCTCATGCACCGAAGTCACTGCATTACTAATGATCACATTTCCCGAAGTTTCACGAACAATCATCAAGGCCTGAAGAATTGGCACACCACTACTAACAAGAGTTCCCAAGGTACGTGTAAAGCGCGAAATCGCCACTTTGGTTACCACTGGTCCTAGAACCGGAAATTTCAGCTTGAATTTATCAAAGCCCCAACGCCCCCATTTCGTCTTGATCGCAATCTTTAGAACGATAAAGGCGGCAACCACCGAGAGCGCTGTCCCAACAAAATTGTTGGTCATCGTCTCACTAATATTCAAGACAAACTGGGTAAAAGCCGGCAAGGCAGCCCCTTCCAACATGTCGGTAAAGATCTGCTTGAATTTCGGGACCACCACCACCATCAGGAGCACCAAAATACCACCAGCAACCACCATCACAGCGGCAGGATAGAACATCGCCGCGATGACCTTACCTTTGATCTTTTCCGCTTTTTCCATGAACTCGGCGAGACGATTCAGCACCACCTCCAAGACACCACCAAGCTCACCCGCTTTCACCATGTTGATGAATAGCTTATTAAAGACCTTAGGATGCTGAGCGAGACCTTCAGAAAAGGTACTTCCCCCTTCGATACTATCCCCTAGCTCACCAATAATGCGTTTCAAGACAGCATTCTTTTCCTGCTTAGCCAAAACACGCAGCCCACGAAGCAGCGGCAAGCCGGCATCAACCAGCGTTGCAAGCTGTCGGGTAAAGGTAGTCAGCACCTTCGGCTTCACCTTCCCGCCGAAGCCAGGAATGGTGATATTGATACTACCCTTGCCTTTCTTCTTCTTCTTGGCGGGCTTTTTCTTGGCGCCTTTCCCCTTTTCACCAGCGGCTTCCGTCACCTTCGTAGGAAAATAGCCCATCTCCTTGAGACGGCTTATGGCCTCATTCTGATTCGCCACGTCAAGAGACCCCTTGGTCTCCTTCCCGCGGGAATCCATGGCTACGTAGTTAAACTTCGGCATAATTCAATTTCCTAGGTGTACTTCAGGATTTCATCAATGGCCGTCTCACCATTGAAGACACTTCTCAGACCATCATCACGCAGCGTGATCATCCCTTCTTCGACCGCTTTTTGCTTCAAGACCACTGACGGTGAACGATCATTAATCAGTTCACGAATCGCATCCGTCACCTGCAACAACTCAAAAATTCCTTTCCGACCACGGTAGCCTGAATCATTGCATTCTCCACATCCCCTTCCAAAGGCGAATTTCTTGCCTTCAACATCTCCGGGAGAAAGGCCTAATTGCCCCAGCTGTTGTTCCGTCGGCTCGAACGGCGTTTTGCAGCGGTCACAGATTGTTCGGACAAGGCGTTGGCCCATCACACCAATCAGCGTCGACGAAACCAAGAAAGGCTCGACACCCATGTCAGTCAATCGAGTCACAGTCCCCGGAGCATCGTTTGTGTGCAGGGTACTTAACACTAAGTGACCCGTGAGAGACGCTTGAATCGCAATCTGCGACGTCTCCAAGTCACGCATTTCCCCAACCATGATAATATCCGGATCTTGTCGCAAGAAAGCACGAAGACCAGCGGCAAAGGTCATCCCAACCGATTCAATCACAGGAACCTGCATGATTCCCTCAATATCGAACTCGACCGGATCTTCAACTGTCAAAAGCTTGTGGCCAGGTCGATTGACCCGACGGAGGCATGAGTAGAGCGTCGTTGTCTTTCCACAACCAGTCGGCCCCGTCACAACAAAAATACCATTAGGCTGATCGATGGCATGACTGGTAAATTCCAGAATTTCCGGCGGAAACCCGAGCGTTTCCAGCTCAAGCGTCACCGCTGTGCGATCAAGAACACGCAACACAACCGATTCTCCGTAAGAAGTCGGCAGCGTCGAAACACGAAGATCGATCTGTCTCCCCCCTAGATTAACCGAAATTCGACCATCCTGAGGAAGTCGACTTTCCGAGATATTCAGGTTCGACATGATCTTAATACGAGATGCGATCGGCCCAGACATCGACTTAGGCGGTGGCGACATCTCATACAAGGCCCCATCCACACGATAGCGAATCTTATATTCGTTCTCAAAAGGCTCGAAGTGAATATCACTGGCACGATCTTGAACTGCCTGGGCTAAAACGAGATTGACGAATTTTACGATTGGAGCGCTATCTTCATCGTCAGAGATGTCGAGCGCTTCATCGGAAATCGCAACGGTTCCACCGCCAGTCTTGCTATCCGCTTCCACGCCTAATTCTTGAAGAATATCGGCAATTCCACTCTCGATATCCATCCCACCGCCAGCGTCGCCGCCGCCACCGTAGGAAGCCGCCAAAGCACTGGACACGGCATCTGGATCAGCCACTACAAGCTGAATTGGATAAGGGATAACATAGCCCATCTCATCGATGCGAGACGGATCAAGGGGATCAACCAGAGCGACCTGCAAGACGCCATCCTCCATCCCCACCGGAACACACTGGTAGGACTTCGCCGTCTCGTCATTAACGATTTCCTTCAATTCAGGAGTCACGGTACGGTCGTTGACATCAACGACCATCGCTCCCATGTGATTGGCGATCGCGTGAAGGAGACTGTCCTTATCAAGGTGCCCAAAATCCTGGATCACTTTGAAAGCGGACTTCCCACTCTTGGTAACCTCATCGTTAACCTCCTCAAGTTGGAGGTCATCTAAGAGGGCCTGGCCCTGGAGCAAGCCGAGCAATGGATTTGAGGCGATGTCAGACATATGCGTGTATCGTCAAAAAATTAGGACTCCGCCTCTTCTGCAGCGAGTGCTTCCTGCATTTCCTGTAATTTACTCAAGATCGTCGCAGGATCCTGGGCTTTAGTAATCACTTCTTCTTCCGAGATCATCCCTTGAGCATATTTGTCCAGGAGGTAACCATCCAACGTCACCATGCCGTACTTAGCACCGGTCTGAATATCAGAATTGATACGGAAGGTCTTATTGTCACGAATAAGAGCGGCAATCGACGGCGTATTGACCATGATTTCAAAAACAGCGACACGACCCGGCTTGTCAGCCCGAGGAATGAGGAGCTGGGAAATCACCGACTGCAACACCGTTGAGAGCTGAATTCGAATCATCTCCTGCTGGTTCGTTGGGAAGGCATTCACCAATCGATCAATCGTCTTTGCCGCCCCAGTCGTATGCAAGGTCCCGAAAACCAAGTGACCCGTTTCCGCCGCTGTAATCGCGGCTTCAATTGTTTCCAAGTCACGCATCTCTCCCACCAGGATCACATCAGGATCTTGACGCAGAGCTCGACGCAAGGCTTCCGAAAAGCTCGGAACATCAACATGAACCTCACGCTGAGTGATCACCGATTTCTTATGAGTATGATAATACTCAATCGGATCCTCGACCGTGATTAGATGCGCATCTTCCCGCTCCTCGTTCATGATGTTCAACATTGAAGCCAGAGTCGTACTTTTCCCTGACCCTGTCGGCCCCGTCACAAGCACCAACCCACGAGGCTTATAGAGCAACTCTTTGACCGACGGCGGAATACCAATTTGCTCCATCGTGAGAAGCGTGCTTGGGATTTGCCGCAGCACCATCGCGAAATCACCCCGTTCCTTGAAAACACTGACTCGAAAACGAGCAACATCCCCCAAGGCAAACGCAAAATCAGCGCCCCCCTTCTCCCGAACACTTTGAATGTGATCCTCAGAAGTAATACTGCGCATCAATTCTTCCGAATCTTCCTGAGACAGCGCCGGGCCCTCAACCTTGTGCAAGGTTCCATGAACACGGATTGCCGGTGGAATCCCGACACGTATATGCAGATCTGACGATCCCTCTGAGACCATCAGCTGCAACAAATCTGACATCTGATACGACATAATGAACTAACAAAAACCCAATCTAATTCTCTACGGATCAAGCTAGACTATTCGTCATCCGCAACCGAAACTCGTAAAACTTCCGCTGTTGTCGTGAGGCCAGCGATCACTTTTCTCGCACCATCTTCACGCAACGTTGTCATCCCCAACTCACGGGCCTTTGCACGCAGAACAGATGAAGGCACCTGATCAAACACCAGCTTCCTCGCATCATCATCCAATACGAACACTTCGAAAATTCCGAATCGGCCACGATGCCCCGTGTTGTTACACTGGGCACATCCCTTACCTTTAGTATAGTTAGGGTTCGTTACTGTAGCAGGATCCACGCCGATACTCTCTAATTCTCCAGGAGCGGGCTCGTAAGGGGCCGAGCAATTCTTGCAAAGCTTTCGAACCAAACGTTGAGCCATCATGGCTCGAGTGGACGAAGCCACCAAGAAAGGTTTAATCCCGATATCAACCAATCGAGTCACAGCGCTCGGCGCATCATTCGTATGAAGGGTTGAAAATACCAAGTGACCCGTTAGCGAGGCATTAATAGCGATTGTCGCTGTTTCCATGTCACGAATTTCCCCCAGCATCACAATATTAGGAGACTGTCGAAGCATCGCACGCAGCGCTCTAGCAAATGATAAGCCAACTGCTTCATGAACCTGAACCTGGTTAATACCATCAAGCTGATACTCAACCGGATCCTCAACTGTAATAATCTTTCGATCAGGGCGATTGATAAAGTGGAGACACGAATAAAGCGTCGTCGTCTTCCCTGACCCGGTTGGACCGGTCACCAAGAGAATACCGTCAGGCAGATTAATCAGCCGCTCAAACGTTGCTTGGTCATCCGAGAAAAAACCCAACTCGGCTAACCCCAAACGCAGGCCCGTTTTATCGAGAATACGCATGACGATACTCTCACCATGGGTCGTTGGAACGCAGGAGACACGAAGATCGATAGACTTACCCTCTCCCACGGCCGTGTTAATACGGCCATCCTGCGGTATCCGACGTTCTGAAATCGACATATTCGCCTGGATCTTCAGACGAGAAATCACCGAACCCTGCAATCGCTTCGGCGGAGCGTCCACTTCGTGAAGCACGCCATCAATACGATAGCGTACGCGGAAGCGATCCGCCATAGGTTCAAGGTGAATATCAGAAGCACGCGATTTGTAGGCATCAATGATTACCTGACTCACCAATTTGATAATTGGAGCATCTGCCTCCACTTCACCGCCTTGGTCTTCAGCCAGTGCCCCCATGGTACCGATTTCGACTTCACCCTCGGTGATGTCTTGAATCATCTTACTAACAGAATCATCGCCGCGTTGCTGTCCGTAGTAGCGCGAAATAGCATCTTCAATCTCACTCTCGCTAGCGACCCGAACCTCGACCTGTTTCCCTAGGGCAACTTGCAAGCCGTCAATCAGCTCAAGATCGGAGGGCTCGCTCACAGCCATTGTGATTGTGTCATCCGTCGCATAAACCGGAACTGCATTAAAGCGTTTCACGATATTGCGGGGCACTGCAGCAATCACACTGTCTTCAAGACGCATCGCTCCCAACTCGATAACCTCGGCCCCAGCTTGCGCCGCTTTGGCGGTCGTGATGCTCTCAGCCATCACATCCCCTCGCGATATGAGAGTATCTAAGACCCCCTCACCCGCGCCCTCAGCTTCTGGGCGCACCTCTTCGACCTGCTCCGTTGTGAGCAGACCCATATCTATTAGTGAATCGATTAAATAATCGTCTTTAGCGGCCACAGTTCTCCTATAGGCTAAGGATTGACCCCATCATTTCCAGAGGGGAGATGGGCGGATTCTATCGGTGAACAATCGATTGTCAAACGCTGACATAGCAGAATCACAAATAGCACGTGAATTCTTAAGCAATTCCATCAAGCAAGCGAACAATGCACCCTAGATTCCCATTGTTTTCCGAGCATCAAATCAAGGCTTCTTTTTCCACGGCATGTCAGGGAATTTTTCTGGCGCCTTCATCGGCTTCGGAGCCGGCTTCGCCAACGACAATTCGGATTCAGATCCACCAGCGCCGGGTGCCGGAGGCTCCATGTTGCCCTTCCATGACGCGATTCTCGCCTGCAAGCCATGATGCTCTGCCTTAACCTTGTCACCGGAGCGCATGTAGAATAGGGATAAATTCGTATGCACGAGCTGTTCACTCGGCTGAAGCACTTCTGCTTTATGCCCCTCCCTGATCGCACGTTCAAAGTTGCCCAGACGGCAATAGGCCATCCCTAATGAAAGCCGAGCATCAAAGAGAGCCTCATCTTCTTTCAGGAGCGCTTCAAGCTGAACGATCGCCTCGCCATACGCCTCCTGACTAAAAAGAAACATCGCGTCGTCGTAACGTTGCTGTTGAGAATCCGTCACAAGCAGCAGTGTGCCATGGCAACGGAATTTTGACGATCACGAAACGCTGTCTCTTATACACATCTCCGAGCCCACGAGACCTCTCTACATCTCGTA
>OJGU01001135.1_pt1 | contig 11000 bp, 8 predicted proteins | sample 1594741 | NCBI WGS metagenome assembly OJGU01 (sample SAMN05416841, study PRJEB24817) | seawater metagenome | isolation source: Sea water | place: Canada:Atlantic | collected 2013-07 | reverse complement strand
CGGCATACGAGATGTAGAGAGGTCCCGTGGGCTCGGAGATGTGTATAAGAGACAGCGGGAACTCATGCCAGTTCCTTTCCTACCAAGTATGAGGTGTTTCCTGATCGCCTCGAGCGAAGTGGCTACGTGGTGGGTTATACCGGAAAGGGCTGGGGACCTGGCAATTGGGAGGCCAGTGGGCGAACAAGAAATCCTGCGGGACCAAAATTCTCGTCGAAAACCTGCGAGCCGCCAGCGACCGGGATGGCGACGTTTGACTATGCGGCCAATTTTGACGAGTTCCTAAACACCCGAAGCGCCAACGAGCCATTCTGTTTTTGGTTTGGAAGCAAGGAGCCTCATCGTAAATTCGAAAAAGGGAGCGGACTCAAATCTGGGAAATCGTTGCGAGATGTTGCCGTGCCACCCTTCTTGCCGGACCGACCTGAGATTCGCTCTGACATTCTCGACTATCTCTTGGAGATCGAGTGGTTCGATGAGCATCTAGGGAGGATGCTGGATAATTTGGAGGAGCGGGGTGAATTGGAGAATACACTTGTGATTGTCACGAGTGACAATGGGATGGCCTTCCCTCGGGCTAAGGCGAATGTGTACGAATATGGAATCCACATGCCCCTGGCCGTCGCGTGGCCAAAGGGCTTTTCAGGTGGCCGCCATGTGGATGATTTGGTGAATCTCATCGATGTGACCGCGACCCTCTATGAGGCGACTCGAGTAGAGCCTCCGTTCGATTACCCTCTTTCAGGACGGAGTTTGATGAACGTCTTGCTTGGCCAAGGCTCAGGGGTGCTAGATCCGACTCGCGATGCCGTGTTTTCGGCCCGAGAACGGCATTCGTCATCTCGATTCAATAGTTTGAGTTATCCACAACGATCCATCCGAACGCACGACTATCTCTATATTTGGAATCTTCGTCCCGAACGCTGGCCAGCCGGGACTCCTCAGAAATTTGAAACGGTGAACTACGATTCAACTGGGGAGGTGATTCAGGGAGCGCTTGGACCGGTTAATGGCGCTTATCATGATATTGATGCCTGTCCGTCGCTTAGTTTTATGATTGAACATCGCGAGGATGACTCGATTAGGCCCTTCCTGGAGTTAGCTGTGGCACGGCGTCCGGAGTTTGAATTGTATGACATTCGAGTCGATCCAGGGTGTCTTAAGAATTTAGCCGGGAAGGTGTCCCACCGAGCACTTGAAGCACGGTTGGCCAATCGCTTGCAGGCCCATTTGCGGGCGACGGGCGATGCTCGGATTGTCGGTCCGAACGGAGGGGAGATCTGGGAGACCTATCCGCGATATAGTTCGCTGAGATGGTTCCCGACGCCCGACTGGGTCAGTCGAGCGTCGCTTATCCAGCAAGATTGGTTGGAGTCGCGTCGGCCCCGTCAGTAAGGCTGATCATCGAGCGGCTCGGGTCCAATTCTAGATGGTCACGTCACAGAGGGCCGCCGCTTGGCGGAGGGCCGCGATCTTGTCTTCCCACTCTGGGATGAATTCTTGGGCCACATAGCCCCTGTATCCCGTCCGCAAGATGGCGCGGAGGACGCCAGGGTAGTTGATTTCTTGATCTTGATCGAGTTCGCCTCGGCCCGGGTTGCCGGCGGTGTGATAGTGCCCAATGAGATCTTGATACTGGTTGATTCGTCGGATGATATCGCCATTCATCACCTGAACATGATAGATGTCGAAGAGTAATTTCATGTTCGGGGAGTCCACTCTCTTGATGAGGTCGACACAGAAATCAACGTCGTCGCCGAAGTAGCCAGGGTGGCCCTTCATAGGGTGGGTGTCGTCTCTTGAATTGAGGTGTTCGAGAACAAGGGTGATTTTCTTGGCCTCAGCGTGCTTCATGACGCTTTTCCATAAGGCAACGCAATTCTTTGATCCTTGTTCAACGGAGATGCCGGCCTCACTCATCCCGGTGAAGGTGATGACATTCTTCGTGCCGATTTTCGCTGCGAGGTCGATCCCGTCGATGAGCTTTTGTCGGCAGTGTTCGTGATTGTCTGTGTTGACTGGTCCTTGGGCGAAGCCATGGCTGGGGACGAGGGAGATCTTCAATCCTAGTTCCTGGATCTGGGGGTAGAATTTCGTGTTGATCCCTTCCATGGCCTCGAGCCCAATCGCTTTGCAGTGCTTCGCGAGTTCCAAGGTCGGCATGGGATTGAAACACCAACCCATGATAGACTGTCGAATCTGACCATGCTTGATCGCTGGGCCGCTTTGCTCAGTTACGCCAAGGAGCTGAGAGGAAAGTCCGGCGCCTGCCAGAGTCAGGAGTGAGTTTCCTAGGAAACGGCGTCGTGTAAGGGGGCTTTTCATGGATCGTTTCCCTTGGTTTATCGCTGCGGTTTGAGGTCGTAAGAAAAGAGTTTGTCTTGATCGCGAAGCAGGAGGCGGCCATTGGCGATAACCGGGTGTGCCCAGCTCTGTCGACGGCTGCGATCTGGCTGTTTGAATTGGCCTTTTTCAGTGTAGGCCTTTGGATTCGCTTCAATGAGCGCGATCGGCCCTTTTTCGCTTCGGAGATAAAGATGCCCATCAGCGTAACTCAGAGAGCCTTTGCCGACACTTCGCTTTTCCCAAGCGACCTCTCCGGTCTCGAGCTCGAGGCAAACGATAATCGGTCCGCTTGAAGCGTAGATATAGTCGCCTACACGGATTGCGCCACCATGGTGGTTCTTGATGTTTCGATTAGCGTATTTCTCTTTGGCCACGAAGCGCTTGCCCTTCTTGGTGATCTCAAAGAGGTTGCATCCCACATTGTAACCTGAGGTCACAAACACTTTCCCGTCGTGATAGATTGGGGTTGGCACGACGGCTGTTTTTCCGGGGCGATCCGCTTGCCAAATGACGTTTCCGTTCGTAGGAGAAATGCCGGCGACGGTTTCGCCCGTGAGGGTTAAGTATTGTGTTTCACCGAGAATGGTTTCTTTGGTGATGGATGTGTAGGCAGCTCGATCTTTGAGTTGGCTCGTTCGCCACATGAGCTCACCGGAGTTGCGATTGAGGCAGACCACCGTTCCGCTCTTGCCGCCGGGGGAACAGATCACTCGATCGCCATCGACGAGAACGGATTCCGAATAGCCCCAACCGGACATCATCTTACCGTCAAAATCGTCCTTCAGATTCCGTTGCCAAACGATGGCTCCGGTCGCGCTATTGAGACAGCTTAGGTCACCCCCCGCTCCTCCACCATCTCGATCTTGCCGCCGTAAAGGCCGATGAGGGAAAGGCTCATCGGGGAGACATTCGGATCAACGACGCATGTAAAGTCGTATCCCTTTTCTTTACAAATAATACTAAGTGCAATCCCAAGATTGCCTGAGGTCGATTCAATGATTCGCGATACCCCCGGTTGTATTTGTCCGCGTTCCTCTAGGCATGAAATCATCTTTAACGCGGATTTCATCTTGATCGATCCAGCTAGATTGGCGCCCTCCAATTTGAGATAAACGTCGCCATTCCCTAGGAAATCCCTCAGGAGAAAGAAGGTCTGGCTTTGTTTTAAATCAAGTACGTTTTCGACAATCATCGATTGAAATGTGGTCTCACGACAAGTTGTTTGTTCACGGACCTTCGCATCCCTGAATTCGAGAAATTAAAGGTCGGAATAATGGTTCTGAAAACACCTTGTAGCACTGGCAACCAGTGTATGTTTTTTCCTGCCAGTACCAAGGAAAAGATCCTGTATAATTGTCCTTCGATCCGAGCGTTCTTGCTGCATGATGGGTGTGAGAAAAGCAACAAATTGAAACGGTTCCTATATTGATGCCAGGTGGCGGGTTTAGGTGTGAATGTGCAATTTTTCCCCGGTGATTAGTGCTGTTCACTTCCTGTCAATCGTGAGTTTTTCGTTAAGCGCCCTTGGGCTTTCGATGAGTTCGTTCCAGCGTGATTCCCTGGCGTAATTTTCACAGGCTAGGATCCTGGGTTCGCTTTAGTGTGTTCCAGGAGAACAGCCGATTAAGTTACTCGCGATTTGCGCTTTCAATGATTCTTTCGACAAAACGGATGCGACGATCCAGAAGCCTGCCGCCAGACTATTGATGCGATGAATAGTCGTAGACCGCTACACTGGGCGCCAAGCGTGCCCCGCGAAAGGGCAGGTCTATTTAGATGTTCTGTCGTCCACGAGAAATGCCTTTTTCGGTACGAGAAACATGACCGAGAATTTCTTTAGAACGGTGCTCAGTGATCGTAGCGGACAGAAAGTTTTCTAATTGTTATTGAACACCGTGCAGGACCTGTGTTTTCAGCACTCCGTGGGTTAAACGAGTTCAATCGGACTGATGTGCGTCTCGGCCCTGAATGCGGGTGAATCGGATGTCTACAGTTCGACCCGCCTCGATTTCAATCTTATCCAAGAAGTCATTGAAGGGAAGGATAACCATTGGATCGATTTCGAAACAGTGAGTCTAGATCGGGGTGTCGTGTTTCACATTAAGCCGGATCAGATCCACTCTTTCGAACCACGTTCGCGACACGAGGCTCTGTAGCTGATGTTTCTCATCGAGTCCTTGGGTGCGACCCAGATTCGGTTGCGCGGTAATCTCGAGTGAGTTGTGATTCTCAAACTACTGGTTGCGAGAGGTCGAGTTTTTCACCACGGAAGTGTTTTTCTGATTGGCGTTTGTGAATACCCTTCAGGTGAGATGGTCTTGAGGTCTTAGCTCCCGGTGGAATGCTAGTTGCGGCTGTATTGATGGAAGGAAAAACCATTGGAATCCTTGGGTTGTGTGCTCGGATACTTGTATGAGGCAGATTTTGGTTTGACTTGATAGATCGAGTTTGACGGATATTGGTTGGAAGTAGCTTTTGGTTAATTATTTGTACTTATGTGTAGAGGTGGGGAAGGGCGACAAATTAGAGTAGAACTTCTAAATCTGGCCGATTGCTTAACTACCCCCAATTCTCCTTGAACCGCACCTTGATTTCTGGAAGTGTCGAGTCGCTTTTGTATGGGATCTGGGAGGCTTGAAGCTCCGATTCTGGCAAGAACGACGGGATCTTGCTGTTTTAGGGTGTGGCGTGGGTAGCGTTGCATTATGGCCGATTGGCCCCGGGTGAGAGTTGTGGGAAATCGTCGGTTTACGGCGACTAGGTGGGTGCAAAATATGCGAAATCACTATCGAACAGCCTTCTCTTGGATTGTTCGCTCAAATTTTTGGAAGGGACTGCCAATCCTGTCCATGGCCCTGTTTTGTAAACATCCTGTGCAAGCTGATGAATCGGCAGCGGTTGAATTGTCTTTCTTTGATGACTGTCGTCAGACGGTTCTCGATTACAACGAGCAGCTTCAGATGGGAGTTCTCCAGACCGAAGCCAGCGAACAGAGGCTGAAGGGAGCGAAGAGTATTTTTGATCCCGAGTTTGTGTCGGTCGATCGGTTTAAGGGGCGTGTTCGGCCGAACCCGCTTCAGCAAGTAAGGGCTCTGTCGAATTTGGCTCAGTTCGATCAGGAGAATTTTGTTGCCTCTAGCTCGATCGATTCTTCGACTAAGGGAGGCGGTAAAGTTCGCTTGGGGCACATTTTAACTCGATCGGATAACAAGCTACAAGGGGCGCCTTCCATGTTCGGTGGGGCGACGAGTCTAGTTGGCGAGTATGTGGGTAGTGGGGGTATTGATCGTTCGATTGTTATTCAAGGGTGCTTTGGGGCGTCGATCAAGGTGGCAGCGTCTCCAGCTTCAGTCTGCTCGAAATGCTACCTAGCGATGTGATATGAAATTTCAGGACCGACAGTCGGAATTGAGAACGCCGGTGATACAGGCTGGGCCAACCGAATGCTGCTTGGCATTCCGAGAGATCTTTCTTCGCCTCCTCTGGGGCCTTGGCGATTGGACGCCTGGCTTGGGTGAATCTCACTTTAAATCTTTATATTGGATGACGGAAGCACCAGCCGACCGCTGTGCTCATACTCTTCAATTGTCTTAGTAAACCATGCGCTATCAGATTTTCCTCTCCTCCCCGAAACGTTGGCTTTTCACGTTGATTCGGTCCTTCTTCGGGCTGGTTCCGGCAGGCGCTATGCTCAGTCTGGCAACATTATCAGCTTCGCCTATCGAGCAATCGTTCGAGCTTCAACCAGGCTGGAACGCGATCTTCCTGGAAGTCGTTCCGGTTGACACGGATCCGGCGGTGGCTCTGGCGGGGATTCCATACGAATCGGTGTGGACCCGTGAGGAACCGCTCTCTTCCGTAGATTTCATTCAAGACCAGGACGAGGCGGCGTGGAATGATCCCGAATGGCTGGTCCATTTCCCGGCGGACAATCCCGGCGCCCGTGTCGCTTCCTTGTTCACAATCCGAGGTCCTCGGCCCTACCTAATCCAGATCCGGGGAAACGTACCGGTGAGATGGACGGTCCGTGGCACGCCGTCGCCTCGTTATCCCGACTGGACGGCGGCCGCCTATAACCTACGAGGGTTTCCGATCGATCCATCACAGCCACCTTCGTTCGAGGATTTCTTCCGCGGGCGCGCAGCGCATCATGATCCGGCCAATGGCGATCTCGAACCGATCTACCGGATGAACGCGGCCGGTGCGTGGATTCCGGTGGATCCCAGCGACCCGATCGGTCCCGGGGAGGCGTACTGGGCTTATGCGAACGCAAGCTCGGGCTTCGTCGCTCCTTTGGAGATGACATTAGAGGATTCAGAAGGGTTGGACTTCGGTCTGACCTTACGTGAATCGATCGTCCGATTTCGAAACAACGGGCTTGAATCGGCGACCTTGCTTGTCTCGGTGGTTTCTGGAGATCCCACCGGACTGGCTCGGTGGAACTTAGACGGAGATGCCGGCACGACGGGATGGCCGGTTCTCTCGGAACCTTGGGTGCGGGCTTTGGATGTCGGTGCCCAAGGTCTGCTACGGCTGGCACCGCGCCGGCAGACCTTCAGCGAGGCTGATTACGGAGCGGTTCTTCAGGTCCTAGACGGACGGGGGACTCGGTTGTGGCTCCCGGTCTCAGCGCAACGCACTGCCGTAGGGGCGTTGCGTCGCGCGTCGAACCATGGCGACTCACACCCACACGCTGGACTTTGGGTCGGAGTGGCTAATGTGAATGCCGTGGCCGAGGTTCATTCGGAAGAGCCCGGACGGACCACCGACGCCCAATCTGCATTCCCGTTGCGGGTCTTGCTCCACATGGATGCCAGCGGTCAGGGCCGTCTCCTCAAGGAAGTTATCCAGTTGTGGGAGGACGGGACTTACCGTGAAGGGGATGACGGTTTCCGCGCCGAGGACGAGCCTGGTCGTCATGTTCTCCTCAGCGATTATGAGAATGCGGAGGCCTTCACCGGGGTGACTCTGCGTGACGGTGTTCCGGTCGGACGGCGGCTCAGTTCGATCGGATACGACTTCGACGGCGGCTCCCGTAACGCGCTGGATCTGGAGGGCGATATCGGAACAGGGTTGCGGCTGAATGGAACGCTGACCTTAGGTTCCAATCACCCGACCCATCCTTACCGTCATCGTTTCCATCCTGACCACGATAATCTGGACGTCCGCTTTGAGGCGTTCAAGGAGGAGGCCTTTCCGATCACTCGTCGCATTGAGTTCGAATTCGACGATGACGCGGCGGCATCTGGTTCGCCGCCAGACTACGGCTATGGAGTCTTGGGTGGTGTCTACCACGAGAGCATCGAAGGAATCCATCATCGTCCTATCCGCGTTGCGGGCCGGTTTCGGCTGATCCGTGTCTCCGATATTGGTGAACTGAATCCAGAACCTCGCTCTGTTGCTCGCTGAACCCGCTTAGCCTCGAGTCTATCACAACATGATTTCCATGAATTCCTTCCTATCTTTGAAACCGGCTATTTGGTTCGGACTGGCCTGCGCGATGCTTTTCACTTCGAGCGTGACCGCTCAGGTTCCTGAGATGCGCGATGAAATCCTCCTCCTTTGGAACGAGGATCGAAGTAGCAGCGCATGGGCCAAATTCTACGAGACGACCGAGACAGAAGTGCTCGATCCGGTCGAGCCCCCAGTCGAACTCCAAGGGCCCCATGGCCTAGACGGCCAGGAGGCTCAGGACGCGATCACGGCGAACTTGAACAACGACGGCCGCCCCGATCCGGTATTCTGCTGGGTTGATGACAGCCTTTCCCTCCGATTGAGTGTTGCCAACGTTCAAGGCAATGAAGACCCCTTGTCCGACGTGTATTCGGTCCCGATTCCCGGCACTGTGGCCAATCCGGAAGACGGGGAACGGCCGACGCTGATCCGGATCGTCGCCTTACAGCTTGATGAGGATCAGGCGGACGAACTAGTGATCGCCTACACAGGGGAAGACCTGATGGTCCACCTGTTCCCGGTTGATTTCAATGGCACCTTGGACAATCCGGTCTTTGGGCCCGAACAAGTTTCCGAGCCCTTGTATTTCATGCGAACCGGTTCGAACTTCGATCTGGCGGCCGGCGATTTCAACGGCAATGGCAGAGACGAGGCAGTGCTTGTAGCGGTTGAGGAAGTCAGCATCGACGGCGGCAGTGACAACTGGCGGCTCTACGCCCGGCGTTACTTCGGCGACATTGAAGGACTGACTCCGGTCGGCACGACTGACGAGGCCGCCGGTATGCATCTTAAAGACGACCGAAGCACGGTGTGGATTTCGCGCGTGGCGGCGATTGCCCATGATTTTAATGGCGATGACGATGAGGAACTGGTCGTAGCCTATCACATTGGCAATAACAGTTCGGCGAGCACGTGGCATCTTCGCGTGGCGGACGGAACAGACACCACCGCAGGGTTCACCGAGGACCTTTCGAGGCCCCAGAGCTTGCATCAGACGAATGGAAATAATGGTTGGCCGCTTTCACTTCACATCGCAGACACGGACGATGATTCAGAGCCAGAACTCATTTACGCGGGGCGAAACGTGCAATCGATTGAGATCAATCCTGACCTCTCGATTGGCTCGACTGGCTCGATGGTTTCCCCGGGATGGGAGAACCAGGACCGTTCCCGCCGTTCTTTTGTTATGGGCCGATTCGGCGCCGAACAAGCCTTGGAAGGGGAGGCGGGCCTATTTGACATAGCCATCCTCTATGACTATTCCCGTTCCACGCAGGGTGGCATTAGTCGCGAGAAAGTCTTCAACGTGCGGCTCTTCCGTTACAACCCACCCGGCATGTTTCCTCGGTCTGAGGAGGCCCGTCGATACAATACGCAGGTCGACTCCGACGATCGACCAGACCGGATGACGGCGTTGCTTGCTGGGGATTTTCTTGGATCCGTTGAGCGCCCTCCTAGTCTGACATTGGAGGCGCCGAGACCGGTGCTGGCGGTGACGGCGACGCTGCGGGCTCTGGTGCACCCTGGAGGTGCGCCGACCCAGGTCTGGTTCGATTGGTGGCCGGCTGGGGAGAATCCGGACGAAGCGGGAGTGGTTCAGACCACGCCTGTCACCGTGCTAGAGGCTGGTCAGGCGGTGCTTTCAATCGAGACGGTCTTGACCGGGCTTACTCCCGATACCGAATACAATTATCGCGGTTTGGCCGTCAACGAGGCGTTTCCCCAGGACGAGAATATCCAAGTTGCGGAAGGGTCCTTCACGACGCTGCCTCTGGACTGTGGCTGGCCCCTAGGCACGAAGACGGCCGGGGCGGGCAGTAGCGATCCGGTCCATGCGATCGCTGGCAACGGTAACGTTTGGATCGCGGGTCGTCATGACGGCAACGTGGCGCTAGGGGACGAAGTCCTCGACGGGAATCCCGATGAAGGGCAGCTGTTTGCGGCGCTGGTGGACCCGGCTGGACGCTGGCTTTGGACGGCTGGTGCGACGGGTTCCGTCGCCCCACGCGGCCTGGCCTTAGACCCAGATGGTGGCGCTTGGCTTGTCGGTGTCTTTAAAACTGTGGCTCGCTTCGGTGACCATGAATTGACGTCGGACGGCGCGACACAGGGATTCATCGCTCGTTTGGACGGCGAAGGGAACTGGACGTGGGCTCAAACTTTGTCCGGCGGAGCTAACGAGGCACTCGCTGCTGGTTTCGACGAGGCTGGTAATGGATTTATCGCCGGTTGGTTCTCCGGATCCGGAGACGCGGGAGATCATGCTTGGAACACGGCGCACGCTCAGGAACCTTTTGTCGCGTTGCTTTCTTCGACCGGTGAGTTTCTCTGGATTCAAGGGGCGGGTGGTCAAGGCCAGGCGATGGGCATCGCCCCCAGAAGATTGGGCGTGCAGGTAGGGGGGGAATTCAACGAGACGCTCCTCGATTCATTGAATTCCGAGGGCGGCACGGATCTCTTCTGGGCCAGTATCGCTCCGGACGGTGACTGGACTGCTCCGAGTTCTGCGGGCGGTTCCTCTGATGACCACTTCGCCGGGATTGCCGTTGACCGCGACGGTGGCGTTGTGTTGACCGGTACGGCGCGGGGCACCATTTCCATCGGTGGTGGCTCTGAAAATTCGGGGTCGCAGAATGATGACAGTCTGATTGTCGCCCGGATTGCGGCTGACGGGTCGCTCGACTGGTTTCAGCGGGTCGCTAACGCCTCCCCAAAAGGCATCGCTCTGGATTTGGAGACCTCGACCGTTTTCGTTTCGGCGGACCAGTCACAGAATCTCTTTCTTGGCGGGACCATTCTAAGATTGGCGGGATCGGAGTCGGACGCCGCTATTCTACGGCTGCATGCGGAGGATGGATCATGGTTGGGCGGGATCAGCTTGGGCGCGGAGGGGGCGGAAACGGCCGGACCAGTCACAGCCGGACCCGACGGTATCGCAGTGGCTTCGGGCACGTTCAACAGCCGGGTGGAATTTGGCAAGGTCGAGCTTGGCTCCCTAGTCGAGGAGATTTTTTGGACTCGCATTAACTCGGACGGCGACCTGGAGTACAACCTCTGGGCCATCGGTGAGGCCCTCCCGGTTCCCTCGGCGGCGAGTACGGACGGAGGCTCGGCTTTAGGGATGCCTCGCATTGAAATGGCCGACCCAGAAGGCGCCCCTTGGGATGAATACTTTTACTGGAGCCCGGCCGAACGCCGCC
>OJGU01001133.1_pt1 | contig 11020 bp, 9 predicted proteins | sample 1594741 | NCBI WGS metagenome assembly OJGU01 (sample SAMN05416841, study PRJEB24817) | seawater metagenome | isolation source: Sea water | place: Canada:Atlantic | collected 2013-07 | reverse complement strand
CGAGATGTAGAGAGGTCTCGTGGGCTCGGAGATGTGTATAAGAGACAGATCAAATTCGTATCCGAGAGGAATCGACGCCGCTTTCCATCCGCGGGGTTCAAATTCTGAACACCAGTTCGCAACGGGGGTATCTCATCCTGCGTAGCCAAGGACGCCTACAAACCGTTCCCTCCCAGGTGCCGGCCACACTCTATGCTACCGCATGGAACAACGTGCCCCGCTCACTCCGTCAGAGCATGCCCGAAGAGGTCGCCGTGACTCATAGCTTTAGAATCGTCGAGCCCAACTTCACTTTCCCGGTGTCGGTCACCCGGCACGAAGTGGCCTCCGTACTGCCTGCTCACATACGAGCCTTCGATCTCACGACGATCATCTCACCGCAAGGAAACAGCCTGACGAAGGCGGCCATCGCTATCGTCCCTGGAAGCAAACGTAGCCTGGCGATCACCCTGCCGCCCGGCAACGAATTCTGGTTTGCTCATTTCAATGGCCAAGCCGTCTCAACGTGGACCCGTGACGAGCAACTCATTGTCCCCCTCACCCAAAGTCTTTCCGAAGAGAGCGAAGCCCTCGTCGAACTCTTCCTACAAGGATCAAATCCCGCATCGCTCGAGACCACGCTCGAAACCACACTCAAAGGACTCAACATCGACCTTCCTGCCAACGCCGTTTCCTGGAACGTGATTCTTGATCCCCAATGGGAATTCAAGGAGTGGTCTGGAGATCTTGAACTCGTTTCCCAATCTATCCTTGAGTTCGATGAGAAGAATCTCAACGAATTCATAGAGAACGAAGTCACTCGACAGGCCGGGCGCACCAAGATCGCTGAGGACTGGTTGCAGCAAGGAAACCAATACCTCAACGATGGAAACGATTTCCTCGCCCGAAACGCCTTTAAAAATGCCTATGGTCTCACCCAGCACGACGCGGCGTTCAATGAAGACGCCCGCGTACAACTGAGAACCGTCAAGACCCAACAAGCCATGGCTGGCATTAGCGCTCAACAAAAACAACGCTCGCAAGCGAGCGAGGGACAACAACAGCTCTCCCTTGAAGCTCAACAATCTGCCCAACAAATCCTCGCAAGCGCCGATCCAGCCCAGGAAAACACCCTACTCAATCTTGCTGACCGCTTGATAGAACAACACGAAGATGCGGCCAGCGTCGCCAGAAGTTTCGATATCACGCTGCCAAAGAAAGGTACCCTGCTCAAATTCGTCAAGAGCGTCCAGGTTGACGAGACCTCCAACATGCAGCTCAAGATCAAAGCCCACTCTCGAGCCGCATCCCTGCCAATTGGAACGATTTTGGCGCTTACTGCCTTCCTTGGCATTGTCTCAATCCTTCGATCAAAGCTCAGTGCGGCAAGATAATCGAATTAATCGATTCCATGAGTTGACAAGCCAGACATTGTATGGCGAAATTGCGCCCCTCGCAGTAAGCGATGGTGGGATACCCAAGCGGCCAACGGGGGCAGACTGTAAATCTGCTGGCATTGCCTTCACAGGTTCGAATCCTGTTCCCACCACCACTTTCTGAAGTCCAACTTCCTCTCACAACTCGGCAATCCCGCTCTCTCGCAGTTTCCATGCTCCTCGAGTAGTCTCGCCCCATCAAACAAGCTATAACCGCAAAGAGACTCTTTTATTCACGCTCTTGCTGATGTGAGCTTGATGGTGCCGGGTTAGGACCATAAGCTCACGCAGTGGACTGGCTCAGCGACAGACAATGGTTCAGCGTTGCCGTCTTACTTTATGGCGCGAGTATGTTTTACTCGGTTTTTCTTTGGCGACGCGGATTCCGCCAGGATAACCGAGTCAATTTCTTTGTACTTTTCGCGGCCACGATCCCACACACCTTAGCGTTGGTCTCTCGGGGCTTCTCACTCAATCAATGCCCGGTCACTAATCTCTACGAGGCAACGGCGTTTGTTCTGTGGACGATTTCCGTTTCTTATCTGGTGATCGCATTGTGGCCTCGACTCCGCTTCTTGGGTGCGTTCGCGTCACCATTGCTCTTTTGCGCCGGCGTCTTTGCCTTGATGCCGGGTCTGGACCAACAATCAGACAAACCGGCCTTCGTCAATGGCGCGGTCAGCCTCCACGCGACCTTGATCTTGCTCTCCTACGGCGCCTTTGGATTGAGTGCCATCGCGGGAGCCATGTTCTTGTCTCAAGAACACGACCTCAAGTTTAACAAGATGCGGGCGATTCTTTCGCTCCTGCCTCCCATTCAACGACTGGATCGAATCATTGCGGGACTCCTGATCGCGGGTGTCGCCTTGCTTACCGCCGGACTTGCGATGGCTCCGCTGATCTATCCAGACTCTGATCAACCCTTTCAATGGGACGCAAAAATCATCTGGTCAGGGATCATTTGGATCATGTACGCCGGCCTCGTCGGCGCTCGGCTCAAGCTCGGGCTCCAGGGACGCCGCTTCGCCCTCGGATCCGTCCTCGTCTTCACCTTCGTTATCTTAACTTTTTGGGGCACAAACCTTATGTCGAGCACCCACCAGTAATGCGCCCCTTTCATTCTCACTCACCAATCAAACTCCTTGCCCCGTTCTCGAGTGTGGCCCTTCGCCCTCGCAGCGAGCCAAACCGAACCTTCTAGCCCATGCCGATCGCGGTCATAGGATTAAGTCACCATTCCTCCCCAGTAAGCCTGAGGGAACAATTTGCGATCGCCGAATCGTCGCTAGCCGAGACGATGGTCGATTTGCGTCGCCGAACCGACATTGATGAGATCGTCATTCTCTCCACCTGTAATCGAGTAGAAATCTACGTCGCCCACCAGGACGCAAACAGCCAACTTGTCGAATCGATCAAGCAAGGCTTCGCTCGCAACCGAGACTATGCCGGAGAGCTTGGAGATGAAATCTACGGCCACACGGGGCGACAGGGCATCGCCCATCTCTTTAGCGTCGCGAGTGGGCTTGATTCCATGATGCTCGGTGAAACCGAGATCCTCGGCCAACTCAAGCAGGCCTACCAAGTCGCTCTCCGACACAAGCAAACAGGGCGCCAACTCAACAGGACCTTCCAGAAGGCGTTTCAAGTCGCAAAACAAATACGATCTGAGACTAGCATTCAACGAGGATCCACCTCCGTCGCGTCCGCAGCCGTTGATCTTGCAGAACGAATTTTTGACGGGCTAAAGAGTCACCAAGTGATGGTGCTTGGAGCCGGAGACACCAGTGAAAAAACGGCACGCGCCCTTCTCTCTCGAGGCGCCAGCAGTGTGATCGTGTCGAATCGTTCCCACGACAAGGCCATTGATCTCGCTAAGGAACTCGATGGACGAGCCATTCACTTTGAAGAATGGGGCAGTGAATTTCCGAAGATCGATATCATCATTAGCAGCACATCGGCCCCCCACTATCTCCTCGACCGCCCTAAGCTAGAGCAGCTCATGAAACATCGAACCGCGAGACCGCTCCTTCTCATCGACATAGCAGTGCCTCGAGATATTGATCCAGCGGTGGGCTTTCTCGATAATGTGTACGTCTACAACGTGGATGACCTGCAAGCGATCGCCAACGACCACATTGCTCAACGAAAAAAGGAAATCGCTCGATGTCAGAATATCATCGACCAGCGAGTCGAAGAAGTCATTACGGCACTCGCACCTCGTCATCCGCGAACAAGCACTGACCCCGCCTTTGGCCACGAGGCCTGAGACTAGACGTCAATCACGTCGTCATCAGAACGCTCACGAGTGAAAGGCCTGCCCTTCATCGACGGGCCAGTATGCGATTGCCCCTGAGACTGCGTTTGTTTGAAACGCTCCTGATGAGCCTTTAACATTCGGCGCCAGCGCCAGGCCATGACGGCACCACCAAGGAGCAGGACCGGCACAATGACCAACAGCAGAAAACTAAAAGCAAAGAAAGCAATCACGCCCGTGGCAATGAGCGTCACGCCAGCAGCCACATAGTTCAAAATGCCGGGACGTCCCGTGCCAGAAGCCGTAGCACGAGATCCATCGGCAGACCACGCTACTTGGTCACGTTGTTCTATTACTCGCCATTCAATCATCTCACTTTGCTGCAACAGCTAGCTTAACCTAGCGCCCTCCTGAAAGGATTTCCAGTGGTTTGTTGCGAGCAAAAAGGTTCTCTGGCCATTTTGACTGAAACGAAAGACAGACTCAGGCCTGTCGAATGCTGCGGGGAACAGATTCCCCTATCCAGAGCTCGGTCTAATTGACTCGCTTCACTCTGTCGCCCCAGTATTTCTCTCGGAGCCGATATTTCTGCAGTTTACCGGTTGCGGTCCGTGGCAGATGGTCGAGGAACTCGATCGATTTCGGGCATTTGAAATGCGCCATATTCTCCCGACAATGAGCAATCATTTCTTCAGCGCTTACCGTGCTACCAGCGCGCAACACTAACAGCGCCTTCGGAGCTTCCCCCCATTTCTCATCCGGCACCCCGATGACCGCACATTCCAGAACAGCCGGATGTTGATAGAGCACAGCCTCGACCTCGGGCGAACTGATGTTCTCCCCCCCAGAAATAATCACGTCCTTCTTGCGATCAACGATATTGATGCTTCCGCTTCGATCCCAGGTCGCAAGATCCCCGGTTCGAAACCACCCGTCACGAAAAGCGGCTGCGGTCGCCTCTGGCTGCTCCCAATAACCTTCAAAAATGATATTGGCGCGTGCACAGACCTCGCCGATGGCTTGATCGTCCTGCGGGACCGCCTGCCCGCTATCATCGCAGACCTTCAATCCCACACCGAGCACCGGAATGCCAGCCCGACTTCGCCGCTCATAGTCGCTCTTGGCCGTTAGGCTATCGATAGACGTCACCGTCAGCACTGGAGCCGTCTCTGTCAGGCCATAGATTTGAATAAAATCCCACCCAAGTTCTGTTTCGAGCCGTTTGATAAAGGCTGCCGGCGGAGGCGCTCCAGCCACAACGAATCGCGGACGTGTTTCGATCTTGTGATTCGCTCGATCCGGATACTCCAGAATCGTATTGAGCACCGTGGGCGCCATGCAGGCAAAGGTCACCTTGTGGGCGGCGATCAACTCGAATATCTGTTCCCCGTTCACCGCACGCAAGATCACGTGCGTTGCCCCAAGCCCCGTCAAGGCATAGACGCCGCCCCAGCCATTACAATGAAACATTGGAAGCGTCCATAGCTCCACGTCCTCATGGCTTACCTGAAGATGAACCATGAAATTGTATGCGTTGAGGCAAGCGGTGCGATGGGTAAGCATGACCCCTTTCGGACGCGCGGTTGTTCCTGAGGTGTAGTTAATTGAGACCAGATCCGACTCGTTTAAATCCGGAACTGGAGGACTGGAATCAGAACATCCATCAATCCACGACTCCCAAGCAGTCCATCCAGGTTTCGCTTGCTTGTCCTCTTGAGCCACAATCCAAGTCTCCACCTTCGGCAAACTCGGGCGAATCTCGTCAATCATATCAACGTATTCATGATCGACGAGCAATGCGACCACGCCTGCGTGACCAATAATGTATTCGTGATCAGCTGCCACGAGGCGATAGTTCAGCGGGACGAGGATGGCCCCGATTTGGCTCACGCCGTAGAAGCTCTCGAGAAAAAAATGAGAATTGGGGCTCAAGATACAAACCCGATCGCCCTTTCGCACCCCCGAAGCAAGCAAGGCGTGAGATAGACGATTCACCCGCGCTTGAAACTCTCCATAGGAGATGGAACGTTCCCCATCAACAATGGCAAGCTTTTCCGGATATAATACGGCCGATCGGTAGAGAAACTCATTAACGGTCAATGGCACTTCCATAAGCAGATCTCAGAAACAACGGTGAATTCTTCAGCCTAGAAAAGCGCCCCGCTAATGACAACCGCTTTTCGGCAACAAACATGCTAAACATAATTGTAACAAGTTGGGCGAATGCCGTGTCTCCATGATGGCTGAAGGGTTTTTGTAATGTGAAAAAGCCTTCACAAAACGCAAATCGTCGGGAAGAAGGGAACGCTTGATTTCTCCTCCATCCACAGACAAGCACCTTAAATGGCGAGAATAGAAAAATTGATCGTATTAGCAGTCGCTCTTTGCCTCTTCTTTGCAACACCTCTCGTTGCCTCGGAGATTGACAAGGCGGAGATCCGACTAATCGATGGACGAATGGTTCTGGACTTCAATTTGTCCCTTGGTGAAGGGGTTGTATCGCTCTTTCATAGTACAAACCTGCACAAAGCTCGGCAATCATGGAACTTTATTGCCTTACATCCCATCACAATGGCCGGCGATGACCGATTCGAAATCGCTTCCTTCTTCTCTCCAGCGAGCGAGGTTGGATTTTTCGAAGTCCGGCCCAGCCTGTTCAAGCCCTCAGTTCGAATGACTTGGATTGAGCCTGGATCGTTTCTCCTTGGATCACCCGAGGAAGAAGTCAATCGCTACCCTGACGAAGGGCCGCAGCATTCGGTCGATATCGAGCATGGCTTCTGGCTAGGGAAATACGAGGTCACGCAAGCCGAATTTGAGTCCGTGATGAAAGTCAACCCAAGCCGAGCAAGCGGCAATCCACGGGCCCCTGTCGAAAACGTCTCGTGGATAGAGGCCTCCCATTACTGCCGTTTACTAACCGAGCGAGCGAGAGCATCCGGCAACCTACCAAGCGGCTACGAATACCGCCTACCAACCGAATCCGAATGGGAATATGCCTGCCGAGCTGGCACCGAGAGCGCCTACAGTTTCGGCGACGACCCTGCAGAAATGGCGGGCTACGCCTGGTATGACGCCAACAGTGGCCCTCAGCCTTATGAGGTTGGCTTGCTCAAGCCTAACCCATGGGGACTCTACGATATGCATGGGAACGTGTTTGAGTGGTGCTATACAAAATACGAAGCCTATCCCGGCGGAGAAATCCGAAATCTCAAGATTGACTACCGAGTTGTTCGCGGAGGCGCCTTCATATGCCCCGTCGAAATCGTTCGCTCGGCATGTCGCTTTGAATCGGCGCCATCAAAAAGTGCCTCATGGTTAACCGGATTCCGGGTTGCCCTCGCCCCGATTCTCCCAACACCAGAACCTCTTCTTTAGGCCTTAACAAGGTTACTATGGCATTCGACCGGATACCCTTTCTCAAAGGTGGCACCTATGGGCGCCCCCTCCTCGGCTAAGCCTTTGTCAAGGCATCCGAACGTTCTACTAAAGTCGGATGAGAGTAGTAAAACTGACTGTAACGCGGATGCGGCGTCAGGTTGCTAAGATTCTTTTCACTGAGCTTTTTAAGCGCACCGATAAGCGGATCGGCGTTGCCAACCGCGTTCGCGGCAAAAGCATCGGCCTCATATTCAAATTTCCGCGACCACGCACTTGAAAGTGGGGTGGTCCAAAAAGTTACCGCGCCGCTCAAAAGACTGAACAAGAGAAAGGCCACGGGAGCACTTCCGCCATTAGTGAGCCCAAAGGCCTCGAAGAAGGGCGAATAGTCGATTAAGAACGAGAGAACCCAGAAACTGGCCAAGAGACTCAGGCACGACCAGCCGAGGAGTTTAAGCACATGCTTCTTCTTGTAGTGCCCGATTTCATGAGCCAACACCGCTTCGAGTTCCTCAATAGAAAGCTGTTCGATCAAGGTATCAAAGAGCACGATCTTTCGAAATCGTCCGAATCCGGTAAAAAAGGCATTGGAATGGGCCGATCGTTTGCTTCCATCCATCACTAAGATGGTCGATGCCGAAAAGCCCGTCGCTTCCCCGAGCTTCAGCAGCCGATCTCGAAGAGGCCCCTCTTCCATCGGCTCAAGCTTGTTGAACAAGGGAAGAATCCACATTGGCGCAATAACCATCATGACCAATTGAAAGAGAATAATGGTCCCCCACCCATAGAGCCACCAGGCGGAACCACCAATATCCACCAACTTGAGCAACAAGGCCACTAGAGGCACTCCGATAATCACCGCTAGAAGCACTCCTTTAATTCGATCCGAAATCCAAAGTCCCAGGGTTGATTTATTGAAGCCAAATCGTTCTTCAAGACGAAACTGACTGTACCAATCCCATGGCAGCCCGGTGAATGACAGCAGCAAGGTCATAAGAATCAAATAGAAGGCTCCAACCCAGACCGAGTTGCCCAAAGCACCCGTCACAACAGTCTGGGACCAAGAAAGGAGGCCTGAAAATAGAAACAGGAGCAAAACCCCCAAGTCGTAGGGATTGCCAAGTTGACTCAATTTCGCTTTGGCCAGGGAGTAATCGACGGACTTACGATAGACCTCCGGAGTCATAATATCCTCAAACTCCTTAGGGACACGGTCTGCGTGTCGGCGAATATGTGCCGCGTTGAGTCGGTCGAGAAACCACTCTGTCAGCGATTTCACCACCAACAAGCCGACTGCGATCCATTGAACTAGTTGAACAGGCTCCACGGCTCTGAGTTGTATGCGCTCGCAGGACAAGGCAGCAAGCTTGAAAGCGCCGATTGTTGGGAACTCACCCGTGACGCACCCGTCCATTCAAAGGCCAAACCGATGAATCTCGAGGCTAAGCAGCGTTTTTCTTTGAATCTTGACCGAAGCCTTAGGTATCGTTCGCACATGGCATTTGCCGATTTGCCCAACGAAGAGGCAGCTGTCGAAATATTCCAGGAGAGTCTCAACCGAGATCGCCTCGCTCACGCCTATCTGATCGCCTCAAGCTCGACTGCTTCGGTAGAGTCCTTCGCCTTGGAAATCGCAAAAACACTCAATTGCGAAACTCCCCTACGATCCAGCGAAACAGAGGCGGGAATCGATTCCTGCGGTTCCTGTGTGACCTGCCGTCAAATCGCCGCTTATCAACAGGCCGACGTCACCTGGATACGTCCGGAATCGAAATCCCGGATCATTACAATCGCTCAGATACGTGCAGTGCTTGAAACCGTCCATCTAAAAGCGCATGGAGCAGCCCACAAGATTTTCATCGTCGTTGGAGCCGAACGGATGAACCTGCAAGCATCGAACGCCTTTCTCAAGACGCTTGAAGAGCCCCCGGCTGGATCCGTGATCCTGCTTCTTACCACTGATCCCCACCGGCTTCTCGATACGATTCTCTCGCGATGCCTGCGAATCTCACTGTCCACGGCACGGAGAATATCTCCCGAATCCGATGGCTACGAGTGGCTAACACGCCTCTGTGAGCGAATCCAGCATCAACGCCGAGGCGCCGGCACCCGCTATCACATTCTTAGCGATATGCTGGAGTGTCTCACCGAACGAAAGACCGTCATCGAAGAAACTCTCTCAGCGAGCTCTCCTTTGGAGATCCATGACGACCTCGAACCAAAATTACGGGATCGCTATAAGCAAGAGCTTGCCGCCAGTATCGAGGCTGAGTATCGCAAGCAGCGAGCGGATCTCGTTGGATTGCTCCAATGGTTCCTACGCGACATCTGGTTGCAAACCCTCAAAGCCAACCAAGCCCTCCTTCAGCTTCCCGATCTTGCACCCCAAACCGGAGAGATCGCATCACGAATAAAGCCCGCTGCCGCATTGAAAAACCTCAATATCGCCGACGGTCTCCAGCGCCAATTGAACACAAATGTGCAAGAAGCGCTGGCCATCGAAGTCGCACTGCTTAAAATCGCGTTGTGAGCCAAGCATCTGCCAACCAAGCAGCCCAAGCACTTAAAGGGGCTATGAAACGCCATTGGCTCTGGGCGATTGCGGCCGGACTATTCACCGCTGTCGCCATACTGAAGCTAAGTACACCGGCGATTCTCTCGGATCATGTCGAAGCACCTGGCTCAGTGATCGAGTGGCTCTTTTTCTCATGGCCCAATATGATTGGCTACGCGCTCCTTGCCGCGCTTTCGATCACCTCAGTGCGCTCCCTTCGTCGACACTCGCAAGCCCCGAGCTGGCTTCTGCTGCTCCCCGCCGCATGGCTCATGTGGCAGGTTCTTTGCACGGCTAACACCATCAACCTCCTCCTCACTCGTGCAACCCTCGCACACTTTTGTAGTGTGGTGATTCTTTTCTATCTCGGCTATTTCGCGCTCAGTCGTCAGACCGATCTCAAAGGATTTCGGGGCCCCGTACTGATTGGCTTTGTTCTCGTGCTCTGGTCCGGGCTTGAACAGCACTTCGGAGGCCTGCAGGCGACACGAGAAATGATCTACGCTCAGCCGAATTGGCAGGACCTGCCTCCCGATTATCTCGAGAAGATCGCTAAGAACCGAATTTTCTCCACGCTCTTCTACCCGAACGCCCTTGCCTGCGGCCTCATCCTGCTCACGCCGCTTTGTGCCATTTCACTGTGGCATAGCACGAGCCGTCTTCAGGTCCCAAGCCGCATCGTGATTGTCGCCACACTTATCCTCACCTCGCTCGCCTGTCTCGTTTGGACTGAATCGAAGTCAGGCTGGCTTGTTTGCCTCGCACTCGGATTCGTCTTCGGGCTTCAAACACGAGTCCCGCGTTGGATAAAATACACCGCAATGCTCATGCTCGTCATCGGCGGACTGGCGGGGTTCTTCTGGAAATATTCCGATTACTTCAACAAAGGGGCGACCAGTGTGGCTGCTCGATTCGACTACTGGCAAGCCGCGTGGACAACGGCAAAATCGAACCCTCTCTTCGGCTCTGGGCCTGGCACGTTCATGAAGGCCTACGCCAAGATCAAACCACCCGAAGCTGAAATGGCCCGCCTCGCCCACAACGACTACCTCCAGCAAGCGTCGGACTCTGGCTTTCTCGGGGCGCTGCTCTATACGGGTTTCATCTGGAGCAGTCTCTTCCTGACTTGGAAAAAGCGTTCACTTAGTCCCATGCACACCGCCGTCTGGTTTGGGTTGTTCGGCTTTGCGCTTCAAAGCTTTGTCGAGTTTGGGCTGCATATTCCGGCGATATCCTGGACATTTTTTCTTCTTCTTGGCTGGCTCGTTGGGCAGGAGGACCGGCGAAAGCCAAAAACAATAACCGCATAACGCGTTTCTCATGAGAATTTGCTACCTTAACGGCCCTAACCTCAATCTTCTTGGCACGCGACAACCGGAAATCTACGGGACGACAAGTTCTGTCTCTTATACACAT
>OJGU01001132.1_pt1 | contig 11060 bp, 8 predicted proteins | sample 1594741 | NCBI WGS metagenome assembly OJGU01 (sample SAMN05416841, study PRJEB24817) | seawater metagenome | isolation source: Sea water | place: Canada:Atlantic | collected 2013-07 | reverse complement strand
ATCTACACTAGATCGCTCGTCGGCAGCGTCAGATGTGTATAAGAGACAGATAATTTGGTTGTTTTCGATTTTTACTCCTTCTTTTTCAAGTAATTCTTGCATTAAAAAAGGTGTTTCAAAATGATGTCTGCCCGTTAATTGTCCATTTCTGTTTACCACCCTGTGTGCAGGAACTTTTTTTTTTTGATGGTGGGCATTGTTCATTGCCCAACCAACCATTCTTGCTCCGGATTTTGTCCCTAAATAATTAGCAATAGCACCGTAAGAAGTAACTCTTCCTTCAGGAATTTCTCTGGCAACAGCAAAGACCATTTCAAAAAAATCGTGGGATTTAGCAGTCATTATTTAATGTAGTTTAGGATTGTTTTGATGTCTATCTTTATCGCGTTGGGTTTTCTTTTCCAAATTTTTCTCTAAGGCTTTAGTTAAATCTACTCCCGTTTGGTTGGCAATGCAAATCAATACAAAAAGCACATCAGCCAGTTCATCATCCAACGATTTTTCTTTGTCGGAGGTTTTTTCAGATTGTTCTCCATACCTACGGGCAATAATTCGTGCAACTTCACCTACTTCTTCGGTAAGCATAGCCATATTGGTAAGCTCATTAAAATAACGAACACCTACCTTTTTAATCCAATTATCCACTTGTTGTTGGGCTTCTTCTAAAGTCATTTTTTTGATTTTTGCTTGATTTTTAACTCCCAAATTAATTATTATTTTTACACCTACAAAAAAATAAAAATAGTATGGCAACAATTTTAATCATTGATGATGAGAAATCAATAAGAAATACGTTAAAAGATATTTTAGAATACGAAAAATATGTTATTGATGAAGCAGAAGATGGAGAGAGCGGGTTGGCAAAAATAAAAGCCAATAAGTACGATTTGGTGATGTGTGATATTAAAATGCCAAAAATGGATGGATTGGATGTATTGAAACAAACTATTGTTGTTGGCATAGAAACGCCTATGGTAATGATTTCCGGCCATGGAACTATTGAAACCGCTGTTGAAGCTATTAAAAATGGAGCATTCGATTTTATTTCTAAACCATTTGATTTAAATCGTTTGTTGATTACGGTTAGAAATGCCATAGATAAAAAAGAGTTGGTGCAAGAAACCAGAAAACTTCAAAAAAAGGTTGGAGGTAAAGGGAAAACGCAAATTATTGGCGAATCGGAAGCTATTTTGAAAGTCAAAGAAATGATAGACAAAGTAGCGGTGAGTGATGCTCGTGTATTAATTACTGGTGGAAATGGAACAGGAAAAGAATTGGTAGCCCGTAGTTTGCACGAAAAATCTGAAAGAAGTAAAGCACCATTTGTGGAAGTAAATTGTGCTGCTATTCCATCAGAACTGATTGAGAGTGAGTTGTTCGGACATGAAAAAGGAGCGTTTACATCAGCAATAAAACAACGAAAAGGTTGTTTCGAACAAGCCGAAGGCGGCACCTTATTTTTAGATGAAATTGGCGATATGAGTTTATCGGCACAGGCAAAAGTATTGCGTGCTTTGCAAGAGAGCAAAATTACCCGAGTAGGTGGCGAGAAAGAAATTAGTGTAAATGTTAGGGTGCTGGCAGCTACTAATAAAGATTTAATGAAAGAAATTGCTGAGGGTAATTTCAGAGAGGATTTGTACCATCGATTGGGAGTAATATTAATTCATGTACCTGACTTAAACGATAGAAAAGAAGATGTACCTTTATTGGCAGATTATTTTTTGACACAACTTTGTGAAGACCACGGAATTGCCAAAAAATCTTTTGAATCATCTGCCTTAACTGCTTTAAAAGAGTATAATTGGACAGGAAACATCAGAGAATTGAGAAACATCGTAGAACGATTAATTATTTTAAGCGACAAAGTAATTACCGTTGATGATGTAAATATGTATGCTAACCCAGGGAAGAAGTAGAATTATGCCTTATACATTTCTCTAATAATTACTTTTTGTAATTCTCTTTTAATAATTAAGTCTGTAATAATTTCAGTGGTATCGGCATGTAGGTTTTCTTTCAGTTTTTTATTGAGAAAATCTTCTTCAATATCTATGCGATACAAAAGCGAAAGTAATTTAGCGTAATCATCGTTGAGCAATTCATCTACATAAGGTAAAATTTGCTGAAAAAGCTCTAAATAAGGAGTTGCAGCTTTACCTTCTATCACAATGTTATAACTAAACCAATTAAAATCTTTTTGGATTTGCTCAACCACTTTATTTATTAAATCTTCTCGATTAAAATAAACTGTAAGCTCGTTGAGTGTAGGAATTGGTTTAGACATATATTGATGTTAAAACAATTCAGCTAATTTGTTATGAAGTTCTTCTCCTCTAAGGTTTTTAGCAATAATTTTACCTTCTCTGTCTAACAGTACAGCAAAAGGAATTCCGCTAATATTGTACAAAGGAACAACAGAGGAGTTCCATCCTTGAAGGTCGCTAACATGATTTTTCCAAATTAAATTATCTTTTTCTATGGCATTTATCCAATCTTGTTTAGCATTAGGTTGTTGTTGCATTCCATCAAGAGAAACACTAAATACTTCAAATCCTTGTTTATTGAATTTTTTGTAAGCTTCAACCACATTTGGATTTTCAATTCTACAAGGCTTGCACCATGAAGCCCAAAAATCAACCAATACCACTTTACCTTTTAATGATGATAGTGAAATAGGATTTCCGTTTACATCACTCAAAGTAATATCCGGAGCTTCAGAACCGGGAGCTAAAACACTCATTTTACTCACTTTTTCATTAAAGTTTTCGGTATAAATAGAGTTAGGCATTTCTTTTTGAAGGGCATCATTTACTTTTTTATAAAGTTCAAAATTATCTTCTGCATCCATCATTTGTACGGCAGCTAAACTCACCAAAGAACCCGGGTTCTCATTAATAATGCTTTTAAAATAATTGTTCATCTTAGCAATAGCCGAGTGAGAAGCAATCTGCATTTCAATAAACAATTGTTGGTCGGACGGATTTTGTTGGTATAATCTGCCCAACGAATCTTGTGTTTGAGCATTTACTTGGTAAGCTAGATTGAATTTCCTTAATTTTTCTGACTCTTCAGAACCTTCTATTTTGTACGTACCCATAATGTTACTTCCATCTGCTTTTAAAACAGGAGTTTCACCTTTATTTAAGATAAGATTTACAAAGTTCTGATTGTTAATTCTAATTCTGTAATAACCTACCTCTTCTATTGGGTAAGTAAAAGCAAAATTCCCATCTTTATCAACGGTAGCAGTATCTTTAGGGATTAAATTAGTGGGGGTTAAGTAATCTAAATATACAGAAGTTCCAAAAGGAGTGTTGGTTAAATTACCTGTTATGGTTGGTGTTTTATCAGCATCTGTATTTGGTTGAGTATCATCTCCACAAGCAAAAAATGTGAATATAAGTAAGTTGATTAGGAAAATGTTTTTTAAAGTTTTCATAGTTTATTGTTTTAATTTTTCTCTTAGTAAACTGTTTGCTTTTTTAGGATCGGCTTTACCTTTGGATGTTTTCATTAGTTGTCCCATAAGAAAACCGATAAGTTGTTGTTCGCCATTTCTAAAACGTTCAATTTCTTTAGGATTATTTTCAATTACTTGTTCAATGTAAGATGAAAGATCATCATCATTACTTTCTTGAATAAGGTTGTTTTGTTCGGCAATAGCGAGTGGTTCTAGTTCAGGTTGTTTTACCATAATGGGGAAAATATGTTGAGAAGCTACGGTATTACTTACTTTACCATCATCAATTAATTGAATAAGAGCTGCGATTTTTGCAGGTTTTATAACAAAATTTTCTATGGTAATACCATTTTCGTTGAGGTAAGATTTAATGCTGCCGTTTAACCAGTTGGAAGCAGCTTTGTAATTTTTGGTATATTGAGTTAACTCATTGTAATAAATGCCCAACGGTTTTGATTCGATGATGAGGTTAGCATCATATTCCGATAATCCAAATTCTTTTGTATAAACCTTATAAAGTTCATTAGGTAAAGTTGGTAAAGTAGTTTTTACATCGTTAATATAGTTTTGAGAAACTATAACAGGTTGTAAATCCGGTTCAGGGAAATAACGGTAATCGTGAGCTTCTTCTTTGCTACGCATAGTAAAAGTAGTACCGTCAACAGCATTAAAGCTTCGGGTTTCCATTTCTATTTTCCCACCATTTTCTAAGACATCAATCTGACGAATAATTTCGTGTTCTATGGCTCTTTTTACATTACGGATAGAGTTCATGTTTTTGGTTTCCGTACGTTCACCAAATTTTGAAGCACCTTTTAGCATAACAGAAACGTTGGCATCGCAGCGTAAGCTACCTTCTTCCATATTACCATCACAAATTTCGAGGTAACGCAACAATTTTCTAACTTGGGTAACATATTCGTAAGCCTCCTCAGCCGAACTAATTTGCGGTTCAGAAACAATCTCTACCAAAGGAACGCCTGCTCTGTTTAAATCTACTAAAGTATTAAATGGGTCTTGGTCGTGAATACTTTTTCCGGCATCTTCTTCCATGTGTATTCGGGTAATTTCAATTTTTTTCTCTTTAGCTGTATTTGGAAAAAGTGTGATAAAACCGCCAGTACAAATAGGTGTTTTATCTTGAGTAATTTGGTAACCTTTAGGCAAATCGGCATAGAAATAATTCTTACGAGCAAACTCGTTATTTTCTCTAATGGTAGCACCAACAGCAAGACCTAATTTTACTGCAAATTCAATATTTTTTTCGTTTAATACGGGTAAAGTCCCAGGATGTCCTAAAGTTACAGGACTAATATTGGTATTAGGTAAGTCTCCAAAAGTAGCTGAATCTGAAGCATAAGCTTTACTTTTGGTGGAAAGCTGTGCGTGTATTTCTAGTCCTATTACGGCTTGATATTTATCGTAAACGCTCATGTTGAAGCCTTAATTTAGTTATGTAATTTGGCAAGTAATTCTTTAATAATAAGTGTCATTTTAGGCTCAGCTGCTTTAGCAACTTGCTGTACTTCTTCATGACTAATTTCAATAATTTTTCCATCAACACCTAAATCAGTAATGATAGAAAGTGCCATACAAGGAATATCCATGTGGCGAGCCACAATAACTTCTGGAACAGTACTCATTCCTACTGCATCGGCACCAATAATTTGTATAAATTTATATTCAGCAGGCGTTTCAAATGTTGGTCCCGATAAAGCAGCATAAACTCCCTCCTGAATTTTAATGTTATTGTCTTTAGCAATTTGTTTTACTGAGGCAATCAGGTTTTTAGCGTAAGGTTCACTCATGTCAGGAAAACGAGGACCGAGTTCACTAATATTTTTACCTCTAAGTGGATTATCGGGTAATAAATTAATATGGTCGGTAATTAACATGATATCACCCACTTCAAAATTAGCATTTACGCCACCACTAGCATTACTTAAAAATAGCTGTTCAATTCCTAAAGCTTTCATAACCCTTATCGGGAAAGTACATTCTTGTAAAGAGTAACCTTCATAATAATGAAATCTGCCTTGCATAGCAACAACAGGAATACCGTTAAGTGTTCCAAAAAGTAATTTCCCTGAGTGACCTTCTACTGTAGAAACAGGAAAGTTTGGAATTTCTTCGTAAGGAATAGCCGTTTCAATTTTTATTTCAGTAGATAAATTTCCTAATCCAGTTCCTAAAACAATACCTGCCTTAGGTTTTAATTGTGTTTTGGAAGCTAAAAAAGCTTTAGTTTGTTGTATTTTTTCTAACATAGTTGGTTATTTGTTGATCAAAATTCTTTTTGTCATCACCATGAAAATTAATTTCTATCGGAATATAAAATACCGGAAGATCATTTATTAATGATGAAATTTTCGGCAAAGATAATCGCATTAAATCTTTTTCTGTAGTAATGATTAATTTATTATTGCCAATAAGGTTGCTAAATTTGGTTTTCAATGTTTCCATGTCGTTTTCTGTAAAAGCATGGTGGTCGGGAAACTTCATGTGTTCAACAACTTTGTAGTTGTTTTTAAGATAATAATATAAGGGAAAAGAGTTGGCAATTCCTGTGAGGAGTATTACAGAAGAATTTTTATTATCTAAGGTTAGATAATTTTCGGCAGTAGTATTAAAAGGTGTGAGCTTGTTGTAACTTACGTAAGAGAAATATATGTCCTGATAATTTTTAGGTTTAATTTCTTCAATAATTCTTCTTCTATCTATAGGTGATAAAACGATAGGACATTTAGATACTATAATAATGTCGGCTCGTTTATAACCATAAATAGGTTCTCGCAATCTTCCTGAGGGAAGAACATTATCATATATAAACAGGTTAGAGTAATCGGTTACTAAAATATTTATGTCAGGATTAACAGCCCTGTGTTGAAAAGCATCATCCAATAAAACCACCTTAGTTGATGGGTATAGTTTTTTAATTTGCTGAATACCCCTGACTCTTTTTTCATCGACAGCGATTAGACAATCGTTAAACTTTTTTTTATATTGTAGTGGTTCATCACCAATATCTTCAAAAGAAGAAGTTTCATTGGCAAGTACAAATCCTTTGGTAATTCTTTTATAACCTCTACTTAAAATAGCAATATTATAATTGGATTGAAGTAATTGAACTAAATAAGCTACATGAGGAGTTTTTCCTACGCCACCTATATTAAGGTTGCCTACATTAATGGTAACAACATCTTTAAAGTTCATAGAACGAAATATTTTAAGGTCGTAAAATTTATTTCTCACTACCATAGCTAAAGCGTAGAGCCACGAAACAGGCAGAAGAATTATTTTAACTAAACGTTTCAATAGATTTGTTACCTTATATTAATGTCTAAATTTATAAAAGAGTTTATGCAAACATAGTAAATTCCAAAATTAAATTAAAAAATTTTGCAATATAGGAAAGCTATTTATTATTAGATGTTAAATAATGTTATTAATGTTTAAAGTTTTTTAAAATAAAATTAATGTTAAATAAGCTGGTTTTCACTATGTCTTTGCTGTGTTGCTAAATTTTATTTATGATTTTCTTTTAGGTAAAAATTCATAAAAAGTAAGATTAGTTTTAGTTGAAATAAATTTTTTAGTAAAAATAATTTGGTTTTAAATCTTAATATTAATTACTTTTACGCCTCATTTATTTGCACTAATTAAAATAATTTAAAGTTTAAACTGATAAAATATGTTAAAAAAATTAGCTGTTTTTGTAGCCGTAATATTTTCTATATCAATTGCGTATGCTCAAACCGGGCAAGGAACTATTAAAGGTAAAATGCTGGATAAACAAACGGGGGAGCCGCTTCCATTTGCTAACGTAGTAGTAATGAAGGGAGGTCAGCAAATTGCTGGTGCTCAGACCGATTTTGATGGAAAGTTTACTATTCCAGCTCTTAGTCCAGGAAATTATGATTTAATTGCAAAATATGTAGGGTATCAAGATATAAGAGTAAATGGGGTTGTTGTTAATAATGGTCAGATTACTTTCGTGCCGGATTTAAAAGCTGGGCAAGGGGTAGATTTAGCAGAATTTGAGGTAATAGAATACGAGGTGCCACTTATTAGTAAGGATCAAACTTCATCAGGAGGTACAGTAACAAGAGAGAATATAGCTAAAATGCCGGGTCGTTCTGCAGTTTCTGTAGCACAAACTGTTGGTGGAGTATTTTCAAAGGATGATGGTAGTACAGATTTAAATATTAGAGGTTCAAGAAGTAATGCCACAGATACATATATAGATGGTATTAAAGTTAGAGGGTCTCAAAACCTTCCAAATTCAGCTATAGAACAAGTAACTGTAATTACAGGTGGTTTGCCTGCTCAATTTGGTGATGTTACCGGTGGTGTTGTAAATATTACCACTAGAGGTGCTTCTTCGGAATGGTTTGGAGGAATTGAATATCTTACTTCTGGGTTTAAAAATGGAGAAGATGGAATTGTAGGGCTAGATGATCATGGATTTAATTTGTTAGGATTTAGCTTGTCAGGACCTATTATGTTCGCTAAAGATTCTACAGGTACTAAAAAAGATGCAAAATTGGGTTTCTTTTTATCCGGTGAATTAAAATATGATGTTGATCCTAGACCAAATGCAATGACAAACTATAAGGTGAAGGATGATGTGATGGAAGAGTTAAATGCAGTGCCATACTCTGTCAATGAAGCTCAAGGTTCAGGAGTTGTTAATAATGCTCAATTTATTAGAGAAAGTGATTTAGAAGAAATACCTTTTAGACTAAATACTTCTAGGAAAGGAATGAATTTGGCTGGAAAAATTGATTATACTGTTTCGCCAACTATTAATTTAACATTTGGTGGTTCGTTTGATTATAATGATAGAAATAGTTTTAATAGAAGTAATGCTCTTTTTAATTCGCAAAATAATTTACAAGATGTTGATAAAGCTTGGAGAGCTTATGCAAGATATACTCAAAGATTCAGAAATAGTGAAGATAAGGATAATCCGTCAGTAGTTAAAGATGCTTTTATATCTTTCCAAGTGGATTATTCTGTAACAGGAAGAACAGTTCAAGATAGAAATCATAAAGATAATTTAAGCCATTATGGGTATATTGGTAAGTTCACATCGGAAAGAGTAAATACTTTTGATACGGTTGCAACTACTGTTGAGATTGTTGATCAAAATGGGAATGTTGTAGATACAATTACCGGAATGATGTCAAACCCTAATACAGTTAGTTATTCTTTTGAAGCAGGAGAGTTAAACCCAATTCTTGCTAACTATACTTCAGCATACTATGATTATTTCGGAGATGATCCTGAGGCTGTTAAAGATAGAGAAACAGTGCAAGGTGGAGGAGCTTTGTTGAATGGTGATCATCCATTTGATTTGTATAATCAAATGTATAACCCTATGGGGAGAAGTGGGGATACTTATTTTCAACAACAAACTACTCAATTAAGGTTTACAGGAGCAGGTAGTGCTAGTATTGGAGATCATGCTATTCAAATTGGTTTCGAATATGAGCAAAGAGATGAAAGATCTTATAACATCCAACCATATACTTTATGGAGACTTGGTAGACAGTTGGTGAATGTTCAAATAGAAGAAAGAAGTTTTGTTGAGGGTACTTTTATCGAATATCCGGGAGCTGGTGGTAGTGGGTTTTCCCAATTTTTGTTTCAACAAGCTTATAATCCGGATGTTCATAGTCAGTTTGATAAGAATTTAAGAGAGTCTTTAGGGATGTCAGAGACAGGTTTAAATTGGATAGATTTTGATTCTTATGGTCCTGATGTGTGGAATATAGATATGTTTACTCCTGATGAGATTTATACAGGAGCTAGGGGGTTGTTAAGTACTTTTGGGTATGATCATACTGGAAAAAAGCTATCAGGGAATCCTAGTTTAAATGATTTTTTCACTAAAAAAGATGAGGATGGAAACTTTACAAGAGAAAATCCTTCCTTTCAACCAATTTATATAGCAGGTTATATACAAGATAAGTTTGCTTTTGATGATTTAATTTTTAATGTTGGTGTTCGTATTGATAGATATGATGCAAATCAGTCTGTGTTAAAAGACAAATATTCATTGTTTCCTGTAAAGACTGTAGGAGAAATTGAAGGAATATCTAATAAACCTTCTAATATTGGGGATGATTTTGTGGTGTATGTAAATGATGTTTCAGATCCTAAAGTTAGTCAAATTACAGGTTATAGAGATGGCGACACATGGTATAACGCTGATGGTGAAGAAATCTCTGATCCGGCAGTATTAAGTTCTTCAGGAATTCCAAGTCCTTGGTTAGTTGATCCAAATAAAAATGATGTGTTTAGAGATTTAGATGAATCATCATTTAAAGATTTTGAGCCACAAGTAAATATTTCTCCTCGTGTGTCATTCTCTTTTCCAATATCTGATGAGGCTTTGTTTTTTGCACATTATGATATTTTAACCCAAAGGCCATCTGCTGGAAATAGAATGGATTTGTTAAGTTATTTGAATTTTCAGGGAGGAGGTTTTAGTTATTTTGGAGTTAATAATCCTATTAATAACCCTGCTTTAAAAGCTGAACAAACTATTGATTATGAGTTAGGTTTTCAACAAAAATTAAGTAATTATTCAGCATTAAAATTATCTGCTTTTTATCGTGAATTTAGAAATCAGGTGCAAATGACTCAAGTTGTTGGTGCTTATCCTGGTAACTATTTTACTTTTGAAAATATGGACTTTGGTACTGTAAAAGGAATGACAGTTAGTTTTGATTTAAGAAGAAAAGGAAATATTACTATGAGAGCTGCTTATACTTTGCAGTTTGCGGATGGAACAGGTTCTAGTGCTACTACTTCTTTAGGGCTTGTATCTTCAGGAAATGGTAATTTAAGAACGTTGGTTCCTCTTTCGTTTGATCAGAGACATGCTGTGTTAATTTCTGCTGATTATAGATATGGTTCAGGAAAAAGTTATAATGGACCAGTATTGTTTGGAAAACAAATCTTAAAAAATACAGGAGCTAACCTAACACTTCGTTCTGGTTCGGGAACACCTTATACTAGAAATGCTAGAATAGTAGGGACTCAAATTGCAGGACAACCAAACTCTCCTCAGTTAGGACAAATGAATGCTTCGCGTCTACCATGGACTAATACGGTTGATTTAAAAGTTGATAAAAATATTGATATAAAATGGGGTAAAGGAGAGGATGAAGACAAGAAAGAAGCTTCTATGAATGTTTATGTTCAGGTATTGAATTTATTTGATGCTTTAAATATTATTAATGTGTATAGTGCCACTGGAAATCCTGATGATGATGGATTTTTGGATGCAGCTGAATGGCAGAATTTAATATCAACTATATCGGTGGATGAACAAGCATTTAGAGATTTATATATGATTAAATTGGCTTCAAACCCAAATAATTTTGCTTTACCTAGAAGAATTAGATTAGGTATCCAATTGAATTTTTAAGAAAATAAGATTTTAAATTAAAATAAATTATGTTAAAATATAAAACAATGAAAAAGCAGTTAATTTTAACTTTTATAGCTATAATAAGTGTTATTACCACTGAAGCCCGCAATGTACCTGTATCAGGTGGAGGCGGTAATAAAGGAGGCGGTAATGGAC
>OJGU01001131.1_pt1 | contig 11097 bp, 10 predicted proteins | sample 1594741 | NCBI WGS metagenome assembly OJGU01 (sample SAMN05416841, study PRJEB24817) | seawater metagenome | isolation source: Sea water | place: Canada:Atlantic | collected 2013-07 | reverse complement strand
TCGCAGGACTGGGAGGGGTGGCGTACGGGGCAAACCCGGGGGGCTTTGGTTGCCGAACCGGTGGCGGCGACCGACCTCGAGAACGCGCTGTCGACGGGTGTGGGGTCGCTGCTCTCTGGGTTGTTCGAGGGCAACTTCGGCCAGGAGTTCAAGCGTTGGAACGCGCAGCGCGAGGCCAAACGCCTTCGCGACGAGCTGGACCGGGCGCTGGAGGATCTGCTTCGTCCCTACCTCGAACACGTGGCCGACGACGCGCGCGCGCACGAATTCCTGCGTGACGCCGCCCATCGCTGGACGGCGGAGATGAACCGGATCGACGTGCTGCGAGGGGCTGGAGCGTTCCGCGACAGGTCCTGGGCAACCTGTGCCGACGTGCTCCTGCAGGCATCGTCGGGTTTGGCGGCATCGATGGCCGAGTCGGCCGAGCGCAACGTCACCGAGACCCTGGCGCGCATCGACGAACTCGCGGCCGGGGAGCGTAGGGCGATGGCTGGCTACTTGGTGTACGTGAATCGCCACGCGCTTTTCGTCGGACGCATGTCGGTGTGTGAAGACGAGGTCGTGGCGGTCGAGCGGGCGAGCGCGGCGCTGCGCGTGCAGCTGCTGCAGCTCGAGCGCAAGGGGCTGGCCTGAGGACCCTCGCGCATCTGTCTGTTCGAGACACCGCCGAAGCTCCTCGGAGGCGTAGCGTCCCGATCGTCGGTCACGAGAGGCAGTCGCGCTGGGGAACCACCCGCACACACACTGATACACGCCGCCGTGTGGTAATTTGATCTTGGTGGGGGGTAGGCGGACGATTGGACTCGTGGCGCTGGTGGCGAGCGTCGCCGGGCTGTCGTGCCAGTCGGGCATGTTCACGTGCCGCTCCAACGAGTCCTGCTCTGGACTCGAGGGCGGTCTGTGCGAGTCCAACGGCCTGTGCAGTGTGCCCAATGCCGACTGTGTGTCTGGGCGCGAGTACGCTGAGTTCTCCGGGAGTGACTCGGGCGAGTGCGTACCGGGATCGGGCGGAACCTCGACCACCGTTGCCCAAGGTTCGACGGTGGACCCCGGCGGCAGCAGCGAGGGTGGATCGGTCTCCACCAGCTCCGCGGAAGCCGGAACGTCATCGAGCGGTGAGGGGCTGGCCGACACGGGAGCGACGAGCGGGGGTGACGACTCGAGCGTGGGTTCGGGCCCCGCGGCGGTGCCACCGTGCGGCGACGCGACGGAGGTCTATCACCACGACTTCGCCGACGGCATGTTTGCCGCTCGCGATTGGAACGTGAACAGCTTCGGCCAGGTCGAAGCCTCTTTCGACGGTGGCACGCTCACCGTGAGCACCGACGCCGACGGGATGGCGCAGCACTTTTGGTGGATGGTCAGCACGCTCTCGATTCCAACGGCCGGATCTGTGGCGATGGAGGTGGTCGAGGGGCCCCCCGTGGACTCGAACGGCACTTTTTGGCTCGAGCTGACCTCGCCAGGGGTGGCTCTGTCGTTCGCGGTCCGGGATGACGGGCTTCGCACGTCGATCAAGACGGGCGATGGCCCGTACGTGGAGCAGGCGCTTGGTCCCTACGATCCCGTTGACGACCTGTGGCTGCGGGTGCGGTACGACTCCGGTGCGATGACCGTCTTTGCGGAGACGTCACCGGATGGACTGAGCTGGTCGCCGTTCCACGAGTTCGACACCAGCGGCTTTGGATTCGACAACTTCAACGCCGACCTCGGCGGTGGGGCCCAAAGCGGTAGTACATACGTGGGCGACGTGGCCTCGGTCGCGCAAATCTCCATCTGCGAGGGTTGATCGTCGATCGCCGATGTCCGGCGACTTCGGCCACGCGTGCCGGTTTGCGCGCTGGCCATCGCGGGCGGTACCGTCCGTCGTGGCTCGTGGAACAAAGACGGTCGTCTGCATCGCAGTTGCGCTGAGCGCCTGTGGCCCGACCGTGTCCACGTCCTCGAGCGGGGCCGCGGATGGAACCGGCGGCGACACTACGGTCTCGCCGACAGGCGTGGACGACACGAGCACCACGCAGCCTGGCGTCACGTCTGTGTCGACCCAGGGCACCACGTCGACGACCGGTTCGACCGATCCCGGCCCCGACGACGATTCCAGCGGCGGTTTCCTAGGGTTCGACTGTGGCATCTACGCCCCGCCGGGGGTGCAGACCCACTGCCTCGGGACGCCCTGTAGTGTCTTTGAGCAAGACTGCGGAGGCACCTCCAAGTGCGTCCCGCTCTCCAATGGCGAGCTCCGATACGACGTAAGGCAATGCATCTCGGTGGGACCCAACCCGGGCCTCGCCGGCGACGTCTGTGCGCCGGGCGGGGGGGTCGACGGGTGTGACTTCGGACTGATGTGCTACCTCATCAACCCGGACACCCAAGAGGGCATCTGCACCCCACTGTGCCAAGGGACGCAGGACGAGCCGACCTGTGACGCTGCTCAGACAGCGTGTCTCGACGAAGTGCCGGTCTGCATGGCGCAGTGCGATCCGCTCGCGCCCGAAGCGTGTGGCGCCGGGGAAACCTGCGCCTGCACGAATGCGGAGGGCCCGTGCCTGTGCGTGCAGCAAGCGCTGCTACCGGCGGAGTATCTCGAGGACTGCGGGTCGTCGGGCGAGTGTGCCGACGGTCTTGCGTGCGCGCCGGCCGAGAACCTCGAGTGCAAGGGCGAATCCTGCTGCACGCCCTACTGCGATCTGGGGGGTCCAGATACCTGCCTCGACCTCGAGGGCGGCGAGCAGTGTTCGCCCCTGTTCGCAGGCGAGGGCGACATCGGGATCTGCATCTTCTGACGAGAGTCGCTCTTGAATCCAGCATGCGCTCCAGAATTCGGCGTCTGGCAAATACGACAGCGCTGTCGCATCTTCATGCCGTTTGCGCTGGGTCGGGGCATCACGACTCCTCCATCGCGGCGTAGACCTTGCGCCACTGCGATGCGTCGTAGACCAGGTGTGACTCCTTGATGACGCCGTTCTCGACCCGGAACCATTCGGTGGCCGGATTGACCTCGACGCCGGGGATCTCGGACTTGAACACGTAGTACGCGGCGACCCAATCGCCGGCCTGCGCCACGTGGAGTACGTCGACGCCGGTCAGCGTGGCGCCGATACTCTGCGCAAGCGGGATGAACTCCGCCTTGGAGTTCAGCTCGACCATCGGGTTCTTGAACTTGTAGTCCTCGGCCAGCAGGTCGAGCGAGGCTTGAATCTTGGAGGGGTCGTTGAACCCGCTGAGGAAGGTACGGACGGTGTCTTCGTTGCTCATGGCTTGGTCTTCGGTGGCAGGGGCCGTGGGTGTTCGCGTTTGTTTCGAGCAGGCGAGGGGAGTACTCATCGCTGCGCAGAGGAGGAGGGATTTCATTCGGTTCGTCATGGTCATCTCGGATGGTGGGGTTGAGTGCAGGGCATAGGGCTCCGCCGTCCCCACGGCGTGGGAACGTTCGGATGAACCTGCGGGGGAGAGCGGCTCAGCCGTCCGCGACGCGTACGCAGATCTCGGTGACGAGCTCGGCCGCGGGCGCGACATCTGGCCCCGCTCGGTAGATCTCGAGCACGGGCTCGTTGTGCAGCTCGACCGCGCGGCGCGGTAGCCATTTGCCGATCAACGCGACGTAGGTGTCGTTGATCGTCTCGTAGGCGCCGTGATGGGTGGCCACGGCATAACGCCCGCCGGGAATGGTGCGCTCGACTGCCCCCTCGGGGAGGGTGCCAGTGCTCGCGGCGGCATCGGTGGGCACTGCCACGCATACGTCGTAGCGGATGCGGGCGTCGTCGGTGACGTCGGGATCGTCGTAGCAGAGCCCGAAGTCCGGCGTACCGCGGCGCGTGATCCGGCGCGACTTGGCCCACTGCATGAGTCGATCCCAGGTCGAGAAACAGGCCTCGTAGGCGCCGATGTGCCGCAGTGCGATCACGCGTCGCGAGGGCTCCGCTCGCAGCACGATCGGTACGTCCCGCAGCGCGTTTGCAACCTCCTCGCGATACAGCGAGGGGGACGTGCCGAACTTCGCCGAGAACGCCCGCGTGAACGCTTCATGGCTGGCGTACCCGGCCTGAAAGGCGACCTCGGTGACGCTGTCGGGCCCGTACTTGAGGTGTTGGGCCGCGCGCTCGAGACGAAGCCGGCGCACGTGACCCATCACCGATTCATCAGTCATCCCCCGGAACACCCGATGGAAGTGATGCCGCGAGAAGCCGGCGAGCTCCGCCAGCTCCTCGGGGTGGATCTCATCGTCCAGGTGGCGCTGGATGTGGTCGAGGACCCGGTGGATGCGCTCGACCCATGGCTGACTCGCCGTCATTGCCCTTGCAGCGTAGCGGACGCGCGCAGGGGCGCTTGACCGCCAGTGCTCTGGAAAGCGGAAATCGACACCACGGCCGGGGCCGGAGAGTGAAGAGGCCGGGAGCGTGATGGCGACAGCGCCTCGCCTCTGGCCACCTTGGCAGCTGCATGGGGTGCCCGGCGATGCCTCGGGGTCAGAGCCAATAGAGACGGCGCGCGGTGATGACCAACGTGACCAGGAGCACCGCGCATCCCAAGACGAGGGCGCGCTGTCGGGTGAAACGCGTCCCCCGAGCGAGCGGAAGAAGCGGCCACATCACGACGCTGAGAAGAAGGGCGATGGCGAGCAAGGCCTCGAACAAAGCGGACGTTCCACCCCACACGGCGAGGCGGCTCCGGACCGACGGCAGCAGCTCTGGCTCATCGAGGCGCTGCAAGGTCGCTGCGTCGAATCGCGCTCGGTGTTCGAGCGTCTGGTCGACGACGAGCAGTTCGTTCCGGCTGTGCAGCACGAAGGCACCGGCGAGGGGCCAGCGAGCGACGAAGCTCTCGGCCTGGGTGCTGCCGTCTGTGTCGAGGAGCGCGATCCTCAACGCGGAACCCACAACGCCTGCAGCTGCGGTCGTTTCTTCTGGCGGGCCGACGGCTACGGTGCGTCCCTCGGCGATGATGTACTCGTTCCTGAACCGGACCGTGATCCACGCGGCACGCGGGCTCGGTCCGTCGGGGCCGAAATGGGTCCAGGCATCGCTGAGGATCTCGCTGTTTGGCGGACGTGGCATCGGACGGAACCCGTCCGCGCTCACGATTCGACTCGGTGTGAGACCCCGCAACCCTGAGCCAGGACAGCCCGCGCTCGGCTCGGGATCCTCGCTGCAACCATCGGAGGCAATGCGGTGCAGCGAGTTTCTAGACTCTAGGTAGAGGTCCCCATCGACCCGGCAGGCGGCTGTCGCTCGGAGGCCGTCGCAGGTGGTGATGGTCTCCCGTTGGGTGAGCGTGCCGTCGATGGCGAGATCGGAGAGCGTCGCAGTGCGGCTGTCCGGAGTGGTTTCGACCACGTGCAACCCGGCGCGGTCGACGGTCACCGCGAGCCCATGCCCAGGGCCCGAGAGATGTTCGCCGGGCTCGATCACGAAACCGTCGGGACCGAAGAGGGCCAGATAGTCCCCGGATTCCTCGTTGTCGTGCCCCGTGCCCGTAAACGCGATCCACGATCCGTGGACCACGGCTTGGTAGACGAGGCCCGCGTCGACGGAGAACGGGAAGCGCGTCACCTCCCCGGAGGGCAGCGCGATGCGAACCAGCTCGCGCTCCGCGAGGAGGAACGCGAAATCGTCGGTCTGGGCGAGCACGTCGCGGACCAGGACCGATTCACCCGTCGGTTGCGCTGCCCGAGGCATCCCCGCGGCGGCCGCCAAGAGCGCCCACAATCCCGCCGAGGCAAGGAGCCCGACCGCAAGGAGTCCGTACAACACCCGGGGCGAATGCCGCTGTTGGGGCCATGCGACGAAGACCACTGCTGCAGCGGCGATAGCGAGGAGGTCCACGGTCGGAGTGTACGGTCCTGGGGGTTCAGTGGGTTCACGATACGCCGACTCGTGATCCGGAGCCGCTGTCTGCGGGGGTCGGCGACATACGACAACACGGCGCATTCCGGAAACGGGGGGCTTCGTCGAGCCACAACGCGTCAGCTGTGCCCCATCTTCCCTAGGTGATTGCACGACGAATCAACAGCCTGGGAGCCCTCGCCGCCCCCCGATCTGCACGCGCATCGTCAGGCGTGGCGCTGGTCTCTTCTATGGGCCGCAGTACTCACGGGCCGTGTAACCATCGAAGCCGTCCTCGGGGTGGCTTGCCGGGGTGAGCAGCGCTCGGTCTCGCGGTTCCTCCGCTTTGGGCCCAAGCCAGGTCGCCGCGCGAACGGGGCTCCCCCACAGGAGCCACTGCGGGCGCGTCCCATCCGTGATCGCACCTGACAACCTCCTGGCGGGTAGCGCTTCGGTGTCGCCCGCCCAGTCATAGCTCCGCAGCTCATCGACGAGGTAGCCAAAGACAACCGACTCGTCGCCACACGGGTTGCGCTTCGGATCGGCGATTGGATCGTCGCGCCAAACGGCCTCCAGAACAAGTTCGCGCAGCGGCGTTCCCGGAATTGAAGCCTGCATCGCCCACCACTCGTCCGGGCGGGTCTCCCAATCGCCGTCCCCGAGCTGCTCGAGGTCGGGCGCCAGGGCCGACGGACCCGCCCAGTCTCTCGGCCAGGTTTTGGCGCTCACCCGTTTGAAGGTGCCAACATTGGCGCGAGCCCAACGCACATCGTTGCCGGGCTCGCCCCCGCTCATCGCGACGGGTGCCCACGGGGTCTTGCATCCGGTGAGCGCGTAACTCAGGTCCAAGTTGTCGACATCGGGCTCTGGGACTGCCCGTTCTTCCGCCCGGTCATCGTCGGCAATCGACGTGTAGATTCGAACCATCGCCTTACCCACCGTGGCGCGACAGGGTCCTTGCGGACCGATGAGCCACACCGACTCACCGAGGCCATGCTTGGGGGCCCACGGGACCTCTTCGACCTCGATCTTGTCCATCAGACGTCCGCCACGCTCTTTGATCCAAGCCGCCGCGCCTTTTGGCCAATGGTCCCGCTCTTCGTCGATGGGCCACGTCCCTGCACTGAGCGGCCATCCCCAGACACCGACCAAGGCCCTGGGTTGCCCGTCCACGGAGAGCACCGGCACGAGCGTGGTGCGGTCATCCGCCTTCGTGGCCTGTTCGACGTGCTCGGCCGGCTGGATGGTTTCGGTCGAGCCCGTGCTCGCCAGCGTCTCTGCCCCCACTTCGGTCGAGGGACTCCTTGCGCATGCAAGTACCGACAGCATCAAGGAGACGGCGACTCCGTTCCCAAGCAACGATCTCAACGGAAGAGTCACGCCCCACACTACCCGATTCGCGCTTGGCGAAACCCGCTGGGAAGACCGGATACGGCATCGGTCCAGACGCTGCGCCTGTCTACGCCCAGAAATCGCGCCGCTCGGGCGAACGACTGCTCGGGTGAGCGTTGGCCGTCAGCACCGCCAATGACGATGCACGGGCGGGGGACGGCGACGGACGAGCATGCGAGATAGAAAGAAGGAAAAGAAGTCAAAGCACGTCTCAGTCGATTTTTCGCTCCTGCCCGGTCGTCGACTCGGAGGCTCCGGCTCGCCGGAACAGCCACATGGTATTTGGATTTCGCGGGTGGGCACGATGTCGACGGTGGTTACCGTCGCCTCGTCGTCCCCGAAAGGAAACGTTCCCACGACGATGACGAACGCCTCCTTGCCCCGAATCTGAGAGGGATCCAGTGTGATCGTTCGGTCGCGCGTCGGGCACACGCTGTGGGTATCGGCCAGAGCGTTGCTTAGGTCTTTGACTGCGATCCGGAAAACCGCAAAGGGCCCATTCGCATACGCGGTCGCGATGGGCGTCACAGGTCCATGGGGTCGGGAATGAGGTCGATGAAGGCGATGACCTTGGGCGAGAGTTGTCTACGGGTCGGATACACGACGTGCACTGGCACATCAGGCGGAGACCACTGGGGGAGCAGCCGCCCCCAAGCACCCTCATGAGCTCTTCCTCGGCTCATACTCCGTCCACACGAGCGCGGACGCCCTGCGCCGAGGCGAAGCGGAGATCCGGCGCATTGGCCGAGAGCTCAGCGCCCAGGGCAAACGAAGCTACGCGCTGCAACGCTACGGCTGAGCCGCAGCCCCCAGCAAGGCTGAGGTGTGCTGCTCTGTGGCTTTCACGTTGAGAACCACGCAATCGCAGATCAGGTGCTCCCGCCACAAGGGCTCTCCACCACCTTGCAGTCGCGGTCCTGCTCACAAGCCCGCATTGCCTGCTCCTGCTCCCCTTTCCGCTGTGCGGCCTCGCTGCAGCTCAACTGCGCATCGATGCCCGCGCAGGGACCGGGGTCCGGACGAGTAGCCGCAGATTCCTCGCGGATGCTCAGACTGGCGATGCTCGGACTGGCCGAGAACGGGCCCGAAGCGTCCGTGTTCTTTGCGCATCGTGCAGGCCGAAAGTCCAGCGCTGTGCACGAGGAGAAGCCCCTCAGCCGTGGCGGCCCCGAAGTTCGCGCAGTCCCCGACCGGTGCGCTCACGGAGCAGCGTCCGAAGCGTTGCACCATCTTGATACCCGACTTGCGCCGCGATCTCGTCGATGCTTCGGTCGGTCGTCTCCAGTTGATGGCGCGCATGCTCCACGCGCAAGTCCTGCACGAAAGACAGGGGCGACTTCCCCAGCACACGCTGGACGCGTCGACCAAGCGTTCGCCCGCTTGCGCCCACGGCACGCGCCGCGGCGTCCAACGAGAACGCACCCAGGTTGGCGCGTGCCCACGCCTCGAAGCGTTCGACCAGCGGATCGCTGTGCACGACCTGGTCGGGAATCGAGTATGCCCCCTGCGAAGGGCGACGATCGAAGGTGAGGTAGCGCGATGCCGTGCGAGCCAGTCTGGGGCTACGCCGTCGCAGCACATCCATCGCCAAGTCCAGGTGCGCCAGAGCGGCACCCGCGGTCACGATACCCGACGCACGGACAAGCATCTCCTCCTCCTGCAGCTTCACCGCCGCGAAGCGCTCGCGGAATGCGGCCGCGAGCCACCAGCTCGTGGTCGCCCGCCGACCGTCGAGGAGCCCGCCAGACGCCACGACGAAGGTCGCAGTACAGGCCGCCGCGATGACGGCCCCTGCGCCCTTCCACTCGCCCAGTGCCGCCGCCGCTTCCTGGACCTCCGAGCGGCGCAGCGCAACGTCGAGCCCTGCGGGTGTCTTGTCCGACAACGCCGGAACCACGACGACGTCAGGCGCAGCGCTTGGCAACGGCACCACAGGCACGCGAAGGCCCTGACCTGTGGCGACGCGCCGCCGCATACCGACCTTTTCCACGTCGAATCGAGTGCTGCGGGCCGCATGCTCGTTGGCCAAAGCGAACGTATCCAAAACCGCTGCGAGCCCTGTGTCGAACACGCCGCCGAGAACCAAGACCGCCACCCTCATGGCGAAAACGATATCAAACTTGGCGTTTTCGCCACCTGTGAAATGGGCATCACGGCGCTAGGTTGAGTCCATGGAAAACGTCAAGACCTCTCTCGTCGTCCGCCTCATCGCAAAACCTGGCAAAGAATCCGCGCTGGCCGAGTTCCTCTCTGGCGCCCTTCCCCTGGCGGAAGCGGAGGCCTTCACCCCCGTGTGGTTCGCCCTGCGAGCGAGCGCAAACACCTTCTACATCGTGGACGCGTTCGCCAACGCCGAAGACCGAGCCAAGCACCTCGCAGGTGAGATTGCCGCGGCGCTGATGGCCAACGCAGACGTCCTGCTCGCCGAGGCACCGAGCATCACGGAGGCCGATGTCATGGCCGTGAAGCTTCCCTAGTACCTCACGCCCGAAGTCCGTGCCGGGTTTCTGCGGCCCCCCCCTGCGGGGTGTGGGGGGCCTCCGAAACCCTCGGTTGGTCAGACCTGCGTTCGGTACTTTCCGTCTTTGCCGCTCCGCATCCCTCCGGGACGCTCCGCTCTCTCGCTCCGAAGCCTCTCCCGAAACCCGGAACGGACTTGAGAGCTGACGTACTAAGTGTCCTGTGGTGAAACCCGACACGACGCCTCGCTCGCCTTCGCCATCCGCCGCGCCGGGTTTCACCAAGGGCTACGAGACGCCGCTCATCGCCGCAGCCGCCGAATCCCAAACCCCAGCAGTACGACGACCCCCGCGGGCAGACCCATCAGCACCGTTTGCTTGAGAAGTGGGCCGGCGACCCGGACGAGGGGCGAGGGCGGCTGCCGCGGGGGCCGCTTGGGCCCTCCCTCCTTTTGACGGGCGGCACGCTGCGCGGCACGCTCTTGTCGGTGGGTCTCGGCGCGCTAGGTCGAGCCCAGCGGGACAAACAACAGGCTGGCCAAGACGCTGACACCCAGCACGATGGCGAACCGTCGGGCCAGCGTGTTCACGCCGCCTCCTTGCGCCGACGTAGTGCGTTGAGAATCCACTTGGCGTGCAGGCCGAGATGGATGCCCACCAGCGGCAGCAGCAGGTTCGAGTTGAGGTGATGCGCGTCGTCCCAGAACCCGTCCGGCACGAAGGTGAACATTGCCCTCGAACTCGGCGATGGCAACGGGACCCCACAACACCGGCCCCTCCATATCGGGACCGGGGCGAATCACGGGGTGAAGTCAGTCCCGGCCAGGGGCGTGTAGGCGGCGTTGCCCGTCTCGTAGTTCATCTCGTCGGCGATCAGGGGAAGGTACGCGGGAAAGGAGCCTTCGCCGGTCCTCGCGCCCGTGTAGCGCAGATTGTCCGCGCTGAAGGTCGTGATCGTCCCCGCCGCCTCGCTCAGCGAGCTGGGGATCATCGAGCTCTGTCCATCGAGGGCGTCGGCGTCGTCGGTCCACACGTTGGGAGAGGAGAACGCGACACCCGCAAGGAACGTCGGGGCGTCGTCCGAGCCGGTGTACACGAACAGGTTGTCGCCGTTGCCCGCGATTCCCCAGTTGCCAGTGTCATCGTTGGCGATCGACCCGACGTCGGGCGTGACCGACAACGTCGACGGGGCCGAAACACCGACCTCGAAGACCGTGCCGGCGGCGAGGTCGTCGGAGATCACGAGGCTGCCCGTGCCTTCGGGGGTCTCGAATGCTCCGCTCGTTTCGTTCCATGCCCGCTCGGTGAACCGCAGCTCGGTGCCCGCAGGAACGTCGGTGAGCGCCACCAAGGCAAAGCCCTCGGGAAGGTCCGAGCTGTCTCTTATACACATCTCCGAGCCCACGAGACCTCTCTACATCTCG
>OJGU01001130.1_pt1 | contig 11098 bp, 7 predicted proteins | sample 1594741 | NCBI WGS metagenome assembly OJGU01 (sample SAMN05416841, study PRJEB24817) | seawater metagenome | isolation source: Sea water | place: Canada:Atlantic | collected 2013-07 | reverse complement strand
ATCTACACTAGATCGCTCGTCGGCAGCGTCAGATGTGTATAAGAGACAGGAATTATCCTCCTGTTTCAAGCTATCTATCTCCTGCATCCTAAGATTATGCAGATCAGATCTTCATCGAATTGAGCCACAGAAAGCAATCACAGGAGCTGCCATCGAGACCTTCGAGACGCCAATGATGCGGAGAATGATCTATTTTGAAGAGTTCAATCTTCCGTCTGCGAATCTGTTGAGTTCGATTGATGAAACGAAGCCAAAGAGGCAGGTCCTTCGGTAGGCCATTGGCCGCCCATCATCGGCGTTGTGTTGAGCTGTGCCGGATCAAGCACCACATGCTTGATCCGGTCACGATGCCACGTGTAAAAAACATGCACCAGCCCATCGCGAGTCTGGATCACGGCAGGATACGAGAATTGCTTCCCGCTTTCATCAAGATGATCGAGCACGAGGGCCGCCTCCCAGTTGATGCCATCTCGACTCACTGCAATATTCAAAATACCGCGTCCTTTGTGCCCCATGCCCGGCTGGGTACGGGTGGAATGGTTGTAGGCCAGAAGCTGCCGCCCGTCAGCCAGCGTCACACCGTCGAAGCCTGAATTATTATTGGGAAGCGTAAGTGCCTTGAGAGGTGACCATGTGAGCCCTTCGTCTGTCGACCAGCTCTGGGCAATGTATCCATGTTCCGAACGTGTTCGGCAGAGCATCTGGATCCTGGCATCAGCGTAAGTCAAAAACGTAGGTTGAATCGCGCCGATCTCAGCCTCGGGATTGATCGGATCTAAAAGACTCCAGCGCCCACCGCTTTCGCGCCGCTCGACGTGAATTCGCCAACCGTTGTTTTCTGTGCTGGAACCGGCAACGACCGTGCCGTTCTCGAGCTCAATCGGCTTGTTCTTGACGGGACCAATGAGACCTCTACCCAGCTTCCGTCCCTCGCCCCAAGTTCGGCCCCCATCATTCGAGGTCTTGAACATGCCCCACCACTCCTTAGGGCTGGGACCAACCTTATAGAACAGGGTGAGCGCGCCGCGCTTTGGCTGGAAGAGCACCGGATTCCAAGTGGGAAGCCGATCCCCTCCCGACTGCACTCCGTCCGCAATACTCATCGGTGCCGTCCAAGGTCCCTCGACCGGTTTCCGCGCGATCCAGATTTCTACGTCTGGGTGGCGTTCTCTCGTCCCCCCAAAAAAGGCACATAACAACTCTCCATTGGCCAGCTCCACAGCCGTCGCGGCATGACAGGAGGGAAACGGGGCGGTTTCAAAAACAAACTCTTCGAGCAGCAGACCAGGTCGTAGCGGGGTCCATCCTTCCGCAGCCTGCATCAATGACAAGCCCATCAGAGCAACGCTCCAACAGATAGCTTGAACAATGGAGCGCAAGGAATTCAGCGGCTGTTGGTCTTTCATCAAAGTGCCTTTTCTATGCTCGTATCGCCGCGGCCCGTATCACTCGTCTGCATTTGATGCCGCGTAGGCCTGATAGGCTTCCGAAATCCCAGCCGCTTTGGCGTCACCTTCATGAAAAATGATACGGTGTCTCAAATGCAGACTTCCACCACTCCTCAAAGTCAAAGTTCCCGACTTGGCGCTCGGATCTAGACTCTGGGGACCAAAGGCGTTTGCCGTGAACAGTCCGTATTCGCGAACGTGCCACCGAGTCGGATGCCGAAAACTTGAGGGATGATTCAGGAACGCAATCCCCAGATGCTCCCCCTCAACAAGCCCATGATAATCCACCCACTTAGCTTTCTTCGACCACGTTTTGCCGTCACGATCACCAACACTATTGACGATGTGCCCACCGCCGTCACTCACTGACATGGACGTCGGCACGCGAACATTCAGTCCAGCATCCTTCTTGTCCTGCAGTTCCACATCTCCATAGCTGCCGAGCAAGGTAATGTCGAAATCGATTACCAGCTTGCTGTCCGACATTCGAATGATCATCGAACGTCGATCTGCCATCAATGGCTCGCCTGAAGAATCCAGGTAATCGTTGTTTGAACGAATGACCGCCTGCCGATCGTTCGCCGAGATTTCAGTGAAAGCCGTGTGTACGATCGATCCCAAACTCGCTAGAAATTCCTTCTGTCTATCGCCTCCGTAATTCTTCGAAGCGACCTCAAGCCAGACATCACTACCCGCGACACCCTGGTGCCCGAACCAAAGCCCTCGATGATGTGGATGGTCGTGCTGCTCCCCGTCGACTGTTTCCATCGGATACGAGCGAGTCATCGACTTGCCCGTCGGTCCGATCACCGGCCAGAAATACGGTTTCCTTGCTGCCTCGTCTCGGAAGTGATACTGAGCGACAAGTTTGCCGTCATAGTTGACCGTGACAAGCGAGGCCTCGCTCAATATCGAGAAGCCCTCAGCTGCAGTGTTCGACGAGACACCCGAAGCAGCGCCAGAATGATCGACCTCGACAACCACCCGCTGGTAACGGGTCAGCGGCGGCGATCCGGCATCCGTCACTTCACAGATGACATGAATGGTCTGCTCTGGGCTGGCATCGTCGGGAATCGTGAAGGAAGCATCCCGTTTTTTGGAACCCTGAATCTCAATCGTTCCATCATAAGTGTCCGCTTCCTCATACTGCCACCAATGATAGCTCAACTTATCCCCATCCGGATCACTGGTTCCAGCCGCGCTCAAATCGAGCGTCTCACCCGCCCTCGCTTTAAGGTTGGCGGGGTGGCTGAGCTTAACGACCGGCGGGTGATTGGCCGCTTCAAATGAATTGACACACCAGTCTGCCCTGGCAGCGAAATCGTTTTGCAGCGCAGGTGTCCATCGCCACATCGGTTTAAAATACTCACGGTAATCAGGATTGGCAGCGGAAGTCTTACCCTCTCGCGTGCCCTGCCTGCCCCATGCATTTCCTGTATACCACCGGCCATCCGGATAGGTGTATCCTTCAACAGGCACCGGATCGAGCCAGGTATTCTCACGCACCCGCACAAAGCGGCCGCCCCAGCCGCCCCAATCCGGCGACTCCATGTTCCGCAACCCGGTCACAATGCTATGAAAAAACGCGGGCGAATCACCTTCGGACTGAAAATCGTCCTTGTAGTATGTGAAGTTGTTTCTCTCCCTGTTTTTTTTGTGCGCCGCGTAAATCGAACACAGGGGACCATGGTTTTCTAGAATATTCTCTTTCATCCACGCCGCATCGAAATAGCCCTGCATTTCTTTGGGTTGAATCTGTTTCCAACGGTAAGCAACCGCCTCGAACTGATCCGAAACAATAGTCAGAATGTTGTATTTCCCCCAGACGGGTCGTATGTATTCCTGATAGGTCGCATCCTGCTCCCAGATAAAGTAGAACCGGCACTTAGCGGCAGCTTCAGCCATTCGCTCTGGATGCTTTTCCTCAATCGATTTCAACGCACGGGCAATGGTATTCATACCACCCCAAGCCTGCAACCACACCGGTCGATCGTCAGTTTTGTCCAACAAGATTCTAACGATCAAGTCCGAACCCGGCGTGGCTTCTGCCATATCCCCTTCCACCTTCACGTTGCCAATAGCCGTGCGTTCGCGAAGATACTGCGGTGTAGGATACGCCGGATCATGCTTCACCAGATTCGGATAGACCTGAGCATAGGCATCCAGATCCGGGTCAACCCAATGATTCCCAGCCCAATGGCCGTGACTCTCCGAATGATATTGTGAAGAGGACAACACGATCGCTTCGACATCACATTCATTCGCATACAGCAAAAATCGAATCATTGAGGCCTGGTCATCAATCTCCCCGTCCGATGTCACAATAACGCGGGGCCGACTATCGGTCGACGCGGCCGCCAGGGCTAGCTGTGAACCTTCGTTAATAATAACCGACATCAATAAAATGCAGCCAACCAATCTCTTCAGTTTCTTCATCTTGATCTACAATACTTTGAATACATTTTCGACGAGTGCAATTAATAGGCCAACCCTGGCAGGACCAATATATTCCACGGACGACCCAGTAGCTGGTTGCTCAAGAACCGATCATCTAACGCGCCGCCAACCCATTCAGGTAGTCCTCCAGGTTCGTATACCCGTCCTCATTCCGATCCGCTGCCCCATCGCTGGCATCCGAAGGATCTAGCCCATGCGCCTTCTCCCACACATCAGGCATCCCGTCATGGTCAGTATCGGCGGGGGCTGGGACGCTCTTCAGTTCCGGCCATCCGCCCACTTCCTCCTGCGACTCAATAATCCCATTCTCGCCAAACGTCGCCGTGCCGTTGCGCACCTCGTCGATAATCCGCGTATCCACCGAATCGCGTCTCGGGAACGAAGCTCCCACGTGTTCAAGCACACTCTCATACGCTTCGCTGGCTGTCTGCTGGTGTATCGGCATCGAGGGCCAAGGCTCGGCAAGCCGGAATTCCGGACCTGATGGACTGACGCCCTTCCAATTATCAGCGCTCACTTCGGGACTCCCTTCCACGACGTTCTCCTCGACCCACCATTGCCCCGCATCCGCGGCACCATCGCGCGTCGAAGGATTCGCAAGCCGGCTCTTGACGCCGTCCCGCGTCGCGGGCCCCGGTTTGTAATAATTGGCGATCAGATTCACGTGTGAGAACTCAATCGGCGGTTTGCGCCGATCCCCCTTCTGGTGTCCCTCTGCCCCGTAGCACGTGTTATATTCCCAATTGTAGAGCACATTATTTCGGTAATCGACATTCCCGCACCCCGAGGCGATTCGCGGATTGCGGCTTACGTTGTGCGCAATCAGATTGTGATGATAGGTGCTTGGGTGCGATCCCCAGATACCTCCAAAGCCGTGACTACCGCCCCGGTTTAGCGTCTCTGTAATCATGCACCATTGGACCGTGATGTTTTCGCCATGATAAAGCGTCATTGTCTCATCGTCCCCCCAGCTCGCGCTCACGTGATCCACGATGATGTTCTTCTTATACCGGCTCGTGACCGCATCGGCATTATTCTGCATCTCATCGCCATACCGAACCCGGAGATACCGCACGATGACCTCGTCTGCGTCGATGCTCAGTGGCCGCTTCCGCAGGCAAATGCCATCCCCCGGCGCAGTCTGTCCGGCAATCGTGATATAGGGATTTCTGATCCTTAACGAATCTTCAAGTTGGATCGTCCCTGACACGCGAAAGACAACCGTCCGGCGTCCCTTGGCCTCCACGGCTTCGCGCAAGCTCCCGGGCCCGGAATCATTCAAGTTTGTGACTTCATAGACCGTTCCGCCTCGTCCCCCAACGGTGTGTTTTCCATAGCCTTCTGCAGTGGGGAATGCCAACTGACTTGCGCCGAAGATAGACGCCGCGTTGAGACAGCACAGGATTCCAATGGCCGTGACATAGATGGGTTTGTTCACAATGTTCAAAATTTTATTTTATCGTGTTCAGGTATTCTTCCAAGTTGGTGTAGCCGTCGCCATCCCCGTCAAGTGGACCATCGGAGGGGTCCTGAGGATTGAAGCCGAATCGCATTTCCCATTCATCGGGCATGCCATCGTGATCGTTGTCGGCCGGTGCTGGAGTACTCTTCAGTTCCGGCCAGCCCCCGACATCGTTCTGGGAATCAATCATCCCACACATCTTATCTCTCGCAGAAACTTTGTACTCAGATTCGTAGGTCGCGCCTTCATACGTTGCGTATCCATTGCGAACTTCGTCAATGACACGAACGTCCACAGAGTCGCGCTTAGGCAAGGTGGCTCCCGCATTGTCGAGAACGGAGGCAAAGGCCTCTTCAGGCGTCTGTTGCTTGATCGCCATCGCGGGCCAAGGTTCAGCCAGTTTTAGACCTTCCAAGTAAGCGGCACCATCTTGCGGTTGGACTCCCCCCAGCCAATTATTCGCCGACACCCAAGAATTGCCTTCTAACACGTTGCCCGAAATATGCCATTTGCCGTAGTCGTCAGCCTTGTTTCGTGACCATGGAGCCACGATGAGATGAGTCACGTCGCCGGGCTGCGTTGCAGGGCCAGCCTTATAGTAGTTCGCCATCACATTAATATTAGAGAAAACAAACCTATCGCTACCCTTTTGAAGGACTTCACCTCCATAGGTCGCTAGAAAGCCCCAATTGTACACAACGTTATTTCGGAAATCCGTATTGCCGCAACCAGATGCAAAGCGTGGGTTGCGACTACTGTGATGAGCCAAAAGGTTGTGATGATAGGAACCGTAATTCGAACCCCAGATTCCTCCGAAACCGTGGGTGCTCTTACTGTGATTGGAATCAAACAGGCTCTCCGCAATGAGGCACCATTGAACCGTTATGTTTTCACAATGGTAAATGGACATCGTCTCGTCGACGCTCCAGCTGGCGGACACATGATCCAGGATCAAGTTCTTAACATATCTGGCCGATATCGCATCGGAATCCTTTCCCGATTCATCGCCAAACCTGACTCGGATATAGCGGACGATCACCTCATCGGCACTGATCATCAGCGGGAATTTCTTAATACAAATACCATCCCCAGGCGCGGTTTGCCCCGCAATGGTAATAAACGGATTCTTAATCCTTAGATCGCTCTCCAGATCGATTGTTCCAGAAACACGAAAGACCACGGTCCTCGGGCCTTCGGACTCAACCGCGGCGCGCAGGCTTCCTTCGCCTGAATCATTAAGATTCGTCACCTGGCAAACTTCGCCACCACGCCCCCCAACGGTGTATTTTCCGTAGCCTTCGGCACTTGGGAATGCAAGCTGTTGTTGCGCGAGACCAACGACCGAACAGGCCACCATACTTACTATCAGAAGCCCATTCCTTAGGTTTTTCATAAATTTATTTATTAGATCATGCACTCACTTGAAACTCATGAGTCAAATCATCGAGCTTCAGCGACCACCCGCTGATATCGAGTCAATGGTGGGTTACCAGAATCCGTTACCTCGCAGATAATATGGATGGATTCGCCAGCCCTGGTGTCATCAGGCACGACAAACGAAGCCTCCCGTTCATTGGCACCTTGAATGGACACTAATCCATGGTATGAATCGGCTTCCTGGTATTGCCACCAAGTAAAGTTCAAATCATCCCCATCCGGATCATGTGTCTCCCTGGCACTGAGATGGACTGTTTCCGCCGGTTTGACCTTTAGATCCAACGCATGCCCCAAAATAACTTTGGGAGGATGATTGGCTTTCCCATAAGGTTTAACACACCAATCAGCCCGTGACGCGAAATCGTTTTGGAGGGCCTCGGTCCAACGCCATATGGGCTTGAGGTAGGAGATTAGAGCCTTGTCATTCGGGATACCCTTTCTGAGACGCTGACGTCCCCAGGCCGAACTCGTAAACCATCGCCCCTCAGGATACTGATAGCCCGGCTCGGCAACAGGGTCTAACCATGTGTTCGCTCGAATCTTCACATAACGCCCCCCCCAGCCGCCCCAGTCCGGCGATTCCATGCTTCTTAATCCAGTGCCGATGTTATGCAAAAAGGCTGGAGAGTCGCCTTCCGACCGGAAATCGCCCGGACGGTAACCTTTCTTCGAGCCATCGTGTGCCTGATAGAGTGAACAGAGTGGGCCATGATTCTTGAGGATATTGGCATTCATCCATTCCGCCTCGTAGAATGTCTTTTCTCGAGGAGGCATCGTTCTGTCCCAGGTGTAAAAGAAGGCCACAAACTGATCGGAGATGATCGTTGGAATATTGTATTTCCCCCAATGTGGCTTGATATATTCCTGGTAGGTATTGTCCTGTTCCCAAATGAAGAAAAAACGCATCTTGTTGGCCACATCAGCCATTTTCTCAGGATGCGTTTCCTCAATCGTTTTTAGAGCCCGTGCAATGGTGTTCATCCCGCCCCAAGCTTGAATCCAGATCGGATCATCCTTTGTCTCGTCCAATAGCGCTTGGACAATCAGCTGCGAACCGGCGGTGATTTCCTCCATCTCACCCTCAGCCTTGACGTTCCCTAGTACCGTACGCTGTCTCAGATATTCTGGGGTCGGGTAATCCGGATCATGCTTCAAGAGGTTCGGATAGACCTGGGCATAAGCATTGAGGTCGGGCTCGATCCAATCATCACCCGCCCATTTATGCCCCTGCCAGTGATACTGCGAACTAGAGGTAATAATGCCTTCGATATCCCATTCATTCGCATACAGGAGAAAGCGAATCATCGAGCACTGGTCATCGATCTCCCCATCACTCGTGACAATGATGCGAGGCTTGTGACTCGAATGAAGATTCGCGGCACTAGCACTCATGTGCCCCCATGACACGATGACAAGTCCTAGAATCGCATTGACGAAATGGCCGCTGATTCGGAGTGCATTCATGCCATCGTGGTTTTGTCGCGACGATGGTTTATTCCGTGACCTCAACAATCACTCGCCCGTAGCGCGTCAACGGAGGCGTTCCATTGTCGGTGACGGCTAGAATGATATGCATGTCGCCGGTCCCCGGTAACATGACGCGCCCGCTGGGGACGGTGAACGAGGCTTGTTGTTGATCAAATTGTTCAATCGTAAGGGGTTGTCCCGTCCTAGCGTTTGAAGTGGTGAACGAGCCTACTTCACTATAGTAAAACCACTCATAAGAAAGCTGATCTCCATCAGGGTCTGAACTGCCTGCGGCGCTTAGCTTGACCAAGCCGCCTTGTTTGGCGGTAAGCTTCTTTGGGCTGGAGATCTTCACCACGGGGGGGTGATTCGCCTGGTCGTATGGCTTGATGGTCCAGTCAATCCGGGCGGCAAAATCATTCTGATAGGCCGAACGCCATCGCCAGATGGTGGCGTGATTGCTCGTGTGCCAGTTCCCATCGTGGCCAATCACTTCATCGACCGAATTCGTCCAAAACGGACGTGTCTCTGGCTCTTGGAACCACTTCTGCATGCGCGGCGTGTAGAACTCATAACGACCTCCCCATCCGCCCCAATTTGGATTCTCTGGAGAATTCAAGCCATTCTGCACGAGGCCAAGAAAACTTGGCGTATCGCCTTCCATGAGATACTCGGTGTGTGGGTGCTGCGCGCCGAGAGGACCATGATTTTTGCGAATGTGCTGATCAAGCCATTCATTGTTGACAATGCTAAAATCCGCTCCGGTGAAGCGTGCGTGGAACTTGTCACCACTGATACCGCTCCAGGTCGCATAGTGATAGGCACCACCAGCATGAATGCCCGGGCTGGCAACGTAGAAAACGCCTGGAAATTCTTTTCGAATCCATGGGCCGCTATTGTCCTGATCGGAAATGGTGTAGACTCGCAGTTTGGCAACAAACCTGGCCAGGGCCTCAGCGGATCGCGTGGCGCGCACTTTCCAAAGTGCTTGTGCCAGTACATTCGGACCACCCCAGACTGGCACCCAAATGGGTCGCGAGTCATCGCGGTCTACAGCAGCAATAAGAGCTTCCGAACCGGTTGAATCATTCCCTTCTCCGACCGCATTCATGCCGTAGTCTGGACGACCTTCGTGAATCACCGCGAGCAAGTCTCCCACTGGAGGGTAGCCCGGCTCATGCTTGAGTAGGTTTGTCTGGACCTTTCCATAGGCTTCAACAATCTCTTTAATGCGCCAGGCCGAGGTCCTTTTCTGTTGATGAATCGAGGTGGTGGCAACCAAGCCCTCAATATCGAATTGATTGGCATAAGTGAGGAAACGTACGAGTGATTGGGCATCGTCGGGTTCATTCTCAATGTCCGTCAGCACGAAGATTCGCGTTTTGGACTTCGCTGCGACCGCGTTCACAAAGAACAAAGCAAGAAACGCGGTGAAGACAACGCCTCGGAGTCGACTGAGGATCATTAGATAATTCATAGATAGCTTCCTTCTCTCAAAAACTTTTTCTGTCACGACACATTTCTCGTTCCAAACGGGATTATTCACCCTCGGTTTCACGACGGCCTAAAACCTCGTCCAACCAAGCTGAAACGCGATCAGCGTAATCGGGCAGATTGAGAGTCCATTGAGTAAGCCGGTGAGGCGCCCCAGGCAACGTGATGAGATCGCAGCGAACGCCTTCGTCTCTCAGTTTCTTTTGGAATATAATGGACTGTTCATAGGAAACAGATCCGTCTGCGTCGCCATGAAGTATTAGGAACGGCGGCAGGCCGGCACGAATGTGATTGATGGGTGAAAGAGCTCGTAGCATCCCAACCGATTCCGGGGTCAATGCTTCAGGTCGATTCAACAGTCCCCGTTGCGCCCGCCCAAGGATGTTACCCCGTTTCGGCAGTTCCTGAACAAAATCAGTCAGCGGAGCAAAACCAACGACCGCCTGCACCCTTACACTATCGTCAACGATGGTGCCCGCAAAACTCGCCAAATGACCACCAGCCGAATAGCCAATGAGCGCGATACGGGATGGATCCCCTTTGTATCGAGTCGCGTTGGTTTTTACCCAGCGGATAGCCGTCTGAACATCTTGGATACAGGCCGGCCAGCGATGTTCCGGCGCGAGTCGATAATTGATCGAAAAGCACGTGAAATTCGCACGCGTCAACAGATCCAACACGGGAGCATCATCAGAGTTGGCCTTGTCGCCCCCTGTCCAGCCACCCCCATGAACATAGTTTGCTATCGGAAGAGGTCCCTTTCCATCCGGCACGTGGACATCGAGCAAAAGGGATTCACCCGCAGCCTGCCCGTATTCGACATCGCTGTAGGTCCGCTCAGAAGCAGGCTCTGCAGCGACCCTCACCAACGCAACCAAAGAGAGGAACAAAAGAATCCCCCCCCGCAGAACCGATATTGGATTCCAACGCAATCGGTGCAGGCTTTGGCTGAGCGTTCTCATTCGAAATTCTGATTCACTGGCACATCTACTAATTCGATGCGGGTGCGGCGCACCAATCCATTCGAATCGCGAAATCCCGCAAGAACGCTTCACGCCATTGGCTCACCGTCTTTGCGCCTTGATGAGGGCCTTCAGACAGACTTGGAGCGGGATCGTCGGCCCACCAGTTCGGCAAACGAGAAGAAGGCTGTTGGGCGAATTCAGGCGGTGTCAGAAACGATGTCAGCCTACCGGATTTGCCGTCAAGCGACGGCACATTTCCGCGAAGCGTATAGCGGTATTCCTTGGCCGCCTTAGGCGAAAAACGGAAGAGCAAGTGATCCTGTCTCTTATACACATCTGACGCTGCCGACGAGCGATCTAGTGTAGAT
>OJGU01001129.1_pt1 | contig 11115 bp, 7 predicted proteins | sample 1594741 | NCBI WGS metagenome assembly OJGU01 (sample SAMN05416841, study PRJEB24817) | seawater metagenome | isolation source: Sea water | place: Canada:Atlantic | collected 2013-07 | reverse complement strand
ACGAGATGTAGAGAGGTCTCGTGGGCTCGGAGATGTGTATAAGAGACAGGGTATGCATGGGGGCACTCCTAGCGCGTCTATGGGGCCGATGGGTGGGGCGTCTTGCCCTGTGAGCGGGGTCGGAGCGCTTCTGCTGGGGACCGGTGGGAACGGTGGGGCAAAGTGCACCGCTGCGGGAGCGGACACGGGGTGTGTGAACCCCGCTCAGCAAGGCCCCGGGGGTTCCAGCCGGTTTGCACAAGTTGTGCATCGATGCACGAGATGCGTACACAACTCATGTGCTGCGGTGTGGGGAACACTACTGATCTCGCCGGCATAGCCCTTGCTCTGTCTGGTTCCCATGGATGGCATGTGTCGAGGGGGTTGGTGGTCCTGGGTCGCTGCGCTGGGGTTCGGTCTGGGCGGATGTGCGGATCCGCAGGGGTCGTCGTTTGGCTCCCCCGAGCCCGGCACGGCGAGTTCGTCGGCCGGAACGGATGGCAGTGACAGCGATGACGAGAGTTCGGCCGGGGCGGAGGGCTCCTGGGGAGACTCCACCGGGATGGACGATCCCTCCGACCCCACGGTGGATCCGAGCGATCCGACCAACCCGAGCGATCCAACCGACCCGACCGATACCGGCGATCTCCCACCGATGACCTGCACCTACCAGTCGACGACGTTTGGGAGCCCGTTGCAGGAACTCGATGTGATCGACGACCCGAATTCGGGAGTCCGGCTGTCCTTCACCGTGCCGGGCCTTCCCGCACCCGAACTCGTCAGCGCTGCGGAGCTCCGGTTCCGCAGCTACGACTCCGACCACCCCGGCGAAGAAGGCCGGATCTACGTGAACGACGGCGGGCCGTTCGACCTCCCGGCCAATGCTGCGTGGGACAACGCCGAGGCGACCGGCGCTGTGGACGTTCTCTCGGCGCTCGAGGCTGGGAACAACCGCATCGAGTTCGGCCCCGGGCCGCTGGATCGGTCGTTCTTCCGTATCGGCGATGTGGAGCTGATCGTGACCGCGGCCGTCGACGACTGTGAGGAGGTCGACGAGACGGGCGGGGACGAGGGCGATGGTGTCGAGCAGATGCTTCACTACTCGGACGCCGAGTACACGGGGCGCAACAACTGGGTGTGGCGTTGCCAAGGCGGGTTCGACTACGCGTTCACGGCCGCCAGTTCGGAGCACATTCCCACCGACTGCGAAGGAGAGTATGCGCCCGATGGGTCTGCCCACGGCACCGCGACCTTCCACTTCGCAGACGTGGTCGAAGACGACTACTTGGTCGAAGTGCACGCGTATCACACGTTCAACCGCAACCCCGGCGGCGCAAGGATCATCGTCGACGGCGTGACGGGGTTCGTGCAGCAGCGAACCGGGATGGAAGGGGAAAGCTCCTTCGAGACTGCGCAGTGGGGCGTTGCGCACCTGAGCGGGGACGTGGACATCGTGCTCGACAGCTCCCAGGGGGGATACGCGAGTGATGCCGTCAGCTGGATTCGGATCGTGCCGCAATGAAATCGGAAAACGTTTTCCGATTTGCGGTCGGGACCCTGATGCTGGCAGCCGCGTGCGACTCCGCCGGGCCGGGCGGAATGCCGGCGGAAGGGGCGACGTCGACCACCGGTGTGGCGGCCACGTCCGGCGACGATCCCGGTCCAACGTCGACGGGACCAGACGAGGCGACCGAAGAGGGGCCCACGACGATGGGCTCCCCCGGGACCACGACCGAGGGTGGTGAGACCACGACTGCCGGCACCACCGATGCCGAACCGTTGGTCATCGCCGGATGCGAAGCCGTCGGGACCGTCGACAGCGATGGCGTGTTCTCGATGGCGAGCTTCGCGGGACGGCTTCAGATCGGCCAGTTCGGCTACGGCCGCGAAACCACGAGCATGCAGTACGCCTACCCGCCGTTCGCCAAGGTGGAGCCGGGGCTGTTGAACATCGGAGAGTCGGTCTGTGCCATGACCGAGTTCCAAGGCTGGCTCTACGCCAACACCGAGAACAGCGGCGACATCCAGCGGAGCAGCGACGGCGAGCACTGGGAGCGGGTCCACGATGGCGACAGCGGCGTGATCGGCTGCGACCTCGTCGCCCACGACGGCCAGCTGTATGCGGTGAACTACGACTACGACCAGCAGAACCACGGCCGGATCCTCCGGTCCGGGGATGGCGTCGCTTGGGCGACCGTCTACGACAGCGGCGCGGGAGCGTCTCGGTACCTCCGCGAAATCGCATCGCACAAGGGCCGGCTGTGGGCGTTCTCCGTCGATACCCAGACCAACCAGGGCTACGTGCATCGCTCGCTGGACGGAACGCGCTGGGACGAGCAGGCCACGCCAACGCGCTTCTTCCGGTCTGTGAACTGGAACGGCGACCTCTGGCTCTCCAGCACCGAGCGCAGCTCTAACGGCGTCTCGGGGCTGTGGCGAGTGGGGGACGATGACTTCGAGCTCCGCTACACCTCGGTGCGGCCCTACGTCACCGAGCTGGCCGTGTGGCGCGGGGCTTTGTTCGCGGGGACCTCCGATGGCTGGAAGGACGACGTGGGGACTTCGAGCGTCTTGATGAGCCGAGACGGGGAGAGCTTCGAGCAGGTCTGTGACGACTTCCCGGAGCTGGCCGCGTGGAGCTTGGCGGTGCACGACGACCGGTTGTTTGTCGGGACGTGGGAGTTCGGGGGCAGCGGCCGGGTGTACGAGGTGGTGGCGGAGTCGATCGGCGGCGGCTGACGGCCAGGTGTGATTCCTTTTTTTGACCGCTGGTGAAACAAGACGGCCCCCGCGGCAACGACCCCAGCATGATTCGTGCCTCGCATGTCCGTGCCTACGTTGCCCTACTCCCCCTGTGCGGCCCGCTGTGGCTGGGCTGTGGCGACGACTCGGGGGACCCTGTTCTGGGGGAGACGGATACGGAGGCGACCGACACGGGCGACCCGGCGGGCCTGATGACGGTGACGCCGATGACGCTCTCGCTGGCGGTTGGAGCCAGCGCCGACGTTGTCGTCAGCGGAGACACCACGCCGTTTCCGCTCGAGCCCGACGATGCGGAGTTCCTGATGTCGTGGACAACGATGGGGAGCGTGTCGGTGGTCCATGCCGGGGGGATTGCCCAAGGCGATCTCGTACCCGCCCGCAACGCACAGTACAGCGAGACGTTCACCGTCACCTGCGACGTCGAGGCGCCCGGTACCGCCACGTTTGATCTCCAAGGTCTCGGGAGCGTGCTGGCGATTGCCACCGTCACGGTCACCTGCAGCGATGCTGCGGGCTCGACCACCGGTACGACTTCGACCACGGGCTCCACCTCGCTCGACCCCGAGACGAGCTCGGGAACCGGCGATCCGCCCTCGGCGCTGAGCAGCGTGTACTGCTTCGACCAGTTCGGGGCGGGGCTGGCCCGCATCAATCTGGGCGATGATCCCAGCCTGGAGATGGAGGCGTTCGTGGGGCACGTGTCGGGCGGCGTCGCCTTCGGCAACGATCCGATCACCTTCGTCGGCGGTTTGTTCCCGGAAGATGGCGAACCGCTGCTCGTCCGCTATCGAGACTGGGCGCTCGACGACGAGCCGGACGCTGAGATCGCCCACGACTCGCCGAACCTCTTCACGGCCGCCTGCCCAAGCTCACAGGGCGTGCTCTTCGTCGGCAACACGACCGACAGCATGGTGTGCGACTTCGATGCCGGGAGCTGCACCGAAGTCATGACCCCGATCCCGCTGAACACGTGCCAGTGCGCGGGGCCGGACTGCATCGCGGGCGCGTTCGGACGCACCGGCCTGCTCGTCTCGGACGACGGTGGCCTGACCTTCACCGCGCAGGGCAATGAGTACCGACCCAACCGCATCTTCGGCGACGGGCAGGGCGTGATGGCCTTCGACGACACCTTCTTCCTGGTGTCCCGGGTCAGCCAAGACTCGGGGGCCAGCTTCTTCGAACCGACGGTGCCCGCAGGCTTCGACGGTTGGACGCCGTACATCGTGATCGAGGACCGCATCGTGGGCGGGGTGCCCTTCATGCCAGGCGAGTTGCTGGTGTCGAGCAACGAGGGCGTGGATTGGTTCTCGGAGCCGTTCTCGGACGAGAACTACCCCGAGCAGATCATCCGCACGACCCAGGGAGACCTCGCCGCCGTCACCGAAGCCGGTACGGTCTTCCACCAGCCCGCTCCCTTCGACGGGGCTTGGCAAGAAGTCCCCGGTCTCTCGGTGCCGTTCCTCGGCCGCTGCTTTGGCCGCTGAGCGCGGGATTTCTGGAAAATGTTGGCACCCGGCTGCGACCGGGACCCATTCGTCCCCGAGGATCTGTTCGTCGTCGGAGCACCACAACCATCGTTCTCCTGGCTCGGCCGATCAAACCACCGCGTGCCCACGTTCGCGGTTGTGCGCCGTCATGTGCTTGTTCGGAGAGCTGTCACAACACAGTGTGAGCCCGCAGGACTGGCAGGTGCGCAAGTGCACCCACCGAGCCCCCATCTTGTGCGCCTCCTGATCCGACAGGCTGGAACCGGGTGTCCCCGTGCTCACGTTGGTACGCGGTGATTCCACCGGAGTCGTGGACTCCCACGGAGCCCACTTGGTTCCTCAAGGCGAAGCCCTCGCCCGTGCATCGGGACGCCTGGACCCGCGTCCGAGGTTTGTCCGTATCATCGTGCGGGTGAAGAGCGGCCAACAGCGCGTTTGGGGAACGGCGGTTCTTGGAGTGCTGGCGTTCGGCGCTGCTTCGGGCTGCAGCTCAAGGCTTCCCTCCACCGGGGCATCGTCACCACGAGTCCCGACCCCAAAGGCCTCGGCGTTGTCGTCATCCCCGGTTGCGCTCTCCGGTTTTGTGGTGCTTTCGGGCGGGACCCGTCTTCATGCCCGGCCCGAGACCGGATCGGAATTCGTCACGCTGCCGGCGGCGTCTGGGTCGAATCCGATGCTTCGCCGATTCGTGGCGTTTGAAGTGGTGGGAGGTCGCGGGGCGTGGGTGGAAGTTCGAAACCTCTCGCCTGCAGATTGGGGGTTGCACTGTGTGCCCGGGTCCGCCTTGCTCAGTCGCGTCACCCTCACCGCATGGGTGCGCCGGGGCGAGCTCATCCCCGTCTTGCGGCGGCCGAGTCGAAGCCGTGACGCTTCAGGCGCCACGTTGCGATTTGCGCCCGGAGTTCCGGTCGACGACCACGCTGGCATCGTGCCGGCACTCTCCCCGACTCGAGAGCCGTTCCCGCTCGACCCCGCGTTGGTTGGATTGTCGTATCGGCCCTCCACATTCTCTTCTCCCGTCGTCCGCGTCCGCTCACCGCGGGACAGGCCCTTGAAGTTCGACGGAGCGGAGCTTCACAGCGGTCAGTTCGAGGGCGCCGACGTCCACATCGTGGACGAGGGGCGCGGAGTCTGGACCCACGGGCCCGCTGTGTATTCGGTCACGCAGCGCAACGGGTCGCAGTGGGTCACGGTGGGCGACCGTTGCATGCGACTCGAGGTTGCCGACGCGGTCACTCTTCACGACCATGCGACTACAGAGACGTCGGGACCCGGCGCGTCGTTCGACACGATCGGAGGGCTCCGGCCTGGGAACGAGTCGGCCACAGCGTTCGGGAATCCGGAGCGACAAAGGACGCGTATCCCGGCCGGAGCGACCGTGCATTGGCCGGACGGGACCGTTGCAGGGACGGTCCCGCAGGACTTCGAGGTGGAGGGGCCGCCCGAGCAACGCGGGGACCTTGCCTGCATCTCCCTGATGGGGCACTGGTCAGGCACGAAGTTTTGCTTCGACCCGGACGTCCTCGAGATCGACCTGGTCCCGCAACGGGGCGTCGGGCCCCAGGACACTTGGGGATCTCGATCGATGTCGTATGGATGAACCCGATCCTCAGAACCCCGTTGGCCACTGCTTCCCGTGAGAGCGTCTCGAAGGCGGAGCCCAGCCCGAGCGCGAGAGCCCGGCGTCCGAGCCCAGGTCCTCTTCGACGCGTTGGGGCAGGCAGTGCGTATGCGATCTCAGGGCGAGAGGGCGAGGGCGAGGGCGACACGTTGGAGGCGCCGACTGCGACGTACGAGGTCGATCTATGGGCGTACGTTCGAGACGGCAGACCCACGTCGGCTCGGACCCACAGCCGAGAGGTGCACGCGGACCCAGGCACGCGCTGGGTCGAGCAGTGGTCGTACGCCGATGGGTTTGGCAACCTCGCGCAGACCAAGGCCCGAGCCGAGGCGGGGTTGGCCCCCGTACGCGACGAGGCCGGCTCGCTGGTTTTGGGCGCCGACGGGCAACCGACGCTTGTGCAGGTGAGCGAGCGCTGGGTGGGCAGCGGGCGGACGATTCGAAACAACAAGGGGCTGCCGATCAAGCAGTACGAGCCGTTCTTCTCCGACCGGGCCGACTACGAGGATGAGGCGGTGCTGGTGGAGACGGGCGTGACGCCGATCGTGCACTACGACCCGATGGGAAGAACGGTTCGGACCGAGCTGCCCGACGGAACGCTGGCGCGGGTGGAGTTTTCCCCGTGGCTGGTACGGAGCTACGATCCGGGCGACACCGTGCTGGAGTCGGCCTGGCATGCGGCGCGGGTTGGCGGTGAGTTTGGTGCGCAGGCGCAGCGGGCCGCGGAGCGATCGGAGGTCTATGCGGACACGCCGAGTACTGCCGTGCTCGACCATCTGGGCCGAGCGTTTCTTCAGCGGGAGCACAATCGGTGGGTGGGCCCCGATACGGGCGATGTCAGCGAGACGTTCCCCGAGACGCGGGCGGTGTTGGACGTGGAGGGGACCGTGCTGCGGGTGGTTGATGCGCGCGGGAACGTGGCGCAGGAGAACACCTACGGCCCCGGCGGGGGGACGCTGCGGACGCAGAGCGTGGATGCCGGGAGTCGCTGGGCGTTGTCGGCGGTGGACGGAACGCCGCTTCGGAGTTGGAACAGCCGGGGAGTTCGGTCGTGGGGGCGTTTCGACGCGCTGCGTCGCCCGACGCATGCTTTCGTGCAGGAGCCCGAGGCGGGGACTCGGCTGGTGACACGAACGGTGTATGGGGAGTCGTTGCCGGATCCGGAGGCGACGTATCACCGCGGGCGGGCGTACCGGGTCTACGACGGCGCGGGCGTCCAAACGGCCGTTGCGCACGACTTCTCGGGCAACGTGTTGGCGCAGACGCGAGTGCTGGCGGCGGCATTCGAGGAGACGGTGGACTGGTCGGCGCTGGCCGAGATTGAGGACGTCGTCGATCTGGAGAACGCGGCGGCGGCGTTGCTGGAGACGGAGGTGTTCGAGACGTCGGGCGCGTTCGATGCACTGGGGCGTTCTGTTTCGCAGCGCTCACCGGACGGAACGGAGCTGAACTACGGATACAACGATGCTGCGCTGCTGGAGTCGGTGACGGGCCGCATTCGTGGTGCGAACGAGGTCACGGCGTTTGTTTCGAACGTGGACTACAACGCCCGAGGCCAGCGGACGCTGGTGGCGTATGGGAACGGGACGCAGACGACGTACACGTACGACCCGCAGACGTACCGACTGCAGCAGTTGCAGACGCAGGGCGGAGGACAGACGTACCAAGACCTGCGGTACTGGTTCGACGCGGCGGGGAACATCGTCGAGCAGCAGGACGGCGCGCAGCAGGCGACGTACTTTGACAACGCGGTGGTGGAGCCCGGGCAGCGGTTCGCCTACGACGCGCAGAGCCGGCTGGTGTGGGCGAGCGGGCGAGAGCACCGCTCGCTGAGCCAGCCGACGCACGAGAGCTTCGGGTCGGTGTCGCACCGCGAGGATGGGGCTGCGATGCGGCGGTACACGCAGCGGTACGTGTATGACGTCGTCGGGAACATCCTGCGGATGCAGCACGCGGCGGACGGCGGGGACTGGACGCGGCGCTACGTGTACGCGGAAGACGGAAATCGCCTGCTTGCGAACTCGGGGCCTGAGGATGCGGGGGACCAGCACAGCCACACGTACGGATATGACGTCCACGGGAATATGACGTCGATGCGGCACCTGAGCGAGGTGCAGTGGGACTTCGCCGACCGGATGCAGAGCGCCGACCTGGGCGGCGGCGGTACGGCGTACTTCGTGTACGACGCAGCCGGGGAGCGGGTCCGCAAGGTTCGAGTGAACGAAGGCGGCGGGCGGAGCTTCGAGCGCATCTACGTCGGCGGATTCGAGGTCTATCGCGAGCGCGTGGGCGGGACGGTCCGGCTCGAGCGGGAGAGCGTGCACGTCGGTGACGACGTGGGGCGGATGTGTCTGCTGGAGACACAGACGGTGCGGGACGGGGAGGCTGTGGGCGAGCCGCAGACGGTGCAGCGGTACCAGTACGGCAACCATCTCGGGTCGGCGGCATTGGAGCTGACCGAGGACCGGGAAGTGATCTCGTACGAGGAGTACCACCCGTACGGAACGAGCTCGTACCGGGCAGCGAACTCAGGCGTGGACGTGTCGGAGCGGAGGTACCGCTACACGGGGAAGGAGCGGGACGAGGAGACGGGGCTCGGGTACCACGGGGCTCGGTACTACGCGTGTTGGTTGGGGCGGTGGACGGCGAGCGACCCGATTGGTCTCGGTGATGGGGTGAACCGGTACGCCTATGTGCGCGGCAGCCCGATCTCCCTGCGCGATCCGAGCGGGACCAAAGGTGCTGACCCTGACGAAGCGCAGCCGCTGAACTCCGACATCGAGACCGCAAAGAGTGAACTCGTCGGCATCGACCTGGCGGAAGCAGCACCGGGTAGTGACAAGGCTCGTCAAGCTGCCGAGGCGGTAGAGATCCTTCGGGAGCTGCAGGGGATCGAAACGTCGGCTGCAGCGGCGACGGTTCCGGAAGCTTGGCGGGGAGGTGGCCGGCGGGTGAGGGACTGGGATGCGTACGGGGACGAACTCGTCGAGGCGAGAGACTCCAAAGCAGGGTCAGCGGCGAAAGGAGCAGCTGTGCTCTACATCGGCGCAGGCGCAGCGGTCGTGACAGGAGGTGCCGCCGCCGGACTCGTTGGGAGCACCGCACTCGGCGCGGGCGGAACGATGGGTGCCCTCGCGGGTGGAACGGTGGGGGCCCTTGGCGGTGCAGCAGGTGGGGCGGTCACAGACGCTGGGCTGGAGTTGCTCAATCAGAGCGAGACCGGGAGCTACCATACGGGCCGTGTTGTTGCGGCGACTGTCCGAGGCGGGGCGATCGGCGGGGCGCTTGGGCTCGTGTTCGGAGCGGCTGCGGGCGCACGGGCTCCGAACCGAGTTCCCCCGAGCGAAACGCCGCGCACGACGACGGCTCCAAGCGGCGCAGGGAAGAGTACGAATCCGAACGGGATTCCGCGAACGACCTCGGCTGCGGGGCCTGGACAGGCAAGTACGACTCCGAGTGGCACCGGAGCTACAAGCGCCGCGGAGCGGGGAGCTAGCGTCGGCGCTGGAAAATGGGACTACATCTTTGGCCAGGCCAAGGGGACGAAAAATGCCGCCCACAACGCACCCCGGACGCAGCAGAACGTCGAACAGATGAGAAGACTCGGCGTTCACAACACCGAGCAGGGACGGAAGATTCTGCAAGACCATTTCGACGAGGTGGTCCAGGACCCATCGAACGTGATCCGAAACGAATCCAACAAATGGGGTACATTCGAAACTCGCGAGTCACTGTTCGTCGGGCCCGGAGGGTCGGCAAAGTTCGAGACAACCTGGGAAGTCATGGCGAACGGAGCCCGCAGGTTGACCACGATCATTCCAAGAGGAAGAGGACCGCTGTGAGCACTGGATTTACCGACGCACCATCTGAGACCGACTTCCTCGCTGCATTCGCCGTTGAACCGGTCGAATCTGCTCCCCAAGACGGTTTCTGGTGCTACTCATTCGAGTCGGAGGGCGGCGATGCCGTTCGGCTCTCGTTCAACGCCCATGAACGCTCCGTGCAAACTGTGTACGAGTCGAATGGGCGGGCCGTCTGCACCGTTGTTCACGAGAACGCGGAGCAGATTCGGATCAACGACGAGAAGGGCGAGGTTAGTATCACTGTGGAGTTCGCGCACGGGCGTGACGAGTGTCGAACTCAGCTACGGCTTCGAGTGCTCCCGGAGTTGGAGATCAGCTGGTCCTCGTTGAGGGTGTAGCCGCGATAATCTTCGTGGTGGGGGCAGAGCGGGAATACCGTGCCCGACCCGGCGCTGTTCTGGCGCAGAAGGGGGAGTGGCAAGAGCCTCAAGGGGGGCTATTCGTGAGGAACAAGTCGCCAGGCTCGCTGGCGGTACCGTCTCGCGTGAAGAGGTCGTGACGTCGATCGGCCGCACGGACCTGGATGTGATCGGGCCGAGCAACGAACTCATCGCTGTCGGAGGTCCCGGGAAGGCAAAAGACCTTGGAAAGCTCGGAACTCAGCTCAAGAAACTCCAACTGGTCGCTGCCGACCGGGGAGTGCCCGCGCAAGGCTTCTTCGCCGAAGGGACCCCTGATTCGGTGCTTGACTTCGCCGCGAAGCGGCTTGGCTCCTATAACGTGTTCACGTTCAATCGTTCAATGACCAGGGGTACACACTTTTTCGGGGCAAGACGAGGAAATGAACGCAAACTATATCGGAGTCTATTTGAACGTCAGCGGCGGCTTGGGCTTGGCTGTCCTGGAGAGTCTTGTTCGCGAAGGTGGATTTCAACTCCTGAACAAGCAGAGTGGCCGAACTACGCGTATAGACGACGAAGGCGAGTCGCTTGAGACGACGTCCTCCGTGCTGGCGGCGCGAATGTGTCGAAGTGAAGATACTCGCTTCCAGCTTTGGGAGTCGAGTTGGACCGGGAAACACCCTGGCGACCTGTACTGTCGCGTACTCTTTAAGTCCGAGGCCGCGGTTGTCGAGTTCGGAGACCTTCCGCGCAATTCGGATTCACTGGTGAGGGGATTGTGGCGGCGCTGCTGCGAAATGCTCGATGATGGCGGAATCCTCGGCGTAGTAGTGGATCTCTCCGGAGTGACCGAAGATTTTGCTGACTGGGACGCCTTCTTCATCGGTCAGAAGAACTACCAGGGCCCCTGTCCCGATATTCTGTGTGTTGGACGCGGGGCGAGTGAGCGTGTCCCTTCCGAGTGCGATAAACACCGCCAAGAAGTTCGCGGCCCCTACATCATCAGGTTTGGAATTGCCTCGAAAAAGTGGACGGTTTGCTAAGCGGCTCGCGCCGCGGTT
>OJGU01001128.1_pt1 | contig 11120 bp, 10 predicted proteins | sample 1594741 | NCBI WGS metagenome assembly OJGU01 (sample SAMN05416841, study PRJEB24817) | seawater metagenome | isolation source: Sea water | place: Canada:Atlantic | collected 2013-07 | reverse complement strand
ACGAGATGTAGAGAGGTCTCGTGGGCTCGGAGATGTGTATAAGAGACAGGGGCGGCTGGGAATTAAGAAGTCCCACCATGCGGAAATCGTGAATGATCCCTTCTATGTCTGGTCAGGGAAGTGCGAGTCAAATTGGGCTTTGTCGCTTAAGAAAACAGGCTTCTTGGTTGATCTCACGGCTGCTGACGCCAAGGTGAGGTGGCGAAGTCGACAGAGTGGGGGGCATGCGCTTCATCTTGTGCTCATGCTACCTGATGATCGTTGGCTTGTTAGTGACCAATCCGACGCTGGAACAGAATGGCATGATCATGAGTTTCTCGTTTCAGAACTCACATGGCGCCTCTTCAGTGCCTCTGAGGCAGAGGCGGGTGAACGGGTTGAGGCGCCTCGGCTCGACCACGTTGCCGAGATTGGCTTCACCGATCTGAAGCCAGGGAAGGGGAGCCCTTCGAGTTCTCGTTTGGATTGGATCGAGGTCTTTGGTGTTGCGCTTGAGGTTCCTTAGAGGCGTTCACGAGTCTACCTGTGGAGGGCAAAGCTATTCAGTCTTTCTCATTTTCTCGATGCACTGTTTGAAGTAGGCAATACTGGATCGCATCTCTGGCAAGTTGTCTTCGAAATCGTAAGAGTATTCGAGACCAATCAACGTAGGGTCGAGCTGTAGCCGGAGTAGTTCTGAGAACACCTGATCGACCTCGCCGATTCCCCTGCCCCAGGGGACATCGTGGCCCGCGGGGCTTTTCTCGTTGAGATCGTGAAGTTGGATGGTGATCAATCGGTCGCCGATCTGTCGAATCCCCTTCACCGGATCAACGCCAGCTCGGATCCAATAACCGGTGTCCGGGCAGACGCCAATCCTTCGGCTCCGTCCGCGGCAGTGTTCTAAGACCTTTGAGGGGCTCCAGTAGTGAGGCGACTGCTTGGGGCCGTGGTTATGAAGTGCGAGATTGATCTCGTAGCGCTCGCAGAATTCCTCGAGAAGATCAAGGGACTCCACAGCTGGTTCTGAAACAAATGTTTTGATTCCCAGGCGACGCCCGAAGTCGAAGACCTTGCGGCAACCAGCTTCGTCTTGAGGCATCTTTGCGTAGTAAAACACAGGAATGGTGACACCGTGTTGGGCGAGTTTTGCGATGATGCGTTCTAGGTCCTCAGGGGGCAGTGAGGCATCGAAATGCTTGCTGATCTCCGAACTAACTTTCTGAAAGCTCAAACCGTCGTAGGCAGATAAACCGAGCGCCTGCACTTTTTCGATTGCTTCGAAGAGCGTAAAGCGGTGAAGCCCCCATCCTGAGACTCCCAGTTGCCATTCCGAGCTTAGGGTTTGGGACGCACTTTTTTTTGCTGCTACCTGAGTCTGAGCGTCAAGTCCGGCGCATGTTGAACAAATCAAGAGACTAATCCACAGAACTGATTTCATTGTGATCGTTGGTTTGGAGGATCGGATAACGGTGTTAGGAGTATGTTGCGGAAGAAGATTTCGGCCCCCTCACACTGAAGGAGGATTTTCCCTTGGTAGGGATAGATTTCAGTAACTTGATTGACGACCTTGCCATTGAGCCGAAGGGTGATGCTACGGTCGATGCAAAGGCATTCGAGCTGATTCCATTCGCCGTACGGCCTCTCGATATCTTTGGGCCCGCGAAGGTCTCGTTGATCCTTCCAGTCTTTCGACTTGTTACGCCAGTTCACCCGGCCAAAGGTCTCCAATCGGCGTAGGTGTCCATTGGCGTCCCAGCTTGGAAATTCATCTGAGTCTTGTTCACCGGAGTGAGCGACTGTGACGCGGGGCACGATCAGGTTGCCTTGGGCGTCATCGCCGCGAATGAGGAGAAAGTCGCCTGTGGCGCCCTGGAAAATGTTGCACTCAATCGCTGCCATATAGGCGCCCCTGCCGTCGTGACTGTTCCCGTGGGGGCCGGAGGCATGAAGGAAAAGTCCAGAATCCAAGGCTTTTCCGGTTCGGTCTTTGCGATCGAGTTTTTCTTGATTCCCCCAGCGAAACTCCACGCGAAGGAGATAGTTTTCGAAGGTTTCTTTTGTGGCAAGATAACCGTAACCGGCACCAGAGATTCTTAGAGTGTTGTTAACGACGGAAAACACCTTGTCTGGATCTTCGTGTTGCGAATTCCGGAGCCATGAAGTCCATCCCTTGAGGTTCTTGCCATTGAAGAGCTCAATCTCATCCGAATGCAGACTGCTCGTGCTTCCCCACCATAGACACGACAAGGTGAGGAGAATAATTAATTGCTTTCTTAGGGGGAACTCTGCCACGGAGAGAAATAATCGAGCGACCCGTAGCGACTCGCTGTCGTCCGGCCGCAATGCTGAGCTTGTCGGAGAGAGTTCTGTGATGTGCCGGGGGGTCAAACCGCTCATTGAGCGGCATGCTCTCAGATTTTTTTGGCGAGTCCCAGCAAAGACGATCTTAAATAAGGCGAGATTTTTATTCTAAGAAATTGAGGAAACGGGTGTCTTACAGAGGATGAAGCAACAAGCCACAACACGTTTTCGATCACGCGCCCTCACTTCGTCCTTATTGGTTCTGTTGATCGGCTGCCTTGGTATGTCGTCCGTGAGCTGGGCGCAGGAAGGGCAAAGCCTGATGACTGCGATCGCGGATTGGCGTTATCCGGAAGCGAGGCTCAGTGATTCCAGGCTGAATGACGCCGCCACGATCAATGATGCCGGTGAGCGGACGATTCAATCGCTGCAATACAGCACCGTCATGACAAGCAAAGATTCTTTGCCGCAAGTGCTTGAGTATTACAAAGCCAAACTTGCCAATGCTAAGACCGTCTCTCAGGAAAAGGGTGCAGGAGGACAGTCGGTTACCTTTCTGGAAGACTCAAGCGGACGGCCAACGGCGATTCATGTCATTCTCGTTAATACGCAGACAGCGTCGACAACGCTCGTTATCAGTCGCGCTCGCACGGAGAGCGAGACTCATATCGCCTGGAGCCGCTATTTGAGGCTCTAGCTATTGGGTTCTGTAGCGTGACGCACTGTCCCACCTATCGCGTTCGGCTGCGACTGCTTGTGTCCGGTCTTGGATTGAAAACATGGCCTAGGTTCTGCTTTATGGTGAGGTATTCTTGGGTGATGAACCGTTTCAAGAAAAGAGTGTGGAACAGATGATGAATCGAGTGTTGAGATCGTTTTTTTTGTTTTGGCTTAGTTTTGCCGCCGTCGCAGCGCTGAGTGAGGGGAGAGTGCCGAGGCCCCTTTTTCTTGCGGCGAGTCCCGCTCCAAACCTTCCCCAAGAGAGAACTCACCCGAAGGTCGATGTTCAATCATTGCTTCGAGAGAAGCTTTCCATCTTAGTTGAAACAGGACAGGTCTCGATTGATGAGGCGGATGAAATGTTTCGATTGGCTTTTCCTTCGGCGTCACGCAGGAGCAAATCCCACCGCGCTCAATTATCTGCCCCTGAGCGCGATGCCAGGATCAAGATTGCTAGTCCGGAAGCCTTTGGGTTGAGTGAGAATGCTCGTATCGATTCCGGACTAGAGAGGGGAGAACGCCTTGCACCCTTGATTGCGACCTCGGTGAGGGATGATTTGAATGGCGGGCCTTTCGATGTCGTTACGAAAGCGGGTGAGCGTCTTCATCTTATCATTTTCGCGCGGGAGGCTCGGACCTTTGTTCGTTTTGTGGGGCATCTTGCCCAGCAAGTTGAAAGCATCGAAGGTCACACGGGTCAGGAGTGGGAGATGTCATTGATTTACCTCAATGAGAATCCAGAGGATTTCTCGAAGGCATTTGAATTCGTCGATAAACAGCTGCCGCCGTTCGTTTTTGCTGGGCTTTCAATTGACGGAGATGCAGGGCCTCCGGCCTATCGGCTCAATCCAAAAGCTACGGCTACCGTGATTGTGGCTAGGGGCGGAAGGGTGGTTCACAATTTTGGATATTCCTCCGATGCATACTTTGCTCAGCCCCATCTTCTTGGTGCGTTAGCCGATGCCATGGGGGTTGATCACGAAACTCTGCTCGCGGCTATTGCTGGGATCCCGGGAGATCAGGTCGCCGCTCGAGCACAGGCGAAAAAGGATGAACGAGCTGTGCGACTCTCCGCGGAGCAAGATGAAGGCCCCAGACCGACTCTGGATCCTTGACCCTAGATTGCTCGGGCAGATTGGATCCGTTCTAGGCTCCGTGAGTGGTTGCGATGTGGCTGTGAGTCTGTAGACTTGGTCATCTCATGTTCCATTCCCGTTCCTTAATCGTATGCGCTGTCTCCGGATCCTTGGCCTTGTTGCTTGGGCTAGGTTGTTCCATCGGATCCCGTTCTTCGCGTGCGGCGGTGAATCAGGAAAACGATCCGGCTCCCCGGTGGACGAGTGGCACGCACACACTGGTCGTCGATGGCCAACTGCGTCAGTTCATGCTGGATGTGCCGCCTGACCTGAAGCCTGGAGCGGCCTTGGTTCTAGGGTTTCATGGGTACACGGGTTCAGCAGAGGGCTTTCGCGCGGACGCTGGCTTCACTCCATTGACCGCTCAATATGGCTTCGTTGCGGCTTATCCGCAGGGAACCGTCGATTCTCGAGGGAACACGTTCTTTAATGTGGGTTATGAATTTCACGCCGAGAGTCCGGTTGACGATGTTCGCTTTGTCAGGGCGTTGACAAAGCGGCTTGTGAAGGATCTAGACCTGGATCCCGAGGCTGTTTTCTCAACCGGAATGTCGAATGGTGGAGATATGAGCTTTTTCTTGGCCAGTCTGGCTGAGCCCTTTGTGCGATCGATTGCCCCGGTTGCGGGTACAATGATGCTTGCCGGGCACGAAGGGTTTGTGCCCCGGAAACGCTTGTCTATCTTGGAGGTGCATGGCACAGCGGATGGGATCACCCTATGGAACGGTGATCTTACGAATAAAGATGGGTGGGGTGCCTACTATGGGATCGAACAAGTGATGGATCTCTGGACGGAGGGGATGGCGCTTGAACAACATCGATCCGCACCAGTCACAGGGATTCCATCAGACGAAAAACAGATCGTGAGGCATCGTTGGTGGACCGCTGCCGATGATACGGAAGTCATCTTCTATGAGGTGATTGGAGGAAAGCACATCTGGCCGGATCGACTTGGACGACCAGGCGTCTCATTGGCAGAGGAGATTTGGCAGTTCTTCGCTCGGCACCGCTAGGGCGTTTGTTTCAGGATTGCTCCAGGGAGCGGGTCTAAGAGGACGCCTTTGGATCGGTCGCTGGGCCTAACACGAGATACATGTCGATCTCGCCCTTGTTCTTGGCCGCCACCTTGCCGCGGTGTTCACAGATGAACTGGTCCTTGATGAGGGCATAGGTCGCTCCTGAGATATTCACCTTGCCGACGATTCCGCTTGATTCCATTCGAGCCGCTGTGTTCACGGTGTCTCCCCAAATGTCGTAGACGAATTTGTCGGTGCCGACGACGCCTGCGATCAAGGGGCCGGTGTGAATGCCGAGTCGGAGTTCCCAGTGATGTTGGGATCCGGATTTGAGTTCCTGGAGCGCTGTCATGAAGTCCCTGATTTCGATCGCTGCCCGGACACAGTCATGGGCATGGGTGGCGGAAGGTTGCGGAATGCCAGCGGCTGCCATGTAGGCGTCGCCAATGGTTTTGATTTTCTCTAGCCCATTCCGTCGTGTGATTTCATCGAAGGCGCGGAAACATTCGTCAAGTTGCGTAACGAGTGATTGAGCGGGTAGGTTTTCCGCCGACTGTGTGAATCCGACGAAGTCTGTGAAGATGACGCTGGCGGTGTCGTAGTGAAGTGGCGTGACCCGGTCGGTTTTCTTGAGTTCTTCAGCAATGCTTTCGGGGAGAATGTTGAGAAGTAATCTGTCTGACTTAAGGCGCTCTTCTTCCAGGCTCTTGACGAGTATCATCACGATCACGCCGGTGAAGAGCTGTACGAAGAGAAAGTTCGATGACACATCAGGCCATCGTTGTTCGGCAATATTGGTATAGCCGAATATCCAGGAAGGCTGGGCTTTCTCAATCGCGAAGAGTACGGCGCCTGCTGCTAGGAATAGCGAGAGTGCTGCTAGTTTCTTTTTCAAATCTGAGGAGATAACGATACCGATGATGAGCCCTGGAATGAGGTAGTAGTGAGCTCCCCCCAATGATCCGGCATTGAGGACGATGTTGATCGAGAGGAATGAGGCGATCAGGAAGAGAAAGGGCCAATAGAGTGGCTGGAAGAGTTGCTTGACCCGGGATAGATAGAATAATACCAGGAATAAGATGCCGTAGCCTAGGTGTAAGGGGATCAAGAGTTCTGCATTGGGAAGGGAACGCATGCCAATCGTACCCAAGAGATTGGTAACCCCATTGAGGAGAGTAATCGCATTCACGAGGCGGTGCTCCAAGGGGAAATGCCGGGGATCACCCAGGATTTGGATGAAGAACTGTTGCCAATTGAAAGGGAGTTTTTGAAGCAGTGTTTTCAGATCTGAGGATAGTAGGAGGAAGAGGTAGAAGTTTGAAGGTTGAAGTCAGTGCTGAGGGTGAATTGAGGGCGCTATAAGCAAAAGGTATGCCTCGAATAATCACAAGGTATTAGTCGGAATCGTAGATTGGTGGCAGGCTTAGGGGAGTAAGAGAGAATAGAAGACAGAAAGTGGCCTATGAAAATATTATCCTTTGGCGCCTCGACGAGTAGTCAGTCCATTAATCGACAGTTTGCATTGTACGTCGCGAATCAAATTAAGAGCGCTCAGGTGACGGATCTGGACCTTCGAACTTTTGAGTTGCCGCTGTATAGCTCGGACGAGGAGAAAGCAAATGGCATCCCTCCAGCGGCTAAACGGTTCTTTGACCTCGTTCGGGAGCATGAGGGACTGGTGATTTCATTGGCTGAGCATAATGGGTCCTATGCCGCTGCCTTCAAGAATCTGTTTGATTGGGCGACTCGGATTGATCAGAAACTCTGGGCGGATCGACCAATGTTGCTTCTAGCAACGTCACCCGGTGCGAGGGGAGGAATGACCGTCTTAGAAGCGGCGAAAGGCACTTTTCCTCATTTAGGGGCAGATATTCGGGGAAGTTTTAGTTTGCCGTCTTTCTACGACAATTTCGATTCCCAGTTCGGCGTCAATAAATCGGTCGCTACCGAAGCGTTGGTGAAGGCGATTGAGGCTATGAATCCGTGACCTTCTATCGAGCTAGTCGATTTGGTAGATGATTAAGCAGTTGGGGAGATGTTCTTGCAGTTGTTGGTAGCCTTTGGCAGTGACGCCGGTGTTGTAGATCAACAATTGCCGGAGATTCTTGAGGGATGCTAGTGAGGCAAGACCTTTGTCTGAGACGACTGTATCGTGGAGCCAAAGTTTCTCGAGTTGATCGAGATGGGCGATGTGCTTCATCCCTTCATCAGTGACGTCGGTTTCCCCCAGATGAAGACCGGTGAGCTCATGATGGGGACGAAGAAAGGGGAGGCCCTGATCGGTGATCGCTGTTTTGCGAAGTCCCAAATACTGGAGCTTTTTGCAGGATTTCAAGTGTTTCAACCCTTGGTCCGTTACCTTGGTTTCACCGATCGGTAGATGGGCCAACTTAGGGAAGGAGGCGAGATGTATGAGACTTTGATCGGTGATCTGAGTGCGATAGAGGTTCATCCACTCGAGATTTGGCAGTGTCTTGAGTGCCCGAATCTCTTTGTCGCCTGTCGATGTTTGTTCTAGGGAAAGGTCGGTGAGAGCAGTTTCCTGGGCGATGCGGGTGAAGATCTGTCGATCCAGATGCTGGTGCCCGTTGAGATTGATTTCGATAATTGATTGCGACTTTGGCGCGAGAAAAACCTGAGCGCCCATTTGCTTGAGCACAGCTGCGAAATCGTCCGCTGCTCCGATGGAAAACGGAACAAAGCAGAGGCTTAGGAGGATCCCAATACAACCTTTCACCGCAAATCGATGGTTTCTTCTGTCTCAGTTGAAATTGTCAGGACCTGATTGTTGGCGCTCCTTGGTGATTCCGCGATCACTTCTTTTTTCGGCGCAGTCGATTGATACGCTCTGTTAGTTCCTTTGGCGCAAGGGCCTGGATGCCATGCTCGGATTCATACTTGGCCTGCACTGCGAGCCGATCAGTGTAGGCCTGTTTCATAGCTTCCTCGTGGACGGCAATGGTTGCGGCTGATTCTGGGATGCGTCCTTTATCATCGATCTTGTCCATCCAGTTCTCGAGTGCTCCACGGAGTGTCTTGAGTGTTGCTTGGTGAGGGGCTGAGTGGGCGAGATTGTGGATCTCATAAGGATCAGAGGAGATATCATAGAGCTCTTCTTTAGGGCGTGTGCTCGTCATGAGTGCTGCCGGTGGGCCGGTCAGGGTGCCTTCGTTGTGCAATCGATGCATAAGGCGCAGAACCGGATACGAATGTTCTTTGTAGCGATTGAGCTGGGTGAAAGGCCGCTCGGGATAAAAATTTCGAATGTAGCGGAATTGTTTCGTGCGGACGGTGCGAATGAAATCGACCGTTTCGTCGCCGCGATCTCTTCCGGCAAACGCGTAGTCGCGCTCTCCTTCATCGTTGTCACCGAGAAAGATGCGGCCCTGCATCTTAGCTGGTTTTGCGATTCCGGCGATATCGAGCGCGGTGGCTGACCAGTCGATCGATGCGATAATTCGCTCGTCAACCGTTCCAGCCTCAAAGCCTTTGGGAGCCGGAATGTTCTTTGGCCAACGGATGATCATGGGGACATTGAGTCCGGAGTCGTAGGGCCACTGCTTGCCCCGAACCATGGCTCGGCCGTGATCCCCAACGAAGAAGACGACGGTGTTGTCCGCAAGTCCATCTCGCTCGAGTTTATCGAGCACAAAGCCCACTTTCTTGTCGAGTGCCATGACGGTGTTGAGGTATTGAGCCCAGTCGGCGCGGGTCAAGGGATGTTCTGGGTAGTAGGGTGGGGCTTTGACTTTTTCGGGATTGGCGGGGCGGTCGATGTATTTGTGGGCGTTGTTCCATGCTCCGCCACGATGGGTTTCCGGAAAGTTGATTTGCGCGAAGAAAGGCTGCTTGGATTTCAATTGATCCCAGTTCGCCGTATCGAAGGGTGATTTGTTCCCATGGGGACTCAGATAGGTAAAGTTCCAGTCGGTTTTTCCTGTGCCGTTGAAGAATTTCGGATCGGGGTTGTCGCTTGGAAACGTTCTGATATTAGCGGTTTGATAGCCTGCGGGGCGGAACCAATCGGTGATGACTCGTACGCCGTCTTTGAGTTTGAATCCATCCTTGCGATGCGAGCGATGGTTGTGGGCACCGATGCTGTGTGCATACATTCCGGTCATGAACGATGATCGGCTGGTGGAGCAAACAGGGGTGACGGTGAAGGCTCGGGTATAACGGACGCCCTCGGCTGCGAGTCGATCGATCACTGGAGAATGCACTTCAGGATGACCGTAACAACCGAGTTCAGGGCCCATGTCTTCGGCGATAATCCACAGAATATTGGGGCGTTCTGTGGCTGAAACAGTTGCGTTGGTAAGAAGGATTGCTGCGGTCATCCCCACAAGGAGAGGACCGAGGCTTGCGGCTAGTAAACGAGGCATGCTCCGAGCCTATGCTGAAGCCCCCCGTTCGCTCAATGGCAATCTTGAAGCAGAACCTTTGTGATAGAAACGCGGAGAGATTCGTGCGGGCACGTGAACGAGGCGAGTCAGCGCGGGGGATGGATCTGGGCACTTAGGATAGCGCAGAGGAAGAATCAGGTCTGCGCTATCCGTCGTGGCCGGTAAAGGAGCGGGAACGGCGGGCGTTTTACTTCTCGACGATCCAGATATTACGGTAGCGGACAGGATTTCCGTGGCCTTGAAGCACGATTGGGCCTCGGGCGATTTCCTTACGGTTTCCACCAGCCCCGGTGCCCTTGGGCAGTTCGACATCATCATGGATTGTGACGCCGTTGTGGATCACGGTAATGCGGGCGTTCTTGGTCTTCTTGTCGCCCTCAAATCGTGGGGCAGTGAAGTGAATGTCATAGGATTGCCAGGTGAGGGGAGGAAAGCACATGTTGGTGTCAGCCAGCTTAAACTTGTAGAGGCACCCGCACCATTGTTTGGGATCTGACTGGGGCTTTTCTTTCCAAGCGTTGATATCGAGGTCGAGTCCGAAGCTGTCCAAGACTTGGGTTTCGTAGCGGTTGAAGGAATAGATCCCGCTGTTGCCGCGATCCTGGCTTCCGGGCGTTGTTTCAGGTTTGAATGGCAATCGAAACTCGAGGTGGAGTTGAAAGTCTCCGAAACTTTGGAAGGTCTGGCTTCCAGATTCGAGCAAGCCGTCTGAGATTTTGCCGTGATCCCAGGCTTTTGCGTCCGTGCCATCAAAGAGAATTGTGGCGTTCGCTGGGGCTTTGGCGCCGAGGCGCGGGCTTTGGCGGGTAACACGGTGGGCGTGTTTGGTCAGTTCTTTGACTTCTTCTGTGTTTCCCCGAATTTGACCAATGGGGGAGCGATCCCATCCCACTCCGGGTAAGCCCCCGTTGTAGACGCTGACATGGAAATGGCCTTTCCCCAGGGCAACGACTTGATAGGCTTTGCCTGCTTGGATGTATTCTCCCTGGAGAGAAAAATCGGGATTTTCTTCGGTCGCTTTGACGGGGTCGGTCCAAATGGGACCGGCCGCTTGTTGCTTGACGACTCCGACGGTCAGTAGAATAGCAAGGGTCGCCGTGAGGGCTAAGGTACGATTCATATAGCGTCGGATTGAACATGCCCGATAATGCGCTGTCAATACGCGGCTCTGGCTGAAGTCCCCCTCCGAGGGGAAGGGAGTGCTTCGTGCTTGCTACCAGCAGAGGCTTTGGTTCAACGTTTGGCATGCCTGAACACGCGCTTGAAGTCCGGCCCACCACGAATCTCCGTCAGGTCTTGGCTCCCAACGGGGATGTTCTTGATGTGCCGGCTGGTTGGGCGCTCTTGTCGCCTGGGGATGCGGCCTTGAGTCGTCGAATCAAGAAGGATGGGCCGACGTGGACTGTGGTCGAAATGAAGGGAAGGAAGCGTTTTTCACGAGGGATCTGGGCGCCCAGTGAACGGATTGACGACTTGAAACGCGAGCTTGCCGCCGAGCGGGAGGATCCGAGCTACCAAAAGAAGCTGAATGCGGGCCGAGCGCGTCGAGCAAAGCTTCAAGC
>OJGU01001127.1_pt1 | contig 11129 bp, 8 predicted proteins | sample 1594741 | NCBI WGS metagenome assembly OJGU01 (sample SAMN05416841, study PRJEB24817) | seawater metagenome | isolation source: Sea water | place: Canada:Atlantic | collected 2013-07 | reverse complement strand
GGACTGGAGGTCCGTCGAGCGCCGAGCAACGCGGCCACAAGTGGCCAGAGGCGTGTATTGCGGGTCGAATTCAAACCGGTCGCCGCTCTAGCAGCCCGTGGTGAGACCCGGCGCGGCGGATCGCGAAGGATTTTCCGTTCCTGGGTAGGAGCCGAAACGCCGCTGTACTGGGTGTACTGCCAGTTTCGGCGACGCCGCTCGGAGCGAAAAGGACGAGTGAGACGTCGTGTCGGGTTTCACCACGGGCTGCTAGGGATGAACGCCGGGGATGACGTCACACTTGTCGGGTTCGCGACAGACACCGTCGGCGCAGATCAACCCACCGGAACAATCGAGCCAGCACGGATCCCCGGGGGCGGTTGCCTCGGGTTCGCAGACACCGTCGATACACGTTCCCTCGGCGCAGGAGTGCGGCAGGCTCTCGCACACGTCGCCCAGGCTCGCCCGCGGAGCGCAGGTCCCTTCCGCCGGAAACGAAGATGCGCCGGTGAGGCAGAACAGCGATGGGCCGCAGTCGTCGAGCCAGACCCCCTGTGTACAGCTCTCGCCCGCCTGCCGGTCCCCAACGAGAACTCGACAGTCGGGAACCGAACCCTCGATCTCACAGCCTTGGGACTCAAGCTGCTCGAGCACCGCGAGGGCACACCCAGCATCCAACTGCATGCCCATGCTCTCAGACTCGCCCCGCAGGAATCCCAAGCGCGCCGTGTAGTCCGCGTACACATCCGTGCTGCAGCCGCAGCGGTCTGTCAGGTCGCGGTAGATGTCGTCGTCGCGCTCGAAGAACTCGGGGGCGTCTTGAATCTCGGACTCCTCAGCACCGGCCGATCCGTCGGTTTCCACCAGCGGCGAACACCCCAGCAGCGCGGGGAGCAGGAGAAGGAACACAGGCGGGAGAGACGTCGAGGCGCGCATGAGGGGAGCATCCGGGCGCCGCCCTTTCGACCAGGCGACACAGGATGAACCCGGGCACTCGGCGCCGCTTACACCCCGAGCGCGAGGTGACTCGGATCCGCGGGGTCCCTTGCAGCACCCTGCGGAGGTACCGAACGTGGACCCCTCCGACCAAGCGGTTCGCAGGCCCCCACACCCACAGGGGGGCGCATTGAAACCCGGCACGGGCTTCGGGCGTGAGGTCCTAGTAGCGATTCTTCGCCAGGTAGACCAACGTCTCGCGCAACGTCTCGCGGGTGTGTCGATCCCGGCGCGTCTCCCCGTCGTGCTCCCCGAGCAGGACCTCGAGCGCGTGAGCAGCGTTTTGCTCCTCGGTCTTGGTCAGGCTGACCTCCTCGGTGTTCAACCGCTCCCCATCGACGGCCAACAGCTCGAGGATTCGGGTGAGGCTCTTGCCGACGACTTCCTTCTGCTTCTTGTAGTAGTCGTCTCGCATCTGCGAGAAGTAGTCCGGGAAGATTTCGTCGTACGCGGGATCTTCGTCGGGGTGGGTTAGCGCCCACGCGCCGATTCTCGACAGCACGTCGGGCCGGAAGCTCTCTTTCGCGTCCGGGGCCATCGTCTTCTCGAGCTGGGTCATGAACCGCTCGTCGGGGTCGGCGAGCTCGCCGGTGACCTCGTCGAAGAGGCGCTCCTTCTTGAGCGCGTGGGAGACGTGCACCACATACTTGCGGAACAGCTCCATGTAGCGGTCTTCGTCGACGAGCCCGAGCGCCTCACGGACCTCCCAGTCGGACAGGTCGAGCCATCGTTCCCAACACGCGCCGGTGATCGATGAGGCGTCCCCGTCGAGCTTGTGGAAGTTGCCTTGGGGCTCCAGAAGCATCCAGCGGTAGTTGACCGAGTCGGAGAGGTAGCTGCGAAGCTCCTCGAACAACTTGGGCACCGTGATGTGCGTGACGCCAGGCTCGGAGGCGGCGGCGAGCAACACCGCTTTGAGGTCCCGAACGCTCGCGCCAAAGCCTCCCTCGTAGTCACCGAGGATGTGGTCGCTGCCCTCAGAGCGCACGACGGCATGCGGGAACCGCTCTTCGTACATCGCTGGGACCGCGGCCAGCATTTCGCGGGCCTCCTCGGCGCTCAGGCCTCGTGGCACCCGCCCATAGGCGTACAGGTCGGCCTTCTGGATCGGGGTGAGCCGTCCGAGCGCCTCCTTGATCTTCGGGGTGTACTTCGAGGGTTCCGGAGCTCGCAGGCGGGTCATGACCCCCCACAACGCGAGCAGACGCGTGACGTGGGGAGCGACATGAACCCCGCGTAGGATGTCGCCGACCTGCTCTTGGTAGATCTTTCGCTCCACCCGGAAGTCGAGCAAGAACGGGACGCGGATGAGTTCGAGCCGAGCCCGGAAGCTCTGATACTCCCCCGAGCGCAGCGCTCGGAACTCGAGCAGGTCGAGATCGTTGGCGCTGCCGGTGAACATCAGGTCGAGGTTCAGCACCAGGTGATCCAACGCGACCGAACCCGACTCGGTCGCGGTGAGCAGGTACTTGTAGTGCTCGTAGGGGCGCTTGAGCAGGTCGGAGAAGTTCAGGACCCCCCGGTTGGCATCCACGAGGTCGCCCTGCACGGCGTACAACGCCTGACCACCCACCGCCGGCGGAAGCGTGCCGAAGGCGGAATCTCCGGTCACCGGAAAGCTCCGCGCATCGACCGTCTGCTTGGGCTCGACGGTGACCAGCGCGGCGCGATACTGGCGGCTCGCGAAGAAGCGCTCGACCTGCACATGCTGCAGGACTTTGCGCAGGTCCCCTTTGTAGCCGGTCAGCAGCGCATCGAAGATCTTGCGGTTGCGGTGCGAGAGCTCCCCGTAGAGGATCGCATCGCTGATCACGAAGTCAGGGTGCGCGCTGCAGATGTCCTCGAGCGCCTTGCGTCGATGGGGCAGCGGGATGAGGCACAACGGATGGTCCTTCTGCTCATCCGCCATCCGAGAGTCGATCTCGTCGCTGCCAAGCTTGGCAAACGTCTCCTCGCCTAGGGCGTCCCGCAGCCCCTCGGTGTTTCCAAAGCCGATGCCACCGGAGAGTTCGCGGCGGTTCGGGAACACCCAGCTGAAGCGATACATCGCGCCCTTGTCGGTCCGCGAGTAGACCTCGAGCGCGCGCTGCAGCGCTTCGAGCAACGTGCTCTTGGCACTGCCGTTGGGGCCGTGCAGCAGGAGCATCTTGTTGGTGCGGCCCAGCCGAACGAAGCCTTCGACCGCTTCGTACAACTCGTTCTGCGCTTCCTCCTGCCCGACGAGTCGATGCCAGCCGTCGAACTCGGTATCGAAGAGGCGCCACCGCGAAATCTGGCCGCTCGGCGTCCGTACATCCCGGCGACCGAAATGCAGGAACGCATCGCGAACGTACTGCGCCGCGTTGCGGGCGTGCACGGTCGGCTCGCTGCAGACCAGCTCGAACCACTCGTCGTAACTGAGCAGTCGTCGGGTGGTTTCAAACTCGTCGGCGATCGCCCCGGCAAGGAGATCAAGCCGCTGGTGCGCAGCGTCGGTGTCTACCACGTTGGCCGCAGTGTACCCGGTCCGGGTAGACCGCGCCCTACTTGACCGCGACCTTGAACTCGATGTCTTCGGTCACGGGCGAGCACGCCTCGTCTTGGCACACCGCGAACTTGAATTTCCCGGTGAACGTCTGCTCCCCGGCGGCGCTTGGCGTAAACGCGACGTCAAACTGGCATGCGTTCTCGTCGAGTTGGGCGTCGCCCTTCTTGAGGTCTGCGTTCGCCAGCGCCACGCCGTCGGGCCCGTCCACCTTGAGGGAGGTCGGGAAGTCGAGGTTCATGTGCCACGGCTTCTTGGGCACCACGCGGACAGTGACCTTGCTCTCCTGTCCCGATTGAGCCTCGGGGGTCTCGATCTTGAGCTCGTAGCGGTCGTCGCCCGCCGGAGCAGCACCCTCGACCACCTTGACCTTCTTGTCGCCACCTTCGGCGGCAGCGCCAGCGGTTGGGCCGGCCGCAGAGTCGGCTGCCTCGGCATCCGGAGCGCCGGTCTTCGCCGCGCCGTCCTGCGTCTTGGGAGATGCGGTCTCGGACTTGGTGTCCGAGGAGGTGCAGGCGGGGACACAAAGCGTCAGGACGGTGGTCGCGAGGAGGATACGCATCGTTGATTTCCTGGTGGTCTTCCGAGGTAGGTGCGCAAGCGCGGCATGACGGTATGCGGCCCGCTGGTGACGTGTCAAACGCCAAAGGGAGGCCCAGGTTACCGCCGAGGGAGCTTGAACACGACGTCGTCCGTCACGTGTCCCGCTCGCACGTCGCTGCGCAGGACCTCGGTGTCCAGGTCATCCTCTCGTGCGCTCGGCGGCCACGCCTGAACGTCGACGTCGCCCTGCGGAAGGCCCTCAAACGCATAGCTTCCCCGCCGCCCGGCCCGCGTCGTGGCGAGCGCGTCATCTTCGCCGCGACGACGGATCTCGACCTCTGCGCCCTTGACCGGGTCGCCGCGAAAGTCGGTGACGCGTCCTTGAAGACGCCCGCCGAGGACCAACTCGACGAACACGTCGCGGCCCTCCGCCGCACCGCGCTTGACCGACTTGCGCACGGTGGGGGCTCCGGCAGCCGAAATCTCGACCCGCAGCGAGTCTCGCGCCAACCCGCTGAGCACAGCATCGCCACGTTCGTCGGTCACAGCGTCCGCTCCCCCGCCCCGTACCCGGGCGCCGACAGCAGGCTCCAGCGACCCGCTCCACCGAACGACGATGGTCGTGCTCCAGCCCTCCACGAGTGCGATATCCAGGGACGAGTCGTCCTCGACCCTCATCGGACCCGTCCACGGAACGTAGTCCTCGTGCTCCGCTCGAACCTCGACACGACCGCTGGGAAGGCCCTCGAAACGAAACGCGCCATCCGACTCGGTCCAGGCGGTTTGGGAGATCCCGCCTCGCGGATGCACGGTCACGCGAACACCTTCGACCGGTCGCTCGTTACCGCCGACGACCTGCCCTGAAAGGACAGCATTCGCTTCTTTCAGAACCCACTCGAGGTCGACGGGTTCATCGCGAACCCGAACGGTCTTCGTCTGAGCGGCGAAGCCGGTCGCGCGAATCTCGACTTTGACCGACCCGGCATGCGGCCCCGCGTCGTAAACCCCGCGGTCGTCGGTTCGCGCCAACAACACATCACCGACACGAATTTGTGCCCCTTCGATCGGGCGGTCGTTGTCGTCACGGACCCGCCCGGTCAGAGGTTGGCCGGTGCGCAGCATCAGCGTGAGCTCGACCTGGTCCCCGGCGGGGACGGTGACCGTACGCTCTACGCTGGCCGCGAACCCGCCATGAGAGGCGGTCACGGTGTACGAGCCGGGGATGAGTTCTTCGAACGCCACGGCGCCGCGACTCGCCGAGCGGCGCCATGCAGTGGCGCCGCTGCCGTCGCCGAGCGGGACCGGGGGCACCGGGCCCGGCACAACGCCGAGCGTGCCCGCGGCCTGAGCGGTACGGGCAAAGGTTGCCGCGCGGGTCTTGGCCTCCCCAACCGAGTAGACGGCGTCCGTCCGCAAGGAGACCTGCGCCCCCGAGACGGCAACACCCGCGGGATCGACCACCGACACGACCAGGCGACCGGGCCGAGCCAAGCGAAGGGTCACCGGTTCCACGACCGCGTCCTCGACCTGCAACGCCTCGGGGTCGGACGCCAACCACGAGTCAGCATCCGCCCGGGCGATGTAGGGGCCGGGAACGACGGGCCCAAGCCACGCCCGCCCATCGTCACCGGTCGACGCGGTTCGGCTGAGCATGCCGACCTGGGCGTTCATCAAGGTGACGCGTGCGCCCACGACGACCGCCCCCTCCGGATCTTCGACCTGCACCGGCACCCACTGCGCCTCGAGCAGCGCCAGCGAGACCTCCAAGTCTGGTTCCACGCCCTCGAGCGGCAGCGAAGCGAACGCCGGCTGCCCTTCCTCGTCCGCCACGATCGCCTCGACCGCGTACACGCCATCGGGAACTGCGGGCACCACGAACGACCCGTCCGGCTCGACCTCCACCACCCGAGCCGGCCAAACCCCGCTGCCCTCCAGGCGCACAATCGCGGCGCCGACGTCCGCGTCCGTCCCCGCCGCGAGGACTCGGCCCTTCACGTCATACAATCCACCGAGCCGCAGCAGCACCTCGTCCTGCGGGGCGATGGCCTCGACCACGGTCGGTCCGTGCCCCGGCGGTGCAGCGCGCAACGCGACGGGACCCGGCGGTAGCGTGTCGAACACGAACCCGCCATCGTCGGCGGTCACGCGTCGCCACGGTTCAGGCTCGCCCAGGTCCGGGATTGGCCGCGCCTCGACCACCACGTCCGGCATCGGATCGCCGCGGAGGTTCACGACGGATCCGCGCACGGTCTGGGCGATGCCGATCGCGACGTCTGGAAGGACGCCCGGTCCGGTCTCCGGCAGATCGACGGTGACCACGGCTCGAAGTCGACCGGGGGCCTCGATCTCGACGCTGACCCGTCCGGCGGTGCGTTCACCCAGCAACGCGACAAAGCGGCCGTCGGCTCCGCAACGAGTCCGTTCGGCAACCTCGACCCCCTGTTGCCAGACCCGGACCTGGCAGTCGGTCGCTGGGGTCAGCTCGGGATCGTGGAGCGGCGCATCGTCGGCCAGCGCTCCCTCGAGCAGCACCCTCCCCTGCACCTCGGTGCGGGGAGTCTCCGCGCCGATCGATCCCCGGGCCGCCGGGAGCGTCTGCGAGGGATCGCCGGCGTCTGGGGGATCGTGCGAGGGCCACACGAGCGCCACCAGTCCGCCGAGCAGGATCAGCACGGCGAGCGCCACGAGTCCGCGGCGCCACGAGGCTCGCTCGCTCACGACTCAAGCATGCCCTACTCGCCGACGGCGATCGCGTCGATCTCGATCTTCACGCCTTTGGGCAGCCCCGCGACTTGAACCGTCGCGCGGGCGGGCGGTGCTGCGCCGAAGCGTTCCGCGTACAGCGCGTTGACGGCCGCGAAGTCCCCCATGTCCGCCAGGAAGATTCCCGCTTTGACCACGTGCTCGAAGCTCATGCCACCCGCCTCCAGCACCGCGCCGAGGTTGTCCAGAACGACCCGGGTCTGCGCCTCCACGTCATCCCCGCCCACCAGCTCGCCCGAGCCGGCGTCGAGCGGGATCTGGCCCGAGCAGTAGAGCGTCCGGCCCCCCGAGACAGCGACTGCTTGGCTGTACGGACCGATGGCGGCGGGAGCGTTGGGGGTCTTGATGATTTCTCGTTTCATGTCGCCTCGTTTGCGGGCGGAAGGTTCGCCGATTGCAATGTGCCGTTGCAACCCGCCTGCGGGCACGCTATACCCCGGCCCCTGCTGAGGGCGCATAGCTCAGCTGGTTAGAGCGCCACCTTCACACGGTGGAAGTCGCAGGTTCGAATCCTGCTGCGCCCACGAGACATGAAGAAGGCGGCTCCGTTTGGAGCCGCCTTCTTCATGTCTCGTGACCCGTCGCCCTTCAGTCGTTCTGGACCGCGTAGACCACGTTTGGGGTCGTAGACCAGCGCCCGAGATGGTTTCGGAGTCCACGGAGCCCGCCGAAGTTCACCACAAACTCCGTGGAGGCGTCCGGATAGAGCTCGAACTCCTCCTCAATGACGAGCTTGCGTCCCGGCAGCTCGATTCGGCTCTTCTTTCCCCCAGGCGCGACCACCCACGCGTCTTCAAACTCGATGGCGAGGCCGGTGTACTGGCCCGCCGAGAAGGGGCCGTCGGCCAGCTGTTCAAGCGACCCGTCGGCGAGTTGAAGGAGATCGAGCTCCACGGTGTCCTTTCGGATGGTGCGCCATTGCGTGTTGCCTTCCTCATCCACGGTGGAGACTCGAACGGTGTCGATGGCAAGCATCACCTCGACCGCGGACGAGGGAACGTCATCAATCCCCTGGTCGCTGTCGCCAAAGCTCACGATGATGTGTGCGTCCGCCGGCGCCCGGAACGGGAGTTCGTTGAACGCGGAGCTCGCACCGGGTAGCTCGTCGAGGAAGCTGTAGTTGAAGTCCTCCGGGGTCGGAGCATCAACGGTACAAGCCGTCATTCCGAGGGAGGCGAACAGAGCGAGGGAGAGGGCGATCTTGCGAGTCATGGGCGGGGCTGAACTCCGGACCGTTCCATCATCGAGCGGTACGGCCCGAACTTGAGCCCCTCGGTCCGCGCCCCAAACGCGCGCCCGGCCCGAGTCCCGTCCAGGGTGCTACGGTCACGCCGTGTCCGATGCCGCGCAGTCGCCCCAGCGGGCCACGACGACCTGGCTCGCGGGCCTCGCCTTGCTGGGCGCAGGGGCGCTCACGGTGTACGCGCTGACCCGGCCACCAACGCCACGCGCCACCACTCCAGACTGCCCAGCCCCGTCCGCACTCCCCTGGCAGGAGGACCCCGCATGGCTCGCCGGCTGGGGGCGAGCGGCCGCGGGAGCTCGCGGCGTGTTGCAGCGTGACCTCGATGGTTGGGGTGAACGATGGACGGCCGCCCGCATCGAGGCGTGTGCACGCGAGGCACGTGCGCCGGCGTTGCAGTGCCTCGAAGCGCAGGCCGAGAGCGCTCGGGCGTTGTCGGTCGCACTCGCCGAGCTCGAGCCGTCCGCCCAACCCATGGCCTACGCGGCCGCCCTCACACTGCCCCCCACCGAGGACTGTGGCGCGCCATCGGCCGACACCTCGCCGCGCGATCCGGAGGTGGCGTCCACACTCACCCGGGCGCGAGCTCTCCTGGGCGCAGGTCAGACCGCTGCTGCGGCGAGGCTGACCGAATCGCTCGAGCTTGGGGACGACGATCCGCTCCGCGGCCACGCACGCTGGATCCGCGGGCACGGCCAGGCGCCGGGCGAGGCCCACGCGACCTGGCAGCGCGCGCTGTCGGATGCCATCGCGGCGGACAACCCCGCGCTCGCATACGAGATCGCACTGGCGCTCACGGTGGGCACGTCCCCCGACGAAGGCCTGGCCGCTGCCCAGCGGTGGTGGATGCTCGCCTCGGCATTCGCTCGTCGACTCCCAACGACCGCCCGGAGGCAATACGGGCTGCTCGACTCGCAGGCGAAAATGTTGGCCCTGCACGGACAGCCGGACGCATCCCTCGCCATGCAGGAGCCAGCGCTCGCACTGCTCGAGGCGAGCTTGGGCAGCACCCACCCCGCCCTCGTGCCCGGCCTGCGCGACGCCGCCGTCGCAGCCGCATCCGTCGGCAAGCTCGACGCCGCAGAGCGACTGGCCGCCCGGGCGCTCGAACTCGCGGACGATGCCCTCGGAGCCCGGCACCCGGAATCCGTCGCGACGTTGGACGCGATCGCTGCCGCCACCCGGGCCGGCGGTGCCCCCCACAAGGCCACCGCATGGTTACGGATGGCCATCGAACGCCGGGCCCCTGCGGAACAAGGGCCCACGGTGGTCTCCCTGGGCGAGGCCTACCTGCAAGCGGGAAGTATCGGGGACGCCGCGGACACGTTCGAGCGAGCGGTCACCTGGTCGCAGTCCCACGATGGGCGCGCCCTGCAGCTGCGGATCGCGCTGGGCCGAGCCGCCGTCGCGCAGGCCCGCGGCGACGCGGATACCGCCGCGGAGCGCCTGCAGGAGACCCTCGCCACAGAGCTCGATGCCGTGTCCCGCAACGCGGTGCGAATGCGGCTCGTCGCGATCCTCCTCGACGCGGAGCGCTTCGAGGACGCCCGCGCTGCTGCGACCGAGGCGCTCGAAGCCACAACCTCCGAAGAGGCCGGCGACGCGGCCCGTGGAGAGGCTCTCAGCGTGGCGGCAGACGTCGCGTTGCGAAGCGGCCGGCCCGCCGAAGCGATTGTTCTGTCGCGGCGCGCGGTCGCCCGCCTCGTTCTCGCGCACGGGCCCGAGCACGCGTCGGTCTTGGTCGCCCTCTCCTATCTGGGAACGGCGTGCCTCGACGAAGACCGAGATGACGAAGCCGCCGCCGCCTTCTCGCGTGCGGTTCAGATCGCCCGCACCTCGGACCCGGCCGTGCAGGTCGCCGCAGCCCTCGGCTGGGCGACCGCGCTGTGGCGAACGGGCGCCAAGGAAGAGGCGACAGCGGTCGTCCGAGACCTGCACGCCGCGGTGGCGCACGATGCACGGCCCGGCGCGGCCGCCGACGCTGCGGCGTGGCTCGCCGGACGAGGTCTCTCGGTCGAGCCCAGTCCAGAGCCATGACGGGGGGAACCCCTCGTTTTGCGCTGTGACGCACCGGGGCCATCCCCCCAGCCGCCGTGGTGTGGGTCACTCGTTTGCGAAACGACAACGCTGGGCATCCATGTTTCGCCCCCGCAGCGCGTCATACCCAGTGCATGCGACTCCTGCTCACCCCCACCACCATCGCGCTGGCGCTCCTGTGTTGCGCCATGCTGATCGCGATGGCCTACGTCGCGGTCGACGAAAGCTCCTGAGCTTCGCCCGTCGGCGCTTCGCCGGCCAGCTGCCAGTTGAACGCACGGATGCTCTCGAGCAGCGGGCGCAGGTACACTTCGAGGTACTTGCGGTGCCGAGGGTCGGCGCGATACCGGTCCACAGCCTCGAGGCTCTCGAACCGTAGCGAGATCATCACGTCCCAAACCTGCTGGGTCCGTTCATCGGCGGCAACCGCGGTGTGCACGCTCAGAACGCCCACCGCTTCGCCAAGGACCTCCTGGGTATGGGTGGCTACGGTCCGTGCTTCCGACCGGATCTCGGGTTTGAGACGGATCAGCACCGTGCGCTCGATCATGGGCCCGAGAATACGTGTTTCAGGGCTCCGTTGCCCCGCAGCGGGAGATTCCGCATTCGCGGGCCATGCAGCCTCCTGCTACAAGCCGAGGCTGCACCATGCATCGCCAAGCTCTGACCTGCCTGTTCGCTACCGCCCTCCTGGCCGGCGCCTGCACCAAGGACGGCGCCACGCAGCCTCCTGGGAGCACGGACGCGACCGCAAGCGCCAGTGGCGACGCGGCCAAACCCAACTTCAAGAGTGGTGAGTGCCGAGACTGGTCCGGCCTGGATCTCTCGTCCCTGCCCGCCCTGCCGCAGAGCGACTACACCGCCACCTTCGAGTCAGCCTGGAGCACCCTGCTCACCAAGCACTACGACCCGACGTTGGGGTGCAACGACTGGGTGGCGATTCGGTCCTGGTACGGCGACCGGGTCGCCAAGGCGGACGACGAGTCCAAGGCCTACGCGCTCATCAACGGCATGCTCGGCGAGCTCGAACCTGTCTCTTATACA
>OJGU01001126.1_pt1 | contig 11130 bp, 7 predicted proteins | sample 1594741 | NCBI WGS metagenome assembly OJGU01 (sample SAMN05416841, study PRJEB24817) | seawater metagenome | isolation source: Sea water | place: Canada:Atlantic | collected 2013-07 | reverse complement strand
TACGAGATGTAGAGAGGTCTCGTGGGCTCGGAGATGTGTATAAGAGACAGTGTCGAAACCGAGCCGAACCATTTACGTTCAAATCGTTGCATGATCAATGCTCATTTTTTACGCAAGTTTTCACTTGCAGTGTTGGCTGACATGGACTTATCTAACCGTCCGCTGCGGTTATGGTGGAATTGGCAGACACGCAACCTTGAGGTGGTTGTGCTTTCGGGCGTGCAGGTTCAAGTCCTGCTAACCGCACCATTTTTCTTTTTCTTACCTCGTCCCCGTTCGAAGTCCATCGCTTGAGGCGCTTCTTTCCACATGAAGATATGTGCATATCCTGTGCCATTTTGGTGCTGCTCGTAAGTTTTACGGGGCGACACCAAAGTCTGGGGGCTAGTTCCCTTGGCGAGCTGCATTGAGTGCTGCCTCTGAGGCGCTAGTTCTCAAAATTCTTGGGCCTTAGTCGTGGGTGTTGAATGAGTTTCGTCTTTCCATGAGGGCCGTCGGGGGGCATTGCTTCTTAGGAAGTCCGCTGTTGCTTGGTTGTCGTGCTAAGAACGACTCAAACCGTGGTGTTTCTCTCGCTCTCTGGTAGATTTCCAAGATGTCTTTTTATATACGGCGGGCAATTTCTTGATGGTTCATCATCCTAGCTTCCCAAGCCCCGCAAGAGCTTGGGAAATGAAACTGGCCTAAGGGAACGGCGTTGAAGGGATGCGCCGCAATCGTAGTAACGGAAAGGCGTTTCCTTGTAAGGATCGTAGTCGAGGCCAAAAAACGAAGGAGACGAGATTTGAAGTCGTTTGGTCTTCATGGTGCGTGTTAGAAATGCCTGGGGACCGATAAGAACATTGGCGGATTTGCTCCGACGAACTACATTGGGTTTTTTAAGCGGGGCTCGCTCGCATTTCATTGAGCGACCCTAGAGCGAAATGTTCGGGACTAAACAAAGCTACCGGCCTGAGATAGATGGCCTTCGAGCGATCGCGATTCTTGCTGTCATCGCGTTCCACATGGACCTAGGTTTGGATGGTGGATATGTGGGGGTAGACATCTTCTTTGTGATCTCAGGGTTTCTCATCACAAATCAAATTGACGAAAACTTGATTCGAGGGACGTTCTCGCTAAGTCAATTCTATCAACGCAGAATCAAGCGCCTGCTTCCCGCTGCCTTCGTGATGATGGCCGTGACCTGTTTCTGCAGTTATTTTCTGCTCATTCCGTCGGACTATCGAGAGTTCGGGCAATCGCTCGTCGCTCAGGGGGGATTTGGGGCAAACTTCTATTTCTTTCGCGAATCCAGCTATTTTTCCCACGAAGGGATTCCACAGCCACTTCTCCATTGCTGGTCCCTCGCAGTAGAGGAACAGTTTTATTTCCTCTTTCCGGTTCTCTACGTTGTGCTTTTTAGGCTTCACCGGGCCCTAGTAGGGATAACCCTGGCCACTCTGGCTGGAGCTTCATTGCTCTTGTCGATCTACTATACTACCTACTCTCCCATGGGAGCATTCTTTCTACTGCCTACACGGGCTTGGGAACTCCTAGTAGGAGTCGGATTAGCGCTCTTTGATCGCCGCATTGCGATGCCGATGACTACCTCGACGCGAAACGGATTGGCGTTCTTGGGGGGAGCTGCGATCCTTACGTCTATTCTATCCTTTGGTCCCACGACCTCATTTCCCGGTTACTTGGCTGGGTTGCCCTGTCTAGGTAGCGCCCTATTGATTCTTGCGGGTGCGGGGCAGAATTCGATCGCCGGAAGAATACTAAGGTTTTATCCTCTTGTGTTCATTGGGCAGATTTCCTATTCGCTCTACCTGTGGCATTGGCCTGTTGTCGAATTTTCAAAAGTATATAAACTTGCTTTTGGGGGCGAAGCTAGCGCGCTATTGCTTGCTGTTCTGATTTTTGGCCTTGGCGTGCTGAGTTGGAAGTATTTGGAACAACCGATCAGGCGCGGAAACTGGTCGTCTAAGAAGGTTTTTTTCTCGGCTGCTATCGCATCCTTGACGCTGATTCTTTTGGGGCTGAGCATTCATTTTATGAATGGAATGCGAAATCGACTTACTCCGTTGGCAAACCAGTATGCCGACGGCGTAAAAGATCGTCCTCCAGACCACGAGATGACTCTTGAAAATGTAAAGAAGGGAGAGCTGGTCCCGATGGGTGTTCAGACACCATCTTCCAAGGCACGACTGTTCCTGTGGGGAGATAGTCACGCTAAGGCGATACACCTTGTTCTTGATCGAGTATGCCTGGAGTTTGGGATTGCTGGAGAGGCTGCTCTTCGAAATGCATCAGCGCCGCTCTCAGATCATCTACATATTCGTGACCCGATCCGTCGGGCGATTGAGGAGGATTACAATCAAGCCGTGATTGATTACATTCGAGAACAACAGTTTGAGATCGTTGTCGTGGCAGCTCGATGGAACTATTATCTTGAGCATTCTTCGAATGACTCAGGCCAGATTCAGTCTGTCATTTTCTCGATGATGCGCGAGCTCATCACGATTGTCCCTAGAGTGATTTTCGTCAAACAAGTTCCAGAACCTGGTTTTGACGTCCCGCGCTACCTCGCCTATCAATCTTGGCACGCTCGCGGGGGCGCGGGGCTTGGCTTGAAACGTTCCCTTCATGATAACCGGGCTCAGGAAGAGCTTTTTAGAACGGCGCGATCGATCGATGGGATAGAGGTTCTCGATCCCTCCCGATACTTGATGAACCAGGATCGAGCGTTTGTCCAACTCGAGAGTCATGGGAAGAGCATTTACATGGATGACAATCATCTTTCGGTTCATGGTGCCTTGATATTGACGCCCTTATTTAGCGATGAAGTCGGCCTGAAATAGTTGGATTCGGAGCGGTGAGCTGTCCATGTGGGTGCTATTTGTTGTTGACGATCAGGGTTTTGAGACTTGTGCTGGTTCGATTTAGCCTGAGTCTTGATCAACAGATTTCAACCTCTTCGAACGACCTTAGTTGAGAGCCAAATATTGTTGATCTCGACAAGAGATCGTCAATCTTGGCCATTTGCCAAGAGCTATTGAGAACCGTAATGTTAGCGCTTCGCTCTGAATAAATGTGAACACTTTTTCGTGTCATCGGGTCAGGGATTTCACGTCATGATTTGCGGCGTCGGAAACGGAAGAACGGGGATCATTTAAGTCGATTTAAGTATTGCAAGGCTAGGGGGCTGCTTGTTAGAACGATCCTGGCCAGCGTGGAGAATGCCTTATGATGTCTCTGCGCAAAAGTTGCGTTTCAATTAGGGAAATCGCCAAGTCTTGGCGGATTTCGTTTTCATTTCTTTTCAATCGGTGTGTCGGAACACGAATTCACTTCGTGCTGGCCGTCGCTTGGCTTCTCGGTGCTCCTGTTCCCAGCGCTTCTGCCGGTGGTATTGTCTACGGGTGGGGGGCTTATGTTTCTCGAGATGAACCGCTCCCCGACTCGGGGAGCGACATTGTTGCCGTGAGTTCTGGGGAGAGCCATTCATTGGCGCTCCATGCGGATGGGACGGTGACTGCCTGGGGGAAGAATTCTTTTGGACAAGCGGATGTTCCTCCGAATCTAAATCAGGTCAGGGCCATTGCTGCGGGAGCCTCCCATTCGCTGGCGCTTAGGGCTGATGGAAGTGTTGTTGCCTGGGGGGAAAGCGGGGGACGACCGGTAGTTCCACCCGTTCGCCTGTCTGAGGTATCACTGATCGGTGCGAGGGGAGAGTCAACTGTCACGCTCTCTAGGGATGGACTCTTGCACGCCTGGGGCGTCAATAGTTACGGCAGGCGAACGCTTGCTCGAGGGCTTGAGAATATTGTGGCGATCAGTGTTGGTGCCCTCCATACGCTTGCCTTGAAAGGGGATGGGACGCTGCTCTCTTGGGGGAGCAATCGTTTCGGGCAGACGAGTCCGCCGAAGGGGTTGAGAGACGTCGTCGCGATTGCCTCTGGAGATTCGCATTCCTTGGCATTAAAGCGTGACGGCACCGTCGTTGCCTGGGGAAGCAATAGCGACGGTCAGTTGAATGTGCCCGATGGGTTATCCCGGGTGAAATCTATTGCCGCAGGGGCCGCGCATTCGATCGCCTTGCTTGAAAATGGGAGCGTGGTTGCTTGGGGGAAGAATTCGCATGGGCAGGCCTTGATTCCGACAGGAATGCGAGCCGTGACGACGATTTCAGCGGGTGGAAACCAATCCCTTGTCCTTAGCGAAGAGCCCTTAATTGCGTTGGGCTTACCTGCTCAGTTGACGGTTCTTAACGGGCATCGAATCAGGCTTTCAGTCAACGCCAGGGGGCTTTCGCCATTGACCTATCAGTGGTCCTTGGATGGTCGTGCCCTTCTTGGTGAAACGAAGACTACTCTTGCCATCGATCGAGCTTCGCTGGCGGATGCCGGAGCGTATTCGGTGGATGTGTTTGATCGATCAGGTCGATCTGTTCGCCAGCGTAGTCTGGTCCGTGTTCGGGAGCTGCGACCGAATCAGGAGATTGCCGGTCAGGTGATCGATTGGAATCGGCCTCCGCCTGTGGATCACATGTCTCAATTGGAATCGGTGTCTCTCTCAAGGATTGCTGCCAATGCCAACGATCTAGTGGCATTAACGAACGATGGAAGAGTGTATGAGTTTCGCCGGGATGTTCGTCGGGCCCGTAGTCTTGGCGGTGGCTTTGTCCCGGTACTCTCGGACGTGCGTGCTATCGCAGTCGGTGATTGGCATCGAGTGGCGCTATGTGAGACGGGGCGTGTGGCAGCTTGGGGATCGAATCGCTATGGTCAGTTGAATGTTCCCGCGAGGCATGGCCGCATTGTAGCGATCGCCTGCGGAAGTAATCATACCCTTGCTTTGGACGCAGACGGTGCAGTCATTGCCTGGGGCCGTGAAGATGAGAGGCAGACTTCCGTGCCTGAGCATCTTGAGGAAGTGAGGCACATTGCTGCCGGTGGGGCCCTCTCGATTGCGCTTCAAAAAAATGGTCGATTGGTTTTTTGGGGAGACGTGAACCGAGATTTGCAGCGGGGACGACGGGATCTTCTTGATGTAACGGCGCTGGCGACAGGGGGCGATCATGTCTTGGCGCTGCTGGCTGATGGGACCGTGGTCGCGTTCGGGGAGAACGATTTGGGACAATCAAGGGTTCCCGATGGATTGTGGGGTGTCGTTGCGATTGATGCGGTCGGATCCCGTTCTGTGGCTTTGAAAGCGGACGGCAGGGTTGTTTCTTGGGGGAGTGTCACTAGTGAGGTCCTCGTCGCGCCACCTGGGTTTGAGGTGGTGTCAGTCGATGCGAGTTCTCCGTCCTCGACGGCTGGTCTTATCGCGCCTCAAGTTCCCTTCATCGCCCCGATGGAAGACGAGTTTGCTCTCGTGGGACAGCGTACGAGATTGACGGCGAGCGCCCAGGGAATTGGGCTTCAATACCGATGGGAGAAGGATGGGGTCCTGATCCCTGGAGCAACGGGTTCAGTGTTTGAGCATTCGACCGTCTCGTTGCAGGACGCGGGTCGGTATTCCGTGAAGGTGACAGATTTGAGTGGTCGTCAGGATGCTGAAAGCGCTGAACTGTCTGTTTTCGAGTTGGAACTTCCGCCATTCGCTGGGCCGCATTCATCGCTAAGGCCTGGGACCGTTGTAGCTTGGGGGCAGAATACTCGAGGGCAATTGAACATTCCGTCAGGACTAGATGATGTTGTCGCTGTCTCAGCCTATGGTTCGCTCACCATTGCCTTAAGGGCTGAGGGACGCGTCGTGGCCTGGGGAGGAGAGCTCCGCTCTCGCGTTCCTGACGGATTGGATGATGTCGTCGCGATCTCTGCTGGATTTCAGCATGCCCTGGCTTTGCGCCGTGACGGTTCAGTCGTGGCGTGGGGGGCGAATACGAATCAACAGACGAGCATTCCGCCGGACCTAAAGGGAGTGATCGGGATTGCGGCCGGAAGGGCGCACTCGCTTGCCCTGCTAGCGGATGGGGCGGTGCGCGCCTGGGGGGGCGATGAGCGAGGTCAGAGCACTGTCCCGATGGGATTGAAGAATGTTCGAGCGATCAGCGCGGGTGGCAACCACTCGCTCGCGTTGCTTGGAGACGGCTCAGTCGTTGCCTGGGGCGATAATCATTTTGGGCAAAGTTCTGTCCCAGAGGGGTTGATGGGTGTGGTTGATATCGCTGCCGCTGATCGCTTTTCGGTAGCATTGATGTCCGATGGTACTCTCGTAGGGTGGGGCGGCGAGGACATTGAGGACCGGATTGCCTGGGCCGATCAATCAAACATCGTCAGTATCTCCGCCGACAGCGGGCAGCTCTTGATGGTTTTTGTCGACGGTCGATTGGGGCTTCTTGGAGGAAGTGTTCGTGACTTCGGTGACGTTCCTCCGGGCCTTCAGGGTGTGGTTGGCGCTGCACTTGGAGCCGCCCATGGGGTTGCCATTGTCTCGCCTAATTCTCCGATCATTCACGGCGGGCCAGCGTCTCACGCGGTTCACGCGGGGCACCGTGTTTCTTATTCCGTTCAGGCTCTTGGTGCGGGACCCCTACGCTATCAATGGTTTCTTAATGGTGATATCGTCGATGAGGCTCAAAACTCCGAGCTTCACCTGTTCAATGTGACCTCCGAGGATGCGGGACAGGTCGTGGTAGCGGTCACGGATCGATTCGGGAACGTGAGTCTTGGCTCAGGTGAACTGAGCGTTCTGAAAAAGCGGCCCCAGGTGGCTCTGGAACGAGGGCTCGCTCTTGCTTGGGGCCGGCAAATGATTGGGCAAAACGATGAGTTTAATCTTGGTCGGTCCGTCATGTCTCTGGGGGTGGGACGTGATCAGATTGTTGGGCTGCGCTCAGGAGGGCGTCTTGTTGTTGGCCGAGGGCCCAGGGGGAGTGAGCCTCGCCTGATGCTAGATGAGTTACAAGAAGTTGAGTCCATTGCTCTCGGAAGTAGCCATGGTTTAGCGCTGAGATTTGACGGCACCGTCGTTGGTTGGGGCGATGACCGCTACGGGAAGGCGACAGTACCCGATGGTCTCTTCGGAGTGATTGCAGTGGCCGCAGGTCGAGAGCATTCCATTGCCTTAAAAGGAGACGGCACCTTGCTTGCTTGGGGGGCTTCCTTTGATGGAAGGATTGGTTTTCCTGAAACGTGGGAGAATATCGTGGCTATTGCCGCCGGTGGAGAGTTTACCCTGGCTTTGAGAGCCGACGGAACGGTCTTGGCTCAGGGCGTGAATATGGATGGGCAGCTTTCGATCCCTCCGGATCTGGGGCACGTAGTTGCGATTGCTGCGGGAGGAAGGCATTCCCTTGCTCTCCGGTCCGATGGCACGGTTGCGGCCTGGGGGCTGAACGACAAGGGCCAAGCGAGCGTGCCTGAATTGCTAGGAGGCGTGTTATCGATTGCGGCTGGTGAGAATCATTCGTTGGCCTTGAAATCGAATGGCTACTTGGTTTCTTGGGGAAGTAATCGCTTCGGTCAACTGAATCACCCTGATAATCTGGGGCATGTGATTGCAATCGCTGCAGGGCTTGGCGTCACGGCTGTGATTGTCCATGATGCGCCGCCCTTGGACCTTCCGTTTGACCTCAAAGTGCGCCGGTTGGAGTATCGACGAACGGATTCTCGATTGCTTCTCTTTCTCGGGGATTCGATGGGGAAGGGGCTGTCAAATCTTCAGAGCGCTGGCGTGCGCTTGGAATCAAACCCGAACTTGGGCTCTTCAGATGGTTGGCGAGCGCGGCCGTTTACGATCGATCTTGATGCCGGGGCAATTGTTGTTGAGCAAGATCCGACCTTAGCATCTGAATTCTATCGTCTCATAGTGAATTGAGAAAGAGCGGCCGAAGCGTGATATTGCCTTCTAGTGGCGCTGTCGCGGCGTCTACCTGATTATGATGGCAGTCGCCGAGGCGTCGCTGGATCGGTGTCTAACGAAAGGCGAGTAGTCGTTCGACATACTTGCCGATGATATCTGTTTCGACGTTGACGTGATCTCCGCGTTTGACCTCTTTGAGTCGTGTGACTTCGTAAGTATGAGGGATAATCCAAATGCGGAATCGATTGGTGAGAACTTTAGCAACGGTTAGGCTAATACCATCGATGGTAATGGATCCTTTCTCGATGATATATTTGAGGAGGGCTTTTGGAGGTGTGACTTCGAGGCACCAGTCCTGGCCAACCTGTTCCCATCGGTAAACTTTCCCGAGGCCCTCGACGTGTCCGGTCACCATATGGCCATCGAGTCTTCCGTCGGCCCTCAAGGGGCGCTCGAGATTGACCAAGGCTCCGCGCGTTAGGTGTTGGAGATTGGTCTTTTTCCAGGTTTCGATCAGCAGATCAACGGCGACTGTTCGCTTTTGTTTGGCACCGCTGAGTTGTGTGGCGGTGAGGCAGCATCCGTTGACGGCTAAGCTATCTCCGAGTGCAAGATCTTTACCCGTGCTATGAGTTTGGATCTCCATCCGGATTCCAGACTCCGATTGGCTGATTTTCTTGATTGTTCCAGTCTCTTCGACGATGCCGGTAAACATGAGAGGTTCTATGGGCTTGATTGTATGTTAGCGGTGAGGAGTAGGTCGGAACCGAGCGATTGCCATCGCGTGTTGCAAAGGCGGAGAAACGTTTCCGGTTTGTTAAAACCACGTCCTCCAACGGCCGGCCGGGAGTCGACTCCTCCGAGAATCTTTGGGGCGTAGAAGAAGGCGATGCGAGTCGCTAGTCGCTGTTCGATAAAGGCAGCGTTCACTTCTCCGCCTCCTTCAACCATGAGACTTGTTATGCCGTCGCGTCCCAGTCGCTTTAAGAGGGCTTTGAGCGAGATTCGCGTTTGGCTTGTTCGGAGTTTCCAGACAGTTACTTTGCGTTGGAGTTTCCGAATCTTCTCCGAAGAGGCCTCATTACCGACGACTATAGTCGTGAGGTGTGCCTGCGAATCGTTGCAGATCTGTGACGAAAGGGGAGTTCGGGCCTTTGAATCGAGGACGAAGCGTCGAAGCTCCTTTTTGGGGTGCGTTCGTTCGAAAGCTTTGCCGGTTCTAACCGTTAGGCTGGGATCGTCGGCAAGCAGGGTTTCAATACCCACAAGGATGGCATCATGTTGAAAACGCATCTTCATCACCTTGGCTCGTGCCTTGGGACCGGTGATCCATTTGGACTGGCCGGTCGCCGTGGCAATTTTTCCGTCCAGCGTCATGGCTGATTTAATGGTGATCAAGGGCGTCTGGTGCACGATCCAATGATTGAAACCGAGATTGAGTTGAGTGGCTTCGTCGTTACAGAGACCTACACGTACGGTGACACCCTGGTTTCGCAGGAGCGCAAAGCCGCTTCCAGAATGCTGGGGATTGGGGTCTTCCGTTGCTGCGTGGACGATCTTGATCTGATGCTTCACGATGGCAGAAGTGCAGGGGGGCGTTCGGCCCTCGGTGGAACAGGGTTCGAGGGTGACGTAGAGCGTACTGCCTTTGGGATCCGTGCCTTGTCTTAGGGCATCGCGAATGGCTTCGATTTCAGCGTGAGGCTGGCCGGGGCCGTGATGCCATCCTTCCCCGATGATGTTGCCCTGCCTGACCAGGACGGCCCCGACGGCCGGATTTGGGGACACAAGACCTTGCCCTCGGCGAGCAAGCGTTAGGGCGCGCTTCATGTGGCGTCGGTCTTCGACTCCCGATGTTTGTGATTCCTTAGAGGAGGGCATGTGCGATCTGACGGAGCGGAAACTAATCGTGATTTGTTTCCAGGGCAATCTTCGATCGGGGAGGCGCTTTCTCGAGCAAGGAATCGCATCGTTTGTTCAGAATGGGGGCGGCCAGCATTTGTTGCTTCGTTAACTTAGTTGGGCTAGGGGAGAGAATGGCCGTCGATTCGTTTTGATGAGGGAGAATTCTCGCGACAGATCCCTCGCTTCTGTGTAGAAACTTGTCTTTACAGTCCTGAATATAGCTATGTTGTTTTCGATTCGCCGTCGTTTTCGTTCTCTCTGCTTTGTAGGCGCGAGAGGCGTCACTGCTTTGATTGTTCTGGCTGGGCTCCAGCAGGGGATGGCCCAGATTACGCCTGTGAGTAGTCTGGGTCGCTCGCTTCCTACCGCTCATCTTGGCGAAACGCTCATTGCAGAGCTCAATTGCGTCGCTTGCCACTCGGCGAACTCGGTTGCGAGCGAGCGATTGCAGTCAAAGCAAGCTCCGCATTTGGGAGCGAAAGGTGTTCCGCTAAGCCCGCAGTTCATTCGGTCTTACCTCAACGATCCTCACTCGCAGGGACAGGGGAGAACAATGCCCGATGTGTTGCACGGAATGGCCGGCAGTGAGAAAGAGGCCGTGGTGGATTCTCTGGTCCACTATATCGTCTCTCAGCAAACGGAAGATTATGCCGCAACGTCCGGAATGGATGAATTCAAGTTGGAGAAAGGGCGCCAACTTTTTCATTCAGTGGGCTGTGTAGCCTGTCATGCCCCCCAAGAGACCTTGGCCGAGTTGGCGACCCCGACGATCAAGGCTCCTGAGTTTCCCCTTGCGGGGCTAGGGAATCGATTTACTGGCGAGTCTGTGCCATTTGGAAATCTGGCGCAGAAAACGAGTGTTGAAGGCTTGGCCGGATTCTTGGAGAACCCTTTGGCGAGCCGTCCGTCGGGCCGTATGCCATCCTTGGGCTTGTCTTCCGCTGAGGCTCATGCAATCGCGATGTATTTGGCACGTGGGCAGGCGACGGGATTGTTTGATCCGAATCAGCCTTTGGAAAAGACTCCAGGGCTGCGCTACACCTATATAGAATTTGGCGGTGATGAATATCCTACTGATGGGAACGAAGATTTTGCCGATCACTTTCCAGGGAATCTTCCTGACAACGCGCGTGGATCTCTGCGTGTGGCTGGCTCAGGAGTGGCTGAGAACGTGACCCATGAATTGCTCAAACGGCCTCAGCAGGCGGGCCTTATTTTTAAGGGTAGTATTAGCATCACAGTGGCTGGCGAATATACCTTTTACACCAAGTCTGACGATGGTTCGCGTTTGTATGTGGGGTCCGAACTAGTGGTTCGCAATGGTGGTGATCATGGCCCGGTAGAGAAATCGGGTAAAATACGCTTAAGTGTTGGCGATCACCCATTTATCTGTCTATTATACACATCTGACGCTGCCGACGAGCGATCTAGTGT
>OJGU01001125.1_pt1 | contig 11149 bp, 5 predicted proteins | sample 1594741 | NCBI WGS metagenome assembly OJGU01 (sample SAMN05416841, study PRJEB24817) | seawater metagenome | isolation source: Sea water | place: Canada:Atlantic | collected 2013-07 | reverse complement strand
CACCTTCCGATTGCAAAGTCCGCATCACCATCACCATCAAGGTCCGCGACTGTCGCTCGCTGCCTTTCAAATCCCGACAGCGCCCCTCCGAATCGGAATGTTCCTTCGCCATCATTAAACCAGAGTGTGCTCGGTATATTGCCATTGTGGAGTAGCACATCCAAGTCACCATCATTGTCAAAGTCTCCTACGCGAGGATCTTCATCATACCAAGGTCCCAGCAATCCAGTATCAAAGCTGTACCCCTTCCCGGACGCTACGAAGCGCCCATTCCCCTGATTCAAGTAAACGCCTAGGCCCTCGAAACACAGGTAAAGCAAATCGGGAAACGTATCACCATTGACGTCAGCCAGGGTTCCATAGTGCGACGTTAAGTCACACCCACGAATGCCGCTCGGCACTCGGTCAAAGTGGCCTGCTCCATCATTCTTCCAAACATCAATAGACCCGGGCGTCGCAGCAATCTCCGAATTCTTGAAAACCATGACATCAGTATCACCGTCCCCATCAAGATCGTCCGCCAATACTTCAACCGCTCCCTGTCCCAGAAACTGGTCCACGGCCTCGAATCTGCCGTCTCCTTGATTCAGCCACAAGGTGTTCGGCGCGCGACTCGTTCTCGATGCCCCACCATAGAACCAAGCGTCCAAATCGTCATCCCCATCGAAATCGGCCAAAGCAATACCATTTGCCCCAGCCCCATGGGCATTGCCTTCACTGAGCAGAAACGTCCCGTCTGTTTGTTGGCGAAAACAGCGGTAGCCCACGGACGGAACCGTCGTGATGAAGTCCAAGTCCCTGTCCCCATCAAGATCCCCCCAGGCTACCGGCCCTTTCAGACCGCCATGAACAATCCACGGTTCACCGCCGCCAAACAACTCTCCAAACTTGATCCAACAAACACGAGGGCCAAACACAGGATCCGGCTGTTCTGAAGAACCCGGCACTACTGGGGGCTCCGAGAAAGCCCAGAAACACAAGCCAGAATCAATCGGCTCTTCCGTAGCACTTTCCCTATCCAAATTCCAAAATAAATCAAACAGATTAGCCGGTTTGAGGCGAGTCCCCAGGACAATCGGCACCACTCGGCTCGCAGCGAGCTCCTTGTCGTCCCTATCAAGCAAGACCGCTCGTACTTTGGCTGAGAGGCCGGGAGGCACGCCTTCAACAGATTGCGGCGAAAACCCTAACAGCCCTATCCCGGGACACTCAAATGCCACAGAGTCACCAATCGGCGTGCCATCGGCAAACTGAAGCTGTAGGTGATGAGGACTGCCCAGCTCCTCATCAAATTCATAGTCAGGAAATACCCCGAACATTCGTTCGCAGTTCAATCCAAACCTGGAAACACTTACAAAGCCCTGTGCCGAACTCGAGACGGCAACGCCAGAATTCAGTGCCAACAGGAACGGTAGGATCATAAAGCGAATTTTCATGGCACTCCTTGCTCTCGCGTTTTTCTCACTCGTTTATGTCCGTCTCAGAGTCGTTTCAGTCACACTTTTCGAAAGAACACTGACCATCAGATTTCGAGTATCTCCTTCAAACACCAGGCTCTAGTCGGACTAGAATCAAAGCAAGAAACATACCCTCCATGGGGTTCCTTCAGTGCTGTATTCGCGATCCAGTGATTTTCACGCCATTCTATCGAGCGAGCTGTTGATGCCCCCTCCTTAGCATTCCCGGCTCCCCCCAATCAATGCCCTCCAAGAGTAATAAGCATCGATACTCTCATCTAGTCCCAACCGGAACGAGCCAAACGGCGTGACCACTTCCCGCGCTCATGTGAGCATTCAGTACAACGCTCGAATCGACCTCCTGGGCCTCGATAAGCACATTGCGTTTCTCGTTCGGGTCTTCCTTGTATACCCTCGCCGTAAATGTGCCCTCCCCCAAAAAACTCAATGGAATCTCCAATCGAACGGCCTCGTCGACAATGGTTCCAACAAACCAGGCGTCTCCCTTTCGTCTTGCGACGGTCATATATTTTCCGATCACCCCTTGAACGACCTTCGAATCATCCCAGGTCGTTGGCATTTCCTTCCAGAACTCCAGTTCCGGAAATGCGTTGCCCTCGTATTGATCCATTTGATCATACCAGTGCAGGTATTGGAGTGGACTGTAGAAGACGACACCCAAGGCCAACTGGAAGGCTCGACTCACCACTCGGCCATTGAGATAGCAGGGCGTGAAATCACCGGCACCGGCAATCATTCGAGCAAAGGAAGTCGTCAGTACGTTTTGTGGCGGATTGCCCCGATTAGCTCGTTCCTCATTCCCCAAGATCCCCTCCACAGTAAGAACATTCGGATAACTTCGCTCGATTCCCGTGAGACGAAAATTGTCATGGATATCAACGATGAGTTTGTATTTTGCCGCCTTCCTAATAGCCGAATAGAGAAACTCCATGTCAGACTGGCTCTGCCAGTCCACAAATCCGAACTTCACACCTCGAATCCCCCACTCTTGATAGGTGCGAAAGGTGCGATCCAGATCGTACCGTGACATGGCAATCTTGTTGATGTAGCAAATCAAGCCGATGCCACGATCACTCGCGTATTGAACCACATCCGGAAGGTCAATGTCGTCAATGTAAGTGGTCGGATTGGAGCCTTCATCCCGTTCCGGACCATACCATCCGGCATCATAGTGAACGTATTGATAGCTATTCGCTGATGCGTAATCGACAATCGCCTTGGCACTGGCTGTGTCTAAGCGACTCCTCCAAACCTTACCCGGCTTGATCCAAGAAGTGTCCTCTAAGGCACACGGATCAGAAAGATTCTGAAGGAGATAATGGTTCTCGACGAGTCGACCAGGCTGGTCCGCAACCATGATAACTCTCCATGGAGTCTCGAGTTGATCCGATACCCTAACAATTCCCCGCCTAAACCGAGTGATCAAACCATTCTTGCCAATGCGATTCAGCTTCATCGGCGCGTAGCGTTCCAGGCTTCCAGCTTCCGCGATAGCGATAAAGTGAGAACGGGTTTCCAGAAGCAGGGGCCTCATGGAATTGTCCTCCATTTCGGACAACCTGACCTTTGAATACTTCGCCTGCGGATAGTCATCCCAAAAAACGAAATGATCATCTGTGAATCGAAACTCACTGTTCTCTGAATGAAGGGTCAGCCGCCCCACGGCCGCCTGCTCGGGAATAACATATCGAAACGCTACGCCTTCGTTATAGGCTCGAAAAACTAAATGAAGCCTTCGTTGCAATCCGGTCCTCTCATGCAGCTGAATAACGCGCTCGTTGTACGAATCTGGATACGATCTCATCGAACCCACGACCGGAACCCAGCGAGACGACTGCGAATTCGCCTGTGTCCCAACAATTTCGAACTCCCTGGCGAGCTCCTCGCTCTCCAGGCTGAGCGAAAGCTGAGATTCGCTCAGTATCGGTGCCCCCTCATAGGAAACATGATAGAACGCTGTTCCGTTGACTAATCTAAAGCCGATTGCGTGTTTTCCATCAGGTGACGAGACGACATGTTCGTTGGTTTCAACCGTTTGGCTCAAACAACGAGTCGCTATCAATATCGAAGCGGCAAATAGAATGAATGTTCTTTCCAAAAATCTCATAACCTCAAGACGGAATCCCCCCAGTTGTAACGGCAACGACGGGATGACTCAACCTTTGAGCCACACCTCTCGAGAAAGGCGATACCAGAAGCCAGCCTAGTTCTTTCCGTTATGCATCAGGTAGTCCAGCGTAAACTCGCTCTTGGAACGAGTGAGGAATCGATCCAACACCGGTGAGTAGGTTTTCACATCAATCGTATTCTTTCCGGGATGGAAAGTCATGATGCGTAAGTAACCACTACCCGCTTTGATCTCAGGGATATCCCAATACCAGTAATCTGCCTGAACCTGGTGCACCGTGTTTTTATGCCTCCCTATGCTGGTCAGGTGATTCTCCGAAGCATGCCCGGACAGAACGAGAAAGATGTTCTCATGACGGCTGACGAATTTTTCCCAAATCGCTTCCCCGGAGTTGCCTTCCACGGGATAGCTGTCGGCCCCGGTTCGTTGCCCCCTTTTTTTTGTAAGATACCCATGGGTCACGATAATGGCTCGATAGTCAGGATGCTGAGCCACAACCCGATTCGCCCACTCAAGGGTCTCATCCCGAGGTTTGAATTCCAAGGTAAGTAAGAGAAACTTCAATCCTCCTGTTTCCAGAAACAGAAAGTAGTTTTCGATTCTCCCCTGTTCTCGAAAATGCAAGGTTCTATCACTACCGAAATGCGAGTCATACAAACGATTCTCAGTAAATCTTGATGGACTAAAATAGGCACTGAATCGGCTTTCCCGCGAATGACTTGTCTGACGGTGTTGAGACGAGTAACCCATGTCATGATTTCCCGAGCACAATAGATATGGCACGCAATCGTCGATGGTCCTGAATGCGGCATCCGCTATCCTCCATTCCTCATCGTGTTCGGTCTGAGTGATATCTCCGACATGAGCCACCATGACGATATTTAGCGCCTCCTTGTTTTGCTTGATCCATTCGGTCTGCCTAAAAAAACAGGAGCGCTGATCTCCAATCTCAGGCCAATGCTTCTGAGTCTCTTGATGCCTAACATCGGCGTAGCCTTGAGTATCGGGCAAAACAATCAACGTAAAGAACTCCGGATCGCGCGCCGGTCCCTGGCCTCGTAAAGCAAGACACGAGACAGCTAAGAACAGGCATGGTGCAAACACCCTAAGTTTTATCATCTCAAACCCAATTGGCTTCTTCATCAATCATCCGGACGGACTCCCCAATGCCTGGTTTGGCGAATGAATTCGCACAAGATTTCAAATCCATCACAGATTTACGAGTAATCCCTCAACGAAGAGCAATTATTCTCAACAATCGCAGGGATCTTCAATCAACGAAGCCTTGGGAGTTCTGGCTTCAACAGATTCCGCATACCTCTCCGCAGAATCGATCGGATTCGCGAACCGGGGAATCGTTCGCAGCAAGATCACAAGTAATGACATATCAGATCCAAACAGAGGTAATTTTGATGGCAACATCGTACCAACGAACGATGATTTTCAATTCCTTATGGACGCAAGGACTGAACTTTCCGGTGATATTCACGTTTACACCCCCCCCCTCACTAAGACACGCTTTCCTCCGATACTAGTTAGCGGAGACGCTCTGTCGCCTAGACCTATCAAAAAATAGATTGCTCCGCGATTCAAAGCTGGACTGCACCTCCTCCACCCGACACCGCCTTATTCTCTTCCGAGAAAGGAACGGATCAAGAAACGCACATTCTACGGGGATGTAAGAACCCTAAAGAACATCTGCTCTGTGCCACTCGGGTTTAATTGAAAGGGACTAGTTGCACCCAAAATCGATTCGAAGGGTCCGTCAATGTGCCGAGACATTTGAAGAACTCCCGCGGTATCCCATCGAATGATGAGAGCCCCTTGGATCGCCTCGATCAGTAGTCGGGCCCCAACAGGCAATTCAGAATTGGAACCCGAGTCAACCGAGCGCACAGAAACTTTAAATACGGTCAGATCAACTTCCCGTCCGTCGCTGACACCAACGACAAGGACGCTACTCCCACTCTGGTCAAGCCGGGGCCGAATGGTTAGGCGTCTCTCTTCTCCGCGGCCGCCAAGCTCGACCTGACTATCCGGAATCAATGTCGGATTCAGGCTAGCAAAATCCACGAGGAGTCGATCAGGGGCATCGTCAGGATCTGAAACCCCAAACACCACAACGGATTCTTGATTCTGATCGATCTCGATATCTTTAATTAAGGTGATAACAGGAGGATCGTTGACTTCATGAATGGTAAGGGGAACGTTTTCTGATATTGAGGAAGTCCCATCCGACAGTCTGAGCACAATAATACCCGCGCCTGAAGCGTTTTGAATCGGTTCTAACCGGAGTCTCCCAAGTGGCGATCCACCTTCAACAACAAGTCCAAGGTCAGTGAAAAGCGCTCCAGATGGTTCCTGTGCAGAGAGTTGTAGTTCCGCTAGGTCGGAATCAATATCGCCGTATTGAAACTCAATCACCGTGGATTGATCTTCCATCAGCTGGATTGGAGAAATGTTTCCAAAGAAAGGAGGATCATCAACGGCGGCAACGGAAACGGAAACTCGCTTTTCAACAGCTGCCTCGCCGTCTGACGCTTTCAATAATAAATTCACATCACCGAATTGATTGAGAGTTGGCGTGATGCTGAGAACGAATTCTCCGTCAGTACCTTCCAATCTTAGATTCGAATCCGGAAGAAGCGATTGATCGAGTGATTCGACCGTCATTTCAAGCTCCTCCCGGAAAGTATCCACATCGGAAACAGAAATCTGTGTTGTCGCCACCGTATCTTCCTCCATGAAGATCGCCGGCAGAACCGCAATCTCAGGCGGATCGTTGATGGGAGTGATCGTCAGCCTAAAGACTGTGCTAACCTCATTCACACCGTCGCTCACAGATATCGTGATCTCAGATTGACCATTGCCATTCTCGACCGGAATCACAAGCATGTTTCGATTCGATTGAGAACCGATTACCGAAATTGAGGCGTTAGGAATGAGAGCTTTGTTCGACGAATCAATAGTCACCACGAGATCCGAGGCAGGAGTTTCGGGGTCAGAAACGGTAAAATTGAAAACAGCATTCCCACTGTCTTCTGTGATCGTTCTACTCGCCACGACGCTGACCGTTGGGAACCCATTCTGATTGTCAGGTGGGCGCGCCGGGCTACTAGGAACGCTTAGAGGTCCTAGAAATCCGTTCTGCAGACTGAAATCCCCCCCACTCATTGTTACAGAATCGGTCAATTCCCCAATCGTGCCAAAGAGCGAAAAGTCGCCTCCGCGACTGAGACCTCCACCTCCGGAGATGACATATTGATCGATCGAAAATGATTGTGCCGAACCAATCGAAGTTGATGCGACGAGCAACGGCGCAAACAGCAGACGCACTCCTATTCCGAGTAACGATCGCTTCCCGTCCATCCTCATGGCTTGCGGTAGAAATACCACCGAGGCTGAGGGCTCACGCGTTGAAGCGAGGCTACTGGAGTCTGATTTGAAAGACCGCCAAACACTGCCAATTCGCTTCCCGTCCAAACCATTCCGGCACCAGAGCGAGCCACCGGAACGCCTCCATTGCTTAGCGGCCGCCAGGCATTGCCCAGCGGTGAGTAAGATCCACCACTGGCTAAGGAAGTGGTAAGATCATTGCCACCAAGGACGACCATCTCAGAACCAGTCCAAACAGCCGCATGTCGCGTGCGCGCTGAAGGAGCACTCACGGATGGTAGGGCAGCCCAGGTGTCCATGATAGGATCGTAAACAGCCCCATCTGCTAAGAGCGCACCAGATCTTGCCCCTCCCCAAACGATCATTCGGGAGCCTGTCCATACGACGCTGTGACCACTTCGGGCCGAAGGCGAATTCAATCGGTTGATAGAACGCCAGGCAGTCGGATTGCCAGTGCTATCAAACAGGAGCTGCGCTCCGCTTCCAAGCTCACTGGCATTTCCTTCCCCGCCCCAAACGAGAAGTCGATCCCCTGCCCAGACCGCTGTCGCCCGTTGACGAGCTTCGGGTGGGTTGGCGACATTGATGGGGGCCCATGCATCGCCCACCGGATCATAGAGCGCTCCATCGTTCAACAGTCCAGCGCTCCCCTGCCCGCCCCAAATGATCAAACGGCTGCCATTCCACACCCCAATGTGTTGGCTTCGAGCGCTTGGTTCAGAAATATTTGAAACCGGATTCCAAGACTGATTTACCGGATAATACCGTCCCCCGGAGGCCTGATATCCCGAAGCGCCAAAACCACCCCAGACAAGCATGACTTGCCCCGTCCACACTCCCGTGTGATCGGCCCGCGGTGAAGGGGCTCCAATGGGAGAAACCGCAGTCCACTGATCTGTTCCAGGAGCATAGCGGCCGCCAGAATTCGAAAAACTATTTCCCGCTGTGTTCCCTCCCCAGACAATCACCTCACGATCTGTCCAGATGGTCGAATGTCGCTGCCTCGCCGAAGGCTCATTGAGTGGCGTCCCATCGGTCCAAGTCGGGGCGTCAATTGAGGCAATTTGCTGATAGCCATGAGAAAGTAAGTTTGGATCGCTCGCTATGGCAGACGAGACAGAAACGCCCGAGACAACATCTCCAAGCGTTGAACTGCCAGGAATACCTTGCGGCCCCTGAGCGCCAGGCGGCCCCGCTGGCCCCCCTGGTCCAGAGGAAAAGAGAGCATACGGCGTCGCTGTGAACTGTTGCCTTGGAGTAAGGGTTGTGTAGGGACCAAAGGCCCCACTTGTTCTGACAGAAATCTCAAGCCATCGGGGATTTCCATCAAAAACTCCAAAACCAGGATCAAGGCTCACACTGAAGAGCCCTTGGGTCACCTCAACCAAGGGCAATGCGATTATTCCCGCAACGCGGGTCCCGCCATTGGGGGCGTCATAGATGCTGAACTCGAAATCGAAGGTACCATCCGCCGGGGCCCCAGCAGAATTGAGGCGGCCTTGGTAGGTAAACTTGGAAGTGCCTTGTCCGTAGCACAGGGCGATCGTCCAGAGCATCGAAAGGACACATCCAAGGAGTTGAATCTGCCAACAGGCTGTCTTATTGCGATTCATTCTGATCTCCACGGGACCGATTCAATACTGTTCTTGCAGGGATTGGATTACAGACAAGAGAGCAATGCACCGATTCCTGATACCTCTCGCTCATTCTCAAATTCATCGTCTTAATGCTGAGAACTACTCTAGGGTCAACCTGTAGAACACGCCACGCCCCCCGAGTTCGATCTCGAGGGCGCTCGGTTGAGCTTCAACGCGAAGGAGACGCACGTCATTTGCTTGGTAGTGTTCAAGCAACGGATCATCTGCTCCAGCCCCTTCGTTGCGGAACAGAACAGGCTCCCAGGATTCAAGATCCGTGGACCGTTGAATCGTGTAGTGACGTCCTCGAATTGCTGTGAATTCTAGTAAGGGCCAACCTTCATTCACACCGACAATCTTCAATCGAAAACCGTCCCGGGAATCAAAGGCGTAGGTCCCAGCAAGATACTCATCGAAGTCACTCATTCCATCATTGTCCGAATCACCGTCGGGCGTGACATCGGACAGCGTCTGACCGGCACGAAGCAAAGCACGCTCCCAAGCATCCGGTAAACCGTCCCCATCAAGATCCTCCCCTAGTGTCAAGTTCAGCTGGGTCTCCTTGGCCGGATCACCAAGCCGCTCGAAGTCTCCCCCCATTTCAATCGGAAGAAACGTGATCTCCCCGATCTTAACGGACAAACGAAACGGAACGGTCGGCTCAAGCGCGCTCGCTTGGTATCGATCGGCCGTTAATCCAGAATCCAAGGGCACTCGTAAGCGATAGTTCATCCCTGGCTTCAGATTCGGAACCAAATCGGTTCGAATGACGGCACCAGAGCTTGCGGTCAAAATCACCTCTGCATTGGTGGCACTAAGAGGGGTTCCGAACTCATCTCTCACGAGTCCGTAAATAATGTGATCAGGGGTCGGAGGAAACCCCGTAACGAACAAGGGCCAGAGCAGTAAAGCCGCGAGCAGGTTTCCGATTCGATGTTTGCTAGATTTCATGAATATAAGTCTCTCTCGTCATCGAATATCAATTCCCCGAATAGGAGTAGGTGATAAAATGTAGTTTCACGTCTTTGACCGTGCGAATGAAGCGTTCGAGCCCCTCCTCTGGATCGTTCAGCAGCATCCTTCCGGGAATGACAATCTTCCACTTACTATTCCAGACCGAACGGCCGATCAGCCGCGTATTAGTAAATTGTGAACGCGCCAGACCTTGATCGCTGTAGATTCCAGTATCAAATGCGGTGCGTGATGCCACAGGACGAAAGGGTTGATGTTTACGAGTGCTGAAGAGTTGTTCCGTTAACGAATCCCGTTCTTGCCAAAGTTGTTTGGTGGAAAAGTCGGATGCTCCCAGATTGAACGGTAGTGGGATCGTGGAATCCTCAACATTCCAGCTACGTACGGTGCTGATATCGCCTAGCGGCGGGCTGCGCATCGAATCAACGCCGACAGGAATCAGGTAGATATAAGGCGTCGCCGTCAAGGCATTCTGATCGAGAAATGAAACCGTTGGATCCACCGGCGACACGGCGCCCGAGCCGTTGATCACGAAACCATTAGCGACTGGATTGTCCATACCTTGATATCCATCAAGGGCATCACCCACCGCAAATATCTTGGTGGCAAAAAAGGCCGGACTAAAGCCATGGTCGCCAGGGGCCGATGGTCGCCCAAAGAGATTCAGGCCATCGGCGATCGTCGTGCTAAACTCAAGCACAATACCAGGAACAGGCAAGCCATCCTGAGATTCGATTTGTAGGCAGTAACGATCGACATCAGCGTCGTCCAAGAGATTAGTCATGCGTCCCCGTTGCAAGACATCGCTCCACGACATGTCACCCTCACTTGTCGGGACGATGCGAAAATTCTCCGTCCGTAACGAGACCGTCGTGCCGTAGGAATCCGGATTATTGAAACCCAATCGACTCTTTAGAACCAACCAATCCTCATTCATCTCGGCCAAGACACCCGACAAGCCGGGATCTCCGGTATCACTTCCGGCAAACTGAGGCTCTCCATCTACCATCACACCGAGCGCCCGGGAATTAATGATCCGATTAATGAACTGTCGTCCAGCGGCGGAACCAAGCTGTCCTGTTTCGTAATCATAAGCCTGAGCCGCCATAAAACAGTATTGAGCCGCGAGATCAAACAAGGCTTTGTAGCGATCAAGCTTCTCACTCCGGAATAGCCGGAAGGCGGCGTCCCTCGTACGAAACCCCTGAACGACTGCGGCCGAGCGCCGCCGGAATATTTCCCGTTCCTGCAATAGTGAGTCCCCTTCAGCCAACAAGGCCTGGTATCGTTTGAGGGCGTTATCCAATTCTTGAAGACGTTCATTCACGATGAAATAGCTAATTCGCATGTCCTCAAGCAAGGTCTCGAGTTCATACACCAACAATTCATCCTCCGATGCAAGCGCCTCGGGAATCGTAATCTGAACCTCTTTGTTTCTCTGAAATTCGTTATTTGCGAGTTCCAAGGCGCCCTCAGCAAACTGTTTGGCAAACGCAATTGTCTTGAAGGCCTGTCTCTTATACACATCTCCGAGCCCA
>OJGU01001124.1_pt1 | contig 11152 bp, 4 predicted proteins | sample 1594741 | NCBI WGS metagenome assembly OJGU01 (sample SAMN05416841, study PRJEB24817) | seawater metagenome | isolation source: Sea water | place: Canada:Atlantic | collected 2013-07 | reverse complement strand
CGGTCCACGCGGTCGCCCCCTCGAGGGCGGCCGGGGCGACGGCCAAGCCTGGAGATGCGGCGGTTGCCGTGGTGCTCCGGCGCGTCTCCGATGCACGTGCCGATGGCCAGAGCATTCTGGCCGTCTTGGGTGCACCGGCCAGCGAAGGGCCGGCGTGGGGCCAGGGTGAAGAACTCGACGCGACGCCGGCGTTGGGCCACAGCCACGCGGCGACCGGCCTGTTGCACGTCGCCGCGGCGGCCTGGGCAACCCATCGCCGTCTCGACGGACGCGGCCTTCCCACGGTGACGTCCCGCGCAAGCACCATCGTTGTGCGGGGGATGGAGGGCGCACAGGCCCAGGTGGGTCTGCTGCCCGCCGAGGTCGCAACCTCCGGAAGACGCGGCCAACCAGTGCTGGCCGGCTACGCGGCGGCGTCTAAGGACGAGCTTCTCGCCGCGCTACTCGCCGACCGACGCGCGCGCATCGAAGACCTCGGCGGACAGACGCATCGCCTGGTGCTCGTGGCCGCCGATGCGGACGAGCTCGAGACCCGCCGCGGCCGCGCCGAGGCCCACCTTCGCCAGGGGGCGCCTCCGGGACCTGGCGTTCACGCCCGAGAAGGACGCGTGTCGGGTGATCTTGCGTTCGTCTACACGTCCGCGGGGTCGGCGTACGCCGGGGCCGGGCTGGACCTGCTTCGTGACCTTCCCGGGTTGGGCGAGGCCGTCGCCGAGCGTTTCGAATCCCTGCCCGCCGCACTCTCGTGGACCGATGGGCCCGCGGATGCCGAGCAGCGGCTGTGGTCTGCCTCGGCGGTGTCGCAGCTGCACACCGAGCTGTCGCGCTCCGTGCTCGGCCTGCAGCCCCAGGCCGCAATCGGCTACAGCTCGGGCGAGAGCAACAGCCTGTTCGCGCTGGGTGCTTGGCGCGACGTCGATGCGATGCGCCAGCAGGCGAGGGATTCGGCGCTGTTCACCCGCAACCTGGCCGGCGAGTTCGAGACGGTCACCGATCAGTGGGGCGCGGACGCTCGCTGGCAGATGTGGTCGGTGCTCGCGCCGCGGACCGAGGTCGAGGCCCGCATTGCAGACAACCCCCGCATCGAGTTGGCGATCGTGCACAGCGAGGCCGACGTCGTCATCGGTGGGGACGCAGCTGCGTTGGCGCCGGTCCTCGATGCCATCGGCCGCGGTCGCTGCCAGGCGCTGGACTACAACATGTGCGTGCACGTGCCGCAGCTGGAGCCGGTCGCTGACGCGTACCTGCAGCTGCACCGCCGACCCGTCCATCCGGTCCCTGGCGTGCGGTTCTACTCGGGAGGCCGACCCGACGCGTACGTCCCGAATACCGAGGCGTGCGCCTACGCGATCCTCTCTCAGGCGCGCAACTGCCTCGATGTCCCCGCGATGATCGAGCAAGCCTGGGCCGATGGTGTGCGGGTGTTTGTCGAGCACGGGCCCGGCGGTTCGTGTTCGCGTTGGATCCTCGACATCCTCGGTCCGCAGCGGCGGTCCGAAGCGGCTGTTGTTTCGCTCGACCGCAAGGGGCAGGGCGCGTGGGGGGCGGTCGAGGCCGGCGCGGCATTGCTCGCCGCCGGCGTGCCCGTAAACCTCGAACGCCTGCTGGGCGCGCTGGCATCACCCCCGCGCACCGACTCGCTCGCCGGACCGTTGTCCATCCCGCTGCACTTCGCGCACGTCGATCCCCCAGCGCCCACCGAGAATCAATCGGACCTTCACGTCATGAAACCCGCCCCGACTCTGCCCCCGGTTCTCGGATCCAGCTACACCCCCGCCGTCCACGCGCCGCAGCCCGCAGTGGTGGAGACGGAGCCCGCCGCCGGACCCGTGGTGACTGCGCCGGCTGTGCCACCGGGGCCGTCGTCGACGACGGTCCCCACGCATCCGGGGGCTCGCATGCTGGCGGAACTCAGCGGTCTGCACACGCGCTTCCTGCAGCAGCAGGCCGCGGTCCACACCGCGTTCTTGGAGAGCCGGGCGCGGATGTTGGACCGCGCCGGGGTGGCCAAAGGGGGGAGCACGCTCGCACCACCCAGTCCGACGGCAGCCCCATCGAGTCTTTCCATCCCGACACCAGCACCCGCCGTGGTTCGAGCTCCCGTCCCTGCGACGCCCGCCGCGGCGAAGCCGATCGCCAAGGCTCCGACGTCGGTTGCCTCGCCCGGACCTGCGTCACCGAAGAAAAACGTCGCCTCGGGTGCTCCCACACCGATCGGCCCCACGCTCACCAGGGCGCAGCTCGAGATCGACGCATCGGGTCGCATCTCGGAGATCTTCGGCCCGCTGTTCGAACAGCAAGACGGCTACACCCGCCAAGTCCGGATGCCGGAGCCGCCGCTGCTGCTGGCCGACCGTGTCACCGGCATCGACGCCGAGCCCGGCGTGTTGGGCAAAGGCACGATCTGGACCGAGACCGACGTCTGCCACGACAGCTGGTACCTCAACCGCGGTCGGATGCCCGGCGGCATCTTCATCGAGAGCGGCCAGGCCGATCTGATGTTGATCAGCTGGATGGGCGCCGACTTCCACAACAAGGGCGAGCGCGTGTATCGCTTGCTCGGCTGCACGCTGACCTTCGGTGGCGACCTGCCCAAGCCCGGTGAGACGCTTCAGTACGACATCCATGTGGACGGGCACGCCAAGCACGACGAGGTGCGGCTGTTCTTCTTCCACTACGACTGCCGCATCGACGGCGGCATTCGGCTGTCGGTCCGGGACGGACAAGCCGGGTTCTTCACCGACGAAGAACTCGCGGACTCGGACGGCATCTTGTGGACGCCCGAGGGAGCCGAAATCGTCTCGCAGCCCCGACTCGAGGCTCCCGACCAGCTCACCACGCGCACCAGCTTCAGCCGCGCGCAGATCGAGGCGTTTGCCGATGGTCGGCCGTGGGAGTGCTTCGGCGAAGGATTCGAGCACAGCCAAACCCACTCGCACACGCCCACGATTCAAGGCGGCCGCATGTTGTTCCTGGAGGAGGTCACCGAGTTTGACGCCTCGGGCGGCCCGTGGGGACGCGGCTACCTGCGTGCGCGTACGCCCGTGAAGTCCGACGACTGGTACTTCGACGGTCACTTCAAGAACGATCCGTGCATGCCCGGCACGCTGATGTTCGAGGGGTGCTTTCAGGCGCTGAGTCTGTATCTCAGCGCGCTGGGCTACACGCTGCGACGCGACAGCTGGCGCTTCCAGCCCGTGCCCGGGGAGCCGATCGAGATGCGCTGCCGCGGACAGGTCACGCCCACCTCGAAGGAACTCACCTACGAGGTCTTCGTGGAGGAGATCGTCGCGGGGCCCGTACCCACGATCTACGCCGACTTGCTGTGCACCGTCGATGGACGCAAAGCGTTTCATGCCAAGCGCGTGGGACTGCAGCTGGTCCCCGACTGGCCGCTGGAGACCTGGACGCACCTGCTGGACGGGTACGTCGAGCCCAAGCCCGTCGCCACCGTGGCCACCGAAGACGGTGAGTTCGCGTTCGACTACAAGTCGCTGTTGGCCTGCGCGTGGGGACGTCCCTCCGACGCGTTCGGGCCGATGTATCGGCCCTTTGATTCCCATCGCAGCGCGCCGCGCCTGCCGAGCCCGCCGTACCACTTCATGTCGCGGATCCTCGAGCTCAAGGGCGACATCGGGGTTGCGAAGGCCGGTGCCGAGGTCGTTGTGGAGTACGACGTGCCCGCCGATGCCTGGTACCTGCACGACAACGGTACGGCGACGATGCCGTTTGCGGTTCTGCTCGAAGCGGCGCTGCAGCCCTGCGGATGGCTGGCGAGCTACGTCGGATCGGTGTTGGAGTACGACAACGATCTGCTGTTCCGAAACCTGGACGGCACCGGGACCCAGCTGCGTGAGGTCTTCGCCGATGCCGGGACCCTGCGGACCGAGGTCAAGCTGACCGCGCTTTCCAAGGCCGGCGGCATGGTGATCACCTCGTTCGACGTGAAGATGCTGCAGGGGGTCGAGCCTGTCTACACGCTCAAGACCGTGTTCGGCTGCTTCCCCGAGGAGGCGTTCGAGGATCAGGCCGGGCTTCCGATCTCGGATGCGGACCGAGCGTTGCTGGAGCAGCCCAACACCGAGGTCATCGATCTCGACGCGCGCCCGGCCAGCCTCTACCGCGAGGGGGCCACGCTGCCGGGCAGCAAGCTCGACATGCTCAATCGCGTCACCGGTGTCTGGCCGCAGGGCGGGGCCGCGGGCATGGGCGCCATGCGAGCCGAGAAGGACGTGCGGGCGTCCGATTGGTACTTCAAGGCGCACTTCTTCCAGGACCCTGTGCAACCGGGATCGCTGGGCATCGAAGCGATGATTCAGCTGCTGCAGGCGTACATGCTGGTGGAGGGGATGGACGCGGGCGTGCCCTCGCCCCGCTTCGAGCCGCTGGCGGTGGGGCACGAGATGACGTGGCGCTACCGGGGACAAGTGACGCCTCGCAACGAGCTGGTGCATTGCACGCTCGAGATCACCGATAGAGGACGAGACGAGTCGGGTCCGTTTGCCATCGCGACGGCGTCGTTGTGGGTGGATGGCCTGCGCATCTACTCGGCGGAGGGCCTGGGCATGCGCATCGTGTCGGGTTCCCCTCCGCCGCCACGAACTGCGGACGAGGGGGATGACACCGTGACCTTCGAGCCCGCGCGGGACCGCTGGCTCGCGGACCACTGCCCCACCTGGAACGAGCCGGCGCTCCCGATGATGTCTCTTGTCGACATCATCGCCTCGGCCGTGCCGGGACCGATTGCCTCGGTGCGAGACGTCGCGGTCCACGGCTTCATCGACGTCGGTCGGGCGCGGACGCTGCGGACCGAACTCAGCGGTGACGACGTTCGGGCGCAAGTTCAAGTGTTGGACGAATCCGGAGGGGTCGTAGCCAGCGGCACGGTGCTGCGCGGTGAGAGCACTGAGGTCCCTGTGCCGTGGCCGAGGCTCGAGGGCGCGGCGATGCAAGACCCCTACGCCAGCGGCAGCCTGTTCCACGGTCCCGCATTTCAGCTGTGGCAAGCGGGTGTTCGGACGGCGAGCGGTGCCTCGGCGGTGCTGGACGCAGGGGGTGGTTCGGTGCCGGTGGGACGGCTTCATCCCGCGCTGCTCGACGCGGCCCTGCACGCCATTCCGCACGATGCGCTGTCCATGTGGTCTGAAGCGACCGGAGACGACGTCGTGGCCTATCCGGCCCGCGTTCCAAGCCTCACGTTTCACGGCGCCACGCCCCAGGCGGGCGCGGTGCGGTGCGAGGTTCGTTTCGGAGGCTTGCTGGCGCCGGGCCTGCCCGCGTTCGACCTCCAGCTCATCGTCGGTGAGGGAGCGGGCGAGCGAGTTTGGGCCCATGGGCGCATCCTCGAGGCCTGTTTTCCGAAGGGCCCCCTGGGCGCGGCCGAGCCGGAGTTGCGCCGCGCCTTTCTTCGAGACCAAGCCTTCGTGCCGGGCCTTCGCTTGTCGCGGGTGGACGGCGACACCACCCGTCTGACGCAGTCCGAGGTGGATGCGTGCGACTGGATGCCGGGTACGGTGATGGGCATCTACGGTCGCGACAACGCTGCGGACATTGCTGTCCTCGAACACGTCGCTCACGCTCAACAGCTGCACCCTGGTCGGCTGCAAGCGTCGCTCCCACTCAACCCGCCGTCGGTCGACGTCGCTTGGGAAGGCGACGAGGTCGTCGTGCGGGACGCTGCGACTCCGCCGCGTCTCGACCCGGCTCCGGTGCGGCCCTTCTGGGCGCGGCAGGCCGGGCACGATGATGCGTGGCTTGGGCGCGACCTGTGGGAGGGGCTGCTGCAGCAGTTCGTGCGCCGGGTGGTCCTCACCGATCCCGACGACTTCGCTCGAGTCCGCACCCGGCCGGCGCTGTTCTTGGCGAATCATCAGATTCAGATCGAATCGTTGCTGATCACTCACCTGCTCGCCGGACTCACCGGTCGCGCCGTCACCACGATGGCCAACGCCAAGCATCAAGAGCGCTGGATCGGCCAAGTCCTTCGGCAGCTCTTCGGTGGCCCCCAGCGACACGACCCAGACTGGATTCTCTACTTCGACAGGTCTCAGCCCGAGTCGATGGCGGGCCTTCTCGGAGGTCTAGAGCCGGGGTTGCGCGAGGGGACCACGTCGTTCTTCCTGCACCCGCAGGGGACGCGCTCGCAACACGCTGCGGAGTCACTGACCACCGTCAGCTCGACGATCCTCGACATGGCGGTCCGCCTTCAGCTCCCGATCGTCCCGGTGCGATTCAGTGGAGGGCTTCCGGTCGAGCCGATCGACGGCAAGCTCGAGTTCCCCGTGGGCTATGGGGCCCAGGACTACTGGATCGGGGCCTCGATCTCCCCCGAAACTCTGTCGGCGCTTCCCTACGCGGAACGCTCACGGTGCGTCGTCGCAGCGATCGAATCGCTGGGCCCCGACCCCGCGGCGGAGCAACCGGCCGCACCCGACCCGAGTCTCCAGCAGCGTGTGGCTCGTCGGTCGCAGCAGAGCGACCTGGACGAAGTCGAGTCGGTCTTCGTCGAGATCCTCCAGGGGTTGGAGTCGCCGAGCGAGCAAACGCGAGCGGTGCTGCGGGCGGTGGAGCAGGGGCGTCGCATCCTTGGAGACCCTGAGCTGTCCGCGTTCGCCAAACGGTAGCGCGGGGGATCGCAGCTCTACTGGCACGTGCCGAGACGGTGAAACCACAGGCCGTCCTCCCGGGTCGCGACGAACACATGCCCGTCCTCGTCCACCGCGAGTGACTCCGCCTCGCCCGTGAGCGGAAGCTCGAGGCACGGGGCGAGCTCGTCGCCTTGCGAGCATGCGCCTACGAGCCTCGCGCCGGTGCCCGGGGTGGCGAACACTGCATCGAGGACGCCGTCTGCATCGAGATCGACGGCACGTGGCTCCGCCTCTACAAAGTCGGCAAACTCGATGTCCCGGCCCGTCCAGGTTCCGTCTTGCCCCTCGATGAATCCGATTCGTCCGGGGGTCGTGTCGATGAGCGTGCCGCCGTAGCTCGCCACGAGGATGGCGCGCCTTGCCTGGCCCGTCGGTTGCACACCTTGCATGGACCAAGAACCGACGACGTCAACGGTGTAGACCTTCTCCAGAACATCATCGGCGACCTCGAGACCGAGGATTCCGGACTCGTTGGGGGCCTGAGCGATCAAGACGGCCGGGGGGGCCCAGTCCGTGGCCGGCGCAAACCCTCGAAAGGCGTCGGGGTAGCTCTCCGCGGATTCGGCGAGCAGCTCGAAGCTTCCGGTCCCGTCCGCGCGCCACACCCCGACGATCCCGTCCCGAGCGGTGATCAGGTCGTCGAGCCCGTCCTGGTCCATGTCGCCGACGAGAACCGGTGTGTCGTCGCCGAAGGTGGTCGGCCATGCGGTGTCCGGATCATCGAGGGGCAACACATCGACGACATCGTCGGTGAGGTGTGCGTAGGCCCAGCCACCGTCAGGCCCGAACCGACCGGCCAACATCTCACCCAACGGCTCCAGAAAACGTTCGACCACCGGGGCATCGACCGTTCCCGCGAGTGTCCAACCGGAGCCTCCGAGGACGAGCAGGTCTGGGTGTCCGTGAGGCACGGTGAGGGCACCGAACCGCTCCGGCGAGAGCTGAGTAGACTCGAGCACCTCCACCTGACAATGGGTCGACGCGCCGGTCGTGGTCTCGGCACCAGAGCCCAAGCCCGACGTCGACCCGCTGCTTGCGGCGGAGATGCCTGAGTCCGCGGTCCCGCCCGAGGTCTCGGAAGACGGCGTCCCCTCCTCAGTCGTGGACGACGCATTCGAGCCCGTAGACCCTTGCGCTCCTCCATTGGCCACGGCCGACCCGCACCCGACCAAGCCGACCACCCACAGCGACATCGTCCTGCTCATCGCCTCTGTAGTGTGCCATGCCGTTGGCACCCGCTCGCCAACTTCGTCCCTCGCCCTCGGTCAGGAGTCTTCGGCGCGCCGCGGTGGGCTCAACCGCAGATGGAGATGCCGGCGAGCGCGTAGCACGTCATCCCGGTAGGACACGTAGCGCCTCCGGTACAGTCCAAGACACAAGCACTGTCGGCAGCACCGTCGACGGTCACGTCGAGGCATGCGGTGGGGGCGGTGCCTCCGGGAGACATGTCGCAGTCTACGGCGGGGTTGTTGCACGTGGTCTCCGAGCAGAACCCGTCGAGGAGGACGCCATCCGCGTCCGACAACGTGATGCACAGTTCGGGAGCGAACCCGCAGTCTCGGGGGACGGTACAGGGCGCGTACATGCCGTCGTCGGGCTGCATGCCACCACCCATGCCGCCGTCGTCCTCTTCTTCGGCGGCACCGGTGCTGGACGAGGACGACTCCTCGGCAGCACCGGTACTGCTCGTCCCCTCGCCGGAGCTCGAGGCATCCGTCGTTGAGGTTGTCTCCGGCTCCGCGCCCGTGGTCGGGGAGCCGGTGTCGGCCGTTCCCTCACTCGAGCCGGGTGTCGTGGGGTCGATCGTATTGGCGCTCCCACCCTCGGCCGAACCTGCGCCTGCGGACGTCGTGCCGGCGTCGGAGCCGGTGCTCCCCGAGGCGGTCGCTGTGGCGGTCGCCGTTGCTGTCTGCCCCTGGGTTCCAGCACCGAACAGCGAGTTCTGCGACTCGGGCCCGCACGCGAGGCACAGCCCCAGTCCAACAAGCAAAGTCACCCGCACGCCCTGAGCATATCAGCGTCGCGCGGGCGGCTTGGCGGCGTGTGTGGATCGGCGCGGGTGCGCCGGTGTCGGTTAGGCGTCTTCGCGAAGCAGCGTCAGGATCTCTTCGTCGAGCTGAGCCTGGTGCTCACTCGCGAACTTGCCGACGATGATGTCGCGACGCTCGGTGACCGGTGTGGTCCCGGCTTTGACGCCCGTACCGCCGATGCCACCGATTGCGCGACGGCGGATCCGGCTGGGTCCGCGGCTCGCTCGCTTTTGTCCGTGGCCCGCAGCGCTGGCGGCGACTTGCGTGCGCGCTTCTTGCGAGGCGTAGACGGGATGCGAAAGGCTCGGGTCCACCGTCGGGCCGGCTTTTCCAGATCCCAAAGGTGGTCCTTGCGGCTCGACTTCGCGCGGTTCGGGAACGTCGCGACGCTGCGGCCGGGCTTCGCCTTCGGGCGCAGCTGCCGGAGCCTCCGCAGCCTCGATCTGATCGTCGTCGGGGTGCGGGCCGATGACGGCGAAAATCTTCTCGTCGAACTCGGCCCGACGAAGCCGCTTGATCATCGACTTGTGCGAGTCCTGCATCAAGCCGATGACCGTTTGGTCGATCTTCGTTCCCTCCTCGAGGGCGTCGATCGCCGAGCGGTACTCGACCTTGTTGCTCGAAATGATCGTGCCGTCGTAGAAGATGTGCGTGAAGATGTGCGCCTTGACGACGCCGGAATCCTCGGTCTGCACGTGATACAGCCGTCCCCGGTGGGGGATGTTGTGGTTGTACCCGAGCTGCGGGGACTGCGCTGCCATGAACGCCGAAAGCGTACCACGGGCCACGATCGTGTGGCGCCTCAGTTCTGTGCTACACGCCGGCCTCGAAGCCTCAGACGATGACCGACGCCGTCACCCACCGGGACCAGGATCCGCAACAGCTGCTTGCCCCCTTGATGCAGGTGGCAGAAACCGGCGTCGCACCCGACCCCAAGGTCACCGCCGAGATTGCTGCCGACTCCAAACGGGTCTTGGAGATCGCTCCGTCCACCCTCTACGAGTTGCTGACCCCCGCGCTTTGCGAAAAGCACCCTCATACGGCGCTGCAGTGGTTGCGGGACGCCGGCATCCTGGTCCTCATTCTCCCTGAACTCGACGCGACCCACGCCCTCTCCCAGGAGGGTGGACGTCGACACAAGGACGTTTGGGACCACACCAAGACGGTCGTACGCCAGGCTGTGCCGCGTCCCATTGTCCGCTGGGCGGCTGCACTGCACGACATCGGCAAGGTGACGACCCGCCGTTTTCTGCCCGGCGGAAAGGTGACCTTTCACGGTCACGCCGAAGAGGGGGTTCGGATGTTCCGTCGTGGGCCCGCCAAGCGCATCGGGTTTCCACCCGAGGTGCACGAGGCGATCGAGCAGCTGATCCTCTATCACCTGCGACCGGGTCAGTATGAGCCCTCGTGGACCGACTCCGCGGTGCGCCGGTTCCATCGAGAGACCGAGCCATTCCTCCGCGACCTGCTCGACCTCGGACGCGCCGACATCACCTCGAAGCGCCCCGGAAAACGGCAGTCGTGCCTGCGCTCGATCCACGCGTTCTCGGAGCGGATCGATGCGGTCGTCGCCGAAGACGCGAAGCCTCAGCCGTTGCCCGCCGGGTTGGGCAACCTGCTGATGTCCGGGTTGAGCTTGCCACCGGGCAAGCACCTGGGCGACCTGCGAAAAAAACTGCAGGCGCTGTACGAAGCCGGGGAGGTGCTCGGCGGGCAGGACGCTGCGTACTACCTCGAGGTTGTGCGGACGCGAGAGCTGATGGCCGACATCGAGCTGAAGCCGCCGCGCGGGTACTGAGTCGGCACCCGTCCAGACGGCGTGCACGGCTTCGTTCTCCTCACCGGACACTGCGGAGCGGAGGCTTTTCCTGCGCCGAGCTCGGCTACGTGCGCATGCATAGCGAAGGGCTGGTAGGTTCCGTTGGTGTTGCTCGCGCTGATGCTGGCGCTCGTGTCGAGCCCGTCTGCGGTTCCCGAGCCACCGCTGTGGAGTGCCCCCGCTGGCTGCCCATCACAGGCCGAGGTGGAAGCGTTGATGGCGGAGGAGCTGGCGACGAACCCCGAGGCCGCGGGTACTGCTGTCGTCACCGCCGTTGCAAGCGCGACAGAGCAGGGGAGGTGGAGGGTAGAGGTCGTCGTGCGCACGATTGAGGCGGAAGTTCGTCGCGAGCTGGAACTCGACAGTTGTGAGGCGGCTGCAGAAGCGGTCGCGTTGGTGTACGGGCTCGCGCTGGCTGACGTGCCGGCCTCCGCTTCGCCGCCGTCCGAACCCGAGTCGATTGTTCCGAGCACCCCGAACGTCCGCACGCCCGCAGTTCCGCCGCGCTCGGACCCACCTCCGGAGGCGCCGCGAGAGGGCGGGCCGTTGCCGCCCATCCGAGAGCCGTCCCTGGCCGCGCCACCAGCTTCGCGTAGGCCCTCGGGAGTATTGCACTGTCTCTTATACACATCTGACGCTGCCGACGAGCGATCTAG
>OJGU01001123.1_pt1 | contig 11152 bp, 8 predicted proteins | sample 1594741 | NCBI WGS metagenome assembly OJGU01 (sample SAMN05416841, study PRJEB24817) | seawater metagenome | isolation source: Sea water | place: Canada:Atlantic | collected 2013-07 | reverse complement strand
GGAGATGTGTATAAGAGACAGGCTCCCCGCTCCCCGCTCAGAGCTCTTGAAGCGAACCAAGGCGCCGCCGAGCTCCGAGCACGTGGCGTCTTCGCTGTGTTGCGGATCGACCCCCGTGTGATCTGCTGGCTTTGTCATCGTATCGCCGTACGGTCTCGGTAGGCGAGTAGTCGCAACGCGTTCGCCACGACGAGCAACGTCGAGCCCTCGTGCAACGCGACAGCAACGCCGATGCCTGCGAATCCAAGGATCGTGGCTGGGACCAGAAAGGCCACCATCCCAAGGCTCGCCCAGAGGTTTTGCCGGATGATCCTCCGCGCGGCGCGGCTCAAGCCGACCGCAAAAGGCAGAGCGTGGAGGTCATCTGCCATGAGTGCGATGCCGGCCGTCTCGAGCGCGACGTCGGAGCCTGCAGCGCCCATCGCGACGCCGACGGTGGCGTTCGCCATGGCCGGCGCGTCGTTCACTCCGTCGCCGACCATCGCTACGCCGCTCGAGGAACCTGCGAGTTCGGAGATGGCGGCGACTTTTTCCTCGGGTAGTAGGTCACCACGGGCGACCGTGATGCCCACGGATTTCGCCACTGCGTCGGCCACGCGCTGGTTGTCGCCCGTCAGCATGATCGTCTGCTCGACTCCGAGTCGGTGAAGCTCCTCGAGGACGACGCGAGCACTGCTCCGCGGAGTGTCCATGACGCCGAGAACCCCTAGGAATCGTTCTCCCGATTTGACGACCATCACGGTGCGGCCATGAGATTCGAGTCGCTTGGCGGCCTGCTCGACGTCCTCCGGGAGCGCATCGTCCCGGGTGAACATGCCAGGTTTGCCAATGAGCACCGTGGTGCCATCCACTTCCGCACGGACTCCGAACCCTACGACAGCCTCCACGTTGGTCGCGTCTGGGACGGAGGCGGCTGCTGGAAGACGGGTGGCAGCGGCGTTTACAATCGCCGCCGCCAGCGGGTGGTCCGAGCGCCGCTCCACGGCCACCGCGGTGGTGAGAAGCGACGCTTCGGTGGCAGGCGAGACTGCAACGACATCTGTGAGGTTCGGTTTGCCCTCCGTTAGGGTACCGGTCTTGTCGAACGCAATCGCCTGCACGAGGCCGAGAGCCTCCAGGTGCGCTCCCCCCTTGACCAGTACGCCACCACGAGCAGCACGAGCGACGGCGGAGAGCACGGCGCTCGGTGTGGCGATGGCGAGCGCGCATGGGCTCGCGGCCACCAGGACAGCCATGGCGCGGTAGAAGCTCGCAGACCACGGCTCCTCGACGACGACCCAGGCGAACAGAAGCAGCACGACCACCGAGATAATGATCGGCACGAAGGCTCGCTCGAAGCGTTTGGTGAACTGCTGGGTGGGGGACCTGTGTGTCTCCGCCTCGGCGACCATCTTCACGACCCGAGCGATTGCGCTCTCGGTGGCGGGCTTGGTGACGACGACGGTCAGGGCCCCGCCTCCGTTGATCGTCCCGGCGAAGACTCGATGCTCGGGCGGGAACACGCCCGCGTTCAGCATGACCACTCGCGGGTCCGGTACCGGCCGTTTGTCGACAGGGATACTCTCTCCGGTGATCGGTGCCTGATCTACGGCGCTGTTCCCAGCAATAACGAACCCGTCGGCGGGGATGCGGGTATTCGGCTTGACGAGGATCCGGTCCTCCACGACCAGCTGGCCGACGGGAACCTCCTTCTCTTCGCCGGACGGGTCGATCCGTATCGCGGTCTCGGGCACGAGCTCCTGGAGCGCCGTGATGGCCTCGCGTGCGCGACCCATAGCAAAGCTCTCGAGAGCGTGGCCGAGCGTGAACAGGAACAACAACAGCGCGCCCTCGAACCACTCTCCGAGGACCGCGGCTCCGATCGCCGCCAGCAGCATCAAGAAGTCGATCTCGAACCGTCGGGCGCGAAGCGCCACGACGACCTCCTGGACTGTAAACCATGCTCCGAAGGCATAGGCCGCGATGAACAGCAGCAGCGGGGCGAACGCAGGCACAGCGGCCACTGTGGTGAGACCCCAGCCCGAGATCGTAAGCGCCCCGCACACCAGGCTGAACACCAGCTCGGAGCGCTCGCCGAACGGTCCGCCGTGCTCGTGCTCGTGCTCGTGCCCGTGCCCGCGCTCAGACTTCCGCCCGAGCGCCGCCGACGCGGCGGTGACCGGCTCGTCTGCGACGACGATCCCGGCTCGTTTGGCCGCCGCGAGTAGAGTCGGTCTGGATGTCTTGCGGGGGTCAAACTCCAGCGAGATCCAGCGAGTTCCAAATCCGACGGCGACGTGCAGGACGCCGGGCTCGTTCGCGAGCGCGGTCTCAACCAGGCCGGCCTGGCGCTCGTGGCGGAGGCCGTCCACCGGCGCGGACAGATGCTCAAAGCGAGTGACTAGCTTCGCACCCGTGTGAGCGACGAGCGACCTGAGATCATCGATCCGAACCGAGGTCGGATCATAGTGGACACAAAGCTTGGGCTTGTCGGCGGTGGACAGGTCAACGTGGGCACGTGTCACCCCAGGACGGCCTTGTACAGCATCGACAAGCCGAACGATGCAGGCGTCGCACGCGTTGGCGTCGCCCGGAAGGACGAGGTCGAGATCGACTTGATGCCGGTTCATTCGGCACCCGCTTGCGCACCGGCATCCAGGCCCGGATCGTCCTCCTTGTCGTCCTCCTTGGTACGCTCCCCCAACCAGGCGTAGACGGTCGGCAGGACCACAAGGGTGAGCAGTGTCGAGGTCACGAGGCCTCCGATCACGACTGTTGCCAGCGGCCGCTGGACTTCCGCTCCGGCGCTTGTGGCGATGGCCATCGGGACGAACCCGAGCATGTCTGTCAGCGCGGTCATCAGGACCGGTCTGAGTCGGTCCCTGGCTCCCTCTGCGCACGCCTCGTCCAGCGGCTTGCCTTCACCCTGTAGGTCCCGAACGTGCGAGACCAGGACCACCCCGTTGAGCACGGCGATTCCGAACAGAGCAATGAAACCGACCCCCGCGGAGATTGAAAAGGGCATCCCACGGACCGCCAGGGCCAGTAGACCGCCGGTCGCCGCCATCGGTACGTTGAGGTAGATCAGCAGCGCCGGTCGGCTCGCGCCATAGTTGACCTGGAGCAGGATGAAGATGAGGAGCAGCGCAATGGGGACGGCGATGGCCAATCGGCCGGACGCAGCCTGTAGATTCTCGAACTGCCCCCCCCAGGTCACCAAATACCCCGGAGGGCGTTCAACCTCGTCGAGCACACGCTGCTGCGCCTCGAGGACGAAGCCCGCGAGGTCACGGCCCCGCACGTTGGCCTGGATCACCAGGCGTCGCTGCACGTTCTCTCGACTGATACTCGCGGGTCCGTCATCCAGGTCGATCTTCGCCAACTGCCCGAGCGGGACAACAGAGCCGCCAGACGTCGAAATCGGAATCCGGCGGATCGTCTCGAGGTCGGACCTGAGCCGTTCTGGGAACCGCACCTGCAACGCGAACCGCTTCTGCCCGTCGAACACCTCCCCGACAGCGAGGCCGCCCATGGCCGACACTGCGTCGAGCACGTCTTTCGCGTTTGCACCGTTGCGGGCCAGCGCGGCCCGGTCGACCTTGATGGTCAAGAATGGGAGTCCGACAACCTGCTCAGCGCTGACGTCCGCGGCCCCGGGAACGCTCGACACGACCTTGACCACCTCATCGGCAAGTCGAGCAAGGGTCGGAATGTCCTCCCCATAGATGTTGATGGCGACATCCGAGCGGACACCACTGATGAGTTCATTGGTTCGTAGCTCGATGGGTTGAGAGAACGTGAAGCGCTGTCCGGGGAACTCCTCGTTCATCATCTCAGCCATACTGGCGACGAGAGCCTGCTTGTCTGGCGCGTCCCATTCGTCCGTGGGTTTCAGGATCAGGTAGATGTCCGACATCTCCACCCCCATGGGGTCCGTGGCGATCTCGGCTCGCCCCGTCCGTGAGACGACCGTAGAAACTTCGGTTGGAAAGTGTTCCAGCATCTCTCGCTCGATGCGGGTTGTCGTCGCGATCGACTCTTCGAGGGATGCCGATGGCAGCCGAATTGCCTGCATCGCGATGGACCCTTCGTCGAGGCGCGGGATGAACTCCGCGCCCAGGAAGGGGATGACGATCAAGGATGATCCGAAGAGAATGACCGCGGCCAATGCCGTGAGACGTGGATGCCGCATGGTCCTTCTCAGGACCGGGAGGTAGAGCCAGAGTGCGGATTTGACCAGCCACGTCTCTTTCTCAACGGCGCCTTTGCGAAACAAAACCGTGGCCATCGCAGGCACGTACGTCAGCGCGAGCACCAACGAAGCCGCCAACGCAAAGATGACGGTGAGCGCCATCGGGCGGAACATTTTCCCCTCGATGCCTTCGAGGCTCAAGATCGGGACGTAGACAATGATGATGATCCCGACTGCGAAGGCCACGGGCCTGCCCACTTGGAGGGCTGCGCGCCCGATCGTCCGAGGCACCTTCTCGTTGCGGCGCTGGCCGAGAACACGAACACAGTTCTCAACGACCACGACCGCCCCGTCCACGATCAGCCCGAAGTCCAATGCACCGAGACTCATCAGGTTGCCCGCGACCCCCATGGCTCGCATCCCAATGAAGGTCGCGAGCATGGCGAGCGGGATCACGCTCGCCACCAGGAGACCGCCCCGAATGTTGCCCAAAAGCAGGAGCAGGATGACGATGACGAGGACGCCGCCCTCGATGAGGTTCTTGGCGACCGTCTTGATGGTCCGGTCCACGAGCTCTGTGCGGTCGTAGTAGGTGTCGATGGTCACCCCATCCGGCAAATACGGCCGAATCTCTTCGATCCTTTCATCGACGGCGCGTGCGACTTCATTGGAGTTCTCCCCGAGGAGCATCATGACGATGCCCGTCACGACCTCGCCTCGGCCGTCCCGAGTGACGGCGCCCTGGCGTACGAGAGGCGCAACGCGCACCTGAGCGATGTCTCGGATGAGAATCGGCGTACCGTGGTCTCGCGTCGCGACGACGACCGACTCGATGTCAGCGATGGACTCGAGCAGTCCGACGCCGCGGATGAGTCGTTGCTCCCCTGCGTGCTGGATATAGGCCCCGCCAGCGTTCGCGTTGTTCTCGCGCAGGGCGTCGAAGACACGGTCGAGCCCGATGTCGAGCGCAAGCAAGCGGTCGGGCTCGACTTGGACCTCGTAGGTTTTCAGTTCCCCGCCGAAGGTGTTCACCTCGACGACCCCTGGGACGGACCGCAGCTGAAACGCGACCTGCCACTCCAAGAGCGTGCGCAACTCCATGGCTGTCCAGCAATCGTCCGTGTCCGGTTCGCCCTCGGCACATGAAGGGTCACCACGAACCTCGAACTGGTAGATCTCTCCAAGGCCGCTGGAGATAGGACCCATTTCGGGCTCTCCGTACCCCTGTGGGATCGCGTCGCGCGCCGCAGCCAGGCGCTCTTCCACCAGCTGCCGAGCGCGGAAAATGTCGGTTCCCTCCTTAAAAACGATGGTCACCGCTGACAGACCGAAGCGCGAGACGCTGCGGAGTTCCTCTACGCCAGGCAAACCGCTCATCACGGTCTCGACTGGGAAGGTCACGAATCGTTCGACCTCGAGCGGGCCCAACGCTGGTGCGTTGGTGAGCACCTGGACCTGCACGTTGGTCACATCGGGGACCGCGTCGATGGGTAGCTTCTCCATCGCGCGCAGGCCCAGAACACCCACGAGCAAGACGAAGAACACCACCACGAGGCGGTTTCTCAGGGACATGTTGACGATGGCGTTGATCATGTCGACTCCTAGTGGGCGTGGCCTTCGCCAATCGATCCCTTGAGAAACTCGGATTTGAGGACGAAAACGCCGTGGACCACGGTCTGTTCACCCTCCGCAAGACCCTCGCGGATCTCGACGAAACCATGTGCTCTCGAGCCCGGGACGACATCTCGTGGCACGAACGCGCCGGGTTCGTCTCCGGTCACGAAGACGACGGTACGGTCGCCGACCGACGACAGCGCTGACTCTGGGACCGATACGACCTCGCCGTCGTCGCGCGCTGCATCGGCCTCTTTGTCGGCGAGGGCGATGGTCCCGAACATCCCCGGGAGCAGGACTCCTTCGGGGTTGTCCAGGACCACCCGAATCGCCACGCTCCGAGTGTCCTCGTCCAACGTGCGCGCAACGTAGTCGACCACCCCTGGCCATACGCGGCCGGGGTAGGCGATCAAGGCCACCTCCGCCGCTACACTCTCGCCAACACGCGCGAGTTCTTGCTCGTACACTCGGCCCATGACCCACAGCTGGGTGAGGTCGGCGACCACGAAGTTTGGTGTTTCCCGGTCGACGATCTCACCTGGGCTCGCGTGGCGCTCGATGAGCGTGCCCGACAGGGGGCTACGAAGGGCCAGCTCAGGTCCACTGCCGCCCTTGAGCGCGTAGACCGACATTGTCGCGCGCGCGGCGGCAACATCGGCGCGTGCCTGGTCAGCACGCGAGCGAGCCTCGACACGAGACTTTTTCGCCGCGATTCCCTCCTCCACGAGTGTGCTCACTCGAGCGACCTCGGCGTCCGCTGCCTTCTTCCGAGCTCGGGCCGAGAGAAGGTCAGCTCTCGCTCGTCCGAGTTCCACACTCTCGACGACCGCGAGTACGTCGCCGCGCTCGACCTGGTCGCCAAGCGCAGCGTGGATCTCGACAAGCCGGCCCGGGACTAGGGACGAGACATGCGCGGTCCTGTCGGGATTGACCTGTACTTCGGCGGGGACCTCCAGCGAACCGAGCAGGAGTCGCCGTTTCGCCGGCTCGGTCGAGATCCCGTTGCGCTCGATGACGTGCTCATCGAGGACGACCTCGCCCTCGTGGTCACCATGTTCGCCCTCGTCACCATGCTCGCCCTCGTCGCCGTGCTCATCCTTTGCCCCGTGTTCGTCACCGTCCTCGTGGTCGGCGCCCTGGCCAGCATCACCTCGGCAGCCGAGCAGCAACGCGAAAGCGGATGTCATGAGTCGTGTGCGCGTGATGCTCATCGTAGTTCTCCTTCATCGGTGCTCGTCGGCGTCTCGACGACGCCGAACTCTCCGGACTCCAGCGGTCCGACGAGGCGTTCGAGGTCCGCGAATGCTTCGTGGTAGTCGGCGCGGGCGTCGAGGGCCTGCTCCCGCGCTGCCCAGAGCCGCTGCAGGGCCTGCGCGACCTCCAGGAAGCTCAGCTCGCCCACCTCGTAGGCTCGTCGCAAAGCGGTAAGCGAACGTTCGAACGCACTGACGACACCGGTCTCCAGCGCAGTACTCCGGTGCGCAGCGGCGTCCACTCGCGCCGCCGCGATTCCGACCATCGAGTTGAACTGAACGAGCGTGGTCTTGTGCCTTGCCTCCGCAACTCGGACCTGGGCGCGGCTGCGGGCCACTGTCCCTTGGTTTCGCGCGAAGGATGGGATGGGGACCTGCAGCGTGCCCATCCAGATGGTCGATGCCGGGTTGTTGTTGCCGGGGGTCGAGGTTGCGCCCTCCCGCGCAAAGCTCACTCCAACTGTGGGGGACGGCCACGCGTTCCGCCGGGCAACCGCGAGATCGGCCTCAGCGACGCGAGTTGCCGCGTGGGCTTTCCTCAGCGTTGGATTCGTCTGGATCGCTGACCCCGCGAGGTGGGGTCCCCCCTTTGTCAGAGCCGGAGGTTCAAGCTTCCCTATAGGCTGGAGCTCGGCTGGCTCTTGGGACCCGGTCGCCTGTGCGAGTGCCATGCGCGATGTGTCGACGTCCGCCTGGGCGGCCGTCTCGGAGTTCTGTGCGAGGGCCAGCTCGGCCGTGGCGACCTCGACAACGACACTCGACTCGTCACCGACGGCGACCCGGCGTTTTGCCATCCCCAGGAGCTGCTGGGAGACGGCTACGCGTTCCTTCGCGAGGGCCAAGCGCTGTTCGGCGAGAAGGGCTCGTTCGAATGCCCAGTGAACATCGGCATGAACCGACCAGCTCGCTGCGTCGAGGCCCAGCGCCGTAAGCTCGCGGAAGCGTCGGGCGCTCTCCTTGCGCTTTCTGCGTTGCCCACCGACCTCGAGCTGCTGCTGCAATCCGATCTGAGCATCGAGTCCCGTCCCGTTGGCCTGTTGTCTTCGCCCGAGCCCCACGGATAACGTGGGGTTGAATGGTTGTGCTTGGCGTGCGGCCACAACCTCGGCCTCTCCTACCTGCGTCTCCGCTTTGGCAAGGAGCACGGGAGGGGCGTGTTGAGCCGCGAACGCGAGAGCTTCGGGTAGGGTCACCCTGCCGTGTGAAGGCAGAGACGCCCGCGTTTCGGGTTCTCGCGTCGGCGCGACCTGGCTCGGCTGGAGAGCTTCGCTGGGAGTCCTGCTTGACCCGCTAGACGGCAAGTCGCAGGCGGCCGAAACGAGTCCAGAGGCTGCGACGACGATGGCTGTGAATACTCTGATGGATGGCGTACGGCGGGGTGGTGTGCCCCCCGCAAAAGTCTTCTTATGCACTGACTGCTCCTCGCGCGAACGAGCCGACAAAGGTCATGCGGTGCACTCGCGACCAAGCCCTCGGGGCTCGATCTGCGGACGCACCACTCCTGTGTTCGTGGCTCTACGCGGAGGGTGGGCGATAGACGCCGAGGCTGTGTCCCGCAACGGCGTGGCCCGTGACCATCGTTGCCAGACGCGAATCCGACGTCTGTGGTCCGGGTATGGCAAACGCTGCCCGGCTCACAAGAAACGAGACCGACGCATGACACTGGCAGACGTGGACGGTGCCGGTGCAGCCGTGTTCGTCACCGCTTGGCGCATGTTCCGCGTCGTCGATCGCATGTGCCGTGTGGCCGTCCGAGGCCAAGTGCGCAACGTTCTCCACGACCTCAGCTGTGCCCGGCATCAGCACGAACACAATCAAGAGGGCCAGGAGTCTGCTCAGGTTGGACACAGCGCGCACCGGAGACTAGGGGTCGTGGCTCGCAGACGCAAGCGGTTTGGCCGGTTGACGATTGACAGTCCAGAGGAACACGGAGTCCTCCGCCTTCCCTTTTGGCCGGGACGCACGACGAGCCGCTTGACAGACGTTCAAACATTATCAAGAATGTTGATTCCACGGTGGGCAAGTCCGTCGCACGCGTCAACAAGAAGAGTCCGGGCCGAGCCGAGGTGAATGCGCCGTCCGGCGAGTGCGGGGTGTTCTCGTTCGACGCGGATCGGGTTCGTCGGGTGCGACGGTCGATGCTGAGCGACGATGCGGCGGTCGCGGTTGCAGATCTGTTCAAGGCGGTTGCGAGTCCGGTTCGAGCCAAGATCCTGCAGGCGCTGTCGGCCGAGGAGTTGTGTGTTTGCGATCTCGCGCAGGTCTTGGAGATGTCCGTCTCCGCCGTGTCTCATCACCTGCAGTACATGCGCCGCGCCGGCGTCCTACGGTTCCGGACCGAGGGCAAGCTTGTCTACTACTCGGCGGTCGACGGCTGCGTTCTCGAGATGCTAAGCGGCGCGCTCCAGCATCTTGGGCACCGACGGGGGCGGCGATGATCGGTCGAATCGCGGCGCTCCTCATCGCGCTGGTTCTGGTCTGCGTGAGCATGAGAGAGGCGTGCGCTTGCGACACGCCACCACGGGTCACGCACGCAGGCTGCGCAGTCGAAACTGCCCCGGTGGCGCCGACGGTCCTGCCCGAGCCCCAAAACGACCCGGGCCCCGCGGAGGAGGGGACGGATCAATGCCAGTGCCTTTGCTGTCCGTTCAGCGGGTTCCCCGTGCCCGCGTGCTTCGCAGATGTGGAGCCGCCGCGCATGAGCGTGCCCCGCGGCCGTAGCTGGACGTCCGAACGGCGTCTGCCATCAGATTTCTACTTTCAGATCTTCCATCCGCCCCGCTGATCTCGCGATCACCATCGGCGCGAGGGGCTCCTTTGTAGGAGGTCTCGCTCACCTGGGAAACGCGACGATCAGCGACGGATGGAACTGTGAACCGAAACCGATTCTTACAACTCTTGAGCCTCGTGCTGGCTGGACTACTTGCTCGTAGCTCCGCGGCCTGGGCGGGACCACCCCCACCGGCGGTGGACCTCGAAACCGCCCTGCAACTGGCGCGCGACAACAGTCCGTTGTTGGACTCTACGCGCGCGGGGATTGAGGAGGCCCGCGGCGACCTCACCACAGCTGAGGTCTTTCTCGTCGACGATGCCTATTTGCAGGTTGGCGTGGGCCCCCGGTTCGGGGGCCCACGCGGGCGTCCCTTGCAGCCGCAGTTCCAAGCCATGGCCCGGCAAAGACTGGAGGTCGCCGGACAACGGGGAAAGCGAACGCGCGCCGCAAAGGACAGCCTCGAGGCAGCGCGCTCCGACAACGTGGACGAAGCGAGGCGCCTCGCGCTCAGCGTCGCCATGGCGTTCTTCGATGCGGTTGCGGCGGAGGAAAGACTTCAGTACGCGACGGACAATGAGCGGCTCGTCTCCCAGATCGAGGCGCTCGCACAGCGTCGGGTCGAGAGTGGAGCGGACTCACCCACGGCGCTGTACGCCGCGAAGATTCGCACAGCGGAGGCAAGGCGCCGAACGCTTGCCGCGGAGATGGACGTCACTTCCGCGAGGGTCATCCTGACGTCCGTCGTCGGGTTGCCCCCGGGGCGACCTCTGACGCCGAACGGATCGTTACCGACCCCCGTCGTCTTGCCGAGTATCGAGGATCTTGTGGGAGCAGCGTCTACGCAACGCCCCGATCTCGTTGCAGCGTCCCGACGCACGAGGGCCGCGGCGCACGGCGAGACCGTTGCCCGTGCACAGAGGTGGCCCGACATGAGTCTGGGAGCGCAGTACAGCTTCGAAGAACAGGACAGCGTGATTCTCGGAGTCGTCGGTTTCTGGCTGCCAAGCCTCAACCGAAGCCGCGGCGCTCGTCAAAAGGCTCGTGCTACGACGCGGCGCCGTCAGGCGGATCGTGTGGCCGCGGGGCTTCGTGCGGAAGCCGAGATCCGGACCAACGCTGCTCGCCTCCGGGCCGCGACCAAGGCGGTGGCCGTGTACGACGCGAGCGTGCTGACCGCCCAGAACGAGAACCTTCGACTGCTCAGGGAGCAGTACGGGGAGGGCAAGGTGACCTACGTCGAGGTGGTTCTGCTCCAACGAGAACTGCTCGAAGCACAGCTCGGCTACGTCCAGGCTCTGTCTCTTATACACATCTGACGCTGCCGACGAGCGATCTAGTGTA
>OJGU01001122.1_pt1 | contig 11159 bp, 10 predicted proteins | sample 1594741 | NCBI WGS metagenome assembly OJGU01 (sample SAMN05416841, study PRJEB24817) | seawater metagenome | isolation source: Sea water | place: Canada:Atlantic | collected 2013-07 | reverse complement strand
GCCGTCGTTCCTCATCGGTTGCTTGTGCCCGACAAACGCCCTCTTCGTGCCTTGGTCTGAACTCCGCTGACACCGCTCTGTCCATTCCACCGAATTGGGGACGGCCCCTAGAGCCCGAAGCCCGCTCAGCCTTTGACGACAGCCAAGGGGATGAGCTTGGCGACCTTGGTGGCGATGCCCGCTTCGTGCATCACATCGACGACGTCGGCGACATCCTTGTAGGCCTCGGGCATCTCTTCGGCCATCGTCCGGCGAGAATCGGCGCGGACGAACACGCCTTTGTCCTCGAGCTCTCGGAACAGCTGGCGGCCCTGTGCGGCCCGCTTGGCTTTCACGCGAGACAACCGGCGGCCGGCGCCATGGCAGCTGCTGCCAAACGTCTCTTTCATCGCGCGCTCGGTGCCCGCCAACACGTAGCTGTAGCGACCCATGTCGCCCGGCACGATCACCGGCTGGCCGGCGTCGCGATAGCGCTTGGGCACCGCTTCGTGGCCTGGGCCGAACGCCCGGGTGGCGCCCTTGCGGTGCACACACAACCTGCGCTGCACACCATCGACCTCGTGGGTCTCCCACTTCGCGATGTTGTGGCAGACGTCGTAGACCGTGGACAGTCCCAAGCCTTGGGGCGTGTCGCCGAGCTGGCGTGCGATGGCCTTGCGGGCTTGGTGCGCCATGACTTGGCGGTTGGCGAAGGCGAAGTTGATCGCGGACCCCATCGCGCCAAAGTAGTCGTGCGCTTCGGGGCTGGACAGCGGTGCCGCGCAGAGCTGACGGTCCGGCAACTCGATGCCGTACTTGGCCGAGGCACGCACCATCCGGTGCAACGAGCTGTCGCAGATCTGGTGCCCAAGCCCGCGCGAGCCGGAATGGATCATCACGGTGACCTTGCCGAGCTCGAGGCCGAACGCCCGCGCCTTGGCGGCATCGAAGATCTCAGCGACGTACCCAAGCTCGCAGAAGTGGTTGCCGGATCCCAACGAGCCCAGTTGGGGGCGGCCGCGGTCCTTGGCCCGCTGCGAGACCTTGTCCGGGTCGGCGCTGCTCATCACCCCGCCCTCCTCGAGGACCGCGAGGTCGTCGTTGGTGCCGTAGCCTCGCTGAACGGCCCACCGCGCGCCCTCGCGCAGCACCGCTTCGAGCTCGGGCTTGCTCAACCGCAGCTCGCTCTTGGTGCCCACACCGCACGGAACTTCCCGGTAAAGCGCCGTAGCAAGCTCCGCCAAGACGCTGGTGATCTCTTCGCGCGGGATGTTGCTGCGCATCAACCGCACGCCGCAGTTGATGTCGTACCCAACACCACCAGGCGAGAGCACCCCTTCCTCGGGATCAAACGCTGCGACCCCGCCAATGGGAAAGCCGTACCCCCAGTGCATGTCGGGCATCGCGAGACTGTGACCGACGATGCCAGGCAGGTGCGCCACGTTGACGACCTGATCCGGGCTGCGATCATCTTCGATGCTCGAAAGCATCGCCTCGCTGGAAAACACCAGCCCAGGCACGCGCATCCCTCGGTGCTGCGGAATCCGCCACCGATAGTCGTCGACTCGTTCGAAATAGGCCGTCATGGCAACCGGCGAGGGGTAGCACCGTCTTCTTGGTGGTGCGAGGCCGATCCGCGAGACCTGGGGATCTTGCTACCTTTGCAGCTGACTCCGTGGCGCTGGCCCCTGCAGAAGTTCTGATCGAAGACCGCAAGTCCGTGGCGTCGTTCCTGGCGGCACGCCTCGGCGCCGCCCAGGGTCAGCCGTCTCGGAACGTGCTGCACGACTTGGTCGTCGCGGTCTCCGTCGGGCACCGGCGGGCCCAACGAGCCCTGAGCCTCGTATTCGAGGGCACCGAAGATGCCCCGCTCAAGCGCAGCATCCTGCGTCGCTACGCGATCTTGGACCAAGCGCTGCAGCAGGTGGAGTCCGGGCTCGATGAAATGCCGCCGCCCATGTTCCTCGACATGACCCAGAGCGTGATCGAAGCGATCGACGGCGGATTTCAGTTCGCCTTCAGCCACATCGACGACGTGCGCAACAATCAACCCGAGGTCGACGACCAAGTCGACACCCGGCCCGCCAAGCCGCGGGACCCCGAGGGCACGAGCACCACGGGGTGGTTCTCCGCGGCGCTGCTCGGGGATGAGGGGCCGACGGGTCGCGAGCGTCCGGCCGCTGACGGCCGCAAAGACGAGATCACCCGCCGCGGTCACTGAGATGGCGCCGATTCTTCGGCACTCTCCGCCTCAGCAGGGATCAAGATGTTGTCCCCGCACAACTCCGACGAGACTTCCCAGCGACCGTCATCCAGGACGTGAATGCGGCTGTAGGGAGAGACGAAGTCGCCATCGGCAAGCTGGACGTAGCGGTCCCTGCGGTGCCACAACACACCGTCCGCTTCGAGCGCCACGGTCAAGCTGTCTTCCCGTCCGCACGAGACGCTTCCGTGCGTGCTCGTCCGAGCAAACGTGAACGTCCGGCGGAGTCCGGCGTCCACACGACCGAGGTGTCCGTCGCATCCGGCCTCCCTGGTGGCCAAGGTCCCGTCCGGACACCGAACCCCCTCGAGGCCGCGTTCGGCGATCTCCTTCCAATCCTCGTCTCCGATCTGCGCACCCGAGAAGTCCGCGCCATGGACAACGGCTCCCTTGGCGGAGAATCCGTGTCGCTCGCCTCCATACGGCACGACCACGCCCAGCCCGAAATCCGCTCGAGTGAAGTCCACATCGCGAAGGTCCGCACCGTCGAGGTGGGTCACACGCAGGTTGGCTCCTCGCAGCGAGGCGCCCCGAAAGTCGGCCCCCGAAAAGTCCCCATCGAGGACTTGCTGATCGAAGTTGCGGCCCCGAAGATCATCGCCCCACGCATCGAGTCGCTCGCGCGCAGGTTTCGCGGGCGGCATCCCCCGCGTTCCCCGGATGAAGGCTCGCCCCGGCCCGTCCACCCACCCGTCTCCGCCGGGAAGTGCGATGGCAAGTAGGCTTGCCGCAGACAGAACCAACACCGTGAAGCTCATCAACCGGTGCCGCAGGGCGTGAAGCAGCGGCTGGCCCGCGTTGCGGTCCCCAAGAGCGGCGGCAAGGATCGGAACAGGAATGAAGCACTGGACCGCGGCGGTCGTCGCCAAGCTGACGCTGACGCTCGGCGAAAGTCCCAGCGTGCCTTCGAGGGCGAGGTAGGCGATCGCGATGTTGGCGACGAGGTTGAGGAGCAGCGCCCATGTGCGTAGCCGAAACACGCCCCACACGGCGATGCCCATGATGGTCGCGGCAACGATCGTGGGTCCGGCGTGGTCCAGCGTGCTGAGGAGGTTCCACCCCCTCATGCCGAGCCGTAGCTGCAACAGTCCGGAGAACGCGAGCGTGAGTGCATCCGCGGCGGCCATCACCAAGGCCAACAGCAAGTGCCCGCGAAACCGGACCGGAGCGAACGGGCTGTCCGGCTCTTGCATGTCGAGTCCCCGCTCCCCCACCGACAGGAGCGCCACCGCGGAGGCCACCGCGATGATGGATCCAAGTACCTTGTCGGGCGTCTCTCCGTAGTTCACCGAGATCAGAAGTCCCACAACCAGACTCGACCACCACGCGGCGCGGCACAACAACTGCGCGCCCAGCCGTGGCTGCGACAGCCTGCGAAACGCCCACGCCAAGACGAACACAGGGAGAAGCGCGGCGACCTGAAGCTTGAGCCTCCCATCGCCTGCGAACGTCTCGGTGCCCATCGCCGGGCGAAGGAACAGCATCAAGAATCCAAGCCCGGCAAACACTGTCGCGACGGCAGCCGTCGACAGCCGCACACGCGGAATCTGTGGCGCCGCCACCTGCTTATCCGCGAGTCGCTCGAACGGAGCCGGCTCCACCTTGCGATCTCGCATCGCCTGAATCTCGTCTTCGTAGCTCATCCTTCACCTCCATCTTCAAACGCCGCGCGGACCAATGCCTCTGCCTTCCGCGCTCGGTACGAAACCGTCGCCACCCGTGCACCGAGGATCTCCGCGGACTCCTCGAGCGAGAGCTGCTCGACCACCCGCAACACGAACGCATCGCGGAGCTTGGGCCCCAGAGTGGCCAGCACCTGGTCGAGCCGCGCAATCGCCTGCCGAGAGGAGACCCGCTGCTCCGGTGTCGGCGCCTGAGACCCCTCGACCAGCGCAAGCCGGGCCTTGCCCGCTCGCTCCCTCGCGCCTCGTTTTCGTCGGTCGCGGAGATGGTTGAACGCGATGCCGTGCAGCCACGTCGAGAACGACGCCCGCTCGGCGAACCGATCGAGGCGGCCGAACGCGGTGATGAAGGCATCCTGGGCGATGTCCCGGGCCAGATCGTCATCGCCGCACGCATGCGCCAGCCTGCGGGTCAGGGTGGCGGCGTGCTCACGATAGAGCTCGGCTTGGGCCCCAAGATCCCCATCCCGAGCCCGCAACAGCGGGGGTTTATCCAGGCCCTTCGGGGGCTGATCCGACTGGGCGATGGCCAAGGAGACACTCACGATCGCAGATGAGTGGACGCGGGACGCCCAAATTCAAAAGCCGAAACGAATCGCCGCCGCGGTCGCCCAAATCAGCCCGGTGGCTCGAAGTTGTCGCAGGCCTCGGCGATCGTCGAAACCGCGGACTCGAAGAACGACACGTAGTCGTCGGCACCGCCGCAAATGTCGCCATGCAGGCCTTGGTCCCCCCACAGCTCGATGAACTCCACCCAGTGCGGCTGGGCATCAGCCCCCCGGCACCCCTCCCAGGCCGGGGTCAACCCGAGCACGACAACGGCGGTGGGGTCCCCGCCTTTCGCGTCGACGACCGCTTGATACCAATCCATCGCCACGCCCTCGTCTTCCTTGTTGGGGTCATCGCTCAGGAAGCTGACCACGAGAAGAGCGTCGTCCCGCAAGAACCCCTCGTTGCACCCTCCGACCGACGCCAGGGCCGGTGAAAGCGCCGCCACCATGCTCTCCATCGGTCGCTCCGAGGGGTGGCCGGCCGCGCCGACAGTCGCGGCACACGAGAACGCCGCGCCCAGGTCGGGCTCGGTCGAGTCGATGAAGCGCGTCCCGGAGGCGAAGTTGCACGGCGCGTTGCTGGCGTGTTGGCCAGCGGGGTGGTTCACGCCCGCACCCCGCACCCGGTCGCACTCCTCGAACACCGTGTTGCGGATGTAGTTGTTGCAGGTGTCATCCGAGGGGTCCATGCCCGACCACGGGTTGTCGGTGTTACAGCGCCCCCACTCATCGGTGTCTGCCACCAAGATCTGGAACTGGCTCGCGGGGTCCAGCGTCGTCTGAATCGTCGACATGAAGCCCGGGAACGCACCGACCAAGGCCGCCTGGTTGTCTTCCATCGAGACCGAGTTATCGATGACGAACAGGAAGTCGACGTTGCGGCATCCCATCACTGCGCCGGTCGAGTCGCCGCCTCCTGAAGGAGGAAGGTCGAACAACACCCCGCCCTCGCTTGCCGCGGCCGACGTGGCACTGCCCGCCGGATCGGTCTCCGCCGCGCTGGTCGTAGCCCCCGGTGTCGAGCCGGTCCCGCCGGTACCCGTTGTGGTCTGAGAGCCCAGCGTGGCCGCGGTCGAACTCGAGGCTCGGCCATCGTCCGTGCCGCACGCCCCAGCCAGAGCCCCGACAATTCCCAACACAATAAGGTCGACCGTTCTCATCTCTTCACCCCCCGGTGCGCAGACCGGCAACGAAGGTTCCCGCGCGCGTGCAGGGTGAGTGTTTCACACGTCCAACACGACGCGCGCCACGACACGATCCGTCTCCGACACAACGTGCAGGTCGTGATACGTCACCGCCTTGATCTCGGTCTTCAGCAGCGCCGCGCCGCCCTCTTGACCAAAGGCCCGCCCGACCAATCCCTCCGGGGTGACCCGAAGCTCGGCCCGGGCCACCAAAAAGCCTTCCACGCTGGCCCAGTAGAGAACCTCGCTGAGCCAACGCACCAGACGGTCCTCGGCGTCGATCGCTTCGAGCTCGACGGATCTTGCGTCGTTCGACGACACGGCGGCCGCATCGGTCAACAGCTCGACGACCGCACACGCACCCGCCTGCAGCATCGCGGGCTCGTCGGGACCCCACAGCTCGAGCGCCAGGTCGGCCGTATGCTCGACCTCTCGGGCGCCCGCAGACGCATGTTCAGGTGGGCCAAGCTGCGACATTTTTGGTCTCCGGTCGTCGTTGGGCGTAGGACGGAAGCACGATGCTCGCCCTGCTGCTCGCGTGTACCACGGCCCTCACTTCTGCCGCCGCACAGACTGAAGCGCCGGCACCCAGTCCGCTTCAGATTCGGACGATCGTCTGGACCGCCTTTGGCGTGGAGCAGTCGGTGCGGGTCAGCTCCGACGATGCCCGTCCATGGGAACTCGCGCTCGAGGCCCAGCCCGACACGTGGCTGCGCAGCATCGTCGGCCCCTTCTTCAGCACCGTCGCCTTCAAGGAAGCAAACGCCGAGGGAGAGCACCACACCGCGCAGATCGTCACCCGGATCGAGAACGAAGCGTCGTTCGATCTCGTGACCTGGCTCGATGGCTCGAAGCAGTCCGGCAAGGTGCTGGCTCAGCTCGTGTCCGAACCGCGGTGCTCCATGGAAGGAGCCTGCACACCGCAGGAGACGCCGTGGCCCGAGCACCCGCACTGCCCGTCCATCGAAGCGCTCGGTGCCTGGGACGGAGGCATCCTCGAGTTGTCGAGGATGCTCGTGGACACCGAGTGTTTCACCGACGCGCAGGTCGGCATTCAAGCGGGCGCATTTTGGATCGACAGCTGGGAAGCCGGCGTCGTCACCCTCGCCGTGCAGCGCGAGCAGTGCATCGATGCGAGCTCGGAGTGCAGCGGCGAAGTCAGCTTCGTGACGATGACCCCGCCCAAGACGTGGCGGCCGTGGCTCGACGAAGCGAACGAGCATCGCGGGCACCTTCCCCGCTTGGCGCCAAGCCCCGAGCAGGCGCCCGCCGAGACAGAGACCGAAGACACGGGCGCGCTGCCCTCGTTGGCCCAGCGCTGAGCCCCATCCGAGTCTCAGGCCTCGGGAATGAGGCAGTACCCCAGCCCCTCGAGGACTGGCGCGGTGGCTTCGCCCGGCTCCCAAAGTCCGGCGCACTCGGTTCCGTCCGGGCACTGCGGCGCCGCGACGTCGCAGTACGGCGTGCAACATCCATAGCCGTCGGGGTCGCAGTCGGGCCCGAACTCCGCGTTCACGCAGGCGAGTCCGCGCCCACATGCGTTCACGAACTCGCACGGATCTCCGATGCCGCCTGCGTCGCGCAGCGTGGCGGCGCAAACGCCTAGGCCGTTGCCGAGGTAGCAGGCCTGCCCTTCGTCGCAGTCGTCCCCAAGCGGATCGCAGCTGACCTGGCAGACGCAACCGCACTCCTGGCACCCCGCCCAAGGCACCGCGCCAGGCTCGGCACACTCGTAGTCAAAGTCGGGCGAGCAGAACTCGCGACACACGCCCTGGCCGTCGTAGTCGAAGTCCTCGCACATGCTTCCCTCGGGGCAGTTGTCGCGCCCCGACCAGGCGAAGTCTTCGTGCACGCAAGGGTCACCAAGTCCCACCGGCGCGGGGTCGACAGGGAAGCAACCCGAGTTCCTCCAGGGGCTGTCGCCGGACTCCTCGTCGGGTCGGTAGAGGGTGCAGCGGTATCCACAGCCGCACGCGTCTTCGAGCTCTCCGCCGAGGCAACGCGAATCCGGGTTCTCCGGATCCGGAGGCACGGCAGGGCCATCGACAACGCACCCGGTACTCGAAGAGTCCGCCCCGCCGCCCGAGGTCCCGCTCGAAGTCGATCCGGCAGGCCCGGCGGTGCTGGAGCTGGAACCACTCGTGTTGGGTGCTCCCGTGCTGCCGAGCGTGGCGTCGCCGGACGAAGAACCCCCAACCGGGTCAGCGCCGACGGACGGGCCACATGCGAGCAACATGGCGACCGGGAGCAGAAGTCTCGCGCGCATCGCCGAAGACTACCAAAACAGACATCCTGGTCGCAAGGCGCCCTAGAAGGCCACGGTCACGCAGATCTCTGTGACGGCCCCGGTGTCGAGGCTGGCGTTGTCCTGAATCGAGAACGTCCACACGCCGCCGGCGGCAGCACCGTCGAAGCCCGAGAGCGCCTCGGAAGGGATGGTCGCCGCGCCCGATGTGGACGTGGCGCAGCTCAGCGCGACCCCGGCGTCGTCGAACGACAGGTCCATGTCCTCCTCGGTACCGCACTCGCGGTTGTAGACGCGGACCGTGGTGCCTCCGTGTTCGACGTCGATCGTCAGGTCGCCGATGAACGTGTGCGTGAGGGCGACCCCGATGATTGCGTCCGTCACGGTTCCGCCGGCCGGCAGCGTCACGGTGGAACTCACCGCACTCCCTGCATCGGGAATGGCCAAGTTGATCGTCTCACAGACCTGCACCGGCGCTTTCGGCTGCCCCATACAGCCCGTGGTGTCGAACGCACACGCGGCATCGCACGCGAGCACTCCTCCCACGAAGGTGCCGATGTCCGCGCAGGTCATGTCGGCGAGGTCGTCGCCATCACACGCCTCGTCGTCTTCGACGACCCCGTTTCCGCACTCCGCGACCACCCCGGTGCTGCCTCCGGACAGTCCCCCGGAGGTCTCTGCGGTGGACCCGGCCGTGTCGGTGTCCGAGTCCGACCCGCTGGAGCCGGTCCCCGGGTCCGTCGCCGAACTGTCGTCGTCCGTCGGATCGGTCGAAGCCGTGGGGTCTGTCGGGTCCTCGGTGACGCCGGTCGTCAGCACCATCCCGCTGGTCGCAGAACCGCTGTCGTCGATCGGAACCGTGTTGGGATCTCCGAAGGTCGCGCCTTCATCCACCGCGCCGACTGAGCAGCCGCACCCCAACAACGACACGAGACCCCACCGAACGCATCGACCCGTCACCGGCCAATCATACGGGGTGTCGCCCGCGTCGCGTCAACGCGATGCCTGCGCAGGCGGCTCAAGCGAACAGGTCGGCGTCGCCGTTGCTCCACACGAGCAGGGTCGTCGGAAGCGACGACAGCAGCGAGTCCATGTTGGCCAGATAGCCCGGGAAGTCCTCCAGGTCGCCGGAACTGAGCCCCAGCATGACGAGGTCGGCAACTCCGGACGATCGTTCCGGGATGAAACGAGAGGGCGCGTCTTCGGTGTGGAAGACGTTCACCTCGGCCTCGATGCGCGCGTTCGTGAGCAGCCGGTCGAGGTGACTGCGCGCTTCCGCCTCCGCGCCTGCCTCGGGGACGGCGCGGAAAATCCGAATCTTCGCCGTTCGCCACGCGCGATCCTGCTTCATCAGGTACGCGAGCAACGCCATCAGGCTGCCGTTCCTGGAACCCCGCCACCACAGGTCGATGACCCGCTGCGTCTTCTCGAGCGCCAACTCGCCAGGCTTGAGCAGCAGCGTGTTGTAGTCGAACGCGCGAAGGATCGAGGCAGTGTCACGGAACCGCTCCCGCCCCTCGACATCGAGCGCATCGGGAATGCTGACCAGCAACGTGTTGGGACGAAGCCCCGACATCGCGTAGCTCTGCAGGAACGTGGCGAAGCCCTGGTTGTAGTCGTCGACGACCACCACCTCGCCGAACGCCACCATGTCGAGCGATGCGAAGTGTCGGTTGAGCTCGTCGCGACGTCGCTTGCGATACGCGAGTCGCTCGTGAATGTCCGGGTCTGCCGACGCGTGGATCTCGGCGACGGTGTACAGACCGCGCCGCGCCTCCAGCCAGCTCCCCATCTGCACCAGCCGCCGCTGCCGGAGCGGATCGGGGCTGACCGCCGCGAGAATCGGGCGCCAGTTCTTGGGGTGGAACTTGGCCGTCTCGAGATACAGAAGGTTGTCCCGGGTGTTCTGGAAGATGTAGCCGGCCTTCGCGTCGCCCCAGTTGGTCTGGATGTCCCGCTTCTTGAGATAGAAGTACAGGATGCTGGTGATCGCGATCGCGACCATCGCGTAGCGCTGGTTGATCTCGAACATCACCACCAGACAGGCGATGAATCCGGCGAACCCCGTGACCCAGTGGAACCAGCGGAACCGCGGGCGGAAGCTCGGGTTGCCGCTGCGGCTCTCGACGAACGCCGAGAGGTTGATCATCCCGTAGGCGATCAGGAAGAACATCGAGATGATCTCGGCAACTGCGTTCAGGTCGCCGGCCCAGATCACGCCAACGGCGATGATCAGGCTGAGCACCGTGGCGCGGCGGGGCTCGTTGGCGGGCCCCGACCCTTTGCCGAAGTACTCGAACGACTTCATCAGCTTGTCCTGCCCCATCGCTTGCAGGATGCGAGGCGCGCCGAGGAAGCTGCCGAGAGCCGAGCTGAGGGTGGCCGCGAACACGCCCAAGACGATGAGCGGGCCGAAGATGCTCATCTCCTGCAGCGCACCAAACGGATCCGCCTTGAGTGCACCGCGATCGGTGCTGCCGGCGACGAGGAAGATCTGCACCGCGTAGACGGTCGCCGTGAAAAGGATCGCGATCAGGGTGCCCGAGGGGATCGACTTGCCCGCGTCCTTGAGGTCGCCGGACATGTTGGCGCCCGCGGTGATGCCGGTGGCCGCCGGGAAGAAGATCGCGAACATCACCATGAAGGTGAGTGTCTTGCCCTCATCTGCGTCGCTGGCGATGTAGTCGCCGGTCATGTTGGCTTCGAGCAAGCCAGCGTCGAAGTTCAAGACGCCGCCGACCAGGAACGCGACGACGGAGAGCAGCAGCAGCGCCAAGACGAAGTACTGCGCCTTCATCGCGACGTCGGCCCCCTTGAAGGTGACTGCGAACAGTCCGGTCACCACGAGCGACGACGCGATCTCGGGGACGTGCGCATTGACCAGGGTCTCGACCAACTCGGCCGACATCACGCCGGAGAGCACGTCGAAGCTCGCCTCGGTGAAACCGATCGTATAGAAGGCGATGCTCACCGCCTGGGCGACGAAGAGCGTGATGCCGATGCTGCCGCCGAAGTCCGGCCCCAGCACCCGCGAGATCATGAAGTAGACGCCGCCGACACGAACGTCGAGGTTGGTGGCGATCGCCGACAGGCTGAGCGTGGTCAGCGTGGTGATCAGCTTGGCGATGCCAAGGATGACCAGGGCGGAGATCAGGCCCGCGTACCCGACGACGTAGCCCGTCCGCATGAACATGATCACGCCCAGGACTGTCTCTTATACACATCTCCGAGCCCACGAGACCTCTCTACATCTCG
>OJGU01001120.1_pt1 | contig 11191 bp, 4 predicted proteins | sample 1594741 | NCBI WGS metagenome assembly OJGU01 (sample SAMN05416841, study PRJEB24817) | seawater metagenome | isolation source: Sea water | place: Canada:Atlantic | collected 2013-07 | reverse complement strand
ATCATGAAGGACGCAGAGAAGGTTCGAGTGGATTTGAAGAATCCGCATGGCGACAAACCCCACTTTCACCATGAACGGCAGACGCCTTCAGGGAGATGGAAGGATGCAGGGGAACAACACCGTTATTATTTTCCTACAAAATGAAAAGCTGGAAGGCAGAAATAAACGATCAACCCTCAAAGCGATTCGTAATCGAAGAAGATGATGGTATAGGGTTTTATCTCTACGTGTACGAAGGTGAGAAATGCACACACGATTATCTTCAGGATACGTTTCAGTTTGCGGTGGAACTTGCTGAGGAAGATTTTGGGGTGGATCCCAACGTTTGGAAGCTCGTAGTGTAGATGTCACGTGCCGAATTGAGATCGTAAAAAGTGACGTGATTATGATCGTAAGGAAAACGGGAGAATGGCCGGGCTGAGGTCGTGGGAAATAGGGCCACGTCTTAACATTCGATTCCGCTGCTAAACCCCCAGTTTGTTTAGAAACAGGGGGTTTAGCAGCGGAATCAACATTCAACATTTAGATACTTCCTGAATTAGTCTTTGCTACGTCACGATCATGGAATTCCGGCGCATACTCACCCTGCTTTTGATCTGGCTGGCAGTTCCGTCCGTCAACGCGATCGTTGCACCCAAAGCCGTTCTCCCACTTGGTGATCTCGAACAACATGAGATCATTGATTTGTCGGTAAGTACGCCCGAGACCGTGTGCCGGCGAAATCACGGAGTAGGATCTGGTTTCAGGTCCTATGATCCGTCTCTACAGCGGTGGATTAATCATGAGCCGATTGGGGAAGCGGAATCATATGTGAAGATGTGCCCTCTAATCCTTTTGTTGCGTTGATTTTTAGGCTTCGGTAGAACCTTGCGAATCTTATATGAATTTCCTGCAGGGTCGCACTCAAGTATTTGGAATCTGTTCGTTTTTTGCTCTCGTCCTCGTTGTCGTTACGATTCACGTTCAGGGGCAAGCTTCTCGAGGTGGGCAGACGGAATTTGAGGTCGTCGAAAACTCTGGCGAACTACATTTGCCACTGAAACGTCCTAGTCATCTAACTGGAGATCTATTGTATTCGGTGGTGCTCCGGCCACTTACGGCGCATGTTGGTATTGACGTGATGCCTCTACCAACTGAGGTGCTGATTCCGTCTGGTCAAGAGCAGCTCGAAGTGCCTTTAAAGGTCATTGACAATACGCATGTCGACGGTGACCGATCGCTTGAGATTGAGTGGGCCAGTCCGGAAGGGGATCGTCTGATCACCACCGTCTGGATCCGCGATGATGAGCAGGCTTTGGTCTTTGATCCAAGCTACGGAGAGATTGATCGGCGCTATGTGCCCTTGGCATTTGGTGGGGACGGAATTATCTATGCTGGCTATGGTGGGAATCTAGCGCGACTGGATGCCGATGGTCGTTTGGACCCTGTATTTGAATTGCAGGATTTTGTGCAAGAGCCGCGTCCTGGAGCGTTCCAAGATATTAGCGATGTCTTGGTCACTTCCGAGGGCGATCTCTTGGTTGGTGTGATCTACGAGTATTACGGTCCGACCAGCCCGGTGATGTATTCGTGGATCCAACGCTATCATTCGGACGGAACCCCGGTGGAGGATTTCGCGCAAACACGGCTGAGGATAGGCTATATCGTCGACGTGCTGCTGCAACCCGATGGGAGTGTCGTTTATTCAGGCTTTCAGGAGAATTTTCAAACGGGCAGTTCTACGGTGAGGATGGGACGGGTCTTACCGGAAGGGGGGGGCGATTCCTCGTTTGATTCGGATCGGGTGTTCGCTGGTCATGATGGCGACATTTTCAAGTTAGGGCGACAGAGTGATGGTGGGATTCTCGTGGCAGGACGATTCAGTCATTTTAATCGTACTGAAAAGGTGGCGTTGGTAAGACTTGCTGCCGACGGGGGATTAGATCCTGAATTCGAATCGAGTCTCCTAGAAGGATCCTCCATTCGCGATCTCGTGGTCTTGCCAGATGACAGTATGTTGATTGCCGGCAATCTCGTGGTGGACGATGGCGAACCCAGGAGCCTGCTGCGATTAAATCAGCGAGGGGGAATTGACTGGGGTTATCGAGCGAACGATCTCGTGATAGATAGCCAACCGGTAAACCTCGTTGTTGATTCGAATCGAGATTGGCTCTACGGCTTTGGAGATTTCTCGAGGGTTGACGACCAGCCACGGCATGGCCTCTTTCGCTTAGAACTTTCGACCGGGAGATTGGACGACTTAAACCTCCAAATTGATCGCCGCAATGGTTCGCTCGGAGAGCACATTGGAGTGCAGGCGTCAGGGCACTTGATCACTTCTCGCGGGCGACTATGGACCGATCAGATTGACCGTCAAGCAGCTCGATTTTTGGAACCCCGCTATCAGAGTTCTGAAGCGAGTGAAGTTGAGCAGTCGATCGGCGTTCAACGTTTGGGATCGAGTAATGGCCCTTTTACCGCTTTCTTGTCGGTGACCTCAACGGGAAAACAAGACATTGAATTTGAAGCCTTTCCTGAACGACTTGAATTTGAGCAGGGAGTGACCCGTCTGTCCTTGCCGTTTCGTCCGATCGACAATGGAAAGCTCAATGGTTCTGTTCAAATAAAGCTGTCGTTGACTGATGAAGAGGGCCAATTGCTCGGAAGCTTTATGCCGCGGACGGAAATCGCGGTTCATGATAACGAGATTCCTAATCGACTTGATGCGGAATTCTCGCTTGTTGAGCCGATTGCGTTGAACGCGTTCGAATCTCTTTCTGACGGTCGGATCATCGTAGGTACCAGAATCGAGGAGAATCCTTTACAAGTGCTGGAATCCAACGGGCGCGTTGATTCCGAGTTTTCCCCATTCGGGATTTTCCCCTCTCGAGCTCGAGTCAACGTGTTTAGAGAACAAGATGCCCGATGGGTCGTGGCAGGTGGATGGGCCGATGATGATCGGGGTATACGGCGACCTATGGTCACTCGCTTTGACAGCAGGACGGGACAGATTGATGATTCGTTTGTCCCTCCGAGGCTTCTCAACAGTCGGCAAGGATCAGGGCAAGTAACGGCGATTGCGCTACAACCGGTTGACGGCGAGATCAGGCTGGTTCTAGCGGGCGACATTCGCTCAGGTGGACGCCGAGATGGGGTCGTTAGGCTTCATCAGGATGGAACGTTTGATTCGAATTTTGGCAATGGCGCGGGGATTCGAGATAATTCTGGAGGGCTTGAGATTCGCGTGCTCTTGAACAGTCCAGATGGAGGACTTTTGGTGGGGGGGCGCTTCGACACGATCGATGAGACGTCAACACCAGGGCTCGGCCTTCTCAAATCCGACGGTCAGGTCGACGAAACGTTTCGCTCTCCCTTTCGAGACAACGATCAAGTCTTAGGGGCAGCCATTGACAACGAAGACCGAATTGTCGTTGGGGTTCGGTTCCGTGATAGCGGCGAGACCGTAATTAGGTTGTTGCCCGACGGAACGGTTGATGAGCATTTCCAGTCGGTTGAGATCCGCTCGGGAATCGAGTCTCTAGCTCTTGACTCGATGGGAAGGGCCTATCTCTTTGGACGCTTCGAGACTGTTGATGGAGCCTTCTTTCCTCGCATGGCTCGTTTGCTAGAAGATGGTGCGTTGGATACCTCCTTTTGGTCCACTCGCGCCTCGTCAAGCCGGATTCAGAGAGGACAGATATTGGCGGACGGCTCACTCTTAATAGGCATGGAAGGCAATCTCTTTGATGAGCAGCAGGTGAATAGTTTATTTCGCTTTCACCCTGGCACAGACGCCGAACGCACAGGCGTAATATTTGATCGGAATTCGACAGATCGATCGCTTTCTGAGGCATCCAGTGAATCCGGTTCAGAATTTAAGCTTTTACGATTGGGAGCTTCTGAAACGGCCTTGCCTGTCTCCCTGAGGATGATTCCAGAGGGGGCGCGCCCAGGTGTTGATTTTGCACTGGATGGTCGTCCGATAGGATTCGAACCTCTCGCGGTCGAAAGTGCCTTCGGGGTGAACGTAATCGACGACGGCGAGCTGGAGTCTGGCGAGTCGGTAAGATTTCAACTCATTGGAGTTCCTACGCTGCCATCTCAGTCGATGGCTACTTTCAGTATTCAGGACGATGAGGTCGCCTCAATTGTCGACTATAGCTTTCGGGCTGGGAGCGGTCCTAATTCCACTCCGAATGTGATGACTCAATTGCCGGATGGAAAAATGCTGCTCGCGGGACAGTTTGATCAGTATGACGGGGTTGCCGTTCCTCCGCTCATTCGCGTGCATCCGGACGGGACGCTTGATGAGACCTTTCGCTTTGAGGGAGTTTTTAGTGGTCGAGTAGACTCGCTGCTCGTGTTGGAGGATGTCATTTGGGTTGGAGGTAGTTTTGGATATGGTGAGCCAGCTTTGGGTCCTCAACGAAACCTCATTCGGATCGGGATGGACGGGGGATCGATTCCGGAAGTCGATGCGCTTCCTGTTACTGATGGGCCTGTGCGAGTGATCGAGTCAGGTCCCGATGGCTCTATTCTAGTAGGTGGTGACTTTCGCCGCTTGGGCTCCCTTCGGAGAAACAGTTTGGCGAAGTTAGATCAGGACGGAACTATTGATGAAAGTTTTCCAGGTTTGCGAGTCATCTTTCACGGCTTAAATGCGATTGAAACCCTCGGGGATGGGCGCATCTTTTTGGGCGGTAGTCAGCTGACGATTGGGGGCGATGAATGGGGTGCGTTGGTTCGTTTGAACAAAGATGGTTCGCTCGATTCGAGCTTCCGTCCGGCGATCAAAGGGGTAGTGTATGACATTCTGCCATTTGATGATGGTGGAGTGATTGCTGGTGGACGCATTTGGAACGTGGCTGGGGAAAGTTGGAATGGCCTTGTGAAGCTTACGGAGGGAGGAAGAGTAGACCCGTCGTTTAACCTGGAGCTTGTATCGGGGGATGTGAGGAGGATTATAAGGGAAGGGGGCCAGCTTCTTCTCGCCGGTAGTTTTCAGACGATGAATACGCTTCCCCCGGCAGCTCTCGTCTGGATTACAGAAGACGGCGAAGTGGTCCGAGAATTTCCGGGCCTGGGTGCCTCCATTTATCTCGGCATTCAGGATGTCCTCATGGATTTGGAGGGGCGACCGGTGGTTGCATCGCACTCGTCACAGATTGGTGGTATTCAGACCGGTCCTTTCTTTCGATTGAACATCGGCGACCCGTCCCAGCCAACTCTCAATTTCATCCCTCCAACGGCCGTGCTCTCGGAGCCAAATGGGGTTCTTGATGTTTCGATTCGACGGATTGGCGACTTGCGAGGAAGCAGTCAGGCCACAGTTCGTATTAGCTCTAATAGTCCGGAGGTTCAAAATAATGTTCGACTCGTCGATGACACAGTGGAGTTCAAGGCATTGGAAAGAACGACTACGGTCCAGATCGAAGCGGTCGATGACGAACAGGTGGAAGCGGACGGATGGTTCACGCTGGAATTGACTCAAGTCTCGAGTGGTACTGTTGTTGGTTCTGGGAGTGCGGTGGTTCGGCTGTTGGACGACGATCGTGAGGGAAGCTTGGTGAGCGAGTTTCGTCCCAAGATTCAACAAGAGGATTACTACGGGTATGGGTTCCTTTCGAATCGACGAGGAAGTTTTGGTTCCGGTGGTGATTCATTCAGGGACGCAGACGTCTGGGCCTTGGCAGTCCAGGAGGATGGGCGCATTCTTGTTGCGGGCAATTTTTGCCGTATCGACGACGTTGAGATTGAGGGGCTCGCGCGTTTGGATCCCAACGGGGATCTAGATAGAAGCTATCAACCCGGACTGATCAGTTCAGCAGTGGAGCGAATGGCATTGCAGTCCAATGATCGTCTCGTTTACGTCAATCAAGGAGAGGGCGCCGATCGTTTGGTGCGATTACTCAAGGATGGGCAACCCGATCCCTCGTTTGCGGCCTTGCCAATTGAATCGAGAGGAAGAATTGAGGGGCTGCTCATCCTGCCTGACGATCGAATTGTGATTTGGGGACAATTGAGTGCGTGGGAACATCTAGGACGTGATCGATTAGCCGTTCTATTGCCGGATGGTAAGGTCGATCCCCATTTCGATTCGGGCTGGGGATTAAATCGAGCCCTGCGCAATGTTCAGTTTCAGGCCCCTGATCATCTGTTGTTGGCGGGCGAGTTTTCAAGCTACGATCAGAGTGCCGTTCGAGGACTGGCGCGTATCCGATCCAATGGGGATCTGGATGGTTCCTTTACGCCATTGGGCGGTCCGAATCGAGACGTCAATCGGCTGAATGTTTTGGGCAATAGTTGGTTGCAGATTGAAGGTGATTTCTCTCAGGTCGATGGAGTGTCTCAGCATTACAACGCAATGCTCGACTCTGAGGGTGTTTTACTCGTTGAAGAGAGTTCTAGGCCCATGTATGTGCAGACTCTGGCTCTTCCTTCAGGCGAAACTTATACAGTGCGTGATGTGTGGGAGCCGGGGTGGCAATGGATGCCTTTGGAACGAATGGAGCGTTCTGGCGAAATCGACCCAAGGTTTGATTCCGGAGAAAGTATTGAAGGGTCCGTCCGAGCGATGGCGCTATTACCTGGAGGGGATCTCCTGGTGGCGGGCAACTTACACTCCTACAACGGTTTGCCAGTTTCTTCTCTGATTCGAATTCGTGGCCGATTTGAAATGAGGCTGTCATCTGTTTCGCGCACCGCGGAAGGACTGACGCGGGTCGATTTGAAGGTTCAGTCGGGGCATGAGTATCACTTGGAGTTTTCTCAGGACATGGTCCAGTGGGAGCGGCGAGACTCAAGCCTTGCCGAGGGGGCTGAATTATCCCTATGGGATGAGACGCAGTCGAGCACTGGCTTCTATCGCGTGATTGAAGAGTAGATGTGACTCAAGTCTTCAATCCTTAAGGAGGAGAATGCTTGAGAGTCAAGAGGCGTGAAAACTCTCATGGGATACTCTTGGTGGCGGAGGAGAGCGACAGCGTTGCTCAGGAGAACTAAGAATAGTTCGATGATTTGAACCGTTTTCTCGAGTGCCGAAACCCAGTTTTATTTGTCTCGATGTTAGCTCGTTCGAAGCGGGGAGCCCTGTTCACTCCGCATGGTAGACTTCACACACCGATGCCTTCCATGGCGGGAAGTTAGGGCAGTTTTGAGGAAATGGGAATATCCAAGCTAAGGCTAGATCCTGGTTTGACGGTGAGCTTCTTGATCACGCGGCTATCTTCGACGCTTGAATCTTGGTTGGTAAGAAGGAGAAGTTGGATGGTTCCTGCAGGAACGTGCTCAAGATGGAATCTGCCCTCTCGATCGGTCCGCACCTGGTCCAATATTCTTGGGGACTGCAATGATGTTTCTGGTGGCGAGAGAAGGCGCATCGCAATTCGTTGGTAAGGGAAAGGTTTGCCCGAAACTGAGAGCGCTCCAGAGATGTTGGCCCAGGGGTGGGCAACCATGCGGATGGATGCACCTGTCGAAGGTGCTTCTATCATGCCAAATCCTTCCGTGCAGGCGACCAAGAGAGTTGCGTCCTGATTGAAGGTGGAGGGAAGGTGGAAGCGCCCGCGGTGGTCCGTTTGGATTTGTTTTCCGGATCCGTATTGAAAATGCATGGAAGCGCTCCTGAGTTGAGGGACCGTCGTCGAGTCGGCGACGAGGATCGCTTGGGATGGGACGGGGCGTCCATCGCTGGTGGTTAAAAGACCAGGGGTACTAGCGGTGGGCTGCATGCTGACACTCAGAACGGTGGGGCTTTCGCTTTCATCGACAACACGTGTGACGAAGGGTTCGTATCCGAAAGCCTCGAGTTTGAAGATGTGCTTTCCTTGAATGTCTGAATCGAACTCAAAAGTGTCTGAGTACAGGGTCATGGATCGGGTGCCATCCGAGCCTTGAGGAAAGGTGCCCCTAAACCATCGAATCGTCCATTTTTCGGGAGGGCGTGCTGGTGAAAGGCGTCCGCGTTGAATCGAGAATCGAGGGATGGCTTGGTCGTTTTTGTCGACGACATTGAAGGTAACCATGAGAGCAGGCGTCAGGATGATTTCGTGTGGGGCTTCACTTGGCTGCAATCCCTGTTCGTTTCGGTAGTGGTAACCATCTTTGATAAAGACGTAATCCACCGCCCCTGTAGGGGCAGACTCCATCAGCCACTCTCCGTTCTCATTGGTGGTGCCTTGGATTCCGAGAGTTGTATTGGTTTCATTCCAATCCATGACTAAGATTCTGACGTTTTCGATCGGTTGTCTCGAGGGGGTCATGACCTTGAATCTTACCTTTTGACTTGGTTCCAGGGTAATCGATAGCGGCGCCAGGTTCGAATCGATCGTTGTTTCGACTACTTTGGGTGCGAACCCTTTCGCCGTGACTTGCAGAGCCCGGTGTCCCGCGTAAGAGCCAGGAAATTCAAACCAACCCCACTGGTTGGAGCGCTGTTGAAAGTTGCCGTCACGGATCACACGAATGCTGGCGTCGACAATGGGGGTGTTGTCCGGTCCCAAGACTTGTCCCCTTAGCTGGCCTCCCGGGGTCAGGACGGTTTTTATTGGGGAAGTGTTAGACAGCCTCTCACGGATGTTATTGGCCTCGAAACGAATGCTACGTGTGGACGAATCCTTGCGGACTCGACCAAGTTTGATGGTTTTGTTTGTTGTGTAAGTTAGGGTTGGGTGACGGAACTCTATGGCGACAGCTTCTGCGTTGGATGGAATGCCATGGTAGCTCCATGTTCCATCGGGGCCGGTCAGTGGGAGATTAATCTGCGATTTGACGTAATCCAGTCCGCGTTGTGTATGGAGAGAGATATGTGGTTGGACTTCTGCAACAGGTGTGCCCACTTGATCGACAACCAGTCCGTGAATCTGGCCGCCTCTGATAAGTTGGAAAATCAACGGCTCCGGCAAGGGGGTGATTTTCGGGTAGAGCCATCGTTCAACGGCGGCGTAGCCGGGCGCTGTTAACTCAATTTTTAATTGATCAGCGGAAACGGCAATATGCTGAAGAGTGGCTTCACCGGTTGAGTCCGTTGTCGCTTTGATTTGAGGTGGGCTTGCCTTGCGATTTTGATCTTTCCAGAATTCTCGTATATTTATGGTAGCATTGGCGACGGGGGCTCCGGTTGATGTGTCAATCGTTTTGACGAGTAGGTTTCGCGTTACTTCATTTCGCGCAGTGATGTTGGAGGAGGGATCGTGGTGGTCTTGTAAGATTGGAAGCTGGGCCGGGGTGTTTCTTTCTTTCCCTGAAACTAATCTTTTGAGGACCACTGCTCCTAGATCGATACCGCCGGCTCCGACTGGGACTGATAGGCGATGGGATGCCCAGAACATTCGCCCGTTGCTGGTGGTTCCAGTCCCAGTCGATGTATCCGTGGCGCGGCAATTGAACACATAGTCGCCCGGCTTCACTCCGTCGATTGTAAAGTGGCCCGTTGGCGTCACTCGAGCGTAGTATCGTGAATGCGCTTCTCGACTGAGTCGTCGTTGTTGATTGAGATGGTTCCTTGTTGCCGCTTCGAAGTGGTCTTTGATAACGAAGTCGTCGTTTACCGGGCGATGATGGAGATCTTCCATTGATCGCGCTTTACGGAGTTCGTAGGTCCCTGCCGTCCAGTTTATTTCCTCACTACTTGTGCTGGTAATCACTCGTCCCGTAACCAACGTGCCTTTGATGTCGATGGGAACCACCGTCGTCTTTCCTGGAGATATCTCTATTTCACTGTGAAATACGTGCTCCGTAGTTATCGTTGTTCCCGTTGTTTTGAAATTCACCAATCCGAGGTGGTATTTTCCGTAAGGAACATGAGGAAATTCGAACTGGCCTTGGGCATCGGTTTCTACCTGGCCGTTAGAGCTAATGAACGGTGGTTCTGTGGCATCTGAAGTCAACCAGACTTGCTGATTGGCAAGGGGCTGCCCATATCGGGTGAGTTTTCCTAGGACCTTGCCGGAGGGCTTTAGCTCAAGTCGAGGGAGCGATGTTTGAAGATCTTCGAAAGAGAGAGTCAGTGACGATTGTCGGGCGAGAATGGTGAGTCCGCCAGAATTAGGAGGAAAAGGGATCTTGGGGATGAATCCTTGTTCGTCCGTGTAGATTGGGGCGAGATTCTGCTTGTGCCTTGCATTCGGAAATGTTCCCCAAGGTTGAATGGAAATATGGTCGCGATTGACGACGCTGAACGAGGGACGGAGGAGGGGAATGTTTCCGGCCGGCGTCTTGTCTGGATAGAAAACTCGAGTGCCAGTGAGCTCCTTGGTGCCCGGCAAAGGGCGGAGAGCGAACAGGATCTGGGTGCCGAATTCATGCTTGCTGATCGCTCGTGACGTTATCGCTTCGTAACCCTCCGCACCTACAATGATACGGTATAGAGCAGTGTTCTCCTCGTCGCTCTGATTGAAGTTCCATAGATCGGGCTGGGGGATATCAAATTGGCCGTTCTCGACGTCAACCAGCCACTGGGGCGAAAAAATCCAATCAACGTCTATCTTCGAGTCGTAGTAGAAATCATGAATCGGTTTTCTGGTGACGGCGTCAATCACTAATCCTTTGATCGAACGCTCGACTGAGGGAACTTTTAGTAGTGTTCCGTGAACGACTTCACCATTGTTGAACCAGTCATAAATTCTGTGTGCATAGCCTGGTGCCGAGACTTCGTAGAAGGCTCTTTCTCTGGGAGCATTATTCCATTGGAAAGTACCGTCTGGTAGCGTTTGTAGCGTTGTTGTGGAGTAAGTCTCCGTGTGGATTCGTTTTGTGATCGTGATGCTCGCACCAGCCAAGGGAGTCCCCGTTTTATCCGTGATTTTTCCACGAAGTGGTCTGGCTGGACTCAGTCTGATCTTTGTTGGTGGAGCCCCTTCGCTCGTTTTGACCAAAAGGGATCGTTCTGCGTAGTCTGGATGGCTGACGAGGTACAGGAATTCTTTGTGGACGGGGCGATTGAAGGCGGCCCTTCCTTTTGAATCACTTTCCAAAGTAGCGTGTATGGTCCTATCCAGCCCCGCCATTTCGACAATTGTGGCATTTGGAACGGCTTGCCCCGATTCGTTAGTGACTCGGAGCTCCACGGTTCCTGTGATGGGAATTTGAACCTGGCTTTGTCTTTGTAAGAGATCAGATAGGTCGAGTGTTTTTCCGAGATGAAAGCGAAAGGCTCCGTGATATCTGTCTCTTATACACATCTCCGAGCCCACGAGACCTCTCTACATCTCGT
>OJGU01001117.1_pt1 | contig 11197 bp, 8 predicted proteins | sample 1594741 | NCBI WGS metagenome assembly OJGU01 (sample SAMN05416841, study PRJEB24817) | seawater metagenome | isolation source: Sea water | place: Canada:Atlantic | collected 2013-07 | reverse complement strand
GTCTCGTGGGCTCGGATATGTGTATAAGAGACAGCAGCACGGTGTCTCGGACGACCAGCTCCGAGGTCGGTCGCGGTGTCGAGAGACCGGCCGAAGAGCCTTTCTGCCGCGACGCGTGGCCGGGTGGACGCGAGAGGCTTCGCGCTGCTAGCCCCGCAAGCAGCGACAAGCTGGCGAACACGCCAAGCAGAGTGCGCGTGCGTCCCACGTGCGCTTTTCATAGCGCGGGCCCGGCGATTTCCAGAAGAAACTGGCGCTACAGGAGGACGCTGGGCAACGGGTTTCCGATCTGACTGAAGTCATAGTCGATCGCATGGGTGCTCGCGTCCTTTCCAATCGTCGACGTGGACCCATACCCCGGTTGGCCATCCATCTCGTAGTCCTCGGGCTGGAGGCCCATGGCCTGCAGCATCGTGACGAAGAACTGGTTGTACGGGATCCCGCGGATCACATGGCCATTGTGCTGGCTGAAATAGGACTGCGTTTCCCATTCGGTGAAGTCGAGATAGCGGCCGGTTGCAACGCGCCCGCCGGCACTCCCGGCGGTGATGGTGGGGATCGAGTAGTTGAGGTGGTTGAAGCCCAGCTCATTGCCCCAAACGATCAGCGAGTTGTCGAGGTACGTCGAGTCTCCGCCCTCGAGCACGTCGAGTCGTTCCATCAGCCGCAAGAACACGTTGTTTGCGACCCACCGGTTCATGCTGCGGAGGTGAGCGTCGCCAGATGGAGTGCCCCACTCGTGGGCGAGCGCGTGCCAGGTTTGTCCGGATGCGTTCTCGCTGTGGGTAAATCCAGCCGGTGAACCATCCGCGTCGGAGAGGACCTTCTCTGCGTCGATGGTGATCACGCGGGTGTGGTCGCAGATGATTCCGGCCACGGCGATGTCGATCATCAGGCTCCAGGACTCTTCGATGTCCGAAACGCTGAGGCTCCCCCCGTCGGGGTAGGACGCCGGCATCGGTGGGAACTCGCATTGGGCCGTGACGCCGCCGCCCTCGAGCCGACCCTGCAGTTCGGACAGGAAGTTCAGGTGGCGATCGAGCAGCGCACGGTCGTCGGAAGACAGCCGCGGGTTTGCCTGGATACGGGTGTAGTCCTCGTAGACGTGATCGACGAGGCGTTTGTTCGGCGACTCGCCCTGCGGCGGATCCTCGGCGTTGGGGGGCATGATGCCCGGGCCTGTGAAGAGCTCGTTCCACATCGTGAGCGGATCGATGTGCGCCTGCACGCGGTTGACCGCTCCGCCCGCGATGCCAGCGTGGGTGTACGAGCAGGAGTCCGCGCGTGAGGTGTTGAGGTGCAGGGAGCGAACCAGCGGTTGTTCCGGGTAGAACCGGTCCGAGTACGCCATCACCTGGTCGACCGTGGGCACGTGGGGCAGGGACAGTGCTGGCCCCGCGGTGACATCGCTCGAACCGGCGTAGTTCCCCAAGAACGCGCTGTGGTTGTGGTTGGTGTCGGGCAGGAAGTCCATGCCACGCAGCAGCATCATCTTCTCGAGGAACGGATTGAACGCCCCGTCGATGATGGTCGACAGGCCCGGATCGGCGAAGTCGGCCATCGGGGCCTGCTTGTACGGGGTACCCGGAATCTCCTGGGTCAGCCCGGTCGTGCCGTCGGCTTTGTCCGAGCGCAGCGAGTAGCCATTGCCCTCGAGGGTTGGATACCAGTCGACGATGGTCTGACCGCTGTTGCTCTTGATCGCGATGAAGCGAACCGGTTGCGGCAGACTACCGCCCGCGTGGGCGTCGCGACGGAAGAGAGAAGAAAGCATCGGGATGGCGAGCGTGGCTCCGCCCATCCCTTGCAAGAACATCCGCCGTCGAACTCGGTCGTACTTCATGACTACTCCACCCCTCGGATTCGGAACTCTGTTTGCAAGGCGATCTCAGCGAGCGCAGAACGAATGGTTCCGTCCCCGGCTTGGGTCTCGATGCTCTCCATCACGCAGGCATCGTTGTCTCCTTCGGTTGGTTCGCGTCGATACGTGAACTCGAAGTAGTGCTTCGCAAAGCAGTGCAAGTACGCCTCGTCGTTCGCGACGACGTCGGCGAGCTCGACTGGCCCTGAGACCACAGCATCGTCCGCCAGTCCGGCGAGGGTCGCGGAGGCGTCGATCGGAAGCTCCGCGAGCACGTCTCCGTTGCCGTCGATCACCCGCTCGGTCTCTCGGAACCGACCCAATCCGTCGTAGGCCTCGAGCGTGTGCCCGAAGGGGTTGATGAACGTATGGCAAGACATGCACAGCGCGTCGCCGGTCTTCGCATCGATCCGCTCTCGGGTCGTCATCGAAGGATCCAGCGGGGGCGGGTCAAACGCATCCGGTGGCAGCTGGTCGGGCGTGGGCGCCGGGATATCCGTGCAAAGCAGCCGGTGCTGGATGTCGACGCCGCGGTGAATGGGATTCGTGGTGTGGTCGCCCGTCACGAGGGTCGCAGCCCGGGTGTGCACCCCAGCGCGTTGCCCCGGGGCAAACTCCGGTGGCTGTCCCGTTCCGTCCCACGGTTCGACACCGTACAGCTCGGCCAGAAGCGGTGAGTCGGTGAAGGAGAGGTTGGTCGTGAGAAGATCCGAGACGGCGCCGTCTTGCTCGAACGTGTAGTAGCTCGTGAGTGCGTCGAGCTCGTCTCGCATCGCATCGCGTAGGGCGTCCCCGACTGCGACGGGGTCGCCGGCGAAGGTGCTGAGGTCCTCGGAGAAGGTGCGGAAGGCAGGGGTGTCGGCGAGGCCGCCGAACTCGCGCGCAATGAACCATTCTCGGTAGAACCCTTCGGTCGTCTCCCGGGCCCGGTCACTCTCGAGGAGGCGTTCGAGTTGCTCTTGGTACCCCGCTTCGTCGTTGAGGCTGCCATCCGCCGCTGCGGCGAAGAGTTCGTCGTCGGGCATGGACTGCCAGAAGTGATAGGAGAGGCGCGAGGCGATTTCGTAGCCATCGAGCACCAGAATGTCGGCGCGGTCGCTGGCGGGCGACCCGTCCACTTCGAAATGGTAGACGAAGCGCGGCGAGATCAGCATCGTCACGGCAATGTCCCGGTAGTTCTCGGGACCCGTGCGCTCGGAAGAGACGAGGCTGAGGTAGCCGTTGAGGTCGTCGTCGGACAGGGGCCGGCGGTGAACCCGTAGGCCGAAGTCGCTCACGAACGACTCCAGGCACTGGTCGTCGATCTCGGGCGAGGTTGCGCAGTTGCCTGCCAGCGCGGTCAGGACCGCGTCGTCGGCGAGCATCGCATCGCCGACTGCGGTACCGACCGCAAACCACGTGTCGATATGGCGCCCGGCGAGCCGGTTGTCCATGTTGGAGAACGTCGTGCCTTCGCCGTCGACCGGGAGGGCCGCGGCGAGCGATTGAACACCTTCGAAGACCCCCGGAGCGTCGGCCAGGAGATCGCGAAGCGTGTTGTCGTACTGAGCGACCGACAGCCGCCTGAGGTCCGGAATCTCGGGCCCGGCCTCTCCACACAGGTTGCCCGGAAGATCCTCCGGGTCATCTGGGTTCGCGGTGCCGTCGGAGTCGGTTCCACCCTCGTCCGTGTCGGCCGACCCTCCCGGTCCGACGTAGCAGGCGCTCAATGCCAGCCCGAGGAGGAGGGGTCCGCTGCGTCCGATGCGTGCCATGCAACTGAAGGCTAGGGCGGTGCCTCTCCGGTGGGAATTGGAAAGACCGTAGTGGCCGCGACGCAAAGGACCGAGCCGCTCCTGGCCGCGATTGCAGAGGACTTAAATGCCTCCAACACGCAGAGCCGGCGCGGAGTTTGGTCTCCGTATCGGCGAGCGTGAAGCTCGGCCAACGGCTGAGCGTTGGCCGGAAAACGTGCTGTCTGGGGTGAGTGATGCGAGGGCACCAACTTCATCCCCAAATCTCAAAAAAGAATCTAAACCCGCGCAATCGCCATCGTACGGGTGTTTTGGGGAGGTCGGGTCGGGGATGCTCTGGGGGTGTCGAAGACATCGACCGCTCGATCTCGACACAGCGCTGCTCTCAGCCCCTGGTCGTCCAACGGACTCGCCGCCTCTCCCGATGTGGATGGCGACATGTCTTCAGAGGTCATGTGCGGTCAGGGCCCGGCGGCGACGTACTGCCGGTGGTACTGGGCACTCTCGTCCTCTTGAATGCGCTCCGCCTCCATCGTCAGCCATGTGGCCGCGGCGTTGGCCATGGGTCGCTCGCCCCGCTCGTGCCACAGCCAGTGAACGATGGTTGCGGCCTTGGCATCGATCGCCTGGAAGACGGGCCGGGCCTCCGAAACGTCGGCGCGACGGTGCAGCGCGTACCCGTCTTGAATCTCCAGCCAGTCGTGCCAAAGCTCGACCGAGGTCGGAGAGATGGGGGCCGAGCGTGCTGCGTCGAGTCGGTCGAGTGCGCACTTGATGCGGTGCTTTTGAGCTGCCGAGAACAGGCCAACCGAGCGCGTGAGCGTCTTGCCGCCGCGCGGAATGTCGCCGGTGGGGGGCATCATTGAAGCGACCTCGACGCACAGCGATCGGTGAAGCTCGATCATCGACTCTTCGACGGTGCGGTTGCAGTCCAACTCGAGCGATCGTGCTCGGACGCGCTTGCGCAGGCCCATGTCCCAAAGCGTCTCATCCCACGCGCGTCCGAGTCGGTCGAGCTCCTGGGTGGTCAGTTCTCCCGCGCGGTGCGCCTTGACGGCATCGAGGTGCAAGCTCGCAGCGCCGGTTCCCGCCAGGCCGAAGCCGTTGGCCGCTCTACGGCTGAGGTCCCGGTCGACGACCGGGAAGTCGGCCATCGCGGGCTCGTCCCATGCGCGCTCGAGGAGCGCCCAGGTCTTCCATCGCCCGGGTGCCGAAATCCAGGCTCGCAAGAGTTCCCAGCGAGAGGCGTGGCCGAGCAGACGTCGCGCAACTGTCTGCAGCAGACGACCTGCGGCCGACAATGCGAGGGCATGTCCGGAGCGGACATCGACCTCGGCCCAACGATCTCGGCTGGCGGCGTCTTCGAGCAGCCAATCATTCGCGATGGCGCGTGCCAGCGGTGGGCACACCTCGGGGTCGAGGTTGTCGACACTGAGCAGCAGCCGGCGCGCCGCGGTTCCGTCTCCGCGCGCATCGGCGATCAGACCGGCTGCCACGAGACCCGCACCGCGCAGGGGGGCTGCCATGAGCCCACGTTCGAGCTGTTCGAGTGCATGCTCGTTGGAGCGACGACGCAGTGCCAGCACGCCCATGAGCGCCGCCCCGCCTTCCGGATCGCGGAGCCAGGGGGGGCCGCCCCAACGGGATGCAGACCGTGCCCACCGCCACGCGCCGAGGGGGACGAGTAGGCCGCGAACAACGGGACCAGGCTGCATGATCAAGGCCGTGAGGGCCCCGAGCAGCAAGACGATGGCGCCGGTACCCCATGCCCCACGCGTGCACGCGTGAAGGCCGAGGCCCGCTGTGAGACCGCCCACCGCAAGCATGATCGAGCCCCGGAGTTCCGCCCGACGCAGACTCTGCGCGCGTGTGCCGGCAGGGTCGCAGTTGGCCAGCGGCGGCGATGGCACAACCCCGACCACGACGGCGGCACCGACGAGGATCGACATCCAAACGAGTTCGGTCATCGCGCCCCCGAAGGAACGACCTGCAGGCCGGAGCTGGGTCGCTTGGCCGGTACGTATCGGAGCTCGTGCTCCAATCGGAGGTCGGGGTCGCGCAGTTCGGTATGCGCGCGGGTGAGCAGCTCCGCATTGAGAGGCTCTGTTCCGATCGGTGTCGCGAACGTGAGCGCTTGTCCCCGGCCGAGGTCGCTTTGCAAAGCTCGATATCGCAGCGTGATCTGGGCTGCCCGCGCTGCCGGCGTCAGACCCAAGACGTAAAACGGGTTGCACACTGCCCGAACCAAACTTGACCCGCAGTGCCGCGATCGCTCGTTCCCCACATAAGCCTTGACGCCATCTGCGAAGAGATTGTTCCCGGGCCGGTGTGCAAACCCTGAAATTCCTCAGGGGCCGTGCAACCTCCCGCGCACTTGACCCGACCCCTTTGTCGGAGGTAACAGCCCAGATTCAGGGAGCATCGGCCGGTATCTGCCGTTGAACCGCACGGGTGAAGAGCATCAAGATTGTCGCGACCGGCAGCTACTTGCCGCAGAAGGTGCTGAGCAACGACGACCTCGCCAAGATGGTCGATACCTCGAATGAGTGGATCGTCGAGCGGACCGGCATCAAAGAGCGTCGGATTGCCGCTGAGGGGGAGTCCACGTCCGATCTCTGCGCCAACGCGATCAAGGACGCTTGTGCAAACGCAGGCATCGACCCCGACACCCTCGACGGGGTGATCGTCGGGACCTCGACCACGGACACGCTCTTTCCCTCGACCGCGTGTTGGACCCAGAAGAAGCTCGGCATCAAGGGCATGGCGGCATTCGATGTCAGCGCCGGATGCACGGGTTTCCTGTACGGCCTCGAGCTTGCGACGAGCCTCATCGTCAGCGGGACCTGCAAGCGCATCGCGGTTGTCGGCGGCGAGGTCATGAGCCGCGTCATCAACTGGAAGGATCGCCGCACGTGCGTCCTGTTCGGTGATGGTGCAGGCGCGGTGATCGTCACGGCCGGCGAGGGCGACTCGGGTGTGCTCGCGTCCAACTGGGGGGCAGACGGCAACCTCGCGCCGATCCTCTACCAGCCTGCCGGTGGTTCACAGATGCCGGCGAGTCACGAGACCGTCGACGGCATGGCGCATACCGTGCACATGGAAGGCAACACTGTCTTCAAGCATGCGGTCGTGGCGATGAGCGGGGCCGTCACGGAGGCCTTGAAGTCCGCCGAACTCTCGGGCGACGACATCGACCTCTTCATCCCGCACCAGGCCAACATGCGCATCATGGAAGCCGCTCGTCAGCGGGCGGGCGTCGCGGTGGAGAAGATGGTCAACGTATTGCCCAAGTACGGGAACATGTCGGCCGCGACGATTCCGGTTGCGCTGCACGAGTCCAACGTCGCCGGTCGTCTCAAAGAAGGCGACATTCTGGCGATGACAGCGTTTGGCACCGGGTTCACCTGGGGTGCGAGCGTCGTTCGCTGGTAGCGGTCGAACCCGTCAGCGCCTGCTCTTGACCAAGCGCGCGACGCCGGCAACGAGGAGGCCGACACCCACCGCGCTCAGGCCGATGCCGAGGCCGACCATGGTCCGGCCGCTCTGAATGCTGCGTCGGTAGTCGTCTTCGTTGTCGCCGCGTGGGGGGTCGATGCTGCGGCTGCGGCCGATGAGGGCGATGGGGGCTCCGGCGACCACGAACACCGCTCCGAACCCCGTCAGCGTCGCGCCCAATGCATCGGGCTTGCGGCGAGGTTCGGGATCGTCCGGACGCGGGGCGATCGACGTCGGCTCGGCGGGCGTTGGGGTGTCCTCGACCGGAGGGACGACGACCGGAGCGGGCGGGGGTGGCTCGACCGGAGGTGCCGCACTCGGGCACGCGTCGAGTTCATCACGAGCCGATTCGACCTGATCCGCAGGAGGCTCGGTCGCGAGGAATGCTTTCAGAAGCTCAGTGGCGGTCTCGCAGTGTCCGAGGAGGACCTCGGCGCGCGCGCGGGCATAGAGGTAGATCGGTTGCGGGTCCGCGGCGTAGGCGTCCTTGAAGTACCGCGAGACCTCGTCCATGTCGCCCGCGCCTTCGTCCCACAGGTCCTCCCCTTGGGAGAGAACCTCGATCTCGTCGCGCACCGGAGCGCCCGTGGTCGGGGCCTGGATGAGCGAAAGGCTCAGACCAAGGTTCACGCACCAACCCGACACGCTGCGAGGCTACTTCTCTTTCCACGGAAAAAGTGGTTCGGACGTGGCGCGCTTCTTCGATTTTTTCTTGCGCCGGGGGCGGGACTTCTTGCGGGGTCGAGGCTTCGTCTTGCGCTCGTCCGCTCCGGCTCCTGGTTGCGATGCTTCTTCAGCGCCTACCGCAGCGACTGGGGTTTCTTTCGGAGCCTCGGACGCTGTTGTGCCGGGCTCGACGACGACGACCGGGGCCTCCAGGGGCACGGTGGGCGGCGGCTGGGTCGGGGCCTCCGCAACCGGGGAGCGGGTGACCTCCGCGGCGGGTGTGCCGGATGGGCGAGGTTCCTCTTCGCTCTGCGCGCTACGAAGCGCAACGAAGGCGAGGGTACCCGCCAGGCCACCGACAAGCGTGGTTCGTGCCCAGCCTGGCAGACGCGGCCGTGCGCTTGGCTTGTCGCGGACATAGGGCATCGTGACGTCGAGATCGAGGGGCCGCACGGGCCCCATGACGCGCTCCATCCACTCTCGGACGGGACGATCCGAGAGCACAACGCCTCGCCCGCTCGCAAACGCCTCGACGTCGTGTTGCAGCTGAGCGGCAGACCCGGTGCGATCGGCAGGATCGGTTGCCAGCGCCCGCAGCACGATGGCTTCGAGCTCAGGCGGGTAGTTTGCATCCTGTTTCGTCGGGCGTCGAAGCTTGCCATCGCTGATCCGCTGCATCGAGTCGAAGATGTTCGAGCCGGAGAAGCAACGCACGCCGAGCGTGGACTCATACAGCAGGATGCCGAGGTTGAAGATGTCCGAGACCGGGGTTAGCTCGCGACCGAGGCACTGCTCCGGAGACATGTAGCCCGCCTTCCCTTTGAGGGATCCGGACCGAGTCATGTGGGTCTCGGACATGGCCTTGGCGATACCGAAGTCGACGACTTTGGTCAGGCCATCGTTTCGCACCATGACGTTCGAGGGAGAGATGTCGCGGTGGACGAGTCCCAGCGGTTCTCCACTGGCATTCGTTGCGTGATGGGCGTGCTCAAGCGCGCCGCAGCAGCCGACCATGATGGAGAGCGCGACGTCCAGGGGGAGCGGACCGTCGGCGCTGTTGAGCAGCGTGCGCAGCGTGTGCCCGTCGATGAACTCCATCGCGATGAACAGCTCGCCCGCATCCGCACCGAATTCAAACACCTGTGCGATGTTTGGGTGGTTGAGGATGGCGGCGATCCGTGCCTCGTGCTCGAACTGGCGAACGAACTTGGGCTCCTCGACGAGGTGGGGAAGGACGAGCTTGAGTGCGACCGGCTTCGCGAACCCGCCGGGGCCGTCCGCCCGGCCCAGGTAGACTTCGGCCATCCCTCCCGAAGCCAGCCGACGGACAACGCGATAGCGACCCAACAGACTCCCGGCAGGGAGCTGACGCTGTCGCGTCGGTGGCATCTGGTCGCCCACGATCCGCAGTGTACCGGCTCCGCGCGGCGCCGGCGGTTCAGGCCAGGGAACGCAACCACTTGTCGTAGTCGGACATGATGCTCTGTGCCTTGGAAGCTCCGGGCCCTCGCTCCACGCGTTGTCGTACGAGTTCGCGAGCGCGGACGAGGCGTGTCTTGACGGTGCTGTCGGGCACACGGAACACATCGGCAACCTCGTGCACCTTCATGCCCTCCCAGTAGTAGAGCTGGATCGTCATCTGAAGTTGGACCGGGAGTGCGGTCAGGCCCATCAGCATCGCGGTCTGTTCCTGGCGAAGCGAGGCGCAGCGACTCGGCGTGAGGACCGTGTCCGGTCCCTGTGCCTGGCGGAAGGTCACCATGCGCTCGTGCCGTTGCTTGCTTCGCAGGTAGAGCAGGAGCTGCCGACGCGCGATGCCAAACAGGAACGACTTGAACGGGGCGTCGCCGCGGTAGCGCTGCTGGGCTTCGACCGCACCGAGCATCGTGTTCTGGGTGAGATCGTCTGCAGCCTCGGGCGCCTTGAGTTCGAAGAACCGCTGCAGCGCCGGGTAATGACGCCGCATCAGTCGGTCGCCCGCGCGCTGCTTGCCCTGCGCCCAGCGCGCTAGAAGTGCGTCATCGGAGAACACCCGCGGGCCGAGCATCCGCGCCCAGACGAAACCATGTCAACCCGGGGTATCGTTGCGCGGTGGCAGTCGGCCATCACGGGCGGGCGGCGTTCGCCGTCTGGCTTGGCATCCTGTCCGGTTGCGGCGCCGCCCCGGCGCGACCGTGCACCGAGGACTCCGAGTGCATCTTGCAGGGGCGAATCGGCATGTGTGAGGCCGTGGGCTTCTGCAGCTACGAGGATGAAGCCTGCGCCGGCTCGGCTGGTTTCGGCCCCTACGCGGGGGAGGGACTCGCGGGCCAGTGCGTGGGCGGTGGGTCCTCCTCAGGCTCGAGCTCCGTGTCGAATGGTACCTCGGGGGAAGGGTCCGGGAGTGGAGTCAGCGCGACGGAGACGGGCGCGTCCGAGACCTGCACGACCGAGTGCGGAGAGCCGACGGCCGAGCCCGCCGCGCCGCTCGAGACAAGCGAGCCGGTGAGACTGCGGGATGTGGTTCTGACGGAGACGGGCATTGCGGTGGGGGGCTCACGCATCGCCGGGGCGACCGGTTGGCTCGCCGCGGTTGACGACGACGCCGAGACCCCTCGCTGGGTCGTCGCTGAGGAAGGGCTGAGCGAGGCGCATGTGCTCTCGGTGGACATCCGGGACGACGGAGCGATCGTCGTAGCCGGAGCACGCGGGGCTGAACTCGAGCGCCCGTTTCTCACCGCCGTCGATGACGACGGGGTGCTGCTGTGGTCTCGAGCCTGGAACACGCTGGGAGTCGACACCGTCGCCGGCGTCGCGGCCGACGGCAACGAAGCGTGGGTCGCCGGGACATTGGATGACCGGGGGTGGATCGAGCGCGTCGATGCGGAAGGTGTCTCGCTCTGGTCGCAGCAATGGGTGCTCGATGAGTCCTCAACCCGGCCGGAGGCCGTCGCGAACTTTCAGGGCGCGTTGGTATCGTTCGGAGCCCGAGGGCGAGGGGGCGGAGCCCGAGTGCTCAGCGCGGCTGGGGTCCTGCTCGCCGAGGTTGGAACCGGCCGAGTTGAAGCGGTCGACGCCGCCGGTTCGCTGATCTCCGTGGGCGACGATGCGATGCGCTTCGATGCCGGTGGGGACACGTTGTGGATCGCAGACCTCGACGCTCAGGCGCGCGGGGTCGCCTCGACAGATGATGGTGGGGCGTGGGTCATCTTGTCCGCGAGCCAGGGCCTCGATGCGGTGCGACTCGCCCCCGACGGAGAGGTGTTGGCGATGATCGCGATCGACGTCGACGTTGCGGATGGTGTCGCGGTCGATGCGGATTCGGACCGCGCTTGGCTTCTGGTCTCGGGCGACGAGCAGACCCAGGTTCTGCGATGGAGGCTGTCTCCGTGACGCGGGCAGCCTGGCTCCTGGCGGTGATGCTGGTGCCCTCGATGGCGCACGCGCAGGACCTCTTCGTGGA
>OJGU01001116.1_pt1 | contig 11215 bp, 9 predicted proteins | sample 1594741 | NCBI WGS metagenome assembly OJGU01 (sample SAMN05416841, study PRJEB24817) | seawater metagenome | isolation source: Sea water | place: Canada:Atlantic | collected 2013-07 | reverse complement strand
GGGCTCGGAGATGTGTATAAGAGACAGATGGGGGCTCGGGTTGTGGCTGCCGGACCGGCGAGGGAGGAGGAGGCTCTGCTCTTGCGTTCACTGTGTTCGGGTTGGCCTTCGCGGGGCGGCGTCGACGAGCAGCTGCTTGGTCTCGGTGACGATCCTCGGAAGCGAGGCGCTCAAGCGGTGGTCGTCGTCCACCGAGATCAGCCGTGCCCCGTGTTCCTTCGCAAACGCCTCACTTGCCGAGAATGGACACACTTCGTCCGCGGGCGCGTGGATGATCACGGTGGGTGCCGGGCACTCGCGCGCCACGGTGAGTCCATCGGGATTTGGCAGGGCGAGCGCCGGCGCGCACATCAGCAGTCCTTCGATCGCGTGTCCTTGCTCGCGCGCGACCAGGCTTGCGAGCAGCCCGGCAATCCCGCCGTAGCTCGAGCCCACCACAACACGGGGCTGATGCTCAGCGACCGCGGCGGCGAGCAGAGCAACACGCTCCCCAAGGTCTTTGTCCCGACAATCGGGGGCAACGACCTGCAGTCCGGCGCCTTTGAGCGCGTGGTACTTCGCGCCATGCGGGGCGCTCTCGAGGCCGTGGCAGAACAGGACGTCCATCGCCCGTGAGGCTATCACTGCGCTCGCATGGCTTCGATTCGCCGATGTGCCACTTCGGCCCAAAGGTTGTCGGGATCGTCGATGCGCATTCGCTGCAGCTCCATCAGCGCTTCGGCTCCGTGTCCCTGACGGTCGGCCTGCACGATGCTCTGCTCGAGGGCGTGCGGCCACAGCCAGCGGTACGCCGCACGGTTGGCCACGGCGTCGTTGAGTCCTCCGCGTTTGACGTAGATCAGCGAGCGCCGACTCGCATGCACGAGCGCCCACGTGGGGTTGCGGTCGAGGTGGGCGAAGGTGCCCTGCATCGGAGAGTTGTCGACGATGATGAACTGGAAGTTGTGCGTGTTGTCTTCTTCGGCGAACACGCTCGGGTCCATGCTGCTGACGATGTATCGCTCGACCATTTGCGGCGTGTAGACGAGGTCGGTGCGGCCATCGATGTAGACCCGGTGCTGCGGCCAGAGGTTGAACAGCAAGAACCCGCCGTACCCGAACTGGTTGAACATCGGCCCCTCGAGGCCCTCGTCCTGGATGAAGGCGACGCCTTTGACGGGGAAGTGCGCCGGCGAGAGGCCGAAGCTCGGCGGAGGCAACGGGCGACCGAGCAGGTAGAGCAGGGCTGCCAGAGCCGGGGCAAGCGTCAGCAGGGTCTGGAGTCGGCCCTTCCACAGCTCTTTGCCGACCGATGCCCATCCCGAAGCGGCCGGCCCCGCACCCAGCAGCGCGATGTATGGCAGGTGGCGGATCGACTGCATGCCGAGCCCAAAGGCCAGGACGACGAGCGCGAGGTCCCAGGGGTCGCGGGAGCGAATCGCCCGAAGCAGTCCGCCGACCGCGACGAATGCAATGGCCACCAGCGTCGCCGGGGACAGGCGCTTGACGAGCTCGTACTCGACGGGTGCCCACTCGGTGATGAGCGCGCTGTGCTGGCCCATCAACGCGATCGTCGTGGTGATGATGCGGATGCCGAACGGCGTCGCGAGGACCGCGAGGCTACCGGCGGCCGCGATGCCGAGGCTCCGGGTCCAGGCGCGATCCTCGTGCAGGAGCTTGGCCTCGACCAGTTCGACGACGGCCAACGCGCCGAGGATGACGGGCAACAGCAACACGCCGCGATGCATGTTGGCGTTGAGCACGATCAGCGGAACCGCCCAGAGCAGCCCGCTCTTGCCGCTGCGGTGGCGGTCGATGAGCCACAGCAGCGCGGCGACGAGCACCAGGGACACGGTTGCGCCCCGCTCCGTGAACCGAAACGACGCCGCGCTCATACAGACGGAAACGCCCAAGACCACGACGGGTAGCGGGAGCCCGCGTTCGTTGCGAAGCATCTTCCACTGCAGCGCCGCGGTGCCCAGCAGCATCGATGCCTTGAGCAAGACCAGCGCCGTGAGTCCGCCGAGCGACCAGGTCCCGTACAGCAACAGAGCGGTGCCCCAGTCTTTCCAAGGCCAGTCGGTACCGAACCGCGTGTAGGAAAAAACATCCGACGGCGCGAGGCTCCGGGTTTGGACCATCACTTCGCCGAGGCGGATGTTCCACCAGACGTCGAGGTCGGCCAGCGGGCGGAGCCCTTCGAATGCGAGCGCACCAAACAGAAGTACGAGCGCGACGGCAGCGACGGCGCGTCGGGGCTGCGGTTGCGTCACCGCCAGAAGAGTACGAGCAACGCGAACAAGCCGTCGAGCCAAGAAAAGAGGCTGCCCCACGATGACCCGTGGTGGTGGTGGTGGTGGTCGTGTTGGGGGACGGCGGTGGCGGCTGCTCGGTAGTGGGCCGCGTCGAGCTCGGCCTTGTGCACCGCTCGCTTCGCGTTTCGCAGCTCGCGGTCACGCTCCAGCGCCAGCCCCCCAAGCTTGATGAACGCCTCGATCGCTTCGAACTCACCGGGGTCCAGGTACATGCCGTGCTGCCGGCACTCGTCCACGATCACGCCGCTGTGAGAGCCGAAGTTGCGGCGTGCCATCATGTGCTTGCATCGAGGGCACTTTCGATAGCGGACCGGACCTGTTGGGACCCGGAGATCCTTCATCCCCTCGCGAAGATCTGCCACGTTCGCCTCGGTCGGACCGGGGTCGTCGACCATCGAGTCCAGCTCTCCGGGGTCGAGCCAGAGTCCCGCGCAGGCGATGCAGCGATGGATCTCGACACCGCGGTCGAAGTCGATCTCCATCGGGTGCTGGCAGGCTGGGCAGTCGATTCCCTGCCGGCGTCCGGATGTGGTCGGGCTCGCAGGCATCGGCCGATAGGGCGCGCTGCGACCGTCGGATGTGGGCGCTTCCGCTTCCCCCTCTTCTGGAGGCGCCGGAAGATCGTCCAGCATGCCCTCGAGAGCGGCGGAGATTCGCGCCGCGCGAGCTTTGGCAGCGGCGGTGGGTTCGGGCCGGCGCGGAGGCACGGTTCACGGTACCGCACGGGGGGACGCTTACTTCCCGTCGAGTTTTCCCCGTTGCGCCGAAGCAACTACAGGTGTAGTACTACGCCTGTAGTACTACAGGCGTAGTCACGATGACCGATCCAATCCAGCTCAGTGACCTCCAGCTCGAGGTGTTGCGCGTGTTCTGGGAACACGGGGAGGCGACCGCTGCCCAGGTGCACGCGGCCCTTCAGCGCAACCGCGACCTCGCACCCACAACCGTTTCAACGCTGCTGTCTCGGCTCGAGAAGCGGGGTTTGCTTCAGCACCGCGCCGAAGGCCGTCAGTTCGTCTACTCGCCCTGCGTCCAAGAACACGAAGTACGAAGCTCGATGCTGCAGCGTCTCACCGACTTTTTCTTTCGCGGTGATGCCGGAGCGCTGGTCAGCCACTTGGTGCAATCGCGTGACTTCAACCCCGACGAACTCGAAGCCGTGGAGCAACTCATCCGCGCTCGGGAATCGAATGAGTCCGGAGGCGGTATCGCGGAGCCCGCTGGAGAAGAGCCATGACCATGACCATGACCGCGTTCGTCTGGATCCTGACCTACGCCTTGCACAGCACGGTCCTCATCGTGTTTGTGTGGGCGCTGCTCAAGTTGTTTCCCAAGGTTCCGCTGCGGCTCCAGGAGTCTCTGTGGAGGGTCGCGCTGTTTGGAGGCTTGGCCACCGCAACGGTCGCGCTGATGGCCGATGTTGAGCCACTCGGCGGTCGATTGCCCCTCCCTGCGAGTGTTCAGGCGAAGGCGGCGACCATCGCGCCGCCCGTCGCCGACCCCACGGTCACCCGCAAGATCACTCAACACGACGCCGGGGACGTTCGCATCACGACCGTTCAAGAGACCAAGCCGGCGGTGGTCGCCGCGGTTGCTTCCGCGCCTCGCAAGGCGTCGAACTGGCCATGGGTGGTCGTCGGGCTCGCGGGCATCGGTGGACTGTTGGCGTTGATCCGGCTTGGGCTGGGTGCTCGCCGCACCGAAGCGAAGCTGCGAGGCCGTCGGGATGTGATCGAGGATCCTATCCTCGAGAAGTTCTTCGAACTCGTCGACACGGCGGGCCTCAAGAAAGAAGGCAAGCGTCGCGTTCGGCTGACCGCGTCGCCGCACTTGCGGTCCCCGGTCGCGCTGATGCGGCGCGAAGTCGTCATCCCCGAGCGGGCCATCGAACGCCTCACCCCCGCGCAGCAGCATGGGATGATCGCCCACGAACTCGCCCACCTTCAGCGCCGCGATCCCCAGTGGGCGTTGGTCACGGCGGTGTTCGAGGCTGCGTTCGTGTTCCAACCGCTCAACCACCTCGCGCGTCGCAAGCTGCAGGAGCTCGCCGAGTTCCAGTGCGATGACTGGGCCGCAAAGTCCACGGGAGGCGGCACGCATCTGGCCAAGTGCTTGGCGGAGGTCGCGTCATGGCTCGACGACAGCCGGACCTCCGCCCTATCGGTGGCCATGGCGGACCGCGACTCACCGGTTGTTCGCCGGATCACCCGCCTGCTGCATGGACGCAGAAAGGCTGGTGTCGGTTCGGTCAGTCCGGTGGTCCGTGTCGGCTGCGGCACCTTGATGTTGGGCAGCGCGATCTGGCTGGCACCCAGTGTTGCTCCCGCGGCGGAGGTCGAATCCCAACCGGCCACGACCGCACAGTCGTCCAGCATGTCGGAGTCCACGGTGACCGTGCGAGACCTCGGAGGCGAGTTGGGAGAGCGCAGATCTGCGGTGGTGATCGAGCGCGAAGACGAGCGTGTTGCCGTCCATGTTGACCGAAAACAAGCGCCGCCCCCGACTCCGGAGCCCGTCGACTCGGGCGATCGGATCATCATCCAAGGGTTCTACAGCGACTCGTTCCCCTTTGGGTCCGGCTGCGGCTCGGTGGATGTCGAGGTTGATCTCGATGGACTCGAGGCGGAGATCGAAGGGGCGTTCGGGCTTGGATTCCCCTTCAGCACTCGCTGTGACCGGCGCCGCGAGAAGCTCGAGCGGAAACGCGAGAAGCTTCACCGCAAGCATCGCAGACTCGAGCGCAAGCAGAAGAAGTGGGAGCACCGACATCGTCGACCCGGTCGACCCGCGGACCCGCACCAAGTCGAGGCCGAGCCGGGCGTGTTCCACCTGTAGCGACTCTCACCACAACGACGGTGGCAAGGCCACATCGCAATCGCTGCGATGTGGCCTTTGTTTCGTCCAGCGGGGGCACTGGGGCGCAGTCAGCGGCGCGCAGCGAGTCGTTTCGTGGCGTCCAGCCGCCCGGTGGCGTAGCGTGGGACGGAACGCATGGGGGCCGCCGAACAGCCCGCGGATTCCCCTTCGACCACCGGACGGTTGATCGGGTCGCGGTATCGGATCCTGGGCACCCTGGGCGAGGGGGGCATGGGCGCGGTTCATCGCGTCCAGGACATCACCACAGGTCGCATCGTCGCGCTCAAGACCATGAGCCGTGATCACGACGGCCGTGGCCTCCTGCGATTCCGCCGCGAGTTCCACTCGCTGGCCCACCTCGTTCACCCCCGAATCATCGAGGCCTACAACTTTGGCATCGACGATTCGGGTCCGTTCTACACGATGGAGCTGCTCGAGGGCGCGGACCTCAAGGACATGGGGCGGCAGCCATGGCCCCGGGCATGCAGCATCCTGCGGGATATCGCAGCCGCGCTCGCCTTCCTCCACGCCCGGCGCATGATCCACCGGGACATCGCGCCGAGGAATGTCCGGTGCACGCCGGATGGACACGCCAAGCTGTTCGACTTCGGTTTGCTCGCGACCGTAGGACTGGCGGGCGACGTGGCTGGCACCCCAGCGTGCATCGCCCCGGAGAACCTTCGGGGTCTTCCGCTCGACGATCGAACGGATCTTTATGGCTTGGGCACGTTGGCCTACTGGATGCTCACCGGACGGTATCCGTACCAGCCACGCAGCCTTGGGGACCTGGAGACGATGTGGCGTCGGCCTCCTCCCGCGCTCGAGGCGTTCGACCCGGATATCCCCGAGCAACTTCGCGACCTGGTGGGGCGGATGCTGTGCCTCGACCCGCTGGGACGTCCAGCCAATGCCGCCGAGGTCATCGATCGATTGCAGGCCGTGGCCGAGCTTCCCGAGGAGCCTGGCCTCTCGATTCGCGAAGGCTACCTCGCGAGCGCCGCCATGGTCGGTCGACGCCGCGAGATGGAGCTGTTCGAAGGGTGTACGCAGCAAGCCCGCCAAGGGCACGGCCGAGCGGTGTTCGTCGAGGCCCTCACCGGCACGGGAAAGAGCCGACTGCTGGCGGAGTTCGGTCTCACTGCGCAGCTGGCCGGCATGACTGCCCTGTCGGCGAGTGCGGAGTCCGCTCGGTGGGATTCGTACGGCGTGATTCGGGGCTTGGTGGAGGCTGCGATCACGGCCCGCCCCAACGACATCCCAAAGCTGCCCCGGCCGGCGGCGTCGGTGCTGGCCCGCGTCTTCGAAGACCTCGCAGGCAAGCTCGGAGAGATCCATCCCACCGTCGCGGTCGCGGAGCCGGCCGAAGAGCGCCTGCGGATCCAGGGGGCGATGACCCAGTGGTTGGTGGCGCTGGCGAAGGTCCGTCCCGTCGCGCTGTTCGTCGACGACGTCCAACGTTGCGACGAGGCCTCGGCGGCGGTTCTGGCCGCGATCGCGCGTGGGGTCGAGTCGCATGCTCTGCTCGTGGTGGCGGCGCTGCGCACTCAAGAAGACGTCCGTGCTCCCGCGGCTGTGGACGCGCTGCGCGACGCCGACGTCTGCCTGCGACTGCAGGGGCTGAGGGCGGCTGAGGTCTCCGAGCTCGCCCGCTCCCTGTTCGGGGACGCACCTCATGTCGAGCGTCTCGCCGATTGGTTGCTCCGTAGCGGAGGGGGATCGCCGCTGCACTGCACGGAGTTGGCGCGCATGCTCGTCGACGAGGAGCGAGCACGACTGGTCGATGGCGAGTGGATCCTGCCGACCAACTACGACGATCGGTCCATTCCCCCGGGCCTCGTCCAGGCGATGGACCAACGCGTCGCGCGTCTGAGTCCCAATGCGCTGAGGGTCGCGGAGATCCTCGCGGTCACGGGCCGCGACTTTGATCTCTCTTGGATACGGGGCCTCCTCGAAGACGCCGAGCACGACGACCTCTTCGCCGCGATCGACGAACTCGTGCGTGAGTCCGTCCTGCTCGGGGACGGGGAGCACTACACGTTCCGCCACGATGGGCTCCGCGAAGCTGTCCTCCGCGGCGTCGCGCAGGAGCGTGCCGCGGATCTGCACGGCCGCATCGCCGAGGTCTTGGAGGCGGCGATGAAGCGAGGCGAGGCTCCCGAGCGGGAGGCGGAGGTCGGCTTTCATCTGTTGCGCAGCGGTCAGGACGAAGCAGCGGCAGGCTATTTGTCGAAAGCCGGCGCGCGGCTCTTCGAGGTGCAAGCGCTCAGCGATTGCGTTGCGCCGCTCGAGGCCGCGGTGGAGGTGTACGAGCGCATCGATGCCGAACATCCCGAGCTTTTGCAGCTCCGCTTCATGCTCGTGGGCGCGGGGTGGATCAGCGATCGCGACGCAGGGCAGCGCCATATGCTCGCGGCAGTCACCGGGCTACGGGATCAAGCCGGCATCACCCACGCCGATCGTGTGGGGCGCGTACTCGGAAGGCACCTGGGGCTCATCGTCGGATTTGGGTGGGCTTCGGTGCTCTGGCTGTTCCGCTCCAAAGCACGTCGTGGTCCCCCACCGTGGGCTGCGGTCTCCACGTTTGCGGTCACGATCGGCTACGCGTGCGCGATGGAGTACGCCAACCACTCGCTCGAGGGGCTGCAGCGCTTGATCGACATGGTCCGCCCACTGTCCGTGTACAAAAAAAGCGTGGGCTATGCCGTTCACCTCGGCCTCACGGCGTTTCCCGACCTCCTGATGGGCCGATTGGCCCAAGCCCACGAGAAGCTCGACGCCGCGCTCGAGCTGGTGGAGAACGACACGTTCGGCGTCCTTTCCGACTTTGAGCAACGCTTCTCGATCGGAGGAATCCGCTCGTTGATCGCGCAGATTCAGGTCACCAACCTCGACCCCGGCCTCGAAGAGAACCTTCAGGGGATGCGCGACGTGAAGCTGATGTACCACTCGCTCGTCGCCGACACGTTCGCCATGGCCGCGCTGCGGTTCCGCGGGCGAGAGCGCGAGGCCAAGGCGCTGGGAGACTCGCTCGAAGCGGTCTCGGTGCAGCTCGGCTCGTGGTCGACCGACGTGCAGCACGTGTTGTTCAGCCACCCCGGCTACGGGTTGTGTGGCGACGTGTTGGGGCTCAAGCGAATGGCCGACAAGCTCGAACGGCTGTGCGGGCAGGGCTTCGACTTCCGGGCACGCTTGTCGCTCACCCGGGGCGAGTATCATCGGAGCCGGGGCGAGCTGGACGAGGCCAAGTCGTCGCTCGAGCGGGCGCTGACCGAGCTGCATGAGGACGAGATGTTGACGCGCGTTTGGATCGAGTCCGCGCTGGCGGAGGTCTGTCTCGGCCAGGGGGACCCCGCTGCTGCTCAGGAGATCGCGGAGAGGGTGGTCGAGCGGGCAGAGTCCGGCGTGCTGTGCCAGCGGTCGGTCGAGATTCGCGCCAACCGAGTGTTGGCCCTTGCGGACGCGGAGCGAGGTCTCATCGCCGATGCGGTGTTGCGGCTCGACCGGGTGATCGAGTGGGCACGCGATGCTGAAGCCGTGGCGTTGGTGGGGCTGTGCCACGAGGCGAGAGCTCGGGTGTCGTTGATGGCCGACGACTACACCGGTTTCGTGCTTCACAGCGCGGAGACCAGTCGTTGGCTTCGACCCACCGGCAACACCGCCCTGATCGCTGTGGCAGAGAAACTCGTCGAGCTGGCCGCGGGCTCCGACAGCGATACGGCGGTCGATCCGGCTGTGTCCGATTCGACCACCGCGGTCACCTCGACCGGAAGTCTATTGAGCAACTCGCACTCCGGGGTCTCGCTCGCCGATCGGAAAGGCACGGTCCAGTGATTCGCGCGCTGGGTCGTCGGGTCCGGGCGACGGCCCACGGGGTCACCGACGAGTTGCTCACCCGTGCGATGGGGGGTCCCAAGCTCTACGCCGACGGTTTCGGGTCGCTGGAGGAACTCGATGCGCTCGTGGAAACGGTCCGCAGCTACGATGCCAGCGAGCCGCCAGCCCGCATCACGATGCAATGGGAGCGGAGCTGGACCTCGTCCCGCGCGACCGTTCGGGTGGGCACGTTCAAGAGTCCCGCGGCGTCGATGCTGCCGCTGCAAACCCGCCGGGCATCGGTCGAGTTCCACGAGCCTCTACGGGATGCGACGGGCCAGGTGTGTCTGCTGCTCGCGGCAACCGGAGAGGAGGGGTACCCGCTTCGTCGTCGTCTTGTTGGCGATCTCTTGAGCGAGGGCATCGGAGCCGTGCTGCTCGAGAATCCGTTCTACGGGAGCCGCCGCCCCCAGGGGCAACGCTTCTCGTTGTTGCGAACCGTGCGGGATCAGTTCGCGATGAACACCGCGACGGTGGACGAGGCACGCGCGTTGCTCCGTTGGATTCGAGACGAGGGCTTTGTCCCCGGCGCCTCGGGCTACAGCCAAGGAGGCATGATGACCTCCTTCGGTGCGGCGCTGTGCGACTTCCCGGTCGCTGCGGTGCCGTGTGCCTCGGGACTTCGTGCGGCGCCGATCTTCACCGAGAACGCGCTGCAGCGACGCTTCGATTGGGACGCTCTTGCCCGGGCGTTCGGGAGCGAGACCGCAGCCCGGCGTCACTTCGCAGAATGCCTGGAGCCGGTGGACGTGGGTCGATTCCCGCCGCCTGTGCATCCTGCCTCGGCGATTCTCGTGGGCGCTCGGTACGACGGATACATTCCCGAGGATGAGGTCGAAGCCTTGCATCAGCACTGGCCAGGTTCCGAGTTGCGCTGGGTGGAGACCGGGCACTTGACCGGCGCACTGCTTGGCAAGCGGGCCCACCTTCGCGCGATCGTTGACGCGTTCGGTCGCATGCCATGAGTTGGCGGTATCGTCGGACCCGATGCCGACCCGTCTTCCGCTGACGCTCGAATCGGGGACTGCGCTGTGGGTAGATGCGGCGGGCACGTTGCTCCACCCCGCGCGGCCGGTCGCCGAGGTCTACGCCGAACACGCGCAAGCGTTGGGTCATGAGGTGGAGACGAGCGATGTCGGGCGCCGGCTTGGTCCCGCGATGCGATCCCACCGCGCACTTCGGGCTGGAGATCGGACCTGGCGTCGGTACTGGCGGGCAGTGGTCTCGACGTCGATTGGCGCGGACGATCAGGCCTGCTTCGAGCAGCTCTACGCCTACTACCAGCGCGCCGCGGCTTGGCGGGTGGCCGACGATGCGCGAGCGTGTTTGCAGCTTCTTCGGCGCCGAGGTGTTCGGCTCGCACTGATCTCGAACTGGGACGATCGCCTGCGCTCCACGCTGGACGAACTGGGCTTGGTTTCGGCCTTCGACGCCCTGCTGATCTCGGGGGAAGAAGGGGTCGAAAAGCCTGACTCGGAGATCTTTCTCCGTGCGGCTCACCGGCTTAGAATTCGTCCGGAGTTCAGTTTGATGGTTGGGGATGACCCCGAATTCGACACCGTTGGGGCGCGCTCTGTGGGGGCTTTCGTGATTCAGTTTGGGAGTGAAATCAAAGGTTTCGGGCAGTTGATGGACCCTCCATGACGATAAATTGTCGATCCGTGACGCCCAGGAGCGGGGGGCCGGCGCTACGGTTCGTTCACCTCGCAAGAGGAAGGTTCCACTCATGTCCAAGATCAAGTTCATCCTCCCGCTCTTCATGCTCTTCGCCCCTGCCTGCGACGACGCGGCCAAGGACGCGAAAGACGGCGCCAAGAAAGCCGGCGCGGCTGCCAAAGACGGCGCCAAAGCTGCAGGCGACGCTGCCAAAGACGGAGCTGAGAAAGCTGGCGACGCTGCTGAGAAAGCTGGCGACGCTGCCAAAGAAGCCGGCGCTGCTGGTGCCGAGGCTGCCAAAGACGGCGCCGCTGCTGCAGGTGACGCCGCCGCTGCTGCGGGCGACGCTGCTGCTGCTGCCGGTGCTGCCGGTGCTGAGGCTGCCAAAGACGGCGCCGCTGCTGCAGGCGACGCTGCCGCTGCTGCGGGCGACGCTGCCAAAGAAGGCGCCGAGAAGGCTGCCGACGCTGTCGCTGGCGAAGAGAAGAAAGCCGAGTAAAGAAGTCCTGTCTCTTATACACATCTGACGCTGCCGA
>OJGU01001115.1_pt1 | contig 11220 bp, 6 predicted proteins | sample 1594741 | NCBI WGS metagenome assembly OJGU01 (sample SAMN05416841, study PRJEB24817) | seawater metagenome | isolation source: Sea water | place: Canada:Atlantic | collected 2013-07 | reverse complement strand
CGAGATGTAGAGAGGTCTCGTGGGCTCGGAGATGTGTATAAGAGACAGGGATTTGCATGACTTCCTTCGATTCTTGGCGGTAGAGAGACATGCGAGGTGAGATGAACACTCCCTGCGGGCATAGCTTCCCAGCCGTCGCGCTGGGCATGGCCGAACGGACTCCATAGGCTCGGGCTTCGTAGCTCGCGGCACAGACCACACCCCGTTTTTCGGGGGATGCCCCAACTATCACTGGCTTCCCCAAGTATTCAGGAACCTCCCGCTGCTCAACAGAGGCATAAAAGGCATCCATATCGACATGGAATATGACTCGGCATGGGGGCTTCATTTCCTCTGTTGAAGGTAGCATCGTCGTTTGCTCGAATCCACCTTGTCAAGCTCCAGGCGCTTTGATATCACACAGAAACAGCATGGCAGCCTCAATTAAAACGTCTCATCTCCAACGAATTTCACGCCGCTACCGCAGCGGACTGGTTGCATTGAGCCTTACGAGTGCCTGCGCCTTCCTTCCGGTGCAGGTCTCAGGAGTCGTGCTGGCTCTTGGCGATGGAACTGGGAATACCACTGCACCACCAGATGATCCCGGATTTTCGAATGTGGGAGACAGGGGCGTTTATCTTGGCAATATTTCGGGAAATCACTGGGTTATCACCGCATCGCACGTAGGCGCTGGATCTGTCACCTTCGACGGAATTAGCTATAGCCTAGTGCCGGACTCAGCCGAAAGGGTCAAGAACCCGACAGGTATGGGCCTCTCAGAATTTACGGACTTAACTCTCTTTCGAATTGATTCCGATCCATCCCTTCCATCGCTGACAATTAGCACGAGCGCACCTGCCGTCGGATCTACCGTCACTCTGATTGGCGACGGACTCGATCGAGAAACCACCCAAACGACTTGGAAGGTCGATACAACGGTCACGCCGTTCACGTGGGACGAAGGCGGCATTCCATTCAATGCAACCGGCTATAAATCACTCGGCACGCGAACAAAACGCTGGGGAACGAATACGATCATAAGCCCCGGAGCCAATGACTTTGTGAACGCAGGTTTCGGAGATTCTAAATCCATCAACCTAAGTTTCGACTTAGTAGGTGGCACCACCGATGAAGCAACGGTAGCCAATGGAGATTCCGGCGGCGGACTCTTCTACAAAAACGGAGCAAACTGGGAACTGGCCGGAATCCTTCAAGCCACCGGAACATTCTCGGGACAACCCAGCAACACCTCCGTTGCGGGAAACCTCGCCTTTGCCGGGGATTTGAGCTTCTATCGCAGTCAAATCGAGTCCATCACCGCTGTGCCAGAACCTCGTAGCACTACGATAATTCTAGCGTTGTCCGCGCTTCTTTGGAGTCGCTATCGGCGAGTGCATTCGGCGGATGACACCTAATCCGCACACTCGCCACTAAATCTTTGCTTTCTTTTTGACCCGGTTTCCCTACATTCGGCACCTTTATACATACGCATACAGAATAGACCAAACTATGGGAGCCGATACCTCAACCGCCAAACCAGTCGACGCACCAGCATTAACCCCACTAGGCATTCCGAACCGCCTGGCAGGAAAGCCAGCCGACGCCCCGCGCTATGCTCAAACCGTCAAGAGCCAAGACGGCAGCGACGTCACCGTGGGGGATCCCAAGGCCACGAGGGCCCTAGTCGCTCTCATGAACGTTCATGCCGTCAATGGTGGGGCAGCTTGCCATTGGGGTGGGCCCGCAGCCTTTGCTGAGATCATGGCGGCCATTCACGGCGTGATGTTCCGCGACAACGGCCGTCCATGGCACGAAGCCTATAACTTTGTTAACGATGCCGGCCACACTGAGAATGGCATTTACGCCCTCCGAGCAAATCTTGGTTTCGACAACATGACGCTCGAAGATTTGCGCGGCTTTCGCTCGATCACGAGTAAACTTACCGGCCACGGAGAATCACACCTCAATCCTGAGGGCGTTCTTTTGAGCAATGGCCCCCTTAGCTCCTCTGTTGCACAAGCTCAAGGACTAGCCATGGGTGATAAGATTGCCGATCGAGATCGAGTCACTATTTTGACGGTTTCAGATGGCGCATCCATGGAAGGTGAAGCGAAAGAAGCGTTTGCAGCGATCCCTGGACTGGCTGCGAAAGGACGGGTCAACCCCTTCGTCCTCGTTATTTCAGACAACAACACCAAACTTTCCGGCCGAATCACCGACGATGCGTTTGACATGGCCCCGACGTTCGATGCGATGGACGATCTGGGCTGGAATGTCATTTCCCTTAGCAATGGACACGACCTCCAGGCTGTTTATGCCGCCCTCGAGCAAGGAATCGACGCGGCAAAGAACGATCCCAACAAGCCCGTGTGTCTTATGGTGAAGACCATCAAAGGATTCGGCGTCAAGGCTACAGAGGAATCTGCCTCAGGAGGGCACGGATTCCCTCTCAAGGGCGGTGAGAAGATTGTCGATTTCGTCTCAGAAATCTATGACGGAAACGTGCCGGAGGCAATTGGTGCCTGGGCTCAGGAATTGCGACAGAAATGGGAAGCGGACGAAGCGGCGAAAGCCAGCGCTCCAGCGTCTCCCACAGCCGTCAAGAAGAACAAGATCCAAGCCGGTCTGGCTGCTGGTGCGATCAGTGCGGCAAAGGACGGGCATCCCGTTTACTCTGTTTCCTGTGACGTACAAGGTTCCACCGGAATTAGCGCTTTCCAGAAAAGCTTCCCGGAACGTTTCGTCGAAGTGGGCATCGCTGAATCAAACATGGTCAGTGTGGGCGCAGGGCTAGCGAAGACTGGCTTCGTTCCGATTGTGGACACCTTTGGTCAATTTGGTGTTACCAAGGGGAATCTCCCCCTCACCATGGCGGCGCTTTCTCAGGCACCTGTGATTGCCATTTTCTCTCACGTTGGATTCCAAGACGCTGCCGACGGTGCCTCCCATCAAGCCACAACCTACTTTGCAGCGACAAGTTCGATCCCTCATACCTGCGTGGTTGCACCGTCCTGCGCAGACGAAGCTGAGGCTTTGATGCACCAGGCCATCGAACGTTACTCCAACGCCCGGAAAGCGGGTAAGGATGGTGAATCTGTGCTCTTCTTTGTGGGCCGCGAAAATTATCCCGTCTATTGGGTAGAGAACAACGATTACGCTTGGGGCAAAGCTCAGGTGATCAGCGAGGGCACAGATGTGACACTGATCGGATCAGGCCCTCTTTTCTCAAAGGCACAACAAGCGGGCGAGCTTCTCAAGGAACAAGGGATTAGTGCCACGGTGATTAACAACCCTTTCGTCAATCAAGTGGATATCGAAACTATTGGTCAAGCCGTGAGCAAAACGGGTGGCAAACTGGTAACGGTAGAAGACCATCAGACGATCGGCGGGATGGGAGCCCAAGTATCCCACGCCCTTTCCAACAGTGGTATTTCTCATCAGATCAAGACCCTCGGCATTGATGGTGAATTTGGTCAATCTGCCTATCTAGCGGAACACCTCTACGAGAAACACGGTCTCACCGCAGACTCAATGGTCCAGGCGGCCAAAGAATTACTCGGGAAAGCCTAATCCGCACACGGGATTCGCCCGTGAGATAGGCCATCAAAGCCGCAAGAAGGGCCAGAAAACTCTTCCGTAGTCATTGCATTCCCGGCCAGCCATTGTAAGCTGGCTGGGTATGAGAACTGCCTTTCCATCACAGGCAGGTTCGGGGTGGCACAGAATCCTTCTTGGGCTTTGCACGCTTTTCCTTGGCCTATCTCCGTTCGCCCTCCCCGGGGCCACCTTGAGCGAGGCGAACGACGCGCTCATTGAGGGCAATTACGAGCTGTGCATCAAGCAATGCCGAGAAGCGATTCGTGAGGAGAACCGACCAGACGAAGATTGGTTCCTCCTCCTCATTCGAGCGCAGTTGACCCTGGGGCAATATAATGAGGCCAATGAATCGTTTGTTCTTGGTCTCGATGAGACCCGCGAGCGCAGCATTCGGCTTTACTATCTCGGTCGCGAGGTTGCAAACTTCCAAAACAAACCTGCTGATGGAGCCAGTTATGTTGAAAAAATCAATGAACTCGCCGGTAGCCGTGGCTGGGCTTACCGCGATCCTGAAAACTTAGTTGCGCTGGGCAACACCGCTCTCGTCCTCGGCGAAGAGCCGCGCTGGGTTTTGGAGTTTTTTTACGATCCCGGCCGCAAAGCAGATCCCTCGCTTCGTGAAGCCGTTCTTGCTGCCGGAAAACTCGCCCTCGATAAAGAGGATTACGCGGTCGCCGCTTCCACGTTTCGTGCCGGACTCAAGGACTTTGAGGAAGACCCCGATCTCCTCTTTGGTCTCGCGCTCGCCGTGGCTAGCAGCGATCAGGAAGAGATGGGCTCCTTGATTGAACGCACTCTCGATGTCAACCCACGCCACATTCCTGCCCTTTTAAAACTCGCCGATCACTATATTGACGCCGAGGAGTATCAGATGGCGGAAGACTCCATTAAGAAGGTTCTTGATATCAATCAGGACAATCCTGAGGCATGGGCCTATCGAGCTGTCATCGCTCATTTTGAGTCTGAAACCGAAGAGGAAAAACAGGCTCATGATCTCAGTCTCAAACACTGGAAAACAAACCCCTCGGTCGAGCATCTCATCGGGAGGAAACTCTCCCAGAAATATCGCTTCAAAGAAGGGGCCGAGTACCAACGTCGCGCGCTCGCAATGGACCCTGAGTATAGCAATGCTCAGATTCAACTTGCCCAAGATTTGCTCCGACTTGGAAACGAGGCCGAGGGCTGGGACTGGGCAGAACGCGCCCATGAAAAGGACGGTTACAATGTCACGGCTTACAATCTCGTAACCCTGCAATCCACGCTTGATCAATACGAGACCCTGGAATCGGAGTCATTCATTGTTCGGATGCCCTCTGAGGAAGCTTCCATCTTCGGCAACCAAGTCCTAGCACTACTTGAGGAGGCAAAAACCTTCCTCAGCGCCAAATATGAAATCACGATCGATCGAAGAATTATCGTAGAACTCTTTGGAAATCAGAAAGATTTCGGAGTCCGAACCTTTGGAGTGCCCCACAATCCGGGCTTCCTTGGGGTTTGCTTTGGCAATGTCATCACCGCAAACAGCCCCTCCACACAAGGCGCCAATCCTTCGAATTGGAGAGCGGTGCTCTGGCATGAGTTTTGTCATGTCATTACCTTAACCATGACCAAGAACAAAATGCCACGCTGGCTGAGTGAGGGGATTTCCGTTTACGAAGAGCTTGAGAAAGATCCTTCCTGGGGACAATCAATGACTCCGGAATATCGTGAGATGATTCTTGGCGGCAAACTCACGCCAGTCTCAGATCTCAGTGCAGCCTTCATGCGAGCCAGTTCTGGCGAAGCGATGCAGTTCGCATACTACGAGTCATCCATAGTGGTTCGATATCTCGTCGATCAATACGGCATCGACTCAGTGATTAGCGTGTTGCGATCACTTGGAGAAGGACAACATATAAACGATGCGTTAAGCGAACATATTGCGCCAATTCGCACCTTAGACGAAGACTTCGAAACCTATGCAACCCAATTGGCAGAGCAGCTCGGATCAGGCCTCAATTGGGATATTCCAGAAGCCTCCATCTCGAGTGTCTCAACCGCAATGGCCCTCGCGACTAACCCTGAAAACTACTACCTGTTGATTGAACACGCCAAAGAACTCATCGAGAGCCAGCAGTGGGATGAAGCGATTGCCTCGCTGCAGAAAGTGATCACTCACTACCCGCTGCAACCAGGCAACGATGCGGCCCCACGACTACTCGCTCAGGCCTATAGAGGTCAAGGCAACCTCGAGAGTGAAGTGGCACTGCTTCGGGAGATCGCCCGTTTCGATCATGAAGCACCAGATGTTTATCTCCGACTCGTCGGACTCGATTCTGCAGAAGAGCGTTGGGAACGGGTCCAGGAGAACCTCGAACGTCTCTTGGCCGTGAATCCCCTGATCCCGCAACCGTATCGCCATCTCGCTCGAGCTAGCGAAGCCCAAGGCAAGCAACCGGAAGCAATCGGTGCCTACAGAACGCTGCTGCAACTGAGTCCGGCCGACCCCGCCGATGTCCATTTTCAGCTCGCACGACTCCTCCATGAGCAAGAAAGCCCTGAAGCCCACGAACACGTACTAAAGGCCCTTGAAGAGGCTCCAAGATTTCGCGACGCTTATCGCTTGCTACGGGCGATCAATGAGATCAAAAAACCGGCCGCTCCCACTCAAGAACGGTTCTACTGATTCCAAAGTGAAGCCCGGTATGAGAAATGAATTGTTCCCGAAGGTGAGCCGTATTTTATGAAAACGCCAACGCACTCTCCTATGGCCTCCCGTAGCAGGCAGCGGAGTAGCGCGGTTGCTGTTTGGCTCATCGCATGTTGGTTTTCCAGTCCTCTGCTGGCTCAACCATGGGCTATGGACCGCGCCGGGGTTCCGCAATGGGAGAATGCCTTCAATTTCTCGAACGACGTATTCACCTTCGTTCGCCTCAAATACACATCTGTTGGCGGACGCTATTGGCGACACGGAGGCAAATGGCGTATCGATTATCCGGAAAGCGATCTCAACTTCTCATTCCGGTTGCAAGAGATGACGTCCTTAAAGGTCGATCCGAACGGGAAGGTCCTCGAAATCACTGATCCTGATCTAGGTAACTTCCCTTTCGTCTACCTTATTGAACCGGGTGAACTACGCTTCTCCCAAGCCGAAGTCATTTCCTTACGAACGTATTTGCTCGGTGGTGGCTTTCTCATGGTCGATGATTTTTGGGGGGAAAACGAATGGTTCAACTTTTATACAGAAATCAAACGCGTCTTTCCTAATCGAGAACCCCAGGAATTACCGCTGAGTCATCCTATTTTTAATTGCGTCTTCCCTTTGGACGAGAAGCCCCAGATTCCCAATGTCGGCCTCGGAATGGAGAGTCGCTACCACGGAAGAACCTGGGAACGGTGGGACGCTCAAGAAGTGCATTACAAAGGCCTTTTCGACGACAATAATCGACTGATGGCCGTCATCTGCCATAACACCGATCTTGGAGATGGCTGGGAATGGGAGGGTTACAATGAATACTTCTTCCGAGAGTTCTCGGAGAAGAAGGCGTATCCACTGGGTATTAACATTGTCGTCTACGCCCTAACTCACTAGCAGAAGCGAATTCGAAGTAACCTATTGGTGCAATTTTCAGTCTTTTCCGATAAGTTCAAACAACCATTTCACCGAAGTAAGTTCGGGAAACCAATCACTCAGAAAGGATCCTAGTGGAAGCAGCGACAGGAAGCGGAATCAGCGAGCAACAGACCGTCGAGCAAATTTTTCAGGGGCGTAACCAAATCGAGCAGGAGCTCAGTAAGGTCATCGTCGGCCAAAAGGAGGCCATCGAGCAAATCTTGATCGCTCTATTTTCTGGAGGTCACTGCCTTATCACAGGTGCCCCAGGGCTTGCTAAGACACTTTTGGTGAAGTCAATTGCCCAGATTTTCCACCTCGACTTTCAGCGCATCCAGTTTACCCCTGACTTAATGCCAGCCGACATCACTGGAACGGAGATCCTTCAGGACGGCGACGAGGGGCGAAAGCTCAGCTTCGTCAAGGGGCCTGTCTTCGCGAATATGATCTTGGCTGACGAAATCAACCGAACGCCACCAAAGACACAGGCTGCCCTGCTCGAAGCCATGCAAGAGCACCAAGTCACCGCCGCCGGTGTGCGACATGCTTTGCCTGAGCCATTCTTCGTGCTTGCAACTCAGAATCCCATCGAGATGGAAGGCACCTACCCTCTCCCTGAAGCGCAATTGGATCGATTCATGTTTAACGTCGTGATCGACTACCTTCCTGAAGATGAGGAAATTGCCGTCGTTTCTCAAACCACATCTACCAAGCCCGAAGACATCAAAGCCCTCTTCACAGGTGAAGACGTGCTCCGCTTCCAAGAGATCATCAAAAAAGTGCCAATCGCACAAGACGTGGTGCGCTATGCAGTCCGTCTTGCGGCGGCCTCGCGGCCTAACCAGAAGGACACGCCGGAATTCGCTCAGAAATACGTGAGTTGGGGAGCGGGACTAAGAGCCGCTCAATTCTTGGTTTTGGGAGGCAAAGTCCGAGCGCTGCTCCAGAGTCGAGCTCACGTGACTCAAGACGACATCAAAGCCCTGGCAAAACCTTCGCTGCGCCACCGGATCTTGGTCAACTACCGAGCCGAGGCCGATAATATCGAAGTCGATGAATTGATCGACCGCTTGATTGAATCTGTCACGGTGTAGTCCGAGCGTCTCAAACATTCACTCGAAAGGGACGATTCCATTGGATAAAGACGGTAGAGGCACTTTGGTATCTGGAAGCATGGTTAGCCCCCAGACCTTGATGGCGATCAAGAATCTCGAGCTGAGAGCGAAGGTCGTCGTGGAGGGGTTTTGGAACGGCTTACATCGAAGTCCGTTCCACGGCTTCTCTGTCGAATTTAGCGAGTATCGCCAATACACGCCAGGGGACGATCCCCGATATCTCGATTGGAAGTTGTTCGCTCGATCCGATCGTTTCTACATCAAGAAGTTCGAGGACGAAACAAACCTTCGCTGCCATCTTCTTGTTGATCAAAGTAAATCCATGGAATTCGGATCGCTCGGCTATTCCAAGTTTGACTACACCAACACACTCGCGGCCACACTCGGTTACTTTCTCTATCAACAAGGCGATGCCGTGGGCATGCTTTCCTTTTCTGACGAAATTCATGATTACCTCCCCGCTCGCAACCGAACGGGGCATCTTCGGCGCATCATGCTTTCGCTCGAGAAACCACCTCAAGGCAAGTCTACCGACCTGGACTCGCCCCTTCAGCGCATTCTCGACCTCGTGCGAAAACGTGGGCTTGTAGTGATCATCTCGGATCTACTCGCCCCCATCGAAGCACTTGAGGAACGATTAACCTCGATCAGAGCCTGTGGCCATGAAGTGCAGGTCTTTCAGGTGCTCGATCCAGCAGAACGAAATTTCACCTTCGATCAAGCCAACCTTTTTCAAGATGTGGAAACAGGCAAAGAAATCTACGTCGATCCGAAGCAGGCTCGTGATGGGTATCTCAAGCAATTAGAAGCGCATCTCGACCAAGTTGAGTCCGTCTGCAAACAAAACGGCATTGGTTATCGCTTTCTGACAACGGATCAGCCCCTTGAACTTCAGCTCTTTGACTTCTTGAAGGCGCGCACCCGGAATAACCAGGTTTCAACCCGCTAGACTTACTTCTGGCTATGAGTTTCCTTTACCCCCTATTTCTCGCCGGTTCACTTGCGATTGTGTTACCGATCGTCTTCCATCTTATTAGACGATCGACAAAGACGAAGGTTCCATTCAGTACCTTACGCTTTCTTCAGCCCTCACCTCCTCGGCTGACGAAGAAAAGCCGAATCGAACATCTATGGCTCCTTCTCCTCCGGTGCCTCATTTTGATTCTCTTAGCGTTTGCCTTTGCCCGACCCTACATTGAGGAAGCCATTGACTCGTCGCAGGTAGCGGAAAACCCTCAGCGAAACCTCTTTCTTGTCGATACCAGCGCGAGTATGCGGAGAACCGCAGCTTGGGATCGTGCTTTGTCAATCTTGAGTGACAAACTCTCTGACGTTGATCAGTCCGCATTAGCAGCCGCCTACACCTTCGACACGCAGCTACACCCGGTCGTCAGTTTTGAACAATGGAGTAGTGCTCCCAGAGCAGATCGTTCCATCCAGATCATCAACCAGGTGAAACAGCGGTCTCCCAGCTGGAAAGCAACCCATCTTGGCAATGCCTTGCTCACGGCGGTCGATCTCCTCGAGGAATCGACACGGATTGGAGAACACAACAAAGACGCACAAGACTGGCGCATTATCGTGATCGGCGATCTCCAGACGGGTATGTTGTTGGACGGGATCCAAGGCTTTGAATGGCCCAAGGGTTGCGTCGTCGAATTCCATGGCGTTGACATCGAAAACACCACCAACGCAGGCATCCACGCCGTTCCCAACATGAGCGCTTTCGTCAGCCTGGTAGAGAACGAGAACGGCAGAGTTCGCATCTCGAACACAAGTCAATCTGAGAAGGAAACCTTCCGTATTGGCTGGATTAGAGAAGACACTGAGGAAAAACTCACTTCAAACACCGAGCTTTATCTTCCCCCGGGAAAAAGTCGAATTGTCGAGGTTCCTGAAGCCCCAACGGACTTCCCTCCTGATATCCTACGGATTAGCGGAGATGACCATGACTTTGATAATGTCGCTTGGAGAGTCCCGCTAAGAGCACGCCAAAGCAAAGTGATCTATTTTGGTGAATCAGCCAGCCAGGATTCCACCCAACTTCTCTTCTATTTAGAGAAAGCGTTTCAACAAACCCTTCGTCATGCCGTTTCTGTGACTGTCCTGGCGCCGGATCAACCGATCGTTGAAGAAATGGTCGCTGACGCTCGCCTTCTCGTCGTCGGAGCCCCACTCTCTTCCCAAGTGGCAGCCCAAGTAGAAGGACTGATGGAAGCGGGAACCACAACATTGCTCGCGCTACATCAAGATGCCATGCAAGCGACGCTCCAATCTTTGGCGCAAGATCAGGAACTAGAACTGTCGATAGCAGCTTCAGAGCGATACGCGCTCTTTGGGGATATCGACTTTCAGCATCCTCTTTTTACGAGTTTTGCCGATCCTCGATTTAGCGATTTCACCAAGATTCATTTTTGGCAGCACGTTCAGCTCGATCTCGAAGGGCATGAAACGGCTCGAATCCTCGCTCGATTTGACAATGGTTTGCCTGCCATTGCGCAGTTTCCCCGTGGTAAGGGGTCCCTCTTTGTCACTGCCTTCGGTTGGCAGCCCAAACTTAGTCAATTCGCACTTTCCACAAAGTTCGTTCCTTTCCTCTACTCAATGCTAGATTTCGGAGCGGGAATTCATGAAGTCAAGTCTCACTATTTTGTCGGTCAAGATGTCGATCTGTCGTCCCTCACAGAAGCGGAAGAACTTTCGATTCAAAAACCAAACGGCGAAATGGTTGCGATCGAAGGACAAAGCCGATTCAATGACACCTCAAGTCCGGGCATCTACACAATCAACACCGGATCCTCTCCCATTCGGTTCGCTGTAAATCTTCATCCCTCCGAGAGCGATACGAGCCCTATTCTTGAAGAGACGCTTATCGGACTCGGCATCCCGACGGCAAGCAAGCTTGAGGAAGCGGCGGTCAATCCCATCTGTCTCTTA
>OJGU01001114.1_pt1 | contig 11225 bp, 8 predicted proteins | sample 1594741 | NCBI WGS metagenome assembly OJGU01 (sample SAMN05416841, study PRJEB24817) | seawater metagenome | isolation source: Sea water | place: Canada:Atlantic | collected 2013-07 | reverse complement strand
AGACAGATTGACGCAGTGTGGCCCTATCTCGGTCATAAGGACCGTTTCATTCGTTTCGCTGCCCGAACCGCCCTCGAGCACCAACCCGTCAGTCAATGGCAAGAACGAGCACTCGCAGAAAGTGACCCGCAAACCGCACTTACCGCCCTCCTAGCGCTTGCCCGACAAGGGAATTCAAGCCAGCAAGGACCACTTCTTCAAGCCATTGGCGGCCTTCAACCCGGAGGGTTCGACGAGACTCGGAAACTTGAAACCCTGCGAATTCTCTCCCTCAGTTTCATTCGTATGGGCAAACCCAGTGACGATGTGGCCGCTTCCATCGCAGAAACGCTCTCGCCATACTTCCCGGCTCCGAGTGATGCTCTCAATCGGGAACTCATTTCAATGCTCGTCTATCTGAACGCTCCCGATGTCGTCGCCAAAGCCGTCCCCCTCATGAACCAAGAAGCTACTGGACTCGAGGAAATTGAATTCGACGACAATCTTCTCAAGCGTTCCAAAGGCTACGGCGGATCCTTCCTTAACCAGAAAGCTAGTAACCCGCAGCGACAGCAAATACATTACGCTTACGCTCTCAAGAATATCACGACCGGTTGGACACCAGCCCTTCGCAAAGAGTACTTCACCTGGTTTGCCAAAGCGAAGAACTTCAAGGGCGGAGCTAGTTTCGGTGGCTTTATTGAAAACTTTCGCAAGGAATCGATCGCAAACATCCCCGACGAAGCAGAGCGAAAGGCTATGGACACGCTGAGCAAGCAGGAACTCAAGCTTGTCCCAGACGGATTCGAGAGTGCCCAGCGGCTCCAAATCGGCATGCTTGCTGGAATGCGCTTCAACAAGAGTACGCTCACGGTGAACGCAGGCGCTAAGGTTGCCTTAGAAGTCTTAAACGATGACCCAACCAAGATGATGCACAATTGGGCCTTAGTCAAAAAAGGGAGTCTCAACAAGGTTCTTCAAGCCGCCCTCACCTTAGGACCGAAGGCGATTGAGCTGAATTTTGTCCCAGATATCTCTGAAGTCCTCGCTTCCACTCCGCAGGTGGCCCCGGACAGAAAATACACGCTCTACTTCACGGCTCCAACTGAGCCAGGCCAATACCCCTACGTCTGCACCTACCCGGGGCATGGTCAACTAATGAGGGGCATTCTGAACGTCGTGCGATAAGCACACGGCCCTTGGGCCAAACAACCGTCCGTCTCAACCTCCCTCCATTGAGTTCCTTGTTGGACTCGATGGGGGGAGACTTGCTTACAGCATCAAGTCTTCCAGATCAAGTAAGCCCCCGCGCCCGTCATCAACCCACCTGCGCTTCTTCGTATCCGTCGAGATGAAACCGACGATCGCCAACGAACCAGGAGTCGTTCCGCAGCGATGGCATAGGCGAGTTTCACGCCGCCAACACAAGCAACCGTAATCACCCCAATCAGCAAGAGATCAGCGGAATTTAAAGAGCTCATTGAGACGAAACTGGGAAACAAACTCGCGTAAAACAAGATCGCTTTCACATCTCCCAAGGTCAAAAGCAAGCCAGCAGAGAAACTCGTGATTAGCGTTGAGGCCGAACAGTCAGTTGCTTGAATGGCCACGGCTGATCTTGAAAAAAGCAGACCGCAGCCAATCCAGACGAGATAGACGCCCCCCATCATTCTGAGAACCGAAAAGAACGCGCCCATCGCCTCAGCCAAGAAACTCATCCCTAAGATGGCGAGCAGGACAAATAGGAGGTCCCCCGTCACAATACCGATGGCCACCGCGACTCCGTTTCGAATCCCCACCGTCGCCGAACGAGTAACCACCAAGGCGACGCTAGCACTCGGCATCGCAGCCAGCGCGAGCATCACGGCACTCAACGAAATCGCGGAGATAAAACTCATCACTCGTTAGCCGGACGGTGAAACTAGGCGATCAAGTCTTTGATCACGTGCCCATGCACGTCGGTCAATCGAAAATCTCGCCCTTGATAGCGATAAGTCAAGCGGGTGTGATCCACCCCGAGAAGATGCATGATTGTCGCGTTGAGATCATGAATGTGCATGGTGCCAGGAGTCCATTTTTCCTTGTTTGGGATCGGGTCCATAGGCGTTCCATCCTCATGGGCAATATTGTAGCCGTAATCGTCTGTCTTGCCATAAGTGATCCCTGGTTTCACACCCCCACCAGCCATCCAAACCGTGAAACATCGCGGGTGATGATCTCGACCATAATTCTCTCGTGTTAGATTGCCTTGGCAATATGAAGTCCGACCAAACTCACCACCCCAGACGACGAGCGTGTCATCCAACATTCCGCGTCGTTTTAAATCTTGAATCAAAGCCGCTGAACCTTGATCAACATCAGCACATTGTGATTCATGTTCTTTTGGAAGATTCCCGTGAGCATCCCATCCTCGGTGGAAGATCTGAACATTGCGAACACCGCGTTCCACCAATCGACGTGCATTGAGACAGCAAGCAGCAAAGCTCCCTGGATTTCTTGCCTCCTCACCATAGAGTTCGAATGTGTCGTCCTTTTCACCAGAGAGATCCATGAGTTCAGGCACCGAAGCCTGCATCTTGTAAGCCATTTCATGTTGGGCAATCCGAGACAAGACCTCGGGGTCAGCAAATCGCTCATGCTGGGCCTGATTGAGCGCTGCCAGCGTGTCGAGTTGAGCGCGCCGGTCAGAGCGTGTCACACCGTCAGGATTGCTCAAAAAGAGCACCGGATCCCCCTGACTTCTCAGCAAAATCCCCTGATGATCCGAAGGCATAAATCCGGTCCCCCATAGACGATTAAACAGGCTTTGCTCAGGAAACTTACTCTTAGCGTGCATCACCACATACCCAGGTAGATTCTCATTCAAACTCCCTAGCCCGTAACTCACCCAGGCCCCGAGACTTGGTCGCCCAGGAATCTGACTTCCCGTTTGAATATAGGTAATCGCTGGATCGTGATTGATCGCCTCAGTAAAGGTAGAATGCACGACACAAAGTTCCTTCGCCATCTTAGCGGTGTGAGGGAGAAGTTCGCTCACCCACACACCGTCCTGATTATTCTCGTGCCTCGTGAACTTGTATTTGCTTGGGGCCAAAGGCAAACCGCTTTTCTGGTTTGCTGTCATTCCCGTCACACGTTGTCCGCCGCGAATATGATCAGGTAATTGCTCATTGAACATGTCCTGCATCTTAGGCTTGTGATCCCAGGTATCCAGATGACTGGGGCCCCCGCTCATGAACAAGTAAATTACGTGCTTCGCTTTGGCTGCGTGATGTAGCCCAGAGCCACCACCGATTCCGGTTCCAGCCGCGCCCAATGCATTCCCATCCCAAAGATTCGCCAGTGCCGCCGTTCCCAATCCGAGTGCCGAACGCCCAAAGAAGTGGCGTCGCGTCATCATAAGTTCGTGTTCTCTCAGAGGATTCATCGTATTCGTCGTCGTTGAGTTGATTAGTAAAGGAGGATAGAAACGTCGCTCGCTAAGACTGTCGTCGCCACTTGTGTCCATGCCGCGTGCTCACTCACTTCAAGGCTCGTATCGCGAGCGATCTCTCCCGTCGAGAGAAGCGCCGTCGCGTCGTCTGGTGCGTTTTTATAACGCTGACGCATCGTCTCTAAGAGATTCTGGCAAGCCAGTCTTTCGCTTGGCATCGGTGACCGACTGGCAAGCAAGGAGAACAGTAAATCTAATCGTGTATTGTCATCAATTCCCTCCCGCAGTAGCCGTTCCCCCAGCATACGGCCCATTTCAATTCGTTGCGTTTCGTTGAGCAGCCCCAACGATTGCAGGGGCGTGTTGGTTCGAGATCGGCGCACACAACTTGACTCGCGACTCGGCGCATCAAAGAGGGTCATCATCGGATGCGGACTCGTTCGTTTCCAATACACATATAGGCTCCGACGATACAGTCGACGTCCGGAATCCTGAACGTATTGCTTGGTATTGCTCGCAGGATGGGCCAAGGCCATCCACAGCCCTGAAGGTTGATAGGGTTTCACGCCTTCCCCCCCCATATGCGGATCTAAAACACCTGCTGCCCAGAGCCCGAGATCGCGCAAGACTTCGGCATCCAAGCGATGGCTAGGCCCACGAGCAAAAATTCGATTCTCTGGATCCTTCACCGCATCACGCCATTGGGAACTCTGGCGAAAGGTTCGACTACTCACCATCAAACGAATCATTTCCTTAAGATCCCAATCTCGATCCTGCCATTCTACTGCCAACCAATCGAGCAACTGTGGATGGGTGGGATACTGTCCTTGAACACCAAAATCTTCAGGACTACGCACGAGTCCAATCCCAAAAATTCGCTGCCAAACCCGGTTGATCAACACTCGCGCGACTACCGGATTTTCACGATCGGTCAACCAACGAGCTAATCCAAGACGGTTCTTCGGTGCGTCCTGTGGCAAGGATCCCATCACTTTCAATACCCCGGGCTCAAGTGCCTCGCCTATCGGGAGATTGTATTCGCCCCGTCGTAGCACCTTTGTCTCCCTCGGCTTGTCAAGATCCTTGGCAACCAAACTGGTCGTCAGATTTGCAGATTCGGCGAAGAAACGCTGAGCGATTGCCTCCGCAGCAGTGGTTAAATTCAGTGTCGCAAAGGGCCCGTTCGGATCCGCTAGTAACAGCAACCGATCCGACGGATCCAACTTGTCTAGCGCTTTTGATTTCGCGACTTGATCCCAAGGGTTCTTTAGTCTGACTTCGATATCCCCACTGCGAGAGGAACCGGCAATTCTTATTCGGACTGTATGAATCCCTTCCTCCAAGGATAGAGGCACTAAATGTTCTTGTTGCTCGTAGGCACTCCCCGAAGGCAGGTCGATTTGATTGTCACCAACGGAAACACTCGAAGCCTTGCCTCCGACAAAACTCAGCCACAAGACCTGGTCCGCAGGCACCGCCAATTGAAATGATAAGTAGACAGCCTTCCCTGGTCTTGGAACCGGATTACGCCGCGCCTTGCCTGGCAGTCCCTTCACTTCCTTCCAATCTTCGCTATTTGGAATCGGATCATTGAGACCGACGATTGCAGTTTTCTCCCAATCACTCGATGACCAACCCCGACGAGGTTCCGCATAGCTCATCAAGGCCTCAGAAGACACGGCGCTCCCAAGGGACGCTCGAGTCAATAAGCGATCTCTCTTCGCCAGCAATTCTTCCCAAGCCGGCCAAGAAGCAGGGTCCTTGGGAACTTTCAGCGTCGGTCCATATTCATAGGAATTTCCGTCCATGGAACTCTCCGAGGTGCTGTTAAAGAACGCAAAAAGCTTGTAGTAATCGGAGTGCGTAATCGGGTCATACTTGTGGGTATGACATCGGGAACAAGTCATGGTCATTCCGAGAAAGACAGTTCCTAGGGTTTCAGTGCGATCAAAATTATTCTTGGCCTGAAACTCAAGCGGAATAGCCCCGCCTTCGGAGGTCGTCGGATTCATGCGCACATACCCGGTCGCTAGAGTTTGTTCCAGGGTGGGATTCGGCAACAGATCACCAGCGAGCTGCCAGGTAATGAAATCATCGAAGGGGAGATTCTCGTTAAACGCTTTAACGACCCAGTCACGATACGGATAGATGCCGCGACGATTATCCAAGTGAAGTCCATGCGTATCCCCATAGCGCACGGCATCGAGCCAGTACCGGGCTTGATGCTCCCCATATCGTGGACTCGATAGCATCTCTTCAACCAATCGCTCGTAGGCATCCGGCGCATTGTCGCCCATGAACGCCGCCAGCTGTTCAGGCTCGGGAGGGAGTCCCGTTAGAACGAGAGCCAGGCGACGGGCCAAGGACGCTTTATCTGCTTCGGCGGCAAAATCCGCTTCAGACTCTCGCATTCGTGCGTGTATGAAGCCATCGATCTCATTTTGAATCGTCTCATCAGTTTTGGCAGGCTTGGATTTCGTTGGCGGCACAAATGCCCAATGTTTGGCATAATCACCTCCTTGGCGTACCCATTGGCTCAACAATTCCTTCTCCGAATCGGATAACTGTTTCTCAGCATCCTCAGGAGGCATCGGATCGTCCGTGTCATGAATACGAAGCAAGAGCTCGCTTTTCTCTGGATCAGCGGGATTGATGGCCTGATAGTCGCCCCGGTCTTCAGTGGCGGCTTCAAAGGAATCGAGTCGCAAGAAATTCTTTTTCCTCGTATCTGGGCCGTGGCATACGAAGCACTTATCCGAAAGTATCGGGAGAATTTGCCGGGCAAAATCAAGATCCACGTTGGCTTCTTCCGTCACCGCAGCCTGGATCGTTGTGGAAAATAAGATACCACACGCTACCAATCCACCGAGAAGTGCCGAACATCGACTCAAATCACGACGTTTCCTCTTGAAATCTACTATCCAATTCATGCCTATCTTCCGTTATCCGTAGGAAAACAGAAAGTGTGATGGATAGAAGTCAAAAACAGAAGCCCCAACTTGCGCTCAAAGGCAACTTTGAGGGGAGCGCCCCAAAGTCTGTCTCAAATCAATGCTCCCCTTCATTACTCAATAAAGTCTCTCGAAGAGCTACCAATTCCCTTTTTCTCAACCTGAGATCCTCATCGACCAGACGTTGCTGCGATCGGCCCTCGTAGAAATAAGCCACAACCATGAACAAGGCAAAAGGCACGATGGCCCATTCTGGGGTGCCTGAGAGTCGAAATACAACCCAAGTAAACAAGAGCGCTCCAAGATAGGGTGGAAGAAATCCGAGCCACAGATGGCTCCGTGCCGCGATTTCATAGTCGACCTGTTTGATATCGCGTTCGAGCTCATCCCGCATCGACGCGGTATAGGCAGCTTCGAGTTGCCGCTGCTTTTGGCGTCGCCGACTCAAATACACCGACCCCGCAAAATACATCCATCCCGTAGCCGCAACGACCAGCGCGAACACATCCCACCCACTTGACAAGCTACCTAGAAGCCCCGTCGAAACACCAATCAGAATCAAGGAAATCAATAAAATTAGAAAGGCACTGCTGGCATAGGTCTGAAACACCTGCCAAGAGATAAACCGATGGAGTTTCTCACTTTTCTGGCGCAGCAAGGCGTGAAGCTCGGCTTCATTGATGGCATAGTGAGATTCTTCGGATTGTGAATCCCAGATAACTTTTAACTGTTCGAAATTCATTTAAGGGTCTCCTCCTCTAGTTTTTCAGACAATCGCTTCTTAATCCGATTGATCTTAACGCCCACATTGCTCTCAGTAATGCCGAGTGTCTCAGAAATCTCGCGATAGCTGAATCCATCAAGCATGAGCAGGGTCAGGGATCGATCAATCGCTCCGAGTTCACCAATCTGCTCAAACAACCAATCCAACTGCGGGTTTCGTTCTTTCGAGGCCGTCAGCAGCACCTGTTCGCAACCATCCATCGTCTGCACGTGTGCTTGATACCGTCTCTCTTTCTTCGACCAAGCGATGGCTGAATAGAGCGCAACCCGATAAATCCAGGTCGATACTTTAGCGTGGCGGCGGAACTTGGGAATTGAATGCCACACCTGTGTCGCTATCTCCTGAAAGAGATCTTCTCGATCATGAGCAGTAAAGGCATACGAACGAAGGACTTTAAAAAACAACCCGCGATGTTCGCTTAGCCATTCATCAAAGATTCGTCGTTGTTCCTTTGCTTCCATTGATACCAATTCTTTCAACCCTACTAGTGAGGAACGACGACGCTTTTCTTACAAGCATCCAAAAAAAGATCCAGGCGCGGGACACCTGGATCTTTCAATCTACTCAACAACGGGCGAGCCTGCTACGCTGTTCGCCCCCGAGATGGATGCGTCTACTGAGGCGCCAACAGCAAGCCCCACATAAAGTCAAACTGAATAGAACCATCCAACACGGCGGGGATCGGCGCCCCTGTCGGATTGTATGGCAACATGCTCGTGGCAGCAGCTGACGGTTTACCGTCGGGTCCAAACGACGCATAGGCATGACAGGCAATACACGAAGACGCGGCAACCGTCCCATTTCCAACGATTCTCTCAATCGTCGAATTGCCAAGCACATAAGGAGTGCCATCGGGCGCTGCATAGTCGACCTGGGTCGACTTCAGACAATAGTTGCCCCATACGGCCGAGAGCCCCGCCTTCGCCATCAAGGCTGTCAGTTCCGGAGTCTTCTCACAATTTCCATAATACGAGTTGATCTCGGATCGGTTCGGTAGCACTTCAGGATCAACGGCTCCAAAGGTATCCCAACATCCGATATCATCGCATCGTCCCGGTGAAAGCTGATGTTCAAAGGTCCCCCACACCCAGTTGGCATTCTGTCGGCTACTAACGTGCAGAGAAACGAGAGCATACTCAGTCCCCTCAGATACTCCCGTGTAATAAAGCGCTCGTAGGTCCTCGAGAGAGCCAATGGCAGGAATCCATTGCAGCAAGGTCTCGGTGGGAACCCAATCGCCTTTTACCGCAACCGCTGTCGTTGGCATTGCGACCTTGAATGAATTCGCATAGGCCGCCTTCAATCCAGTCTGCGTTGTCAGTTGATTGTCCACGATGTAGTCAAACATCGGCCGGTTGCGACGAACTTCTTCGGCAATACAAGGCACCGGTGCCCCGCTCGAAGGGAAGCCACCGACGGCTGCATTTCCCGGTGGAGCGCAACTCACATCAACGGGACCTCCGTGACCGAGATTCATCGACCGCAACACACTTGCTTGAAAGGTTTTTGGCTCCGAGGCTTCGGGCCAGCGCGGGTTGGTAGAAAAGATATCCTTATCAGAGGCCCAAGTTTCAAACACCACGGGCGCGCCCGGAACATCCGAGACCGGTGAAACGAAATCAACGAACAAGCGCCAAATGAACTCATCTGAGTTCTGACTTGTTCCATCAACGGCCCCCGCCCGCGCAGGCGTTGACACTGCAAGCCCTGCCTGCTGAGCGTCTCGATTCCCGTTGGAAGGCTTCTTCTGCTGAACCGTTCCGTCGGAATAATGACAGCCACACAGCAGGAGAATCACAATTCCCCCCAATCCATCTCGAATGACCCGCATCACATCAACCTTCTTTTGCGCCATATATACAAGCATAGTGTATTAGTATGTTTTTATTATAATCATGTCAACATTGGAATCCCTCAATAGGTTTTACTCAGAAGCCGCCCACTTCACATTTCTTCCGTTTGTCGAGGCCAGCACCTTCACGTCGCCCTTGCTTCCAAGAATCGAAGGATTGAAAAACTGAATCCAGCAGCCAAAGAGTAAGTATCTCCACCCTCCGACGATAAATCCTCCTTCCAAGATATCCGTAGATTTCCAGCCCTTACTCGGTGAATAAGTACCGTCCTAGTGTTCACGAAAGAACCTAAGAGAATCAGGGTAGACGAGTTCCCATCAGCGGCAGGACAACAAAAAGGCTTCCAATAGCCCTGGATATCCTTTAAACGGTTACAAAAATTCGAATTTAGTATGCCGATAACCACTCCAAAGCAATTCGCAGACATGCTGGAAGCAGCCCAAAAAGGGAACTATGCTTACCCAGCAATCAACTGTTCTAACCTCAGCACGCTGAACGCAGCGATGAAGGGGTTTGCCGATAAGAAGTCTGATGGGATCATCCAATTTTCAACGGGTGCCGGACAGTTCGCTTCCGGTCTCAACAACAAAGACGCGGTCGCGGGCGTGATCATTCTCGCTGAAGCAGCTCATCGTTTGGCTGAGCAGTACGACGTCTTGATCGCCCTCAATACAGATCACTGCCAACCAGAAAAGGCAGCAACATTTCTTGATCCTCTCCTCGAGGCAACCGCTGCCCGAAGAGCAAAGGGTGAAAACAATCTTTTCCAGAACCACATGTTGGATGCCTCAATTCTCCCGCTCGAGGAGAACATGGCAATCTCTCAAAAATATCTTAAGAAATGCGCTGAGCTTGATATCATCCTCGAAGTCGAAGCAGGCGTCGTCGGTGGTGAAGAAGACGGAGCAGCTGGGACCGAAGATACCCCTGAAGAAAGCCTATACACCACGCCCGAAGATATGGTGGCCGTTCACGAGGCACTGGCAAGCATTGGTCGATTCACCTTCGCTGCTACGTTTGGAAATGTTCACGGCCACTACAAACCAGGTGCCGTCAAACTCCGACCAGAGATTCTCAAGGACGGCCAAGCAGCCGTTCAAGCCAAGTATGGCGATGCCGCCGCCTTCGATCTCGTCTTCCATGGCGGATCTGGCAGTTTACTCGAAGAAATCCGTGAAACGCTCGGATACGGAGTCGTGAAGATGAATGTCGACACAGACACCCAGTACGCCTTCACTCGCCCTGTCGCCACTCACATCATCTCAAACTTCGAAGGCGTTCTTAAGATCGACGGTGAAATTGGCAACAAGAAGCACTACGATCCACGAAGCTACCTCAAGGCTGGAGAAGAAAACATGGCCGCTCGCGTTGGCCAAGCCTGCGATGATCTTCTCTCGTCCGGTAAGTCGATTCGATAAGTAAGCGATTCTAAAGAGCACTCTATAATCGAGTGTCAACGATTCCCAACCGAGGGGAACAGCTACGGAGGCAGGTCCTTCCAGCTGTTCCCCTCTTTCGTTTGAGGAGAGCCGACTTCTCCCTAGGAGCCCCAGACACCTTCGTCACCTACTAAGCGAGTTCGCACATTCCTATCAACCTCGCGTCCCAAGCCGTATCTCGGCGCATTCTTCGAGCAATCGACCGCACCCTTCATTGCTGGGCTTGCTGTAATCAGTACGATCTGTCTGACAGCCTCCGTCTCTTACTCTCCAAAATCCAATTCCCTACGATAGGATTCCGGATTCACGGGGTCCAAACGACCTTTCGCAGACTCCCGCCATCGCTAGAGCCTGTCCCTACTCAGAATCCCGATAAAAAAAGATGCTCCCGTCGAGGGACAGCGAACGACGAACGCTGTAGTAACCTGGCAAGAGTCTGAAATTTGTCTCAAACCCCAGCAATGGAGCTATTTCAGAAAGAAAAAGCCGAAATCGTCATGAATACACCAATCGAAGAAGCAATCACCATTGCGCGACAGCATGCAAATCGCTTCGCAGGGAACCTATCAGAGGAATTTGGTCTGATGCCCTCTCAGGAAACCGCCACGAAGCTTTCTTCGGAACTTCGATTCATTGATCACTTGGTCGACGACCTCCCTCGACTCTATCGTCGGGGTCAAGTATGCCGCGCGATCATGGAGCTCCCCTCCGCTACAGCTAGTGCCATAGACCGATTGCTGTCTCTTATACACATCTGACGCTGCCGACGAGCGATCTAGTGTAGAT
>OJGU01001113.1_pt1 | contig 11233 bp, 9 predicted proteins | sample 1594741 | NCBI WGS metagenome assembly OJGU01 (sample SAMN05416841, study PRJEB24817) | seawater metagenome | isolation source: Sea water | place: Canada:Atlantic | collected 2013-07 | reverse complement strand
CTGGTGTTCTTCGGCAAGTTCGCCGGGTTGGCGGGCATGATCGACGGGCTGTGGGCCCTGGGCAAACGGCTCGAGCACGAGGGTGACGCCGAAAACCCGTTCCTCGCGATTCACCCCTCCCACGCCTACGCGAGCCTCGACGAGGCGCTGGCCGCCGTCGACGAGGCGACGAAACTCGACGAGGCCGACGCGCCGCAGCCGGTCGCGCACCTGGTCCGCGGTCACCTGCTCGAACGCGACGGACGCCTTCGCGAGGCCGCGGAGGCCTTCGGCAAGTCCGCACAGTGCGATTGCGTGGCGATCAACGGCGCGATGGTCTTGTATGCGGCACGCCTGGGGCAGGTCCGGACGCTGCGGCAGCTCGGGGATCCCAGCGCGGAGCCGATCGCCCAGGCGTTTCGCAAGCGACTGCTGAGAACCTCCTCGAGCACACGCCTCGTCGATGCCCTCGATCAGAGCGCCTCCCGTTGACGAGTCGGAGGGCTTAAACTCAAAACCCCGCGGGAGAACCCGCAGGGTGATGAGTGGTCGGGGCGAGAGGATTCGAACCTCCGACCTTTCGATCCCGAACCGAACGCGCTACCAAGCTGCGCTACGCCCCGTCGCTTTTAGAGGCAGGTTCTTAGGCGACCGGGCGCCGGTTGTCAAAGAGGATTTTCGCGCAGCCGGCTCAAGCGGGGTCCCGGGCGCCCTGGCTGAGCAGCGCGGCCCCAGCCAGGCGGTACAGAACCCGGGCGCCGACGTTGCCGTCCCACTGCTGTGCGGGCCCAGGAGCCCCGGAGGCCGGTGCAGGGGGCGGGGCAACCTCCACGAGGTCGAAGCCCACGACGCGGCGGCCACTGGTCGCCAGGACGCGGAGCAAGGTCATGGCCTGCCCGAAGTCCAGGCCTCCGGGAACGGGGGTTCCGGTGTTTGGGCACAGGGATGGGTCGAGCCCGTCGATGTCGAACGAGACGTAGACGCTCTGCGGCAACGAGGCGACGATCGAGGCGCACTGGGCCTCCCAGGCCTGGCCGGCCGCGGCTCGAAGGGCGTGATCGAAGAACGTCTGCACTCGGGGTTCGTCCGCGATCCGCCTCGCCTCGGCGGCACTGAGGTCTCGGATCCCCACCTGCACGATCCGCGCGACCCCGGGCACCTGTTCGAGCACGTTGTGCATGACGCTGGCGTGCGAATGGGCGAATCCCTCGTAGGCGACCCGCAGATCGGCGTGCGCATCGACATGCAGGATCCCCAGACCCTCGTGCACCGCAGCCGCCGCTTGAATCGCACCCAGCGACGTCGAGTGATCCCCGCCCACCATGCCGACGATGCGATCGCGGGCGTGCCAGGCCGCAGCCGCGTCGCAGACCCAGCGGTCGAGTTGTGCGCCGAGTTGGTCGACGCGCGACACCGCGGGATCGCCCGCAGGCACCCCGCCGGCCTCGACAATGGGCGCGGCGAGTCGGCACGCGGTCTCGTTCCAGCCGCGCACCCTCGGGTCCTCGGCCAGCATGTGCATGCCGAACACCCACGGCCGGGCGAGCCCGTGGATCGCCAGCTCGGGATCGTAGAGGTCGAGCTGCGCCGAGGCTTCGCGAACGCTCGCCGGTCCCTGCGCAGTGCCCCGGCCGTAGCTCACCGTCGGCTCCCAGGGCACAGGAATGAGGACGACCGAGCTTTCTTCGGCCGTGTACGGCAAGCCAAACACGCTCCCGTCGGGATCCCCTGCCCCGTCGGGGTCAAACCGCTCGACGTCGATCCGCCGTGGAGTCATCGCGCAGACTCGGGTCAGTATCCGGGACGGGTATCCGAGCTACGGCCCGGCAACATGCCGCGGACCCAGGGAGGCCCAGCGCTGAACAGATGATCGCGAACGGCCCGGGCGGCCCCTCCCATGCCACGTGGCAGCGCGCGGAACAGAACATCCAGGTGTCCCTCGTCGCTCTCGACGCCGTGCACGGTGACCAGAGACGACACCAGACCCAGTGCCCGACGGACCGCGCGGCTCTTGCCGATCTTGGGGTGCTTCATCAGGTCGATGACGAGCTTGTTGCCCGTGGACTCGCTGAGCAATGCACCGACCTTGGGCATGTGCGAGGCCAGCGACCCACTCTTGGTCAAGTCGAGCGCACCCGAGCGAATCAGCGCGGCAACCGGCGACTCTGCGTCGTCATCGAGAACACGCAGCGTCGTGCCCTCCAGGCGAATTTCGAGCCGCAATTCCTCGTCGGAGGCCCGAATCCGTTCGATGAAAATGCTGGTGAGTGCGCGCACCGGCGTCCCCATCATGTCCAACGTCGCGCCGACCCGGATCCCTGGGGGATCGGGATCGATCTCGACGTCGGTCGGTCCCCCGTCCCCGCCACGTCCGGCGAGCCAGCGAAGGCCCGCGATCGGGACCCCAACCCGCAGCCCCATGGCGTTCCGCAACAGTCGGGCGAGTTCTTCGGGATGGCTTCGCAAGTAGTTCGTCGCGGCGTGGAGCAGGGCTTGGCGAGCAACCATCTGGGCCGAGCATACGCCCACGAGGGCCCGCTGGGGGTGTCGCTCGGCGCGCGTGCCCCGAAAAAAACCACAGGACAGCACAGCGCCCACCTTGAAGCCGGTCCTCGGCGACGCTATCGATGATCAGTGAGAACGGCGCAGAGCCCCTTGGCATTGCTCATGGCGACCGCGCTGTTTGGCTGTGGCGAGGCCAGTGAGGGCAACCCTCCGCCCGTACCCGGTGCGAGCGGCACGTCCGGAGCCTCCGCGGGCCCCGGCGGGCCCTCGATCCCCAACCCCACCGGAGCGTCCGGCGGCTCCGACGGAACGGCTGCCCACTGCCGAGTCGACGACCAGGATACGCCGACCTCCACGGGATCCACGACCGACGACGATGGATTCAAGTTCGATGTTGGAGCGCCCGACGGTGGGGTCACGTTCGAGTTCGGGTGCGACGAAGCCGACGCGTTCAGCACCAACCTCGGCTGCGAGTTCTGGGCGGTGGACCTGCCCAACGACGACCGCGGCACGTTCATGAGCCCGCCGGCTGCCGACCAACAGTTTTCGGTTGCGGTCGGGAACCCCTCCGGCCTGGCCCCCGCGCAAGTCGACGTCTATCTGCCCGGCGAAGAAATCCCATTCGCGATGGCGGTGGTCGAACCTCGCCAAACCCACACCTTCACCCTGCCCTCGGCATCCATCGAGCCGAACTTCGGCACGGCCGACGGCCTGGCCTACAGGATCGCGAGCAACACCCCCATCGTCGCGTACCAGTTCAACCCGCTCGACAACACGACCGAGGTCTACTCCAACGACGCATCGTTGCTGCTGCCGACCCACGCCTTGGGGGATGACTACGTCGCGGTCACCGGCTCGGCGATTCTTCTGTCCCAAGGACCCACGGACACCAACCCTCGCAATGCGGGCGCGTTCGTCAGCGTCGTGGCGACCCAAGACGGGACCCAGGTCGAGATCGAGCCGACCGCCCCCCTCGCCGGCGGCACGACCAAGACCAAGGTCATGGGCGAGGGTCAGGTGTGGACGATCATCTCCACCCAGGAGACGGGTGAAACGGGCAACCTCTCCGGCACCCGCGTCACCGCGAATGCGCCCGTGGCCGTGTTCGGCGGCAACGTGGCCACCATCGAACCGCTCGAGGCTGGGGAATGCTGCGCCGATCACCTCGAGCACCAACTGTCCCCGCGCACGGCATGGAGCAGTCGCTACGCCGTCGCCCCGCCCCCGAGCGTGGCCGGCAACGGTGAGGACGATCCTGCCCTGTATCGGATCACCGGCTCCTTCGACGGCACTCAGCTGCTGTACTGCCCCGAGCGGCCCGATGGCGCCCCCCGCTTCGTGGACGCTGGCGAGACGCTCGAGTTCCAGACCGACCAGCCCTTCACCGTGGCCTCCGCCAACCCGGATCACGCCTTTGGTCTCGCGCAGTTCCTGCTCAGCAGCCAACTACTTCCAGGCGAGGGCGTCGGAGACCCGGCCATGATGGTGGTCCCCTCCGCGCTGCAGTTTGAGTCACGCCTCGCGTTCGTGGTGCCCGCCGGATACGTCGAGACGCACATCTCGGTCGTCGCCCAGGGAAACGGCACGGTGACGCTCGATGGTGAGGACATCCCGGACAGCAGCTTCACGCCGCTGGGGGTGCTCGATGGTGAGCAGTTCCGCTACGCCCAGCTCCCGGTTGCACAGGGACAGCACATCATCGAAGCCCGCGGACGCATCGGCGTGTCGGTCTTCGGCTACGACGAGGCCGTCAGCTTCGCCTATCCGGGCGGTGCTGGCCTTCGTGTCGTCTCGGTGCCGCCAGCGGCGGGATAGCGCGCACCGCACCCGCGGGGACTGGTACTCCTTGCGGCGCCATGATCGTGATGAAGTTCGGCGGCAGCTCCGTCGCCAACCGTGCCCAGATCGAAAAGGTCCGCCACATCGTCGCCGCAGCGAAGGACCGCAAACCGGTCGTCGTGAGTTCCGCGCACAAAGGGGTGACCGATGCGCTGATCAACACGGCGCACGCCGCTGCCGTCGGAGAGGACGACGGGGGCACCGCGGTCATCGAAAAGCAGCAGTCCGTCGCCACCTCGCTTGGCTGCGACGCGGGACTCCTCGAGCCGTTGTACGCCGAGATTCGCGACTTGCTCCGCGGTATCCGTCTCGTCGGCGAACTCTCGCCTCGCAGCCTCGACTACATCTCCAGCTTTGGAGAGCGAATGTCGGTGCGGTGCATCGCGGACTTCTTCGCGCGCGAGGGGCTCCAAGCCCAGGCGTTCGATGCTTGGGATTTGGGCTTCATCACCGACGGCAACTTCGGGCGCGCCCGCCCGCTGCCCGGTTTCCCCGAGCGACTCCAGGCCGCCTTCGCGCAGCGCGTGCCGCAGGGTGTGGTCCCGATTGTCACCGGCTTCGTGGGCAAGAACGAGGCCGGCGTGATCACCACCCTTGGACGCAACGGCAGCGACCTCACCGCGTCCTTGGTGGGCGCCGCGCTCCGGGCCGAGGAGGTCCAGATCTGGAGCGACACCAACGGTGTGATGACGGCCGACCCGGGCATCGTCGCGCGCGCCAAGAGCATCCCGCACATGCGTTTCGACGAAGCGGCCGAGCTGGCGTTCTTCGGGTCCAGGGTCCTGCACCCGGCCACGCTGCTTCCGGCGGTCGAGCAAGACATCGTGGTTCGTGTGCTCAACACCAACCGCCCCGACCACCCCGGGACCGCGATCTCGGCGACGCCTCCGGAGCGAGACGATGCCTTCACGAGCGTCGCCTACAAGGAGAACCAAACCGTCCTGACCATCTCCGAGCCGCGCATGTTCGAGTCGGTCGGGTTCCTCGCCAAGGTGTTCACGACCCTCGCGGAACACGGCGCGGTCATCGACATGGTGGCGACCTCCGAGGTCAGCGTCTCGGTCACGTCCCACGACACCGCGGCGCTCCAGTCCTGCGAGCCCGCGATGCGGGAATTCGGAGACACGGACCTTCGCGAGGGCATGTCAATCCTCGCCGTCGTCGGACGAGGCATCCACACCACGCCGGGTATCGGTGCTCGCGTGATGAAGGCGCTCGCCGGCGCCAAGGTGAACATCGAGATGCACAGCTTCGGCATGGCCAGCAACAACATCTCGCTCGTTGTGAAAGACGGCGCGATCGCCAGGGCTGTACCCGCGCTCCACGATGCGCTGTTCGAGGGCGAATGAAGCCCGAGACGCTCAAGCTTTGGGCGACCAAAGACCCAAGCCGCCCTCGCACCGAAGACGGGCGCGTGCTCGAGGTGCCCGCCGGGTGGGCCCTGCTCCCGCCCGGCGATGCCGCCCTGACCCGGCGCGTGAAAGCGGCGGGGCCCTCGTGGGTCATCCAGGCCAAGAAGGGCCGCCGAACCTTCTCCCAGGGGATCTGGGCCCCCGCCGACACCATCGCCCGGCTTCAGGCCGAGCGCGCGGGCGAGAAGGAAGACCCCAAGTACACCCAACGCCTGGAGGCCGGTCGCGCTCGCCGGGCCAAGGAGCAAGAGGCCTACGTCCTCGAGTTCACCGCCGCCGTCGCCGTGTTTCTGGCCTTTGACGCCCGCTACCGGGAGCTTCAGGAACGGATGGCCCGGGCGATCGCCGAACACGCGACGCCCGTAGGCAGTGGCACCGTCGCTCGAACCAAGCGCATCGATGTCGACCGCCGGGCCGAGGCGGCCACGATCGCCTGGATGCGACACCAGACCACCGCCTACGACGACATGAAGATCCCGAGGGTCAAAGGCATGCGTCGCGAGGTCCGGCGCATGCTCGCCGACCGGTCTCGCAAGCTACTCGGATGTTATCGCCGAGGCGACTCGATGGACGGGCGCTGTCCGCTCTCGCACGCGCTGGAGTCCGCCGCGGTCGCTACCGAGGACGCGCAGGCGCCCAAGTCGGAGCACCAAGAGGCGGCGGAGATCATCGAGATCATGATCTGACGGCGTCCGATCAGCGGCGCTACCAGGGCCTGCCTGGCGTGAGCCGTAGGTTCGCCGGCCCTGCACTGCGCTCGCCCTCGAAGGCATACCAGTGCCACTGCGCCGGTCGTTTGGGCGGCCCCTCATCTGCGATGACATCGACGTTGAAGTAGCCAACGCCGTCGCGAAGCGGGACGTCCACCACGAAGCTGAACGGGCCGGAGGACTTGTCGCTCGTGGCCATCAGGAACACCCGAGCGCTGTCACCTCTGGCACGCACAGCTCCTCGAAGCACGACGGATCCGCCGGGCTCGGACACCGCCTCCGCGGGAAGCGAGAGTGTGATGCCCCCTGCTGCTGGCGCCTGTGGTGAGTCTGCGTGCTCCGCCACGTTGGCGGCAAGTGCGGCAGGCTCCGTCGGCGTGCCCCCTGCTGCATTCCCGCTCAGGACGCACGCTGTTCCGTTGGAGAGCAAGCCGTGCTGAGCCACGTAGACCTTGTGCGTTGCTCCGGTCTTGGGCAGACCGGGCAGCCGCTCAAACACGTCGAGGTCGAACGACGAGGCGACGAACGCAGCTTGGGTCGCCCCCTCCGAGCCAGCCTTTGAGCCAGCCTTTGAGCCCGCGCCTTTGCCCGAAAGCTTCCCACTTCGCAACGCGGGCCCGGCGTAGAACCCGCCGTTCGTCAAGTCGACCGCTACGACGATGCTGTCTTGCTCGAGATCCCCTGCGTCCGCCTCGCTGCGGGCGAAGACGCCAAGGATTGGAAACGAGGACCGCTGCTCCGTGTCTATGGCAAACGGTGCGTCGATGCGGAGTGCCGGCACACCGCCTTTCCTCAACTCCTTGCGAGCGACCGCCATTGCTTTGCCGGCGCTGCCGTCGAAGAACGCCGTGTCATCGATGCCCAGCGCGTGGATTGGTGGTGCGGGATCTGTAGGCATCGGCGTGTTGGGGGTTGGGTCTGATTCGGCGGGATCGACCGCACCGGGAGCATCAAGTGTTTCCGCGGGCGTCTGCGGATCGACGGTCTTCGCGTCGTTGCAGCCCAACACGACGAACGCCCACACCGCCAGCGGCCATCGGCAGGCCCGGGGGCTCATTCGTCACTCACTTTGAGCGCAGGCGCGAGGCCGACGTACACGGGCCCGCGCGTGACTCCCCGCGAGAACGCGGTGAAAAAATAGGTGCCAGCGCGCTTGGGCATGGCATCGAGCTCGAAGAGATCGATGTTGAAGAACCCTGTGGCTGTCGTATCCCCTGTCGGCTCGAGCGCATCAAAGCTCGGCACGCGGAGCGGGAACACGAACGGCCCGGTGAGGTTGGTGCCCGTTGCGACGAGATGGATGCCGACCACCGCCGTTGCTCCCGGGCACCCAACGTCGAGCAATCGGCCCGTCTCGGGGTCGAATCCGACGCGTTCGTGGACCGTCACCGGCAGGCGAAAGGCGCCTCGCAGCAGGCAACGTCGGCCGGGGATGGCCTCCGTCACTCGGTCGATCGTGAAGTTCACGCCCACATCGTCGGGAACAGGCGGGGAGTCATCCCGTTGCTTGTAGTTGGGGAACGGATCCGGGCCCCCCTGCAGGGCGCGAGTGATCGCACCGGAGATCTCCGGGAGCGGCGGCCACACCCGACGCACCCCGGATGGCTGCTGCCCTCCGCGACGCGCCTCGACGTATCGACGCACCTCGTCGTCCTCGAACGCGTGCTTGCTTGCTCCCACTTCGAACGTGCAGGTGTTCGAGACGTACTCACGCACCATCATCGTCACGGCATGCCGGCCTTCCACCGGGACACTGAGTTGCCGAGCCAGGTCACAGACGAACATGTTCCCGACAAACCCTTCGCCGGGGTCCTCCTGCGGCGGCACCGGACGAGCACCGGGCGTCTTGCCCGTGCCCAACGCAACCCCCACGCGAACCGTGTTGTCGTCGGTATCCACCGCAACCGCAAGGAGGTGCTTCTCCTGGTCGATCTGATAGTTCTCCCGCAGCGTACGCACGTGAATCCCCGCAACCGGGAGTGTCTTGCGATCTGGGGTCGGCACGTGCCGCGGTGCGTCAAGCACGACGCCGCTGCGTTTTGCCTTCATCAACCCCTTCATCAACTGCCCCTTGTTCTTCGTGGGGTTGTCCCAGAAGTCGTCGTCGTCGAGTGAAAATTGACCGTTGCTCACGTTGTGCCCTTCGTAGTGCCTAGTGCAGGCTGGCGAGTGCTTCCGCCTTGATGAACGGCTGGCAGCGTGTGCAGAACTTGCCCGCGCACGTCGACCCTGCTCCGTTCTCGCCGTACATGATGCACGTGCACTCGGCCTTACCGGAGAAGTCTCCCGCATACGCCGAGCCCACCTTGCCGGCGCCGGAATTGTAGTTGGCCGAACTCATGCCATCGGCACAGTGCCCGCCCAGGTGTTCATTGCCTGTGTAGTGCCGCCCATGGACCACGGCGGAGAGTCCCGGAGGCTTGCCGCCCGCAGCCTGTGGAACCTGGTTCATGGTGTGCCCGAGTTCGTGCGCCATGACGTCGTTGACGACGTTCTCGGCCGCCTTGAACACGATCAGCTGCAACCATCCACTCGTCCCGTCGGCTTCGCCCAGGTACGGCCCTTTGGATACGTGCAGCGTCATCTCGACTTCCACTTTGTTCCCCGCTTTCGCCTCGACATAGGTCTTCGCGGCGTCGGGGAGCTTGACCGTGAGCCAGCCGTGGTTGTCGTAGTCATCGACCCATACATCGGCGTCCTCGATCTTCCCCTTCACGCTGCCGTCGTCGGCCTCCCACGCTCCGCTGATCAGCGAGCTGGTCCCGTTCTTGAGGGATTTCGGAAAAAAACCACTTCCCGCGTTGTAGTCCTTGCCCTTGACCTTGCTTCCGTCGCTCCAGGTCGCCTCGTTCGTGGAGTCGAGTGTGAGCGTCACGTCGGTCTCACACGACGCCGCCTTGGCATCGTATTGCGTGTGACAGCAGAGCACGTGCACCTGGTGCGGCGTTTTTGCGTCCACGAATTTGCCGTGGAAGTAGGTTTTGTTGTGGTCGCCGATGTTCAAGTACTTCGTGCCGGCGTCCTTGAGCCATTTTCCCGGGAACCAGGAGCCCGCGGGTCCCTCGTCTTCAGCGAGTTCTACGGTTGCCCCTTCTTGGACGTACTCCACAAAGACCTCCCCCAGCGCTCCGACCATGCGAGCGAGGGAAGGCTCGGTCGCCCCCTTTGGTAGGGTCAGCTGATACCAGAGCTTGCGCCAGTTCTCGACGAACAGCGTGGAGTCCTCGGTCGCATCCGTGATGCCGACCATGACCTGCGTCTTATCCCCCCCCGCGCCACCAAGCTCGACCTCGAACTCGGCCGCGCCCGTGTCGTCGAACGTCACTGTGCCTTTGGCCTCGCCATCCCCATCAGGCTCAACCGTGACTCCGTCTGCGATCAGCGACGGCTTGGGTGAGTTCCGCTTGGAGTTGTCGTCGTGGAACTTGACCTTGATGTGGACCGTGTCCCCGGGGATGCCCGGGATGCACTCATCCTCGGTGATCCCACCGATCGCCAGCTTGATCTTGCTCGCCTGATTGGGCGTCTTGCCGTCGTCGTTCTTGAGGTTGACGAACTGCTTGTGGGGCTTGTCCTCGGCCGTCTCTGCCGCATCGGGAGTGGCGATGATCGCCTTGTATTCTTTCTTGGTGACCTTGGCTTCGCGCAGCCTCCCCACGTCGGTCGTCCACTCGTCGACGGAGCACGGGGAGCGCACGGTGATCGTGGACTTCGCGGTGGCGTTGATCGGTAGTGGGACCTCGCCCTTGCTGTCGGTGACGTAGATCTTGTCCTTGGTCTGGTTGAAGGTGATCGGCACGCCCTTGAGCTCCGCACCGTCGGCGTCGACCGCCTTGAACGTGGCGGTCTTGAGCCAGACCTTGAAGTCGCCGCCGGGATACGCGTTGCCCTCGCAGTCGACCTTGTAGCTGAACGTGTAGAAGTCCTCGTCGTCCTTGCACTTGGGCAGGGTGATCGTGGTGGAGACCTTCTTCTTGTCGCCCTCCTTACCCCCGAGCTCCAGCTCGGCGGCCTCCAGGGTTTCCGCCCCGCCCTCCTGTTCGAACTCGAACTTGGCTTTCGCACGGTCCCCCTTTCCACGGGCGATCCAAGCGGTCAGGGTCATTTTGCTTTCCTCGAAGACGTTGGCGGTCATCGTGCTCGGCTACTCGCGGCAAGTCTCGCGCGCATTCACGGCGGTCACAACCTCAGGTCGGTGTCGCCCCCCCGTGCTAGGATGGCTGTGTGCGGGTGTACGACGGTCTACAGCGATTCGAGCTGTACCGGTCTGTGGGTCTAGGACAGAGGTCTGGACGCGAGTCTGGCCACGCCGTACCGGCCCCGGAGTTCGTCCGCGCGCTCCGGCACGGCCCGCGGGAGTCGCTCGCCCGGATCGTCGACTTCCTCGTTCGGGACTTCGGCTGGACGCCTGCGGACTTCGACCGGCATGACGCCGCGCTGCTGCGACTCACGGAGCTGATCGAGTCGGGCCAGGTCGATGTCGTCGCATTTGCGCCCTCGGGGTCGATCGTCGGGGACGTCCCCGACGAAGATGACGTGCAAGAGCTGTCCGATCTGGTCGAGGACGAGGACGAGGACGAAGTCGCCGCCGGTGCCTCGGTCGCGCCGCCGATGGGCATCGAACCCGAATCCGCCATCGAGCCACCGCAAGGCGTCGAGGCCGGCTTCGAAGTCGAGGATCCGCAGATGCCCGCGTTCGACTTCGAGATCGGCTAGTACCGCAGATCTTAAGCTCGTTCCGGGTTTCGTGGGACGCCTCAGAGCAAGAGAGCGAAGCGTCCCGAAGGG
>OJGU01001112.1_pt1 | contig 11246 bp, 8 predicted proteins | sample 1594741 | NCBI WGS metagenome assembly OJGU01 (sample SAMN05416841, study PRJEB24817) | seawater metagenome | isolation source: Sea water | place: Canada:Atlantic | collected 2013-07 | reverse complement strand
CACTAGATCGCTCGTCGGCAGCGTCAGATGTGTATAAGAGACAGCTCGACAACACCCCCATCACACGCCCGCTTCAACAAGGGCCGCCCTTCGGTCTGCCGCGGGTTGCCGCTGAGACCGGTCGGCGTCCAATCGATCCGCAGGCGGCCGAGGTGATAGCAACTCTCGAGGTTGCCCGCTTCGCACTGTGTGGTGCAGTCGGTCTCGTCATCCGGAACGCATACGTGCGGTACGCTCCCGGCCAGGCAAACTCCTTTGGACATCGCCGTCCCTGCCGGACATGCGAGCATCGGCACCGGAGGCGGGCCCAAAGGCATCGCCGGGGCGTCGGCGATCGGTTCGAGCCGGAGCCGGATGCTGGACCGGCAGCCTTCGGGGGCGGAGGAAGACTCGCTGCTGGCGGCCTGGCAAGCCTCGAGGTCTCCATCTGTAGTCACGCTGCCCCGGGCACTCGTCGAGCTGGCACCTGCGCCTGCACTGAATGCCTCAGCGGTCGTCATCACCCTCCCCTCGCTGCCGCGTGCCAGCGAGAAGGCCCCGAGCGTCGCAGCTCGCACGACGTGCGTCGCGGCCTCGCAGCCATTGGGGAAGTCGGCGCGGCTTGGAGCGGTCCACGGTGACGAGGCCTTGCCGACCAAGACCATCGCCAGATCGAGCGTCGACTCCCCCGCGACTTCGGCCGCTAGCTTGGCGGCGCCCACAGGAAAGCTCGCCTGCAGCTCATCGGCCGAGGCCACAGTGAGCACCTCCTGCTTCGTCGATACCCCCACAAACGCGTATGCCCCAGGGATCGTGCAGTCCGGGAGCAACTCGACGTCGTCACATGCGTAGCGCAACGCGACCGTGCCGCTTTTCATCGCGACCTCCAGATCCAGACGCTGCTGCGAGCTCCAATCGACCACCAGCGGGGACGTTGCACGCTCGGACGCTGCGCACTCGATCTCGCCCATTGCTTGGGTGGCCGTCGGCGCATCGGGGCGCACAACGTCGGCCGTCTTGCCGCCGCAACCCCCGAGCGCAAGAAGTAGAGCGGACGTTTGCAACAGCGGGGAGAGATTCGGTCGGAATGCCATGGCGAAGTACTGACGTCACAAGGGCGCCAACCGTCGCAGTCTGCCACGGACTGTCTCCGGCGAGGACTCCAGCCTCGGTCAGCCACCACGCCAGATACGCCGACTCCGGGATGATGAGACCATGTCCCGCTGAACACTAGACGGCTGCCTGACGGAAGACGTCGTCGCGGCGCTTGTCGAGGACAGTCTCGAGCCGGACGAGCCGGAGATTCTCGAAGGCCACCTCGACCCCGGAGTGGTCTTCGTTCGTGCTGCACAAAATACCAGCGTGTCCAAGCCCGCAGAACTCAGTGCCCGCCGCATCGTCGTCCACGTCGGCCGGCTGAACAGTGCCAAAGAACCGAGGAGAGGCACCCCTGCCGTAGTTGTCGCCGAAGTTTGAGATCCACAGCGAAGCCACCGCCGCGTGGGCCAGCGGCTGGACAGCTCGCGCTGTTCTCGGAGCCGCGCAGAAGACTCTTGGCTGTGCGTGTGGATGCGCGTCGCCTTGCGCCGATCAGTTGCACGATGGCGCGACCCGTTCGGTCCGAACCACAAGGTCTTCGATGTCTTCGTCGAACTCGTCCATGAAGCGCAAGAGGATGACGCCGCTCTCCAGCAGGGCGACGTAGTTGCCTCCGAACCCCTGCATCGTGGCGGCATGGGCAACACAGGCGGTGCCACATCCCGACGAGCGCGGTATGCGAACGTCTCGGTTCCAAAACGAGTACCGATAGCGGGTTTTCCGGTCGACCCTCAGGCCCTTCCCTTCGTCGCGCCCCAGTGCTTTTCGCACGGCCTGCGCGTGCAGGAGTTGTTCGCCATCGTGCAGCCCCTCGTTGAAAATGAGAACCGCGACTTTGGTGGCCTCGTCCAGGGTCGGGCGGGCGCCGAAGCCCAACGTCGGTATTCTGTCGGCGGGATCGGGGTCGCGGGTCATCAGCAAGTCGAAGTCCCCAGCTCCGATGGGTTCCAAAACATTCTCCCGGACGAGGTCCCAATACTGGACGCCAGGTCCTTCTTGCGCTTCGACGTACTTCTGGAGGGCGTAGGAGACCACGAAGGTATGGGTCGTCGCGTAGGCGAAGGCTTCACCAGGCGCCTCGGGGGCGTCTCCGAAGCCGGCGATGTTGGCGATGGCGGCTTCGGCAGTGTCAGCGAGCACGACGGGCTCGTAGAGAAGCGCTGCTTCCTCCCCACCCCGGGTTCCCGTCGCCATGTTTAGGGCGTCGCCGAAGGTCACGTTGTCCCACTCTGAGAGGTCCGCGAAGGCGGGTGCGTAGTCGGAGATGAGGGTATCAAAGAGGTCCTCTCCGTACCTCTCGGCGAAGTAGAACATTGCGAGGGACCCGGCCAGGCTCTTGGAAACCGAATAGACACCGTGCCGCATCTCCTCTGGGTACGGATACGGTCCATGGCGTGTCCAGGGTGGGTGAACATACAGGACACCATCGGAATAGATCGCCCCGACGCTGGTCGAAGCGCTCGTCTCGATGTTGGTGTCGAAGCTCTCCGCAAGCTCTCCACCAACATCCCATTCACGGAGTGGACGTGTGGGGATTCGGCGGTCGATCGCTCGCGCGTGGGCTTGGAGGACGTCGGCTGATTCGGGAAACGCGCTCGGCGTATAGGTCGCTGGGACCATGGCTTGGATATTGCCCACTTGTTCGTCCCACAGGTCCGCGGTCTCCTGGCTGCACTGCACGTACACGTCGCTGACCTGCTCGGCCCGGTACACAAACGTCGCGACGCAGTTGCGGACCTGATTGAAGTAGCGGTCGACGAGGTTGAGGGGGAACGATGCTCGGCTCCAATCCTCGCCCGCATCGTCATCACCTGGTTCTTTCCAAACCGCGCCCGCCCCAACAAGAATGTCCCACTGGCTTTCGCTCTCGGCATCGGTCGCGATGAGACGGCGACTGAGAGGCACCAGCAGGCCTTCGTCCGATACGAAGTCGAGCGTGACCTCGGGGAAGAGGTCTTCGCCGGCGTAGAGCTCCCGACTGCTTGGAAAGTCCAGCAGCAGGGCAGACGCACTCAGTGCGAGCGACCCCTCGAACGGAAGCGCCCCGGACTCGGACCAAGCGGGCTCGGCCAGGTAACTCAGGTCGATAAGCTCCGGCATCTCGCCGGACACGAGCTCCGGAACTGTCAGCTGGTCGCGCGGCTCCGACAGCGTCGGCCCATTCCAGCGAGGCGGACCCGACGACCTCCGGCAGGTCGCCACCCCGCCGAGAAGAACAACCCCCACAACGAGCACGGCGCGCTTCTCCCGGAGCCCCACACCGCATCCTACCCGGTTCATGCGCACGGGCGAAGGGAGCAGCGGGAGCCAGGGGCCGGCGGATGCGGGCTAGACGCGGGCTCGGGTTGGCCGAATGGGCGTCTGAGGGACCGCACGACGGGCTCGGTGGCGTGATGGGGCCAGACCTTCGCTCCTCAGCCGGGGCCGTCCGCGACCCCTACCGTTGCCTCGTGCCCGCCGCGGTCGCAGGTCGTGCGAGTGGTAGCTTGGAAGCTCCGATGCGTCTCCTCGCCCGGCTGCATGCGGTCTACCTCGCACTCGTGGTGCTGGTCCCCGTCGTGGTCGCCGCGCCTCTGCACGGCTCTGCCGTCTTCTTCTCGTGCACCCCCATCGCGCTTTGGTATTCGCTGCTGGCCAGGAGTTACCGCCTCACCACGCATCCGCTCGGCGCGTTGCTGGTCATCGCCGCGATCCCGGCGCAAGTGGGCTACAGCGCGTACGTCTCCGGCGGTGGGCTCATCGAGTTCTTTCACGGGGAGGCGACGGTCACACTCTGTGGGGTGCTCGTTGGGTTGGTCGTCGCCATGGCCTTTGTCCGCCCCTCGAAGGCGGCCGGGGTGATCGTCGTCGCAGTCTTGGTGCTGCTGCCCTGGCTCGCTCTGAACTGGAACTTCCTCCTCTCCACCCAAACGTGGCCGCTCTACGGTCGCCTATCCTTCTACAGCGCGACCCTCACCTCGACGCTGGCCGCCACCGGGCTCTTTGCACGGGCCGCCCGAGCTTTCCTCGACACCGGCGAGGCACAGCAGGTCGAGCTCGAGCACGGTGTGAACCTATCGAGTCTTGCCGACCCGGACGCATCCTCGGGGGAGATCGCTGACGGCGATGTTGTAGGCCTCGAGCTGGGAGTCGCGGACATGGTCCCGCCCCTCGTCGGCGTGGGCGGATGGTTCCTGTGCTTCGTCGTCCGCGGCGTCCTCGAGCTGATGTAGTCGGCGACGAGCAACCGACGAGTCTGGAAACTACGACCGCGACGTCGAGCCTCCCCACACGCGCAGGCGCGCCACGTGAGATTTTTTTTTTGCCGGGCGGGGATCAGTTCAGGTTCGGCGCCGTCTACCTGCCCAAGATGAAACTACGAATCTGTAGTCTTGGTGCTTTGGCAGTCTCTCTGGTTTGCGGATCGGCCTGCGACGGGGGGAAGGACGACGCGGGAGAGGCGGCGACCGCAGCTGCCGGCTCCAAGGAAGCGAATGCAAAAGGGGCCGCCCTCGTTGGCAGCTGGGTCCGAGTGGAGGAATTCGGCGGTGGGGACTGCGACGGCCTGGACTGCAGCGCGTCGTTGCCCAAGGAGCGTCAGACCACGTTGACGTTTGAGGCGCAGACGTACAGCGAGACGTCTGCGTCGGGCCCCGCCATGACCGGAAGCTGGACCCTGACGGAGGTCGCCGGTGGCGAGTTCAAGGTGAGCATGACCCTCGACGGTATCGACCTCCCGCCCTCGAAGAAGACCATCGTCTTCCAGGATGGCACGCGTTTTACGATGCGCGCGGACAACCGGCACGGCGGGGTCTACAAGCGTGCAACGGGTTGACCAGCGCGGGGAGCCTAGAATCGTCGCTCGAAAGGTCGACGAGGCGATCGCTGCGTGTCGTGCGGCGCCAGTCGGTTCGCGCCAACTCCGGTATGATGGCGCATGTCCCACTGGACACTCGACGGCTGCCCGACGGAAGACATCGTCGCGGCGTTTGTCGAGGACAGTCTCGAGCCAGACGAGCGTGAGATTCTCGAAGACCACCTCGACACGTGCTCGGGATGCCGAGCCGTGGTGTCCGCGCTGGTCAAGGTGTTCGCCGGGGACAACGAAGCAACGCTCCCAGCCGATGGCGCGGTGTCGGTGGACGGCCCGGACCCGACGTCGGACCCAGTCGCCGTTGGGGCATCGGTCGGCCGCTACCGAGTGTTGGAGATCCTCGGCATGGGCGGCATGGGCGTCGTCTACCTCGCCCACGACCCGGAGTTGGACCGGAAGGTCGCGGTCAAAGTCATCCGCAGACGCGGTCGCGACGATGCCGAGCAAAGCACCCGCCTGCTTCGAGAAGCGCGGGCGATGGCCAAGCTCTCGCACCCCAACGTGATCGCGGTCCACGACGTGGGGACCTGGAACGAGCAAGTCTTCGTTGCGATGGAGTACGTCGATGCCGGCACCCTCAAGGGGTGGATGAAGCGCGCCGAGCGGACCTGGAAAGAGATCGGCCCCACGCTGATCGCGGCCGGCCGCGGGCTGGCGGCCGCCCACGAGGCTGGATTGGTGCACCGGGACTTCAAGCCCGACAATGTCTTGCTCAGCGACAAGGGGCGCGTGTTCGTGACCGACTTTGGCTTGGCGCGGTGGAGCGTGATCGCGGACGCCTCCGAAGCCGCCGCCCCGACGCTCGACGGCGAGCCCTCCGAGACGACGGACGGTCAGCGCCTCCACGACCTCACCAAGAGCGGTGCGTTCGTCGGAACGCCGGCATACATGGCTCCCGAGCAGTTCTCGCGGTCGAAGGTCGGCCCGGCGTGTGACCAGTTCGCGTTCTGCGTGGTGCTGTGGGAGGCCCTGTTCGGCGCCCGGCCCTTCGAGTCCCGCACGCTGGCATCCCTCGCCCACGCCGTCTGCGAGACCCCGACCCCCGCCGTTCCAAGCACGCCGGTTCTGCCCCGGCGCGTTCGCGCTGCACTCCTTCGCGGATTGGCGAAGAAGCCAGAGGATCGGTTCCCCTCGATGCATGCCCTGCTGAGCGCGCTCGGACCCATCGGAGGACGACGGGCGTCCTGGGGCATCGCTGCAGGTCTGGGCGCCATCGCAATCCCGCTCACGGTGATGGCCTTTCGCACACCAGAGCCAACGGTGACCGCGGCCGCGACCTGCTCAGACCTCGCCGGTCTCCGCGAGGTCTGGAACCAGGACACCGCGCAGCAATTGGTGGAGGCCTTCGAGGCATCTGGGCTTCGGACCGCCCCGGCCATCGCCGACAACGTTCGCGCGCGCCTCGATACGTATGCCCAAGCCTGGGCCGAACAGGAGCAGTCGGTGTGCCGGGCGACCGCGAAGGCGGAGATCGATGCGGACCGAGCCGCGCTCCAGCGTCAGTGCTTGGGACGGGCTCGCATTGTGGCGCAGGGCGTGATCGAGGGCCTCGCCGAGGCCGACTCCAAGATGGTGCGGCGCGCAACGCAGACCGTCGCCGCGCTCCCCAACGTCGAGGCCTGTACGGACGATGCGCAGCTCAGTGCGGAGCAGGCCCCGATCCCGCCTCCGGCCATCGCCCAGCGCGTCGCGACGATCCGAGACGCCGCGCTGCTCGCCGACGCAGAGCACCGACTCGGTCGCTACGGGAAGGGCCTCGCGATCATCAACGCGCACGTGGATGAAACGACCCAGATGGGGTTCCGCCCGCTTCAGGCCGAGGTCGCCTACGCGCGCGGCCGGCTGCTGGTGAACATGGTCCGCGAAGACGAGGCTGTGCTGGCGTTCGAGCAAGCCGAACTTCACGGGATCGCGTCCCGATACAACAGCGTCATCGCCAAGGCGCTCATCCTCCACATCTACGCCAAGGCCCGCTTACGTACGCCCTGGCCGCAAGTCGAGCCGATGGTCAGGCGCGCCGAGGCAGCACTGGATGGCACGACGCTGTCCGACCCGGTCCGGAGCACGCTCTATACCAACGCCGGCATCGCTGCCTTCTACGCCGACGACCTTCCCAAGGCGATCGAGTTCGCAGAGCGAGGTCTCGCGATGACGCCTCGAGACGTCGACCCGATGCGGTGGGCGGCGACCAGCGAATCCCTGATCATGTTCAAGCGCCTCTCCGGCGACATCGAGGATGTCATCGGGCGCATGAAGGAAGTCATCGAGGTCAGTGAACGAGAGCTCGGGCCCACACACCCCGACCTGACCGAGAGCCACCGCGCGCTCGCCAACGCATACAAACAGCTGCAGCGGTACGACGAAGCTCGCGACGCCGCGAACAATGCCCTCACCCTCATCGCCGAAACGCACGGGACCGGTCACTTCAGCTACGGCGGCACGCTCTCGACGCTGTCGGGGATCGAAGGTGCCGCCGAGCGCTATGAGGAAGCCTTGGAGTTCGCCAAGCGCTCGAGCGCCGTGCTCAAAGTGGCCGGCGAGTCCACGCAGATCCCCAACGCCCAGCAAGCCGAGTGGTTGATCGCGCTGGAGCGACCCGCGGAGGCGGCACCGCTTGTCGAGAGCCTCATCCAGGACGAGATCCAAGCCCACGGCGCCGAGAGCCCGGGTCTGTCTTGGATGTACTTCGTCCAGTGCTCCCTCGAGGCGGCTCGCAACGATATCGACGCCACCCGAGCGGCCTGCGATGCCGGGATCGAGCGGTCCAACGCAACGCCGAACAGCGACACCGGGCTGCGAATGAAACTCGACCGGGCGGAGTATCTCGCACTCGCCGGTGCCAAAGACGAAGCGTTCAGCGCCCTGCTCGCGCTCGAACCCGACGCTTCCAGCGGCCCTCCAACAATGACGACGGCTCGGTTTCACCAAGCACTCGCGTTGCAAGCGGAGTCACGAGCGGGCCGGAAACGCGACGCGCGGGTGTGGATGAAGACGGCGCGAGAGCAGTTCGTCGCCCTGGAGCTGGAGGAGAGCGTGCGGGAGGCTGATGCCTGGTTGGCGCGCCGCGAGTGAAGACCGTCGACGCTGTGCTCAAGGCGTAGCCGGCCCTACGAGGATGTGCCGCGACACCGGCGCCAAACCCGAAGTCCACGTGTAGGGCGCTGCGGATATTCGCGTACCCTCGCGAGGCTCGCCCGATGCGTCTCCCAGAGCACCGCAGTTCATGGCATCCTGAGCCATGATCGGATGGCGGCTGTGGGTGAGCGTGGCGATGTTGGCGCTGTCAGCGTGTACCAAACCGACACCGGCGTTCCAGTGTCTCGACGACAGCTCCTGCGCCAACGGATCGCAGTCGGGGCAATGCGAAGACTCCGGCTACTGCAGCTTCCCTGACGCGACCTGTGCCTCGGGCCGGCGCTACGGCGAACTCGCGCCGGGCGGTCTGGCGGACCTCTGCCTTCCTCCGGGAAGCACGGGAACGGCTGGGGAGACCGACGACGGAACGGCGAGCGGCACCGATGATGACCCGACCGGAGTCCCGCCAACCCCGGCGGTTTGTGGCGACGGTGTTCGCGAGCAGGAGGAGGCCTGCGACAGCGCCGACCTCGGCGATGCGACCTGCCTGAGCGAAGGTTTCGCCAGTGGCAACCTGCGCTGCAACCTCGACTGCACCGTCGACACGTCCCAGTGCAACCGCTGTGGCAACGGCACGGTCGATGACGGCGAAGAGTGCGACGGCAACAGCTTTGGTGAGACCGACGATTGCGCCGATGTCGGCCTGGGCGAGCCGACCGAGCCCCTGGGATGCACCGCGGATTGCCGGGTGGAGTTTTCGGGCTGCTCGGCATGCGGCGACGGCGAAGTCACCCCGCCTGAGGTTTGTGACGGCGACGACGTCGGAACTCAGACGTGTGCCGACGCAGGCTTTGAGGACGGCACGCTCGGCTGCCTTCGAGGTTGCGTCTTCGACACGTCGGGGTGCACTGAGTGCGGCAACGCGGTTCGCGAGGGCAACGAAGCCTGCGACAGCGCCGACCTGGGCGGTCAGAGTTGCGAATCGCTGGACTTCGAAGGCGGCGCCCTGGCGTGCTCTGACGCTTGCACGTTCGACACCAGCAACTGCTCCATCTGCGGAGACGGCATGGTCTCGGGCGATGAGGTTTGCGACGGAGCCGACTTCGCGGGAGCCACCTGCGCCGATCAAGGCTTTGCCGACGGCGCGCTCAGCTGCACCGCGAGCTGCACCCTCGACGCCTCTGGCTGCAACACCTGTGGCGACGGCGCTCAGCAAGGCAACGAGGTCTGCGATGCACTCGACCTCGACGGACAGAACTGCGCCGGACAAGGGTTCCCCGACGGCGGCACCTTGGCCTGCGCCGGAGACTGCAACGCCTTCGATGTCGAGGACTGCGTCGGCTCGGGCTGCGGCCCGACGGCACCGTGCGCGGCCGGTGAGGTCGAAGAGGAGTCGTGCGGAGACTGCGGGACCCGATCTCGCACCTGCACCGCCGACTGCATTTGGGGCGGATGGAGCACCTGCTCGGGCGAAGGGCCGTGCTCTGCGGGCGCCTCCCAAAACCAAGGCTGTGGCGACTGCGGGTCGCAACAGCGGTTCTGCAACTCGAGCTGCCAATGGGAAGGCTGGGGAAGCTGCTCGGGCGAGGGCGTGTGCACCCCGAGTGAGACCGACACCGAAGGCTGCGGAAACTGTGGGTCCCGCTCCCGCACGTGCACCGCCAGCTGCGGTTGGGGAGCGTTTGGCAGTTGCACCGGACAAGGCGTGTGCGCGCCCGGAGCCACCAACTCCGAGTCCTGCGGCGACTGCGGCACCCGAACCCAGACCTGCACCGGAAGCTGCGGCTGGGGCTCTTTTGGCAGTTGCACTGGCCAGGGCGTTTGCACCCCTGGCGAGACGCAATCGACGTCGTGTGGCTGCGGATTCTTCGGGATGCAAGAGAGAACATGCACCTCCGGCTGCGGATGGGGACCCTACGGGCCGTGTGAAGGCGCGCTCCAGTGCTCTGGCGGCCTCACGTGCATTTGCGGTGGAGACCTCTGCGGCAACCCCGGCGACCCCTGCCCGTAGCGGCGCCCCGCGCTCAGTCCATTCCGGGCGCCGCCCACTGGCCGACCGTCAGGCCAATGTCGACTTCGCAGACTTTGGACAGCCCAGCCTCGGCATCCCCCGTGTCGTTCCAGCGCGGCGCGATCGAGACGCCACCGGCATCGGGGCAGCCCGGTGAGTAGGTCCCCGAGAGCTCGCCGGGCTCGAGTGCACTCACCCCCGTGAACGCTTCGAGGAAGCCACCGTAGTTGCGGCGGACGTAGGTGTGCTGACCTTCGTCGAACGCACCGTCCTCGCTCTGCCACTCGAGCACCGCTTCGAGATCCAGCGCCTCTTGTCCAGGGCTTGGGATCCGGCACACGATGTAGCCATCTTCGGGGAAGGTGACGCGCACGGTCATCGTCGTGTCGACGAGCGTCTCGGGGTACAGCGGACCCGCGTTCTCGTAGTCGAGGGGGCCGGTGCGCTCCAGCGGAGCGAGGTTCTCCATCACCCATGCCCCAGTGAAGTCATCGAAGGGACCGCACGGGTCGTCGGCCGACTCGAGGAGGATCGCGCCCTCGTCGAAGTCCGGATCGCAGTCTTCACGCCGCGTGCAAGCGAGTCCACTCGCAGCGCAGACACAGATGTTGCACTCGTCGGACGCGTCGAACTGCTCGGCGTACGCGTAGCTCATGCCGCCGTAGTCGCAGCCGTCGGAGATCGGGGTGCAGGCACGCTCGGTGCAGTTGTCGAGCCCGGCGTCGGTGCAGTCACAGAAGTTGCAGCCATCCCCCATGTAGACCCGCTCGCCGACGGCATCGCAGGCGGTCAGCCCGGTGGTCTCGCCGGTGCTGTCCTCACTGGAGGAGCCGGTGCTTGTCGAGGACTCGCCCGGCCCGGACGTGTCGGTGGACTCGGTTGTGGCCCCGGCGGTCGAGTCCGAGCTGCTGGAGGACGCCGCGGTGCTCTCGCCCGTGCCGCTGCCCGCTCCGGTCGACGGGTCGACGGGGATGCTTCCGGTCGTGGGCGCACCCGTGCTTCCGCCCGAGGTGCTTCCCGAATCGCCGGCGGCGGTCGTGTCGTCCCCACACCCGGTAGAAGCGGAGAGCGCCAGAAGGACCATCGTCGCGGGCAGCCGTCGCATCGTGCTGACATACCATGCCAAATCTTGTCGCCCTCCCTACGGCGCGGGTCTGGGGCGGCTCCCCACCCGCGAGAAGAAAGTGTGAAGCTGGGTGCAAGGCCCCGCCCGCGCCGCGACATGACCCT